>Ga0334722_10003801_pt1 | contig 16082 bp, 15 predicted proteins | sample C3_bottom_MG_FD_207210 | JGI IMG/M metagenome (GOLD analysis project Ga0334722, IMG submission 207210) | Sediment microbial communities from Yellowstone Lake, YNP, Wyoming, USA - C3_bottom | ecosystem: Environmental > Aquatic > Freshwater > Lake > Sediment | place: USA: Wyoming | collected...
ATTGATTTGAAGTTTTTCAAGAGTGCCGTATTTGTGAATGTGCTCATAAATAATTTTATCGTTTTCATGGCTTTGATGGGTTCAGTTTTCTTGATTCCATTGTTTGCGCAAACCTACATCGGCTACACTGCGACACAGACTGGCTATCTTTTTATTCCAATGGCTTTTGTGATGATGATTGCTGCTCCGCTCGGTGGAAATTTGATCGGTAAGGTGCAAGCGCGATGGATTATTATGATTAGTACTTTTGTGGCCGGCATTGGATTTTATTTATTTTCCTATCTTGATCCGCGTTCGACGGCAATTGATATTATCATTCCCATGAGTGTCATGGCTTTTGGCATGGGATTCGGTATGGCGCAACGAACAAATATCGTGGCTTCGGCTGTCCCACCGCGAGAAATTGGCGGAGCCTCCTCAGTTCTAGCACTCGTCAGAAATATTTCCGGTGCTTTTGGTATTGCAGTCTTTGGCACAATCTTGCAAAATTCAATCAAAAATAATGTAATGGAAATCGGCAAATATAGCACTATCAATTCGCATGATCCGAAAATTATCCAAGAGGCCATTGGTCTCATGATTCTCAAGGCGCAAGTGATGGGCTATGACCGCGTCTTTCTCGTCGCGTTTTTTGTGGCCATGTTTGGTACGATTTTGGCCTATTGGATAAAGGTCAGCAAAGTTGTGCATGCGGAGGTTTTTGTGGAATAGTTGCCAAAATTTGCAACCCTTGACAAATATTTGATAAGGGTGTAGTTTTGATTACTACAGATTTTGACAAGCAAATAGATTCATTTAGATAGAAGAAGCAATTTCTAACTATTAACTGAAAATCTATGGTCAGCACGATCAAGGCAATGAGGTCAACATTCAATTTGTTGCTTTCAATTGTAGAACTTTTGATCGGGCTGAGCTTTGCCATAAAAATATTCAGCTCAGATATAACTTCAAGTGGCGGGCTAGGTGATGATGTTTCACAGGTGCTTGATCAGATGGGCAATGGTGTGTCAAAAATAGCCAGCAACTCGGAGATATCCGGACCGCTGGCTTTTTTGATCCTTATCCTCGGCTTCATGCTCTTTTGTTCAGCATTATTCCTCCTAGTCCCGCGAATCATCGAGCAAGGCAAAAGAGGCGGATTGGAAATTGAATCGGAGTGGGAATGAATATGAGCATATCAGAAAATGTTTCCAGACTATTGAACTATTACGATGTGATTGACAAAATATATAACTGTGCTAATATAAATATATCAGAGTGTTTTCGGACATAAAATACTTCAACTTCAAGAATCGACTTTACGAATAAGACGGAACAAATTGTATCTAAAATGCAATTTACCGCTTATATCTAAGTCGTTTTTTTTAATATTATGATGAACAAAGAAAAAATCTTGTCGGAGGCCAGGAAACACTTGACCAGTGCTTGCGTCAGTATAAAAAATGGCCTGAGTGAAACTACAAGTTCGCTCAAGCGAAGCAAGGAAAGATTTAGCAGTCTTTCATATGCTGATCAAATGGTGGAAACTGGAGTAATCGCGTATAACGAAAAAAGAGTCGGAGAATTGAAGCACTTGGAGGGCTCGCCCTATTTTGTGAGATGCGATGTTTTATTTAGTGCAGATGACAAGGAAGAAAGTGTATATTTTGCCAAGTTTGGATATAATCAAGAATCAATTTATTCCTGGGTTACTCCAGCTTCGGTGATGCGTTTCGAAAAACCGGGCGAGGTTGCCTATAAGCGTCCGGACGGATTTGTGCAAAAAGTAAAACTTCTCAGAAAGGATCAATATATGATAGTTGATGGAAAAATAAAGTTTCTTTCAACTGAATCAATCGGTGCGAATCGCGAGCTGGTCTATGAAGAATATTTTTCTACTCAAAAGTCAGGGTTTATTTTGCCGGAAATTGTGGCGCAGATGGAGAAGGCACAAGATCAAGTGATTCGCGCGCATCACATCGGGCCGTTTTTAATTTCCGGACCAGCCGGCAGCGGCAAAACAACCCTAGCGTTGCATCGGGTGGCATATTTAGCCCAATCCCCAGACTTGTCAGATATATATACCAGCAAGTCAATCGTGGTTTTTGTGCAGGATAACGGCACGCGTGAATATTTCTCGCATCTTTTGCCGGAGCTTGGAATTGATGATGTTTTGATAACGACATTTTCTGAATGGGCATTCAAGATTCTTGGTATCGAGGGAAAATTTGTTGATCGCTACGGCGAATCGGAATATGAAAAAGACTTTTATGAATTTCAGAAATTGAAAGCGCTGCAAAATTTGGCGCGGCAAATATATTCAAAAATCGGCAATTTTGTTCTATTAGAAAAAGCATATAATAAATTTTTTGACGGACAACAGCAAGTATTGTTTCAAAAACAGAAACAAGCTGGAGTTTATGATCGCATCGACCTGACTTTGCTTCTGATATTATTTCGGAAAAGCAACGGCAAATTGAGTATCATCAAGGATTATCGAGTTTTGCAAAAAGATGGCAGTGTCAGAGACAAGCGAGAAACTACTCAGCTTGAATATTCACTAGCGGTAGTTGATGAATTTCAGAATTATTTGCCGGATCAATTGAAATTGATAAAATCTTGTATAAACGAAAAAAGTCAATCAATCGTGTATGTGGGCGATATGGCACAACAAGTGAAATTGGGCACTATCCGCCAGTGGGAAGATATTTCTGAGGAAATGAAACGGGAACGCAAGGTAGTTTTGGAAAAAGTGTACCGTAATACGAAAAATATTCTAGTCTTTATCCAAAAACTTGGTTACAAAATCGAAATTCCTGAGCAATTAAAAGAGGGTGTGGCAGTAGGGGAGCATATTTTAGAAACAAAAAAAGATGAGGTAGCAAAAATTAAAGAAGTCCTTGAAAAAAATAATTTTGGCAGCGTTGGCATTCTAGGAAAGGAAAATGAATATCTGGCTGATTTTAAAAATACTTTTGCGGAAAATAAAAAAATTCATATTATGACTATGAATGAAGCGCAAGGAGTTGAATTTGATGCTGTAATTCTAGTTGGAATAAATAAGGAAACATTTGCCGCGTATGAAAACACTACCCAAGAGTTAGCTGAAGAAAAAAAGCGCATCAATAAAGATCTTTTATATGTTGCTCTGACGCGCGCGATATCAGAACTGCATATCATGGGGAAAGAAAAGCTGAAAGACATTATTTTATTTGACTAATATCGCCGAGGGTTAATTTTTTGATACAATAGTCTTATGAGAAAAATAGTTGCTAATAATATTGAGTACGACCTAATAGAATATTCTAATTGGTCGCTCATACGGGATGTTATAAATTTTATACGGCCATATAAGAGTCGATTTTTTGCGGCAACTTTTTTGCGGCTATCAAGCGATATTGCCGCACTATATCCAACATATGCCTTTGCGGTTATTGTAACTTTTTTTAGTAAGTATGCACCTGGCGATTCACTAAAATATTTTTGGACGGTGTTGTTGCTTTGGACGGAGGCTTCTTTGTGGAGAAGTTTGGCAAAAAATTCTGGAAAATATATCGGCTATCAATTAGCCGAAAGAATTTCATTGGATGGGCAACTTAAAACTATCCAACATTTATTTTTGCTTGATATTGCTTGGCATGAGAAGGAAAATGCAGGCAATCGCTTAAAAAGAATTCAAAAGGGCGGAGATGGATTGGAGAGAGTAATGCGAATGTGGATAAATAATTTCATTGAAATAGGTGTAAACTTTGTGGGTATGATTTTCATTTTTGGCAAAATTGATTTGTTGATAGGTGGTGTTATGGTAATTTTCTTGGCGGTCTACCTATCAATCTCATTGTTAATGTTAAGCAAGGCTTCGGCAGCATCTCAAGCGGTTGATATTAAAGAGGAGGAAATGACTGGATTAATGTTTCAAGCGATTAGTAACATTCGAAGTGTAAAAGTTTTGGCAATGGGCGGGGCAATATTAAAAATGATTCATGAGCAATCCGTGGAGCTTTTTAAAAAAATTCGTGAGCGCGTGTTTCGTTTTCAAATTCGGAATATCACAATTGATGTAATAGGACAAACATTTCGAATTGGTACGATAGCATTTATAGCATATGGAATTGCACATGGTAGATATGAGGTCGGATTCCTAATTTTATTCAATGGATATTTCAGTAGTATTTGGGAATCAGTTAATGAACTATCTGAGACAACTCAAGATTTGATTATATGCAAATATGGCATAGCTCGGATGCAGCGGACTATTAACGAGCCGATTTTGATTGATAATGAAAAAAATAAAGCTGATCTTCCGAAAAATTGGAAAAAAATAATAGTGAAGAATCTATCGTTTTCCTACGGTAAAAATAAAGTATTGAACAATATTTCTTTTGAAATAAAGCGCGGGGAACGGGTTGGAATAATAGGTTTGTCAGGTGCGGGCAAGTCTACGCTTTTCAAGTTGATGTTAAAAGAAAATGAAGATTTTACCGGGGACATATTATTTGACGATGTATCGATAAGAAAAATAAAGAAAAAAGCCTATTTTGATAATGTTGGAGTTGTTTTGCAGGACACTGAGGTTTTTAATTTTACTTTGCGAGAAAATATTGAGATTGCTAGTTCAAAAAAACACAAAAAAGAAGATTTGGAGCAAGCACTAAATATTTCCTATGTTTCTGATTTTATTCATAAGCTTCCGCTGGGAGTTGATACTTTTATTGGTGAAAAAGGAATCAAGCTTTCCGGCGGTGAGCGTCAGCGACTTGGGGTTGCGAGAGCGGTCTATAAGCAACCACAAATATTATTTTTGGATGAAGCAACTTCGCATCTGGATCTTGAGTCAGAAGAGAAGATTAAAGATTCTTTGCATAAATTTTTTCAGAAGGTTACTGCCGTTGTTATAGCGCATCGATTAACAACTATCCGTGAAATGGATAAAATAATTGTTATTGAAAAAGGCAGGATTGTTGAAATTGGAAGCTTCGATGAATTATATGGGGCCGGAGGAAGACTTTTTGAATTATGGGAAAAGCAAAAATTTAATTAGGATCACACAGGTATATTTTTTTAATATTATATAAATATGAAGAAAGAATTTGTTAAGAAAAAGCTGTATGCTTATGTCGATGAATCCGGCCAAGACACAAAAGGCTTTGTTTTTGTGGTGAGTATTTTGATTCTAGAAAATGAACTGGAAAGTGTTTGCGAAGAACTGGAAAAAATTGAAATGGAGAGTGGTAAGAAAAATATGAAGTGGAACAAATCTCGTCATAATTTTCGCAAATCGTATATCGAAGGTATTCTAAAAACCAAAAGCCTTAGGGGAAAGATGTTTTTTGAAATATTTAGTGACACAAAAAAATATATAGAATTGACCTCGTTTGCCACGGCCAAAGCTATATTGAGAAAATCCAGTAATGCGGATTATAAAGTTACAATATTTGTGGATGGCTTCAAGAAAAAAGAGGTCGAGATTTTTAGCCGGGGATTGCGAGATCTGAATATTAGAACTAGAAAAATTAGGGGTGTCAAAAAAGATGAAAATAATGCCTTTATTCGTCTTGTGGATGCTATGTGTGGGCTAGTCAGGGACAATGAAGATGGTAATGATTGGGCTAAAAAGGCAACGGCAAGGCTTATAAAGGAAAGATATATTTACGAGCTATAAAAACAAAAACCCCCGTCTATAGGGGGAATAGCCTATCCCTTGCGGGAGACCTGCCATACGGTCAGTTTTCAGCTAATGTTTTGTATTTCCAGTATACACTATAAAACCCTTTTGTCAATTATAATACCTCAATAATTGATATTTATTTCGCTTTACAGAGGCCATTATTAAAGCAGAAGACGTTTCCAAGCTATTGGGATATTACGGTGTCTTGACTTTCTGGCTAGTATGTGCTATTATTGGATATCGTAGCATAGTGCTATGATGTGCTCAAAAGAGGAGATGCTTATGACGGACTGGGATGAGTGGGAAAAGAACTGGAAGGATTATTACGAGGAAGTGGAGAGCGAACTTCTTAGAGAAAGCCTCGATGAATTCTGGGATAGTTTTCCCATAGAATCAGGATGTTATTCGAATAAGAAGAAGTCAGCATAGAAATATGCTGCGGGAATGATGATGTGGTTAACAAAAAAAAGATAGGTGAATCTACCTATGCCACAAAAATCAACCGACAGGTCAGCATCACGCGGGCCTTTTTATTTTTTAAAGTCGCAAAAAAGCTATTTTTTTGATAAAATACAATTATGGCTAAACAATTTATTCCAAAAGTTAAATTTAAAATATCATCAATATCTGACGAGGCCAAGGAACTTGTCTATTTTTGTTATCCACGGGATGGGTGGGATTGGAGTAATATGGTTTATAATGAGCACCCGGAGTTGAAGAAAAAATTGGAGGGGATAATGGATAAGAAAAAGTTTTTCAGAATATGCTATGCGTATGCGAAAAAATTTAAAGCAGAAAATGTTAAGAAGCTTGAAGCTGCCAGAGCAAGTTTTCAATCAGAATGGAACATGGTAGGTAATGAATATTTGACTATCCTTTCAAAGCATTTTGAAATTAATTGGAGGAAGGATAAAAAAATAGTAAAAGCTTATGTTTCCATTGTGCCTATAAACCCGAGGGATTTAGACGAATGGAGTTTCACAATCAGATATGAAGATGATAAGCAAGAAATGAAGATGACTGCTGCTCATGAAATCATACATTTTCTGTATTTTGAAAAATGGAAAGAAGTCTTTCCAGATGCAGAAAAAAAGACATTTGATACTCCGCATCTAGCGTGGAAATTGAGTGAAATTTTAGATCCAATAATAATGAATCATAATCCTGAGATAAAAAAGTTAATTGGGGGCCATGCACAGGGATATAAAGAATTTGAAAATATAAAAATTGGAAATAAAAATCTCGTTCCATATTTCGAGGACTTGTATAAAAAACATTTAAAAAGTGGCAAGCCATTTTCTGATTTCTTGAAGATGTCATGGAATGCTATCGAGAAACACAAAGCAATTATTGAAAAGATATAGATAAGAACTACTAATAAGCCCGATTTATTGTTACTTTTCCACAGCCCTTGACAGAATCTTCAGATATACTGGGCAGAATTTCAAAGGTAGTGTATAATAGATAGTATAAATGCACCTAGGTGCAAATAATAAATAATTAATTTAAAAAACACTATGGCAAAGATGACAAAGTCGCAGCTGCTAGTTGTCCTATCTGAGAAATCAGGTCTAGCAAAAAAGGACGTGAAGAATTTTTTTGATGTGCTGACAGAAGTCGCATACAAGGAAGTTAAGAAGGCTGGAGAATTCGTTCTACCTGGATTTGGAAAGATGGTTAAAGCAAAAAGAAAAGCACGCGCTGGAATCAATCCTGCAACTGGAGCAAAAATTCAAATTGCTGCAAAAACTGTAGTTAAATTTAGATTAGCTAAAGCTGCTAAGGAAGCGGTTTTATAATCTGACAAATTTTTAAAAAATGCCCGGAGTAATCCGGGTGTTTTTTTTATTTACACAAGTAGGCTGTTTATGGCGTTATCAAGGGATTAAATGGCACAGTATATAAATTTGATTATTTTGGAAAAATTCGCGCTTGACGGCAGAAAAAGATGTGTTATACTTTTGTTCATCAAAAATTTTAAACATTAAAAATAAGCGAATTTATGTCTCAAATCAAAAAAGGTTCTTTGGTTTTCATTCTATTGCTCGGAGCTGCGCTGGCAGTAGCCGGAGCGGTGAATGCGCAACTGAACAAAAATAAAAACGCAGTCAGTGTGCTTCCGCAAATCGCGGAAACAAAAGCTGAAGAAAATAAAAGCGCGCCTGAAAAAGTGGCGACCAGCAACTCGGTTATTCCAGTGGCGGCTGCGGCTACAGTTGCGAGCAAGCCAGTTGATCCGAGTTCACCATATCCAATCCATAAGGACATTTCCACAACCTATTTTTGGGCCGGCGAGGAAGCGGATGCGGATAACAAAAATATTTCCAATCTGCCGAGTGCGTGGGATGATCAATGGGTCAAGCATTTCGGCGGAGTCGATGATCCAAAAAAACGCAATGGATTCTTGCCATCCAGTTTCACTCCTAAGGAAAATCCATTCTATTTCGCCCTGCCATATAATGATTTTGACAGCAATGGCAATGAGAAGGGCAATGCCTATACTTTGGCCAGTTGGACCAATGGCAAGAAGCCAAGTGCGAATGTGTCAGTTTGCAAGAATCAATGGATAAAAATCACCAAGAGCGGTAAATCAGTCTATGCGCAGTGGGAAGATGTCGGACCTTTTGGCGAGGATGACACGGCGTATGTTTTTGGAAAAGCCGCTCCATCCAGCAAAGAAAATGACCATGCTGGGCTGGATGTGTCGCCAGCCGTGCACGATTTTCTGGGATTGGGGGATATGAATCGAACTGACTGGCAATTTGTGGATGCTTCGCAAGTGCCTGACGGTCCATGGAAAAATATCGTAACGACTTCACAGATTTTCTGGCCATAAAAGGCTTATTTAACACAAAAAACACCCGATTATTTCGGGTGTTTTCTTGTTTTGACACAATTCGGCAAAAAGGTTGTATTATAGGGTAATTTAGGCTTATAATCTAATCATAAAGCATCTTCATTGGATATTATGAAAAAAATTATCAAGCAGGTCTTCTATGACAGTAAAAAACTGCGCTGGCGCTACTCGAAAAGAATGTTGGTGGCAACGGCAGTTTTTTTAATTGCGGTGTTTGGAACAATGATGGCAAGTTTTTTTATTAATCCAAATCTGCCAAGTCTTGATCTGCAACCGCCCAAAAGCCAGTATCGCGGTGTTGCGAATGTTTCCAATGGACAAAATAATCCAATTGCAACTGTGCCGACCAAATTTTCTTCCGGAGTGTCGACTACTAATTCTGTAAATAGCAATATCAATACTAAAATTTTAGCCTTTTATGTCAATTGGGATGATAATAGTTTTACTTCCCTGAAAAAAAATCTCAATACTATCGATGAATTGATGCCGGAATGGCTGCATCTGGGGGACAACGGCAGTATTATTGTGGATGATCAAAGTAAGCAGGATATGGCGATGGCATATATTAAGCAAAATAAGCCGAATCTGCCGATCGCGCCACTCATCAATAATTATAATTCTGATACGGATCAATGGGATGTCGATCGACTGTCCACGATGCTCAGCAGTCCGGATTTACGCGCGAAACTTATCGGGGACAGTTTGAGTTTTGTGCAAAATAACGGACTCACTGGGATCAGCATTGACTTTGAAAGCGTGCCGGACGCCCAACAAAAAAATCTTGTGGTTTTCATGCAAGAATTATACGCCAGATTTCATCCATTAGGATTTGAGGTATCACAAAATATTCCGCTGGATGATGCAACTTTCGACGCGAAAACATTATCACAATACAATGACTTTTTGATTCTGATGGCCTATGATGAACACTCAACTTCCGATACCAAGGCTGGACCAGTAGCTTCGCAAGGCTGGTATGAAACAGTTCTGAAGAAGCGCTTGCAAGAACTGCCGGCAAATAAATATATTATTGCTCTGGGTGGTTATGGGTATGATTGGGAAGATAATTCAATCAATGGCAGTGAAGTCAGTTTTCAGGATGCAGTCAGAATTGCGCGAGAGTCGGATGGGAAAATAAAAATTGATCCAGCCTCGCTCAATCCAACCTTTGATTATTACGATGATAATAACAAGCTGCATCATGTGTGGTATCTGGACGCTGTTTCGGCCTATGACGAAATTATGGCAGGCAACCATTTTGGACCGCCGCATGGTTATGTTTTATGGCGCTTAGGTTCGGAGGATCCGGGAATTTGGAATGTTTTTTCCGGGCGACAGAAATTAGATTCTCAAGTTGCTGATTCTCTCAAAAAAATGGAATATGGCTATGATATAAATTATGAAGGTGATGGAGAGATTTTGCGTATTACCGGCACTCCACAAACCGGTGCGCGCGATATCGCATTGGATTTAAGAACTGGCTTGATCAACAGTGAGAATGTGACAACTTTTCCGATGGCATATACCATAACGCGTTGGGGAAAAAATGACAGTAAAAAAATCGCTCTGACCTTCGATGACGGACCGGACGCTAAATACACACCTAAGATACTTGATGTGTTGAAACAATATAATGTGCCAGCAACCTTTTTTGTGGTCGGCGCAAATGCAAATGTCAATTCCAGTCTTTTGACTCGTGAATTTTCTGAGGGTCATCAAATTGGCAATCATACATTTTCACATCCGAATGTGGAAAATATTTCTGATCAGCAATTTATTTTGGAACTAGATAGTACCGAAAGATTGATTGAGGGTTTGCTTGGCCGAAAATCAACCCTATTTCGTCCGCCATACGCTGAAGATATTGAACCAGAAACACCCGATCAAGTTCGACCGCTGACCTTTGTCAGTGATCGTGGATACTATACGGTTGGTATGCATATTGATCCCAAGGATTGGAGTCGGCCGGGAATAAATAACATTGTGGATAATGCTGTTAACAGTGCGACGGCGGGGGATGGCAATGTAATCTTGATGCATGATGGTGGCGGCAATCGCGATCAGACTTTGGCAGCTTTGCCAATAATAATTGAAAAGCTACGATCACAAGGATTTGAATTTGTGACAATTTCCAGTCTTTTGAATTTGCAACCGAACGATATTATGCCGCAAATTTCTGCGCGCGAGCAATTCGTGGCTCGCATAAATAGTGTCGCCTTTAATTTGCTTGCATTGGTGAGTAATGGAGTGCGTGTCATGTTTTTGATCGGAATAATTTTTGGTTTGATGCGATTTATGTTTATTGGCATCCTGGCAATTATCCAGCGGATTCATTCACATCGGATTTGGTACGGCAAAAATTTACAAACCTTTCAACCTTTCGTTAGTGTAGTTATCCCGGCCTATAATGAATCAAAAGTTATTTCGAGAACAATCAATGCAATTTTAAAATCAGTGTATCCGAGTTTTGATATTATAGTAGTGGATGATGGTTCAGTCGATGATACATTAGTAGTTTTGGATCAAAAATTTTTGCATAATCCAAAAGTCAAAATATTTACCGAAAAAAATTCCGGCAAATCTCAGGCGCTGAATTTTGGAATATCCCAAACTCAGGCAGAAATTATTATTACACTGGATGCAGATACGATTTTTCGAGCGGATACAATTTCAATGCTGATTAGACGTTTTTCCGACGACAGAATTTCTGCGGTCGCGGGCAATGCGAAGGTGGGTAATCGCATAAATTTATTGACTCGCTGGCAGGCATTGGAATATATAACGAGTCAGAATTTGGATCGGCGCGCCTTTGAACTTATGAATTGTATCGCGGTTGTGCCCGGAGCGATTGGTGCTTGGCGGCGAGATGCGATTATTGAGGCAGGTGGATTTTCTGTGGACACTTTAGCCGAAGACGCCGATCTGACATTCAGTATTTTGCGCAATGGACATATGATTGCCTACGATGATGAGGCCTTGGCCTATACGGAAACGCCGGACACGGTAAAAAATTTCATCAAACAGCGATTTCGCTGGATGTATGGAACATTGCAAGCTGCTTGGAAGCATCGCGACGCACTATTTAGAAAAAAATATGGTGCTTTGGGATTTTTTGCAATTCCGAATGTGTTTATTTTTCAGGTTTTCTTTCCGCTCATTTCACCGCTCATGGATCTGATGATGCTGGCCTCAATTGCCTGGGTAACTTGGCAGAAATATAATCATCCAGTTGATTTTTCTGCGATGCAAAACTTCCGTCAAATATTTGTGTACTACCTGTTTTTCTTGGCTATTGATTTTATCACTGCGATGGTGCCGTTTTTTCTCGAGCGCCATGAGGATTGGACTCTTTTGATTTGGCTTCCGTTACAGCGCTTTTCCTATCGGCAGTTGATGTATTATGTGGCGATAAAAGCGGCGATGACAGCCATCAAAGGCAGGCTTGTCGGTTGGAGTAAATTTGAACGAAAGGACACGGTCAAAGAGCTGACATAGCAAAATAAAAGCGGATTTTTAGTTGCGAGGGGATGTTTTTTCTTCAAAAATGTGCCTTTTATAGGCAGTTTGACAAAATATGGCATCTGACACATAATATATATATAAAAGCGGATGGGGGAATGACGGGTCGATCTTCCGATAAACCCAAAGCTTTAAAGGCTAATAAATCAAAGAAATTACCAAAATGACAGATGATATCATGATTGTACAAGACCGAGACTTCGTTGAATATGTTGTGAAACAAATTGTTAACAACCCGGACGCAGTCAAAGTTGACAGAAAAATCGATGAAATGGGTGTTCTTATCACTTTGGACGTCGCTCCAGAGGACATGGGAATGGTTATCGGTCGAGAAGGCGCAACAGCTAAAGCTCTTCGAACTCTTTTGAGAGTAATCGGAGCAAAAAACAATGCTCGCGTTAATTTGAAAATTAACGAACCAGAAGGTTCAACTCGAGAGCCTCGCGCTCCTCGTGAAGAAGCTGCTAAGAGAAGCATTGATGACGTTGTTGGAGACATCCAAATCTAGGTATAAATTAGCAACTTTTCTCTGGCTCCGCCGGCTGGCGGACTGTCAGAGTCGCTATCAAAAAAGATCGCTCAGCGGTCTTTTTTGTTTTATTTAGGTGTGATATTATATAGACAATGATTAAATTTGATATAGTTACAATTTTTCCGAAAATGTTCGATTCATATTTTGCTGAGTCGATTATTAAGCGTGCCAAGGATGGGAAATTTATTGAAATTGAAACGCACGATTTGCGGGATTATACAATTGATAATCACAAGACCGTCGATGATACGCCCTATGGCGGCGGGGCTGGCATGGTAATGAAGGTCGAACCGATCTATCGAGCTGTGAGCTCGATAATTTCCAAATCTCAATTTCTAATTTCCAATGAATTTTCAAATTCTAAAATTTCCAAACCTGAAAATACCCGGATTATTCTATTTGCGGCCAAAGGCAAGCGCTATAATCAGCGGGAGGCGGAAAGGCTATTGCAATATGACAATCTCATTTTTCTCTGCGGGCGTTATGAAGGGATTGACGAACGGGTGATTGAAAATATTGCTGATGAAGAAATTTCCATCGGAGATTTTGTGCTGACGGGCGGAGAAATTCCGACGATGGCGGTGATTGACAGCTTGACGCGCCTTATCCCGGGAGTTTTGGGCAATGTTGAATCGATTGAAACAGAATCACATAGTCAGGATGGTTATTTGGAATACCCACAATACACCAAGCCGGAGGAATTCAACGGCTGGAAAGTGCCGGAAGTGCTTTTGAGCGGGGATCATAAAAAAATTCAAGAGTGGCGGGAAAAAAATTCAAACAAAATTTAAATTATGAATGCCAGCAAAGGAAATTCAGATAAAATTTTACTTTATGCGATTTTTGGTTTGATATTTTTCGGCCTGATTATGATTGCCTCGGCGGGCGTCGGTTATGCGCGAACTCGGTTTGGTGATGAATACTATTTCTTCAAACGACAACTTTTGTTTGGAGTTTTGCCGGGGTTGGTAATTCTGTCAATTGTTAGTCGAATTGATTATAAAATTTGGCGAAAATTTTCTTTCATTGCTTTTATTGGCAGTATTATTGCTCTGATTTTAGTTTTTGTGCCCGGAGTTGGTTCAAAAGTCTATGGCGCAAGTCGTTGGTTGCAATTGGGGCCATTTTCCTTTCAGCCGGCTGAGATGCTGAAAATATCCTTGATTTTATATTTAGCGGCGTGGCTTGAGAGCCGTCGAGATCGCATTAAAGATTTTTATGAAGGTTTGATTCCATTTTTGATGATTGTGGGGCTCATTAGTTTTTTGCTCATCAAGCAGCCGGATGTCGGAACCTTGGGGGCGACAATTATGATTGCAATGACCGTATTCTTTGTATCTGGGGCCAGACTTTCACATATGCTTATGATTGGTGGCGCGGGTGTGGTTTCACTGTTTGCTCTCATTAAATTGGAATCATATCGCATGAATCGCTTGTTAGTTTTTTTGCATCCCGAGCTTGATCCGCGTGGCATTGGCTATCAAATTAATCAGGCGCTGTTGGCAATTGGATCTGGTGGGATTTTTGGGGTTGGCTTGGGACATAGTTTGCAAAAATTCAACTATTTGCCGGAGCCGGTGGGTGATTCAATCTTTGCTATAATAGGAGAGGAGCTGGGACTATTTGGAGAGTTTATTTTGTTGGCATTATTTATTGTTGTTGCGATGCGCGGACTCAAAATTGCCAAAAATGCTCCAGATATGTTTGGGCGATTAGTGGCGGTGGGAATTGTGGCTTGGATTGTGTTTCAAGCTTTGATAAATATTTCAGCGATTTCCGGGCTCATTCCGTTGACTGGCATTCCTTTGCCGTTCATCAGTTATGGCGGAACCTCAATTATATTTTTATTAACCGGCGTTGGAATTTTATTAAATATCGGCAAACAATCTAATTTAAATTAAAAAATTTAATTTTATGAAAATCGTATTGGCAGGAGCAGGATCGGGCGGACATTTGATGCCACTGGTGGCGGTAGCCCGAAAAATAAAAGAAAAAAATCCAGACACCCAGTTTGTTTTTATCGGACCGAAAGGAAAGCTGGAAGAAGATATTATCGGTGGTGAAGGTATTGCAATCAGAAAAATTTCGGTGGGGAAATTGCGGCGTTATTTTTCCTTGAAAAATTTCGTGGATTGCTTTTTGATTCCGTGGGGAATTTTGCAAACCATGGTTATTCTTCTACAAGAAATGCCGGACGCAATTTTTTCTAAGGGCGGATATGCCTCGTTACCAGTAGTTTTAGTCGGCTGGATGTATCGCATTCCAATCATGATTCATGAATCTGATGCAAAGCCGGGTATGGCGAATGATATGTTGAGCAAATTTGCAGATCGAGTGGCAGTGACATATCCGGAGGCCGAAGCAGAGTTTCCGTCGGCCCAAGTCGTTTTGACTGGCAATCCATTGCGCGAGGACATTAATCAGGGTTCAGCGCAAAAAGCGCGCGAAAAATTTGAACTGACCGAATCAAAAAGAGTTATTTTTGTTTGGGGTGGGTCGCAAGGGGCGCGAGTCATTAATAATAAGATTTTGGATATTTTGCCCGCCCTTTTGCATAAATACCAAGTCATCCATCAAACGGGGGAAGCAAATTTTGATGAAGTGAAGCATCGTGCCGGTGAGATGGGTATCAAGATAAATCGCGAAGGATATCATGCAATCCCATTTATTTCTGAGGGTATAAATGATATTCTGGCCGTTTCAGATTTGATTATTTCACGCGCTGGCGCCACCTCAATTTCGGAAATTGCCGCCAATGGCAAGCCGTCAATTATTATTCCAATTGAAAAATCAGCTAATAATCACCAACGCATGAATGCGTATGCTTTGGCGAAAATCGGAGCCTGTATTGTGCTCGAAGAAAATAATTTGGGAGAGAATCTCTTGATGAGCCGCATCGAAGAGCTTATGAATGATGAAAACCTCAGGGATAAATTATCTAAAGACATTAAGACTTTTTATCATCCGGACGCAGCTGAGAGAATTGCGGAGGGAGTTTTGGGAATGATTAAGGATTAACCTTGAAAATAAATGAGAAAAGAAACATTTGAACCAATTATTGCTCAAACTGAAGTTGATAGTGAAAAAGCAGAAAAAAATAAGTTTGTATTGATATTTAAAAAATTATTGCACAGCCATGCCGATGAGATTCCTGATCGGGTGGTTAGTAATGAGGGTAACGCAAAAGTCAGAAAGGCTTGGTGGTTTGAACTCACAATGTATTTAGAGTTGGCTAATATGGAGGGTATTGTAAGTGATGATACCCTAAAAGATGAGATCCTTGATTTTGTAGAAGACTATACTCGAGTTGAATATGATGAAGATAAAAAACAATCTAACCATGAATTTAACAAGCGATTAACGACTAGGGAGGATATTGAGCGGGCAAATTCTTTAATTAAAAAAGTTTTGGAACATATTGATAAATAATTTTAAAAGTATATATGCAAATAGATCTAAATAAAATTAAAAAGGTTTATGTCATTGGCATTAAGGGTTCCGGCGTTGTCGGAGTCGTGGAAATTTTT
>Ga0334722_10003802_pt1 | contig 16080 bp, 16 predicted proteins | sample C3_bottom_MG_FD_207210 | JGI IMG/M metagenome (GOLD analysis project Ga0334722, IMG submission 207210) | Sediment microbial communities from Yellowstone Lake, YNP, Wyoming, USA - C3_bottom | ecosystem: Environmental > Aquatic > Freshwater > Lake > Sediment | place: USA: Wyoming | collected...
ACAAAACCATCAGTGCGCTTCTCTCGGATCGTATCGCGGTAGCTGACAAAATGGGAGTTATTGTCGCGGATACTGCCGGCAAAATACTGCACACAGTTCATCCTGCCTCTCACCTCAAATATGGAATCCCGATTTTTGCGAACTCAGAGCATGTCGGAACTGTACTTGTTGGGTCGATGATCGATTCATCCATAACTGGAATCAATGAGCACTTTTTAAGTTCGATCGTCACCGCTCTCATTTGGGGGGTTTTGATTTCTGCAGGTCTTGCACTGTTTCTTGGTCTCATATTTTCCATTCAAGTGACAAAGCCAGTTTTATCACTGAACGCTGCAGTACATCATATCTCTGAGGGGGACCTGTCCATTACTGTAAATGCTGAAGGCAATGACGAGATAGCAGATCTTGCAAAGTCCTTCAACCGGATGATCGAAGAACTGAAACGACTGGAAAATGCAAGAAAACAAATTATTGCAGATTCAGCACACGAGCTCAGAACACCAGTTACTCTTATTCAGGGAACCATCGAAGGAATGATTGATGGGGTCTTCCCGATCGACATTCCGACGCTCAAGTCAGTTCATGAAGAGACTGTGAGGCTTTCTCGCCTCATTGACATGCTGCGGGAGCTGGAGATTATCGAATCCGGCAAACTTGTCCTTTCCCTGGAAACAATAAATGTCATGGATATCCTTCAAAAGGCCGAATCTCTTTTTGCTTCATCGGCCAAGGAGAAGGATATTGCTCTATCAGTCGATCCCCCCGACACGTCGCCCCTTATAAAAGCGGATTATCTGCGCTTGAGCGAGGTTATCTATAACCTCATTTCGAACTCGATAAAGTACACTCCCTCGGGCGGAAGAGTGCGCCTGCGCACCCAAAATGACAAAAAGCGGGCTATTACCCGCATCTACGTTGAAGATTCAGGGCCTGGAATCCCGGCTGAGGAACGAGAGCGCATTTTCGAGCGCTTTTATAGGATAGACAAGTCCCGTTCTCCAAATAGGGGAGGTCGAGGGCTTGGCCTCGCCATTGCGAGGGAAATAGTAAAAGCGCACGGCGGAAATATTGCTGTGACAGATTCAGAATTGGGCGGAGCTGCCTTCATTATTGAAATGAAATCCACCAGCTGAACCCTGCAAGGTATTATCATTCTTTATGATCTATAAGAGAAACAAACATGTGATTCGATGCAGGTGCTGCACTCGCGTCCCTTCCGCATGTACTTAAACATCACAAGAAAGAAATCCAATGGATAAAGACCACGGACCGAAAGCGGGCAATTGTTGGGATCATCATATTCGGCGGCTTGCTTGGTCCGTTGTTCCTGCTCGTAGGCTTGAATCTCGCTGCTTCAATTGGGGAGTCGACAATCACCTGACAGCAATTGTGGATAATGCATCCCCGAAGATGATTACATTCATCAAAGGGCTTTTTGCTGGTTCAACTAACCTGCTCATCGGCTCCATTATCGCGGGGAAGGGATACCCTCTGCAATCCATTGGAGTCGCTCTTCTTGTTGGCATCGTATCTTATGGCTTGAGTATTGTCCTATATGTCACCTCGGCACAGCAACTTGGGGCGACACGACCACGAACATGCTGATGGCGTTCAGGTATCGGTTTTGCACTCACATCTCCATACCCATGCTGAAGTAAGCCACACCCATAAGCATTACCCCGATCTCCATCATCGCCATGCCCATGGAGCAAACGGATGATGCTTCTTCCCGCCCAATTGTTGTCCAAACTATTCGATTCTTTATATAAAGAACGGCTTTGCCAGAACACAATTTACACTGTGCCCTCGAAAATCATATTGTAATATCGGTCAATTTTCGCACCCAATTCCATGATGCCGAAATTCCGCGCCTCCCGGATCAGCTCCTTGCCTTTGAAATAGACGAGGACCGCGGGCACTGAGTAGACCGAGAGCTGGCCTCGGGCTTCGGGGATTGCATCGATATCGACATAGTACATGGGCAGGTTCGGGAAATGCGACTGAACCAGCTCGATCACCTTGGGCTTGAGGCTTTTGCACACACCGCACGAAGGGGTCGAGCAATAGAACAGCACCGCTCCATTTTGCTGGATGAGATTCAGGATCTCGCCATATGATTGAATAGGATTCACAAGCACAAAATATAGCAAGAATTAAATGAATAACAAAGAGCGCCTGCTGTCGCTCAAAGTGCCTCATGCGCCCACCACCTTTCGCCTATTGAGTTTCAATATTTATGCTGCATTCTTGACACTATATGCAAATCGCCATATCCTCCCTATACAACCATTCAGCCTACGGCTGTTTGGGCAAAAGGAGCATGCATATGAAGAAATCATGGCTTGTTTTCGCTTCGGTCATTCTGATTGCAATCGTCGCGCTTGGCGTTGCAAGTCTTTCGTCTTGCGCAAAAAAAACTACTAAGATCACGGTCGCAACCGATGCTACGTGGCCGCCCATGGAGTATGTCGACGAAAACAAGAACATCGTTGGATTCGATATCGACCTTGTGAATGAAGTAGCAAAAGCTGCCGGCTTTGAAGTCGAAATCAAGAACACCGCATGGGACGGCATTTTCGCAGGTCTTGCCGCGGGCAATTATCAGGCCATCGCGTCCTCGGTTACGATTACCGACGAGCGCAAGGCCACGATGGACTTCTCCGAGCCTTACGTGAACGCTGGTCAGGTTCTTGTAGTGCGCAAAAATACCACAGGTGTTACTGCTCTTGCAGACATGGTCGGCAAGAAAGTCGGCGCGCAGATTGGTACCACCGGAGCCATCGAAGTCGGCAAGGCTCAGGGTGTTGAGCTTAAAACCTACGATGAAGTCGGGCTCGCATTCGAGGACCTCGCTAATGGGAACATCGATGGCGTAGTTGCTGATTCGCCCATTGCAGCCAATTTCGCGCTCCAGAATGCTTCCTATAAAGAAAAACTCATGATCGTCGGCAAGCCGTTCACTGATGAATGGCTGGCGTTTGTCTTCAAGAAAGGCGATACAAAGACGCTCAAGCTCTTCAATGATGGCCTTGCTAAGGTCAAATCATCAGGAAAACTCGACGAACTCGTAAAGAAGTGGCTGCAATAGGATGATGAAGGGCTCTTCTCTCTCCGAGCGGGACTCGAAAAGTCCCAATCAGACTACTATCAATGTCACGGATGGCACCCTCATCCCGCTCAAGGATGAGGGGAGCCTTCTGTCGGCATGGAATATCTCCTTTTTCGGAGCCGTGGCGTTGCTCGTCATCCTCCCGTTGTTCAGCCCAGACCCGTACTTGCGCATTCTTGCGTTCGTGCCGGACGGGCTGGTCGCGACGTTCTCCGTTACGCTCATTTCGATTTTCTTTGCACTGCTGATCGGGCTGTTCGCGGGTCTCGGGCGCATTTCGCAAAAGCTGTTCATCAACCGTATTGCAACGGTGTATGTTGAAGTGATTCGCGGAATTCCTCTGCTTGTGCAGCTGTTCTATATTTATTATGCGCTGGGGCCCCTTTTGAGACTGCAAGGGCCACCGGCCGCCATTCTTGCCATGTCGATCTGCTACGGAGCGTACATGGCCGAGATTTTCCGCGCCGGTATGCAGGCAATCCCAAAGGGGCAGATGGAAGCCGCTCTTGCGCTTGGCATGTCCCGCTCCATGGCGATGCGCAAAATAATCATTCCCCAAACCATCAGGATTATCCTGCCGCCTATCGGGAATGAGTTCATCGCGCTGCTCAAAGATTCGTCGCTGGTTTCCATCCTTGCAGTTTCGGATCTTCTGCGCAGAGGGCGGGAATATGCATCGACTTCATTCAGGTATTTCGAGAGTTATACAATAATTGCGCTCATTTACCTTGTGATGACGCTCTTTTTCTCGCGTCTTGTTGGAATGATGGAAGAAAGCCTGAGGCATCGTGGAAAAGTACATTGAAATAAACAACGCCGTAAAGAGCTTCGGCTCTGTGAAGGCACTCTGCGGAGTCAGCCTTACGGTTAAGAAGCGCGAAGTGGTCCTCATCATTGGGCCTTCTGGCTCGGGCAAGAGTACGCTTCTGCGCTCAGTCAACCGTCTGGAACGCCTCGACTCCGGTGAAATCTTCATTGATGGCGAGAGCGTCACCGACCTGGATGCTGATATCCGCCATATCCGCGAAGAAGTCGGCATGGTCTTCCAAAGCTTCAATCTTTTCCCGCACCTGACCGTCATCGACAATATCACCCTCGCACCTATCACCGTGCTTAAAAAAACCAAAGACGAAGCTATCGATATGGCGCGTAGCCTTCTTGCAAAAGTCGGGCTCTCCGAAAAAGAGAAATCCTGGCCAGAGGAACTTTCCGGCGGCCAGCAGCAGCGCGTCGCCATCGCCCGCGCCCTCGCCATGAACCCCAAAGTAATGCTCTTCGACGAGCCTACCAGCGCCCTCGACCCTGAAATGATCAAGGAAGTGCTCGATGTCATGACAGAGCTCGCGCACGAAGGCATGACCATGCTTGTTGTTTCCCACGAAATGGGTTTTGCGCGAGCTGCAGCCAACCGCATCATTTTCATGGATGCTGGGCAGATTGTCGAAGAGGCACCACCGGAGACGTTTTTTATTTCGCCACGCGAAGAGCGCACGCGGAAGTTTCTGGAGCATATTCTGTAAGTATTTCTGAAGTATTTCTGCAAGTATCAGAGTTGGAACAGGTGCCGCCGGCCCAAGCCAGCGGCTTTTTTTTGCAGAAGGCCCGCTCGATGGGCTATTCTTTTGCAACCCTTACTTCGACGTCGGTATCGGCGCGGATATTGTCGGTGACTGGGCAGCGGCTTTCGGTTTCTTTGACCCACTCCTCGATCTGCGCCTCGGTGGCATCTTCGAAATCGGGCGTGATATTCACCATAATCTTTTGAAAACCCGCACGTTCCTCGAAAGAGCAGCCCAGGAAGGTGCACGGATTCATGACTCCTTCGATTCTCACCTTCATGCCATGAAGACTGAGGCCTTTCTGCCTGGCAACTTCGTGACCGGTGACATTCAGGCACCCTGCGAGAGCCATAAGCAGCACCTGCACAGGGGATGGACCCTGATCAGTCCCGCCCAAGGATTTCGGCTCATCTATTACAACTGCAAATTTCCCCGCTCGAAGATTGATCTTGGTAGGATTTTCGCTCTCTCCCGAGATGAGAATTTTCATTTCCCGTTTTGATGTTTCCATGAGGAACTCCTTAAAAATATCTATATATAATAATATAGATATTTTTGACAAGAATCAAATGATGTATAGAGAAGCCAGTGCGGGTGGAGGCGTGCTTGCAGGACAAATACGCATCTGCGCGCCATCGTCAGGTTCAGGTCACTGGCCCTGGGTCGAAAAGAACCAGATCGTCCCGCAAACTGAGCTTTGCTCTATAAGCTTCACCTGCTATACTATTCATAAAAAGGAGCCCCCATGCCCAAAAGAACACACAGTCCATTTCTGCTCGAGGCCAAGCCTGTTCTGGGTGAGGTCATCGAGCGCCTCAAGCCTTGGTTCGACTATATCAGCGTGCTCGCCACTGACGACCGGGGCCTTTCGTATTTTGCACTCCCCGGCGAGACACGTACCGCTGAGCCCATGTGGGTGCAGCGGGGTTTTGTTTTCAGGGCGCAGCACGAAGGCAAGGTTGCTGAATATGCGTGCGCTGTTCTGCCGGGCGATGCAGCCTCGGGCGTTGCCGCAGCCGTGCGCGCTCGCCTCGACAGTCTGCTTGTTGACCCCACACTTATAGCATTCCCGCAGATTCCGGATGAACCGGCCGCTGCCGAATTTCTCGGCGAAATCGAGGAAGATCCTTTCGCTGCTGACCCTGAGGATGTGCTGAGCCGCCTGGCTGCCTTGCGGGAAAAGCTCACCGACGGCAAAGTCGTCGTCATGGCGCAGTCGCGCTATGAATGCGTCGATGTATCGCGGCTTTTCCTTTCGCCAAACCGCTCGCTCATGCAGAGCTTTTTATGGTCCCAGGCCTATCTGTTCGGCGTGGCCCGTCGCGGCCAGATGTCGAAAATGTCTTACAGGCCCGCTTCGGGCAGGAAGGGCCTCGAAATTCTGCGCAGGCTCGAAAGCTCTGTCCCCGAGCTTGCACAGGAGCTTGCCGACCTTCTCGAAGCGGTACCCATGGAGCCGGGCGAATACGATGTCATCCTCGATCCGGACATGGCAGGAACGCTGGCGCACGAAGCCTTCGGCCATGGCGTCGAAACCGATATGTTTTTCAAAAAACGCGCCAAGGCACTGGAATATCTTGGCAAGCGCGTCGGCTCGGACCTTGTAGCTATGTACGATGGTGCCGCGGGCGTCGACCAGACGGGCTCTTACCTGTTCGATGATGAAGGCACGCTCGCCACTAAAACGTGTGTCATCGAGAACGGCATTCTCAAGGGTGGTATTTCGGACATGCTCTCGGCGCTCGCGCTGGGAATACCGCGCACGGGCAACGGCCGTCGCGAAGCATATTCCCACAAGGCCTACGCGCGCATGACGAACACGTATTTCGCGCCGGGAACCTCGACACTCGAAGAGATGATCGCATCGGTAAAGCATGGCTGGCAGCTCTCCCAACTCAATTCGGGAATGGAAGATCCGCGCAACTGGGGCATTCAGCTCATCTGTGTGGTCGGGCGCGAGATCAAAGACGGCAAGTACACTGGCCGCGTCGCGAGCCCCGTCGTCTGTTCGGGCTATGTCCCCGATGTGCTCTCTGCGGTGAGCATGGTATCGAGCGATTTTGAGCTTGGCGGGTCTGGCGCCTGCGGCAAGGGTCACAAGGAATACGCCAAGGTCTCGTCCGGCGGGCCATATGTCAAAACAAGAATGAGGTTAGGATGATGATTGCTACAATTCGCGAGGCGATCGCCTCTATCAATGCTCATGATGCAACACAAATCTCTGACTGGCGCCTTGTCGAGCGCAGGCTCGAGCGCCAGGAACGCTATTATGTCGCCAGCAGGGCCGAACAGGCCCGCACAATCGACGAAACGCTGTATTCACTTACGGTATATGTAGATACTATTGAAAATGCGGCAGATGGGCCAGGGGCGAGCAGGGCTGGCAGCACAGTTAGGGCGGGCGCTTTGCCAATGCCGAAATTGGGGAAATTCCGCGGCGAAGCCACAATCACCATCCAGCTCACCTTCTCCAGTGCAGAATGCGAGGCCAAAATTCGGCAGGCTGCCTTTGCAGCTTCGAAATCGCGCAATCCCTGGTTCGAGCTGCCAGGACCCTCAGCACCCAAAACCTCCGTCCCTGTATCCGGATTTGAAGCTCTGTCCCCCGCGGAGCGCATCGAAACGGTCCGCCATGCATTTTTCTCAACAGCAAACCGCTTTGGCGGCACCGCGCGCATCAACTCGCTCGAGCTTTTCATCGCAAAAGAAACAAAGCGGCTCCTCAATTCGCGCGGCTTTGATTTTGCATCGACCATATGGAGAGGTTACAGCGAATTCGTTGTCGAAGCGGACAGTTCCTCGGGCACTGTCGAGCTCTTCGATGATATTGAATTCTCTGAGCCCGAAGCCGCCAGGCTTTCGGAGGCGATTGAAACCCGCCTTGCTCAGGTGCGCGATCGGGCACATGCCGCACCAATGCCTAGTCTCCAGGGCCTTCCCGTTATCCTGCGCGGGAAAGAAGTCGAGGAAGTATTTGGCTGGTTTTTCCACAACTCGCGCACGGAAATGATCTACTCCAAGGCTTCCGCGTTCGAGGCCGGCAAGAACGTCCAGCAATCCAACAAAGGCGAAGCGCCCGTCGAGCCGTTCGATGTGTTTGCAGAGCCTGTAATTAGCGGCCTTCCCTCCTCTTCGCCCTTCGATGCGGATGGCTTTCCGCTCGAGCGCACTGCGGTCATTGAAGATGGCATACTCAAGACGCTCATTGGCTCCATTCGCCATGCAGATTGGCTCGGCGTGCCTCGAAAAGGCGCATTCGGGCTCTTTTCGGTATCGCCAGGTGCGATGAGCCTCGACGAGATGCACGCAGCGCCCTACCTCGAGCCAGTGATGTTCTCGGATTTCCAGCTTGATCCTGTAACTGGCGATTTCGGCGCAGAAGTGCGGCTCGCCTACTGTTTCGACGGCGCAAAGGTCGTCCCCGTCACAGGCGGCTCGATCTCGGGCTCACTGAGCGCGCTCCGTGCGGCAATGCGCCGCAGCAAGGAAGTGGGTCTGGCTGCTCACTCACTCTGCCCGAAAGCTGTTATGCTCCAGGGCGCGATTGTCACAGGCGCTTGCTGAAATTCGGGTTATCCAAGGCGCCACAAGGCCCTCGGCCCGGATCTTACTGAATCGCTTTGCGCAGCGCTTCGATTTTATCGGTCTTTTCCCAGCTGAAACTGTCGCGGCCAAAATGCCCATAGACTGCGGTCGCGCGGTAGATGGGATTCTTGAGTTGGAGCATTTCGATAATGCCTCGCGGCGACAAATCGAACACCTTCAGGATGGCCTGCTCTATCGCGAACTCATCGACCTTTGCGGTTCCGAATGTTTCGACGAGCACAGAAATCGGCTCTGGCACACCAATTGCGTACGCGAGCTCGAGCTCACAGCGATCCGCGAGACCTGCCGCGACCACATTTTTCGCGATATAGCGCGCCATATAGGCTGCTGAGCGGTCCACTTTCGAAGGATCCTTCCCGGAGAATGCGCCGCCGCCATGCCGCCCCATGCCGCCATAGGTGTCGACAATGATTTTGCGCCCCGTAAGGCCAGTATCGCCAGCGGGGCCGCCAATCACGAAGCGGCCCGTTGGGTTTATAAAATACCGCGTACGCTCGTCAAGAAGGCCAGTTGGCGCAAGCACTGGCTTAATCACTTTTTCGATGAGCGTCTGGCGAATTTCCTCATATTCGAGATAGTGACCGGAGCCATTTATCTCGTCGTGCTGTTGAGAAAGGACCACAGCAGATATGCGCACTGGCTTGTGCCCGTCATATTCAACCGTAACCTGGTTCTTGCCATCGGGGCGCATCCAGGCGATCTCTTTCGTTTTGCGGACTGCGGAAGCTCTCTGAAGTATCTTGTGAGCCAGGATGATTGGTGTTGGCATGAGCTCGGGCGTTTCATTGCAGGCAAAGCCGAACATCATGCCCTGATCGCCTGCGCCTTGCTTGCCTTCATATTCCTTGAGGCCATGCCCTTCGACTCCCTGCGCGATATCCGGCGACTGGTTATGAATCGAATTCAGCACCGCCATCGAAGCCCAGTCGAGGCCGTACTCAGGATTGTCATAGCCGATTTCACGAACCACCGAGCGCGCGACTTCCTGGATATCGACATAGGTATGTGTGGTTATCTCGCCGCCGACAAGGACGAGACCGGTTGTCGTAAAGCACTCGCATGCAACGCGGCTATGCTTGTCTTTGGCCAGGCATGCATCGAGCACTGCATCGGAAATCTGGTCACAGATTTTGTCAGGATGACCTTCGGAAACAGATTCGGACGTAAAAGGACGAAGAAGAGGTTGTGTCATTTGAGCCCTCTTTAGCTGGAATTTCTTGCCCGCCCGCAATTCGGATAACTCGGCGGGACCAGGCCACTTGGAAGACTTCTGCTGGTCTGGTTTTCTGTGCAAGTGTAGCGAGGTCCTCAAATTTGGTCAAGTCGCGAAAAAGTCGCCGAATAAAATATTTCATTTTCATGCAAGTACTTTCCGATAATAATACTATGAAGTTTCTGCGAGGGGGAGCCCGCGGCCGGAGCATTGGAGCGGCTAAGAACATTTCGGTTGCGCACATTATTGCCGCGCGTTTCATCGCTGCGCGCATTGTCGCTATTGCAGCGCTCTGGTCTGTGCTGGCCGTTCTTCCCGCGTATAGTGCCGTGACTGCCCCGCCTCTGCTTGGAAGAGCCTCCGTGGATTCCCGCCAGGCTGTGATCAAAGCTGCGGAATCCTTTTTAGGCGCACCGTATCGCCTTGGCGGGGAAACAAAAAGCGGCATCGACTGCTCGGGCCTTGTCTATGCCGCATTTTTGAAAGCGACGGGCATCAAAGTGCCGCGCACGGTACGCGATCTTTCAAAGTGGGTGCTTGCCATTCCGCGGCAGGACCTTGTGCCTGGCGATCTTGTGTTCTTCGATTTGGAGGCGAGCGCAGCCGTAACCTCTGTCCCCAGTCAAACCTCTGTCCCCCAAAATGCCTCCTTTCTCTCCAAAGCCGATCATGTCGGCATCTATATCGGCGAAGGCATCTTCATCCACGCAGCGAGTTCGGGCAGCCCAAAAGGGGTTATCAAGAGTTCGCTGAGTGAAGCAGGATGGAAGCATCGGTTTCTCTTTGCTGGCAGGGTCCTGCCCACCTCTGCCCTTTCGGGTATTGCTGTTGAATGTGGTGCAGGGTTTGGGTTGGGACAGCTCGATACTCTCTTGAGCTCGCCTTTCGTATCTTTGCGCTCTTTCAACAGCTGGGGAGAATTCTCTTTGCCGATAACGAATAACTTTGCCGCAGGTATTCGCCTTGGTGTTGCCTGGGACAGGTACCTTGACGTGGTGAGAGTTCCCGCTGAGCTCGACATTGGGCAGATTTCAGGTTTTTCGCTTTTTGCAGGGCCAGCGCTGACGTTTGGAAGCCCTGTGCACGTTATTGCGACAGGCGGCATTCGCTGGTCTCCGTTGCTCTTCTCTTCGGGCGCCCAGCGCTTCGGTATCTACGCTGAGCTTCGTTATGACCATTATGTTCCTCTTGCCGGGCAGCCGGACAATGCAGTTGCTGACATAAATGCCTGTGTCAGTTTTTCTATAGGATTCAGACTAAGGTCGGTGAAGTATTGAAAAAACAAAAAAGAGCTGCCCTGTTTCAGACAGCCCCTTTACATAACGAATCTATTTTGCGCCACATCAATTCGCAAATGCAGCGCCCTATTCTTTTCTACTTAATCAAAGCATTCAGCAGGTTTGAATCCGAGCCCGCCGCGAGGCCATATTTTTTAGCCAGCCAGCCTCAAGCCTGCGCCTGCTCCATCACCGGCACAAGCTTTTTCGTACCAAAGACATCAACCTCGAGCATTTTGTAGCACTTGGTCGGGCACTTTTCGACACAGATACCGCATGATGTGCACTTGGCATAATCGGTAACGGGAATGCCATTTACCATGGTAATGGCGCCTTCCGGGCAGGATTTGACGCAGAGTTCGCATTTGATGCAGCCGACCTTGCAGGTCTTAATAACGCTCGCTTTAACCGTGCTCCTGTTCGAACACAATACAATCGAGCCTACTCGATCGCGCGGCACAAGCGTAAGGATCTTCTGCGGGCATTCCTCAACGCACAGCCCACAACCAGTGCAATTGTCATAGTTCACGTGCGGCAGGCCATCCTCGCCCATCGCCAGCGCATCGAATTTGCATACATTCACGCAGTCGCCAAATCCCTGGCAGCTCCATGAGCAGGTTTTTATGCTGCCCGTGGAAAGCTTGGCCGCACGGCATGTCTGAATACCGCTGTACTCGCCCTTGCTTACTGTTTTATCGATTGCGCCCTGGCAGAGAAGAACGGCGACTTTATCTTCAGCAGTCGCCTCTATGCCCATAATTCTGGCGAGCGCTGCAGCTGTCGCTGAGCCGCCTGCTGAACATTTATTGACAGCCGCCCTACCAGTTGCGACTGCCTCTGCATACCCATCGCAACCAGGAAATCCGCAGCCACCGCAATTAGCGCCAGGCAGTGCTTCTCGCACCTCATCAATTTTCGGGTCCCGTTCTACTTTGAATTTTTTATTGAAAAAAGCCAGCGCAATCCCGATGACAAATGCAATTGCCGCCGAAATTCCAATTGTAAATAAAATAATCGCAATCATATTTTTGTCCTTTTACTTGATCAGCCCTGACAAACCCATGAATGCGACGCCGATCAGTGCGGTTTCCATGAATAGAATGGGTGTTCCTTGGAGAAATTTCGGCACAGGGCTCGTTTTTGTGCGCTCGCGGATGCCTGCGAGCAGTACCATCGCGAGGAGATACCCGATCGATACAGCGACGGCATACACAATGGATTCAATAAAGTTATATTTGAAAGAAATATTCTCGAATGTAATTGCGGAAATCGCGCAGTTGGTAGTAATCAGCGGCAGATATATTCCCATCGCCGAATACAGGCCTGGCACATTCTTTTTCAGATAGAATTCGACGAGCTGTACCAGGCTGGCTATGACCAATATAAAGATAAGAATTTCCAGAAACGTTAAACCGAGCGGTACAAGAATATAATGGTATATGGGCCAGGTTGCCGCCGTCGCAAGCACACCTACAAAGGTGACGGCAAAGCCCATTCCAATCGACTGCCCAACATCGCTTGTCATGCCGACGTACGAACAAAGCGCAAGGAAGCGCATGACGACAATATTGTTCACCAACGATGCGAGTATGAATATTTTTATTAAATCCATTATGCAGCCTCCTCTCTCGCCTCGAGCTTCTTTCGCTCAGCCTTTTCCATCTTGCGTTTCAGCCAGATATTGAATGAGATAAAGAAACTGAATACAAAGAATCCTCCTGGGGGGAGTATGAAAAACAGAATGGGTTGGTATGAAGCAGGCATAACCTGGATTCCTGCCAACGTCCCATTGCCGAGCAGCTCTCTCAGTGCAGCAATCCCTATCAGGACCCAAGTGTACCCAAGACCCATCCCCAGCGAATCAGCAATCGCTGATCCGAGACTCTGTTTCGATGCAAATGCTTCCACGCGCCCCATGATAATGCAGTTGACGACGATGAGCGGTATGAACACACCCATGCTTTTCGAGAGATCCGGAAAATAAGCCTTCATGATAAGGTCCACCATTGTGGTGAATGCACCAATGACAATGAGAAAAATAGGCATTCGGATAATCGATGGGATGAGTTTTCTGAACAGCGAGACGATTACCTCAGAGAAAAAAAGTACAAAGGTCATTGCCAGCCCCATGCCGATGCCATTCGAAACGCTTGTAGTGACCGCAATGGCAGAGCACAGGCCGATCATGAGCATGAGCAGAGGATTTTCGAATATGAGACCCTGCCGAAAAACCTTATAAAGCTTTTTCATTGTCATTTGCCTCCCGCCTTGGGCTGCATACCCTGCGGCTGCGAATTCTGTTGTTGCGAAGCATTGGAGTCGACCGGCGGGGCAGCCATTTTCTGATCCATATAGGCAATCGCTGCGTCACCTGCGGCTTTTATGATTTTTGTCAGCGATCTGGAAGTAATGGTTGCGGCAGTGATGGCGACAACATCTTTCTTTACCTCGAACGGATCGGTGAGGAATTTTCCCGCAAACTGGCCGACAAATGTTGTCTTTTTTGCTTTATCGACATAATAGCTTGGATTCGAAGCATTCATTCCAAGACCCGGCGTGTCTTTAAGTTCCATAACCTCAACACCGGCGATACTGCGATGCAAATCCACTGCAACAAGCAATGTTGCAGTACCGCCATAACTGGGGCCAGCCGCCCTTATCGCAAAGCCGAGCGGTATCGTACCATTCTTTACTTCATATGCTGTTTCGAATTTTATATTTGGATCACTCGAAGCGAGGTCTTGGATCTTATCGAAAGCATTCGCTTGAGGGAAAAGCTCCTGCATCGATGCATTGAACTGTTTTTCAGCCTGCATTTCGATATTCTCTTTTGTAAAGGCGTACACTACTGCAAGGCATGCACAGGCAACAGAAGCGAACAGAGCAAGTGTAATGCCAAACTTCGTCATATCTTTTTTCATTTTGTCGCCTCCTTTGAAGGCTTGGCAGGCTTGGGAGGAGGCACGAAGCCGTATTTTTTCACTCGCAGCTTATTGAGGAAAGGCGTTAGAATATTCATTATCAGAATTGCATAGGTCACACCTTCCGGGTAGCCGCCGAATTTGCGGATAAGCACGGTAATGAGCCCTATGCCGATGCCGAAAATTGCTTGCCCATATGGTGTAAGCGGCCTCGTCGCATAGTCCGTCGCCATAAAGAAAGCGCCAAACACGATACCGCCGCTCAGAAGGCCCAGAACTGGATCCATTCCGAGCAGCCAGGAAAACACGAAAGTCGACGCGAGCACCGAAACCGGCACGACCCACTGAATCACCCCGATTCCCAGCAGAAAAAGCCCGCCCAGCAATACAAGCAGAATTGAGCTTTCGCCGATTGAGCCTGATCGATAACCCATGAACAACTGGCGGTAGAACGCGCCTGTATCGCTCGCTCCAAAATATTTCGCCACATCAGCGAGCGCGTTGCCTTGTTTGAGCAGATTGAGGGGAGTGGCGGCGCTCACCGCATCAGCCGGCAGCGCCAATCCCTTGGGCATGCTCCAACTTGTAATTGCCGCCGGAAAGCTCATGAGCAAAAATGCGCGCCCAATGAGCGCCGGGTTGAATGGATTCGCTCCAAGGCCTCCAAAGAATTCCTTTGCGATCACTATCGCGAAAATCGCGCCCAGCGCCACCATCCACAGCGGCGTCGATGGCGGAAGAATGAGCGCCAGCAAAAGCCCGCTGACCACGGCGGAAAAGTCGCTAACTGTAATGCTGGCCTTGATCAGCTTCCGGAACAAAAATTCAGAGACAACCGCCGCTGCAATCGACGTTACCACAACGCCCAAAGCTGGCAGCCCGTACATATAAATGCCGTAGGCCGTCGCCGGCACAAGCGCAATGACCACCGACAGCATGATGCGCGGCGTATCGACCGGCGAAAATACGTGCGGGCTCGACGAAAGGAGCAGTTTTCTATCGGACATTCTGGGCCTCCTTCTGTTTCAGCGCGCGTAGAACCTGCTTGCCAACTCTGAATCTCTGGACAAGGTGTCGGTGCGCCGGGCACACAAATGAGCAGCTGCCACATTCGATGCAGTCCAGAAGGCCGATTTTTTCAGCTTCTGCATAGTCGCCGCTTTCGATTGCTATTGCGAGCAGAGCAGGGGACACCGCAGTCGGACATGCCCGAATACAGCGCCCACAGCGGATGCAGGTCTCCTCTTCGTACTGCATCGCTTCTTCCTTGCTCATGAGTAACACGCCGGAAGTATTTTTCTGCACAGGAATTTCATAGCTCGGCACAGCGACGCCCATCATGGGTCCGCCGAAAATCACTTTTGCGAGCGATTCTTCGTCTGTCTCGACAACACTGGCTTTGATCAAGTCGGAAATGAGGGTACCAATCGGCGCGACGAGGTTTTTCGGTGTTTTGCATGCGCCGCCAGTCACGGTGAATCCCCGCTCGATGAGCGGCTTGCCTTCGCGGAAGGCATCAACGATTGCGCAGAGCGTTCCGACATTCGATACCACGCAGCCCACATCCATCGGAAGTCCGCCCGACGGTACCTGTTTGCCAGTGATTGCCGTGATGAGCATTTTTTCACCACCCTGCGGGTACTTTGTCTTGAGCTCCTGGATGCGGATCTTCATGCCCGTTTTCACCTGCGGATTCTGGTCTATTGCCTTCTGCACATACGGAATCGCGTGCTTTTTATTCTCTTCGATAGCAATGATGCCTTCGGGAGCATTGACGATCTTCATGACAATCGCGACGCCGTCGACGATTTTCTCCGGTGTTTCGATGAGCGTGCGCTCGTCTATGGTGAGGTATGGCTCACATTCCGCAGCATTCGCGATGACATATGAAATTGGCTTTGTCGGAGCAAGCTTTACATGCGCAGGGAATCCTGCGCCGCCCATTCCCACTATGCCTGCTTCACGAATTCGGGAGAGAGCCTCTTCTTTGGTACACGCAAATGGATCCAGGGGCGGCATGAAATCCTGCGCGGATTCTCCCTCCGGCGGATCTTTTGGCTCAATTACAATGCACAGGCCTTCGGCGTTGTTCGATTGCATGCGCGGCTCGATTTTCTTAACTACGCCCGCTACCGACGCATGCAACGGCACGGTCATGCGGCCTTCTGCATCCGCAATCTTTTGCCCTGCTTTTACAAACTCACCGACCTTGACGAGAGGCTGGATCGGGGCGCCAAAATGCTGGTTGACGGGTATCACTACTTGTGATACCGAAGTCAGCCGTTCGATCGGCTTTTCCCCTGAGCGGTCCTTTCTCTCGGGCGGATGTGCGCCGCCTTTGAATGTCCTGATTGACATGGTGGAAAGGTCTCCTTTGAAAATTAGCGCTGATTCG
>Ga0334722_10003803_pt1 | contig 16080 bp, 11 predicted proteins | sample C3_bottom_MG_FD_207210 | JGI IMG/M metagenome (GOLD analysis project Ga0334722, IMG submission 207210) | Sediment microbial communities from Yellowstone Lake, YNP, Wyoming, USA - C3_bottom | ecosystem: Environmental > Aquatic > Freshwater > Lake > Sediment | place: USA: Wyoming | collected...
TGCGCCGAAGCGCGACGAGAGGAAGACGTCGATCTGTCTGCGATCGTCCGCATCAATGTCACCGAACGACGCGCGCCACGCCGCGGGCGACGCGGTGGGCTTTGCGGCGGCTGTTGCAGTTGCAGCGGGCGTGGGCGTTGCAGCGGGCGTGGGCGTTGCGGCGCCGGCAACCGCCGTCGCTGCGGCGGGCGTTGCCGCGGCTGCGGCCGCCGCACCAGGCGCGGAAGTCGCGGCAGTCGCCGGCGTTGCTGCTGCACCAGCCGATGCTGCCAGTGCAGCGAGCGCCGCGTCGCGCGCCGCCTTGTGCTTGTCGTACCACGCGGGCTCGACGCCTTTGGCGGCAACTCGCGTCAGGTCGGGACCTTCCATGCCGCCCGCGCCGCCGGGTCTCAGGGTACCGCCGCGTCCTTCGAGCTTGTGGCAGGCCAGGCAGTCGTAGCGCTCGAACAACTCACGGCCGCGCTCGACCGCGGCAAGGTTCGGCACCGCAAGATGCGTGTGACACCTGCCGCATCCCGCGTACGAGTAGCGCGCCGGAATCATCGGCTCCGGCCAGAACTCGATGGTGCCGTGCGCGGCCTCTTTCTCGGTCGCACGCCCCTGTCCGCCGTGACACGTGGTGCAACCGAACTCGGCAGGGTCATGGACGACATCGCGATGCTTGGCGAACAGCGGGATCGTCTTGATGCCCTGCTCACCGGGCGCCATGCCGACGTGACACGACACGCAGCGGTCGGCGATGCCAAGACTCGGTGAGACGATCTGCCGCAGCTGCACGTTGAACTCCGCCGCTGCCTCGGGCGGAAGCTCGCGCGCGTAGCGGCGCTGGATCACGCGCCATTCGTCGAGCACGTTCTCGCGATACGCGGCAAAGCCGAGCACCGCCAGCGTGGCCACGCTCGACACCAGCAGCAGCAACTTGTTCGCGCGCACGTTCATGTCAGTGCTCCGGCCAGAATGCGGGCGACCAGTAGAATTCCCAGTTCGGTCCACGGAAGTGCGTGCCGACGATCGTCAGCACGATGAAGCCGCACAGGAAGCAGGTAAACAGACCGACGGCGCCTGCGCGCGTCGAGTTGTAGCGCCGGATCATCGCGATCGAGTACGCAGCGTACAGCGCGGTGAGCACGGTGCCCGGGTTGATCGCGGTGATCAGCAACTGCGGCGCTGCCGTCCACCACTGCCGGATCCATCCGAAGTGAATCGCGAAGGCTTCCACCGCAATGACGGCGGCCAGTCCGTAGACGATCGACTGGATGACCAGGCGTTTGCCGCCGGGTCCGCCGAACCAGTCGCCGGTGCCTTCGTGTTCGCGCTCGACGAACGGGATCAGGCCGAGGCCGAGCAGCACGATGCCGGGAATTCCGACACCGCCCATGAACGCCGAGAACGCGACGAGCTCCTGCAGGCCGAGGAAGTACCACGGTGCCTTGGCCGGGTTCTCCGGCACGTTCGGATTGGCCAGTTCCTTGAGCGGCGCATCCTGAAAGAGCGCCCACACCACGCACAGCAGCACCGTGAACATGAACACGGCGGCCTCGGCATAGAAGAGGTGCGGCATTGCCGGCACGGTGTTCTCGGGTCCGTTGCCGACTTCGGCCGTTCGTCCGCGCACGATCGCCGCAAGCTGGTACGTCTTCTGGGGTGCCTGCGTGAAGACCGGGTACGTATCGGCGCCGACCGGAGCCAGCCGGCGGTCGGCATCGACGGGACGCACGATGCCGCCGTCCTTGCGCACCCTCCACATGTGAACCGCCAGCAACGCCAGCAGCGCCATCGGCAGCACCATCACGTGCAGCAGATAAAACCGGATCAGCGCTTCTTCCCCGACGGTGTCGGATCCGAGCAGCAGCAGGCGCTGGAAACCGCCCGGATCGAAGTACTGCGTAATCCCGAGCGCGTCGGTCACTTCACGCGGCGACTGCGCGATGTTGGCGCCGATCGTGATCGCCCAGTACGCAAGCTGGTCCCACGGCAGCAGATAACCCGTGAACGACAGTCCCAGCGTGACCACCAGCAGTCCCATGCCGATGATCCAGTTGAACTCGCGCGGCGCGCGGTAAGCGCTCGTGTAGAACACCCGCGCCATGTGCAGCAGCACGCCGACGACCATGATGTTGGCTGCCCACCGGTGGATGTTGCGGATGAAACGACCCGTCGGCACGACGAAGTGGATGTCCTTCATCGACAGGTAGGCAACGTCGGGATACGGCTTGTAGTAGAACATCAGCAGCACGCCGGTCACCAGTGCGATGACGAATGCCGCGACCGTAAGGATTCCCAGGCCCATCGTCGCCGACCAGCGCAACGTCCAGCGATGCACCCGCACCGAATGCAGGTGCAGGAACACGTTGCCGAACACGAAGCTGGAGCGGCTGCGGTCGCTGCGCGGCGGTCCTGAGCGGAACATCGTCTGCAACAGGCGGCGCGGCGCCATGCGGACGTTTTCGAGCGCGCGAGACAGAGCCGGAGCTTCTGGCTGGCCAGCGTCCGGTGTGCTCGCGCCTGGGGTATGAACCGCTGGCGTACTCACGCGACTTTCACCCTGGTGCCGGCCGCGACCACCTTGCCTTCGTCGATCATGATGGTGCCCCCACCGGTATCCTGCAGTGCCAGCCACGACAGCGGCTTGGGTGCCGGTCCGCGCACGACGTGACCATCGCCGCCGAAACGCGAGCCGTGGCATGGGCACTCGAATCCTTCTTTCGTCTGCTTGACGATGCAGCCCAGGTGCGTGCACACGGTCGAGATCGCGTAGATGCCATCGGCGTCGCGAACGATCGCCACCGAGCGCCCTGGCGGAATGAACGCGACCCCTTCCGCCAGCGACGCCGGCAGCGTCACCTTGTATTTCTTCGACGGCGACGGCAGTACCGCGGCGCGCGGCAATCGCGCGATGCCGAGCACTGCCAGGAACATCGCCGACGCGGCCGACCACAGCGCGGCCCTGCCGAGAAAATCGCGCCGCGGCATCGGCTCGGTATCAAGGCGCGAGGCCTTGGCCGCCGCACTTTGCGGATGAGGCTCAACCGTCATCGTACCGTCCTCCGATCCATCGCCGCACCAGCGGCGGCCTGCGGCGCAGCCGGCTGCCCGATCTGCCAGTTCACCGAGAAGCTCACGCGCTCCATCGAGATTGCCTCCACGGGACAGCGCATCGCGCACAGCGCACAGCGAATGCAGCGGTCTTCGTCCTTGAGAATCGCGGAATTCTGCTGGTAGTCGGCGTCGTCGCCGACGGCATCGCGAACCACCGCGTCGAGCTCGTCGCTGCGCGCGAGGTCGGCCAGCGGGACGAGCTTGAGACACAACGTCGGGCACACGTCGACGCAGCCGCCGCAAAGCACGCAGCGGGTGCCGTCGAACACCGGCGTGACGCCGCAGTCCAGGCAGCGCGACGCCTCGCGACAGGCGACCTCTGCCGAGTATCCGATTTCGACGAGTGCAGCGGGATCCTCCAGCCGGCGCTGCGGCTCGAGTGTCGGCATCTCCGCACGGCGAATTCGCTCGTAGCCTGCTTCGCGCCGGTAGCCTTCGAGAACACGGTGCGTCTCCAGCCACTGCGCGTGCAGCTCGCGGCCGGTGAGAAACTGGTAGATCGAGCGCGCCGCCTTCTTTCCCGACGCCACCGCGTCGATCAGCAAGCGCGTTCCGTGGGCAAGGTCGCCCGCGACGAACACGCCCGGGGCGGTCGTCGCGAGCGTCGCGTCGACGCGTGGCCAGCCGGGGCGCATCTGTTCGATGTCGGCGCCGGCTTCGCCGAAGAACGAGAGATCGGGGTTTTGACCGGCGGCGATCAGCACCGTGTCGCAATCGACGACGCGCTGGTCGGCTTCGTCGAACACCGGCGCGAAGCGTTTCTGCTCATCGTACACGCGCAGGCAGCGGCGAAGGCGTACGCCGGTTACGGCGCCCGCGGCGTTGCGCACGATTTCGACGGGTCCCCAGCCGCCGAGCCTGACAACGCCCTCTTCGTCGCCTTCGACGATCTCGACGGTGTCGGCGGGCATTTCCTCGAGCGTCTCGAGAGAAACAAGGAAGACGCTGCGCGTCTCGGCAAGTCGCGCCGCAGTGCGAGCGGCGTCGTACGCTGCCTGGCGGATGACGGTACGCGCAACGTCGTAGGCGACGTTGCCGCCGCCGATCACGACGACGTCGCGTCCGAGGGGCGGCTGCTCGCCAAGCGCGACTGCCCGCAGCAGGTCGACGCCACCGTGAACCCCAGGCCCGGCCTCGCCAGCAAGGCCGAGCCCGCGCGCACGTTTGGCTCCGACCGAGACGACCACGGCCGCGTAATCGCGCCGCAGCTCGGCGAACGAGACGTCGCGCCCCACTTCGATACCGCAGCGTATCCTGACGCCGAGCGCCTCGATGACGGCAATTTCGCGCCGGATCAGCTCGCGCGGAAGACGGTACTCGGGAACGCCGACGTAGAGCATTCCCGCCGGAACCGGCTCGGTTTCGAACACCGTGACATCGCAGCCGAGCAGCGCCAGGTCGTGGGCCGCCGAAAGACCGGCGGGACCCGCGCCTATGATGGCGATCTTCGCTGCACCGTCGACCGCGACATCCTTCGGCACCGAAGCGCGCAGCAGCGCAGCCATTTCCTCGGCGTCGGCGCACACCTGTGGAACGTACGACCGCAGGCGCTCGTACACTTCCTCCGGCGGCCGGTTGTCCACGCCAGCCTGCTCGCACGCAAAGCGCTTGAGAGCGCGGATGGCGATCGGCCGGTCGTTGCCGAGGAAAACGCCGTCGTCGTCAACCCGCGGAATGCTGCCGCGCCGGCACGCAGCCTCGCAAGGAGCCCCGCAGACGCGCCCGCAGATGGACGCGAACGGATTGGGACCTCGCGCCAGCAGGTACGCTTCTTCGAAATTGCCCTCGGCGATCGCGCGAACGTAGCCGCGCGCGTCGGTGTGCACGGGACAAGCGCGCTGGCACGAAATGAGATCGCGATGATGGTGCGGCCCCGGCACCGCGACCTGCAAAGCGGCGGGCTCGCACCCGGCCGGGTGCCGCATCGCGGGAGCATGCTCTGCCCCGCTCGGCACCGGTTCGTTTTCTATGACGCCCACGCCCCCATCCTCTCCGGCGGAGTTTCCGAATTTCGGACCCGTTAGTCAAGTATTACGACGCACCCTTCCGGGCGACGAGCGCAAAAAGCGCACCGGTTCGTGGCCGTCCGCCTTATCCATCATGACGGCCGTGCTAATCGGCGGCGCCCGATGCCCCCGGCCGCACCGCACACCGCCGCTCGCTCCACGTCCGGTGCGGAGCCGTGCTCGAGTAGAGAACACGCAGCGCCTTGCGCACGGCGCGCACGCTGGCAAAATACCGGAGCCAATAGTCAGCTTTTCGGAAGGACCGCGAGAGAATGTTTTCCCCCACCTGCCAATACGCGATCCGTGCGCTCGCCTACCTGGCCCAGCACAGCGAGGACGGTCCGGTGCTGGCGCGGGACATCGCCGGTGCGGAAAAGATCCCGCAGCAGTTTCTCTCGAAGATTCTCCACCAGCTCGGACTCAAGGGCCTGGTCCGGTCGCAGAAAGGTCCGGGTGGTGGATTCGCGCTGGCGCGCCCGGCGGCGAAGATCACCATCGCCGACATCTCGGCTGCGGTGGACGGCGCCCCTCACGCAGCCGACCAGTGCATTCTTGGAATGAGCCGCTGCCGCGATTCCACGGGTTGCGTTCTGCACAGCGAGTGGAAGCTTTTCCGTGCCCGCTACGAGGAAACGATCGCCTCGCGTACGCTCGAAGAGCTCATCGCCGCCGACAGCGGCAAGCCGGCAAGGAAACGGACAGCGACTGCCGCGCGGCCGTCCAAAGCGCGCAAGCCCCGGACGGCGGCGGCGCGCAAGTAGAACGCGCCGCGCCGGACCAGTCGCGCCATCGGCAGCCGTGCAAGGAGCGCGGCGGTGGCGGTTGGCGGCGGCGCGCAGGTAGCGCGGCGTGGCGGTTGGCCGCGACACGCAGCTCGCTGCCGCCTCAAATCACCCCGGACGCGCGCAACTCGGCAATCTCAGCGGCGTTCAGCCCCAGCTCACCGAGAATTTCGTCGTTGTGCGCACCGAGCTCCGGAGCAGCGGTAACCTTCACGTCAGGCGTGTTGCCCATCTTGATGGCGACGCCGGGAACCTGCATCGGCCCGCGCCTGGGATGATCGATGTCGGCGACCATCCCGCGGGCGTGAAGGTGCTCGTTCGCGAACAGATCGACCGAATCCATCACCGCGCCGCACGGCACCCCGGCTTCTCCGAGCAGCCGCATCGCTTCGAGTTTGTCCTGCTGGCGCGACCACGACTCGATTAGCAGCGTGACGTCTTCCCAGTGATTGCCGCGCTCGCGCTGGTCGTCGAAGCGCGGGTCGCCGATCAGATCGGGCCGCCCGATCACGTTGAGAAGCGCGTGCCACATGCGAACCGTCGTGATCATCATGTAGATGTAGTCGTTGGGGCCGCCACCGCGCGTCGGATACAGGTCGGTCGGACACATCAGGCCCACACGGTTGCCGAAGCGTCCCGCAGCCGCACCGCCGGTCAGGTAGTGACCGAGCAGCCCCGCGCGCATGAAGTTGAACATCGCGTCCTGCATCGACACCTCGACGTGCTGCCCGCGTCCGGTGCGCAAGCGTTCGACGACGCCTGCAAGGATGGCCATTCCCAGATGCACGCCGGAGCCGCTGTCGCCGAAGGTGGCGCCTGGCTTGAGCGGCGGCGTCTCGGGCGTTCCCGTCACCGACATGACGCCGCCGGTTGCCTGGCCGATCATGTCGAAGCTCTTGTACGACGACCACGGTCCCCACGTACCAAAACCCTTGACGGAGGCGTGGATCAGGTCAGGTTTCACTTTGACGAGGTCTTCGTAACCGAGGCCGAGCGATTCGAGCACGCCGGACGCGTAGTTCTCGACCACGACGTCGGCATTGGCCACGAGGCGCCGCAGCAATTCCTTGCCACGCTCGCTCTTCAGATCGAGCGTCACCGAGCGCTTGTTCGAGTTGAAGAGTACGAAATAGATCGAGTCCGCGTCGAAACGCTCCGCGATCATCCTGCGACCCGGATCGCCTTCGCGTGGCTCCACCTTGATGACGTCGGCTCCCATCCAGGCCAGCAGCTGGGTGCACGACGTGCCAGCCTCCCACTGCGTCAGGTCGATGATACGGATTCCGTCGAGTGCTCCCATGTCTCTTGTGCTCCTGAAAATCCCCGCTGGCGCGTCTTTGTGGCGGCGGCCGCGATACGCGCCGGCGAGTTCGGCTGGCGCGTGGCAATCCTCCGGTTTGCGCGCCGGACCCATGACCGCTCGCCGGTCCGCAGTCGCGCGCGCCGGAATGTAGCGCTCGCGTCAGCTTCTGGCGAATGATGAGGCGTCTCTGACACGTCCGGCGACCCGTGCTGCGTTGACGCCCCTGTATCTTCGTGGCTATGTCTCACGCATGAAGGCGATCGACGCAAGAAAGTTCAAGGATGCGTGTCTGAAGATCCTCGACGACGTCGCGCGGACGCATTCGACGGTAGTCATCACCAGACGCGGCAGACCGGTGGCGCAACTGGTCCCCTGCACAGAGTCGCGATCCGCGAAAAATCTGGCCGGAAGCACTGTCAAGGATACGGGCGATCCGTACACGACTGGTGAATACTGGACTGCCGACGCTCCTTCAATCGTTGGCACTACAGGACGTTGGTAGGACGCTCGGCAGTAACAGGACGCGCTACTGGATCTTGGACACGACCAGCCCCGGTCACTTCCTGGGAAGGATACCACCCGCCAGCCGCGCACCCACCTCCAGACCGAGAGCGGCGCCAGCTTCTGCAGCAGCCAGTTTCTTGCCGCCCACCCCGAGCTTGGCCAGCAGCACGCTGCCGCCGGCAGTGGCGACTTCGATGCCGGCCGATGAGATCGCAAGCACGGTGCCGGGGGCGCTGCGGTGACATCGCGACGTGATGTGCGAGCCGTACAGACGCACCATCGCACCGTTGGACTCTTCCGCGGCGCCAGCGCTCGCGTCGCCACTCGCGCCCGCGCCGGCCGCGCCGACCAACCGGCAGTGCGCACCGGGCGAAGGATCGCAGCCGCGAATCTGGTCGTGCACCTGCTGCACGCTGCGGCCCCAATCCACCACCGCGTGCTCGTCGCGGCACAGCGGCTCGTATGTGGCCAGCGAGTCATCCTGCTCGCGCGCAATCGCGCGTCCCGAAAGCACCAGTTCGATCGTCTCGAGCGTCGCGGCGATTCCCGCTTCGAACACGCGACCGTAGTAATACGAGCCGGCCGAGTCGTCGGGGCCGATCCCGATCGTCTTCTGGAGGTACACCGGGCCCTCGTCGATGCCGTCGTCGGGACGGAACAGCGTCAGGCCGCCGGTCGTCTCGCCATTGATGATCTGCCAGTTGATCGCTGAGCCGCCGCGATACGCAGGCAGCAGCGACGGATGAAAACAGATCGACGCCAGGCGCGGCGCATCGAGCAGGTTGCCCGGCACGATCTGCGTGACGTACGCCAGCACGCCGATGTCCGCATCGCGCGGCGCGACTTCGGCCTCGGCCTCGGCGCCGCGATACGACTTGCGCTGCACGACGCGCACGCCTTTCTCAAGCGCCGCGGCCTTCAGCGGATCGTGCGGCCTGCCCGGCGCATCGGGCGGCACGCACACCGCCGTCACCTCATGGCCCTGCGCCAGCACGCCCTCCAGTACCCTCTGCCCGAACTGGGCCTGACCGAAAATCAGAATCTTCGCCATGCAGCGTCCTTTGCCGTGCATCGCGCGGACAGGCAAGCCTTCGCGCGTGCGGCTGTGTTGTCCGCGCCCACCGTCGAGAATCCCAGCCAGCAGCACAAAACGATCGCCGGCGGACGCGTCGTGTACGCGTCACGAAGCTGACAGACGTCAGCGGGACGCTGCAGCCGCCCGCCCGCAGCAGGTTGCCGCGCAAAGGTTGCAGCCGCTTGCGCCATGTTATTACAGTGCGCACATGGCAAGCACGACACTGAAGGTGGCAAGAATAGGAAACTCGCGCGGCGTGCGCCTTCCTGCAGCGGCACTGCGACGTTACAAGATCGGAGACACGGTCGTGATGGAAGAGAGAAGCGATGGCATCCTGTTGCGCCCAACGGGACCTGCCATCCGGAAACTGACTTGGGAGGAGACGGCCAGGGCGATGGCCGCAACTGCCGAGGACTGGAGTCCGTGGGATGCGGCGGCTGCCGACGCAATTGCAGACCTGCCGTGGGCAGCCCTGAAGAAGCCACGTGCTAAAAAGCCGACCGCTCGCTCGAGTGCCAATGCGCGCGCAGCCAGGCGCCGATGAAGCGGTACGAGATTCGCTGGACGGCACTCGACCCGGCCGAGCGCTCGGAGATGGCCAGGACTCGGCCCGCTGTAATCGTCAGTCTCGATGTCCTCAATCGCCACCTCGACACGGTGACGATCTGCCCGCTCACAACTCAGCTCCATCCGACCTGGAGATCGCGGATTCAGGTGCGATGCGGCGGTCGCCCTGCGGAAATCGCCGTCGATCAGATCCGCACCGTGAGCAAAGCCCGCCTCGGCTCGAAGATCGGCGCTCTCAACACGAACGACGCGGCACAGTTGCGCAGGGTAATCACCGAGATGTACGGGGAGTGAGGGCCGTCGGCCCCGGCCCCGCCGCGTGCGGCGCTCCGCACGCACGCCACAAAGCTTGAAGCGCGCCACGAGCCATACGTGCGGCGTCGCACGGTGCATTTGTTAGACGCATTCAGCGGAGCGCGCCCCTCCGCATCGCCTTGCCGCGCAACAAACCGCCCGCGCGCACGTCGTCAGCCCGTCCTCAAGTGGAGACGCCCGCAGGAGCACGTGTCTGCCGCGACTCGATCGGCCCTTGCGACCGGCGCCCCGCACCTCTCGACCAACCACGGTTGAGATTTTCGCTGTGCAGGGCCACGTCCTGTCCCCGGCGTTTCCTATATTGATCCTCTGACAGCCGCCGCGCGCCACTGGGCACGCACCGCGGCAGATGAGGACAAAATGAAGATCCGTTTCCTGCACGCAGCCGATGTCCACCTGGACAGCCCGATGCGAGGTCTGACCCGCTACGAGGGCGCGCCGGCAAACCGCCTTCGCGTGGCAACGCGTGAGGCGTTCGGTGCGCTCGTGGACTGCGCGATCGACGAGCAGGTCAACTTCGTGATCATCGCGGGCGACCTGTACGACGGCGATCAGTACAACATCAACACCGGACTCTTCTTCTGTCGCGAGATGGGCCGCCTTGGCGCCGCCGGCATCCGCGCCTACATCGTTCACGGCAATCACGATGCCGACAGCCAGATCACGCGCCGGCTGCCGTGGCCGAAGAACGTCCACATCTTCAGTCACCGCGCCGCCGAAACCGTTCGCCTGCCGGAGATCGGCGTGGCGCTGCACGGACGCAGTTACAGCGAAGCCGCCGTCACCGAAAATCTGGTTCCCGGCTATCCCGATGCCATTGCCGGCAGCCTGAACATCGGGCTGCTGCACACGGCACTGGAAGGCTACGCCGCCCACGCGCGCTACGCGCCGTGCACCGTCGCCGAGCTGCAGGCGCGGCATTACGACTACTGGGCGCTCGGACACGTCCACGAGCGCGAGGTCAGAACGCAGGACCCATGGATCGTCTTCCCCGGCAATTTGCAGGGACGCTCGATCCGGGAGACCGGCCCGCGCGGTGCGACTCTGGTAACCGCCGAAGACGGCCGCATCCTTTCGGCCGACAACGTCCAGCTCGACAAGGTGCGCTGGAAACACCTGAGGATCGATGCGCGCAACGCGACAAGCCTGGTGGATCTGATCGAGGAAACCGAAGTGCAAATGCGTGCGCTCTGCCGCCAGGCCGACGGACGTCTGCTCGCGCTGCGCGTCACGTTCGAAGGTCGCTGTGCGGCGCACGGCGAGATCTTTGGCGCGGAGGGGCACCTTCGAACGAGTGTGCTGGCAAGCGCCAACGCGATCGATGGCGATTGTCTCTGGATCGAGAAAGTCCGCGTCGAGACCGAGCCTTTGCTCGACGCCGAAGCGCTCGCCGCACGCTCGGACGCGGTAGCCGAGCTTCAGTCGATGCTCGCCGAGGCGACGCAGGACCCCGAACTTGTCGAAAGCATCGCCGCAGATCTGGCAAATCTTGCGGCAGGACTGCCCAGCGGCCTGCGTGCTTCTGAAGGATCCGAACCCGACTCGGATGTGCTGCAGATGCTCGATGCGCGCGACGTTCGGGCGCTGATCGGGAAAGTAGCTCCAGACCTCATCGCGCGCCTGGCGGCGCGCTGACGTCGCGCAACGCAGCACGCCGACCCCGGAGAACAACAGGAATGCGCTTTCGAAGACTCGACCTTCTGCGTTTCGGCATCTTCACCGACAGGAGCCTGCAGCTGCCGCGCGCCGACAGCGACCTGCACATCATCGTCGGGCGCAACGAAGCGGGAAAATCCACGACCCGCGCAGCCGTGGGCGATCTGCTTTTCGGTATCGAGATGCAGTCCGCGTACAACTTCCTGCACACGTACCGGGACATGTGCATCGGCGCCGCGATCGAAAACGGCGGCGGCACCCTGGACGTGCGACGCCGCAAAGGAACAAAGAACACGCTGACCGATGCAGCCGGCGTGCCGGTCCCCGAAGAAAAACTCACCTCGCTTCTGGCCGGCGCCGACCGCGGCTCCTTCGAACGCACCTTCAGCCTCGACCACGGCGAGCTGATTCGCGGCGGCCAGAACATCCTGGACGCGCGCGACAACGTAGGCCGCATGCTGTTCGAGAGCGCGTCGGGAATCGACGGGCTTGCCCAGCTGCGACGGCAGCTGGAGGAGGAAGCGGCTTCGCTGTGGACGCCGCGCAAGAAGAAAGACGTCGTCTACCACCGCGCCGGCGAAGCGTTGAAAGAAGCGCAAGCACGATTGGCCGACGCGGCGGTGCGCGTGCCGGCGTGGACGCAGCTTCGCAAGGCGCTCGAAACGGCAGAAGAGGAACTGCGACGGGTAGTGGAAGAATTCGCTGGGCTGGAGACGGAGCGATCGCGGCTGGAGCGGCTCTGTCGCGTCGCACCGCTGCTTGCATCGCGAACCCAGAAGCTCGCCGAGCGCGCCGCGCTTGGCGATGTGGTGCTGCTGCCGGTGGATGCGCGCCGCACGCTCGAGGAGTCCGAGACGCAGCTTCGCAAGCTCGATCTTGCGATTGCGCAGCTCGAGTCGGCGATCCAGAGCTGCGACGCGCGCGCATCGATAACGGTTGATGAAGACCTGCTTGCTCACCGCGATGCCATCGACCGGATCGTGGCCGACGGCAACCGCGTCGCGAATTGTCCCAACGACATCCTGAGTCGACAGGGTGAAGTCAACGAATTGCTCGCCGAGGTGGGTGTGCTGGCGAGATCTGTCGGTTGGACCGAAACCAGCCTGGAGGTCCTGCGCGACAGACTCCCTGCGGCGCTGCTGCGAAGCACGCTGGAGTCGCTTGCGCGCGCCCGCGTGAAGCTCGACGGGGACCTTCGCAACGCAAAGGCGCGACACAAGGCGCATGCGCAGGAAATCAAGGACCTCGAGGAGGCACTGCGCGCGGCACCGCCGGCGCTGATGCCGGCCGCCCTGGCCGAAGCTCTCGATCGTTCGGTCAGCCTCGGAGATCTTGCGGCGCGCCGTCGGGAGCAGGCCGAGCAGCAACGCGTTGCGGCCGAGCGCTGCGAGCGGGAACTGCATGCGCTGGCTCCGTGGTCGGGAACTCACGACGAACTTGCTGCGATCGCGATCCCGGCGGCGACCGAATTGTCTCAACTCAATTCTGCCCGCGAGGCCACGCGGGCAAGCCTCCAGGAAGCGCGCAAGAGTCTGGAACAGGACACGCGCACACTCGATGCCAAGGAAGGCGAAGTTGCAGCGCTCGCCCGTGCGTCGCAGGCAGTGACGGCTGAAGAACTCAGCGAGGTCCGGCGGCAGCGGGACGAAGCGTGGCGAGCCATCAGGCCGGGCTTCATTGCAGGCAACGTCGAAGGCACCCCGGGGGATCGGAGCGCGCGCGCCTCCGTGCTCGACCTGTCGATCGAACGTGCAGACGCGACCGCGGACCGCCGCTCGCAACACGCCGACGAGAACGCACGGCTGGAACAGGCCGTCGCGGCGCGCGATGAGCTTCGACGAAGAGCCGGGAACGCGACAAAGCGCGTGGCCGCAGACGAGACGGCGCTGGCGGAACTGGAACGCCGATGGCGCCAGCTTCTGGCTCCGATCGCGCTCGGAACTGCAGACCACAGCCGCGTGCTCGACTGGTTGCAGCACCGCGAGCGCGCCATCGCAGCCCATGCAGATACCGTCGCGGCTGCGGCGGCGCTGCATCAACTGGAGCGCCAGGAGGAAAGCGCTGCGGCAGCACTTCGTGTCGCGCTGGCCGAGATGGGACGATCCGCAGCCGAGCTCCCGGGCCTCGGTCTTGCCGGACTCATCACGTTGGCGCGACGGATCGAGAAGGACGTTTCCGAGTCCGTTGGCAAGCGTACCCAGGACGAAACGCGCCTTGCCAAATTGCAGCGCGAGACTGCGGCCATCGATTCCGAGCTTGCTTCGTCGAAAGAGGACGACGACCGCTGGCAGACCGAGTGGCGCAACGCGCTGGCCGCGTCCGGCCTGCCCGCGCAGACCGCTCCGGAGACCGTTGCGCAGGCCACCGGCTGGTTTCGCGACCTCGACCAGAAGATCGACGAGATCCACAAGATCCGCGCGCTGAGGATCGACAAGATGCAGGCCGACCTGCGCAGTTTCGCGGCGGCAGCGCAGGAGCTGGCTCGCATGGTTGCGCCGGACCTGGCCGGCCGACCCGCGGCGGAGATTGCGACAGCGCTGCGGACGCGGCTGGAGGATGCACGGCAGGCAGAATCGGCGCGGCGCCAGGCGCTTACCGAAGCGGCGTCCAATCACGAAAAGCTCGCCGCGTGTACTTCCGAGCGCGCGCGACTCGATGCCGTCCTTGTCCCGCTCAAAGAAGCGGCGCATGTCGCATCGCTGGCCGAGCTGCGCGCGGCGATCGAGCGTTCGGAGCAGACGCGCAAGCTTGACGAAGATGCCGGCAGCGCTGCCGCGCGTGCGATCGAGGCAGGCGATGGGCTGGGACTTGCGCAGCTCGAATCCGAAGAGGCCGCCGACGATCGCGACACGAGGCAGGTCCGCATCGACGGGCTGCGGCATCGGATCGGCGAAGCGCAAAGTCGCAGAGACGAGGCAACAATGAAGCTGAGCCAGGCGCGATCCGCACTTGAAGCGGTCGCAGGCCAGGCCGACGCAGCCACGGCAGCCGAAGACCGCGAAAGCGCGCTGGCCGAGATGCGCGACGCGGTCGAACGCTACGTGAAGGTCCGCACCGGCGCGCGTCTTCTGGAATGGGCAGTCGAACGTTACCGGCGCGAGAAGCAGGGACCGCTGCTGCAACGCGCCGGCGAGTTGTTCAGGACCCTGACACTGGGAATCTTCGTGCGTCTGGAGGCCGACGAGGACGACGGCAGGCAGCAGATCGTTGCGGTGCGCAGCGATGGTGGCTGCGTCGGCGTCGAGGGCATGAGCACGGGAACGCGCGACCAGCTCTATCTCGCACTGCGGATTGCTGCGCTGGAAATCCAGATCGCAGCAGCCACGGCGCTACCCGTGATCGCCGACGACGTCCTGATCAACTTCGACGACGAGCGCGCCGCGGCCGGGTTGCGAGTGTTCGCCGACCTTGCGTGCAAGACCCAGGTGCTGATGTTCACGCACCACCGCCATCTCGTGGACGTGGCGCGCGACGCGTTGGGAGAGGCGGTGTCGGTTGTGGAGTTGTGAGCTGGCGCTGGCCACGGCCGATCTGCCGTGGCGGAGGAGCACCCCGACCCGAGCCGCTCACGGATTCCACTCCCGCTTGCCAGTCTTATCCCCGAGCCATCATTGCTGGTTCCTGGCCAGATAGTCCTCGGTAAACATTTCAGGCGGGATTTCCACGCGCAGGTCGCGTTTGGACGTGACCATCAGGGTCGTCTCGTTGATCTGCACATTGCGCATTTCGCTCAGACGCGCACGCCGCACTCCGGGAGCGGCCTCGTAGAGATCGGTGTTCCTGAAGGTCTTCCAGAGAGCGCCCGTTTGATCGAAGTATTCCACCTTGACCTGAAACAGCCACTCCGCATCGATCCATATCTTGCGAGAAGCATACGCGCTGCTCGATCCTGCCTGTGGCTTCGCCTCGAGTACCTTGCAGCGACGCCCGTCCAGTTCTTCGTCCGGCAGCTTTGTATAGACGAAGCGTTCGGTGCGCTCACCGGTGAGTTCTCGCACGTCTTCGTAAATCAGGTCCGTCCCGACAAATGTCTGGGCGCTGCTGATCGGAACGCGACGCACGCTCCGCAGAGCAGGCAGGTACAGCCACTGGTCGTCTTTGCCTGTTCCCGGCTCGCGCCACACCAGGAACGCCGTACCGGCATCGCGCCGGGGAAGAGAAAACGACAGATGCACCTTGTCATGGCCGTCTACGGCGTAGAGCACGTGCCGTACCGCTCGCTTGTGCGTCACGCCCTGCGCGCCGTCGCGTAGCAGCCGGTCAGCATCTTCCTTGGTGAACGCTGGCTTTGGAGGGGCCGCGATCACCAGAATGTCCAGATCCTCACGTTCGGTGCCAACGGACCGATAGCGGGTCCAGGTTTCTGCAATCGTCTGCGCTGGAGCTCTTTCGTCACTTGCAGCGCCCCAGGCCACCGCACCGACGAGAGCTGAAAGCATGGTCGCACCTGCGACCACGACGAGAGACCGGAGCGGCAGCCCCTTCCGTTCTGTTCGGGCCTTCATCGATAACCGCCCTCCTCCACCGCCAACTCCGGTTCTCCGCCGCTCACGGGCGTTGCCGCAAGATCAACGGCCGCGAGCACCGATCTCTTGACTCCCAACGGAAGCAATGGGCCCATGATCAACAACGTGCCTGCCGCACACGCTGGAAGCATGAACAACATGATCCATCCGGTGTCGGCGACGGGCCGGAACTGCGAAAACAGCAGGGGTGTGAAGCAGATCTCGTTGAGTGCCATGTCGGCCAGAATGAGCCTGCCCTTGGTTCTGA
>Ga0334722_10003804_pt1 | contig 16079 bp, 15 predicted proteins | sample C3_bottom_MG_FD_207210 | JGI IMG/M metagenome (GOLD analysis project Ga0334722, IMG submission 207210) | Sediment microbial communities from Yellowstone Lake, YNP, Wyoming, USA - C3_bottom | ecosystem: Environmental > Aquatic > Freshwater > Lake > Sediment | place: USA: Wyoming | collected...
CCCAAGAACAGCTTGCATATCAAAAGTCGAAGCAGCCAACAGGCTCCCAATCTGCTTGATCATGGCCATCTCCTGATCCCGCTTCAAGACCGAAGACAACAATCTTTCTTTTTCCATGGCCAGAGCCACCAGGTTGCTCAGGCGCTCGCAGCGCTCCTGGACCTGGACATCGTCCAGGACATGCGATTGCAAGCTCCCGAGCACCAGAACGCCTCTGATCGCGCCATTGATCCTCAGGGGAGACAGCAGGCAGGAGCAGAGGTTATGGTTCATAATCGGCAATTGTTCCAAGAGATGGGAAAGTTCGCTTAGATCATTGATCAGTAGACTTGCCCCCTGTTTCATCACCCGGTCAATGATGGTCCCGACATAGGCATAATCCGTATGGGGGATAAAAGGGGTGGGGACGTCGGCCAATAAAGCAGCCAGGGTTACATTCCCAGGGTTATTTTCGCTCTCACTCATGATCATGGCCACGTCGAAATGAATATCCTGTTGGATCTGTTTCAGGAGAGCGCTCAGCATTTCGCTACCCGTAAGGCTGGAGCTCACAATTGTATGCAGGTAATCCAATATTTTGAGATGTTGGTCCTGCGTATCGTTCTTCTTCATCAGGCCCAAATTGTCATACGTGAAAGCGGCTCCGGAAAGCAGCGGAGTGAGCACGTCGATATCATCCTGCGCAAACGGAATAGTAGAGTCCCGGCGCGACAGGCTCACCACACCGATAACATCTTTAATCCCTTTCAAAGGCATGCAGAGAAATGATTTTGTGCCATAATGGGACTTGTTTAAGCGCCCGAAGCGGACATCATGCTCTATATCTTCCACCAGGAGGGGAGATTTATTGACCACAGCATATTTGGCCAAGCTGTCAGCGAAAGCAATCCGATCTCCCTTACTCAGCGCTTCTGAATGACCAATGCTGGCCTGCATTATGAATGCTGTCCGCTGAGGCTGCTCCAGAATCATGACGGAACCGATATCGGCATTTGCCAGCTTCAGGGCCCTTTCCAGCGTAATATAGAAGAGATCTTCCGTATCGAAGGTAACATAGCAGAGATCCGACAGCTCTTTCAGCGTGGAAATCTGAGAGGCTCGCCAGTCCAGATTGCGGAAACTGCTGAGCAGTTCCTTTTCAATGGCACGAAAGGAATTGACTATCCCCTGCATTTCGCTTGTAGCAGATACGGGGCTTAAGTTTTTCACTTGCTTGGCAATGGTATCGGTCATGTCTTGCGATGTTGCTCGAATGTCGTCAAATATCTTACGAATGATGGTATAACCGAAGAAGGCAGAGACTAGTATCGCCAGGGCAAACAACGGAACAAACTCGTCTTCCATCATGTTGTATTTTAGGGCAAAGTAGGCAAATCCCAATAACGGAACCAGGAAAAATAATGCAAAGGTAATGGTAAGTGTGTAACGGAGTCCCTTATTTTCCATGGACATGTCGTCCAATATTTTTTTTAAGCTGATTTTCTGTCTATCCATTTTACTTCCCTTTTTTGATATCGGGCAAGTGCATCACTCTATTATGGTCGTTAACTATTCCCGCTCAAGTTAGATAGGCTTTTTAAATACTCATTTGATAACAATTTAAAGCTATAACAAAATATATATTAAAGTCAATAAAGGTCTTTTTTCATGCATATCCATTGCCGCATCACGGCATAAGTGTGTTCATGAGCCGGTTTACAACCAGCGAAGATTCGCTAACTTGCTAAATATACGATCGCCCTCCAGCGAAATGTTCCCGAAAGTACCATCGGGACAGCGAATCCAGACGGATTTTTTTCCCTCTGCCAGGGGCATGGATAAAGAGGCCATCGCCGGCATAGATGCCAACATGCGAAACCTTCCCGCCATTTTTGGAATGGAAAAAGACCAGATCACCTTTTGCTAAATCTTCCTGGACTACCGGGTTGCCCATCTCGACTTGCGCAAGGGAGGTGCGGGGAAGATCCAAACCGTTTAACTGATATACCGTCATAGTAAGACCACTGCAATCGAAACCGCCCTCGACACCGGTCCCTCCCCAAAGGTAGGGGACACCGATAAAGCTCCGTGCTGTTTTAACAAGTTCTTCCCCCAGTTCAGCGCGGCTGTAATCTTTTCTCGCCGCTGCATATTCACCAGGGCTGATGATATAATAGTCTTGAATTATGCCCGCTTGCCTAAGTGATTCGGCTTGGCTCTGGGCCACGGTTCGAGAAGGATAGTTGCCGATACGCACCTTATAGAGCCTATTTTCGGCAGCAAAATAGGTGGCATCGATCCCTTGGCGGCGTAAAACTTCAGTCAGGCGGGCAGCATTTTCCACTTTGGCAAAGGCGCCGGCCTGGATGGTATAAGCCATCCGGGTCAGCCCTTTAACCTTTACTTCCGGAGGCTGACGGTGGGCAACATTCCTCGAGGCGCATCCGATCATCAGCAGGATTAGCCCCATGTGCAAAACGCAGGCAACAATTGCTGCCTTACGAGGCAAGAACCGCCATAGAATCATTTTTTTCCTTTTCAGGTGGCGATATTGGAACCGCCATCCACCGGGATGATCGCCCCGATAATAAACTTCGCCTTATCGGACACCAGGAAAGCAACCATGTCAGCTGGATCCTGTGGATCACCGATGTGACCGGCAGGAATCTTTTTATTTTCATAGGCGCGGCCGTCGAACGTCCGACTGCCGACGGGTGTGCCCGTCTGGGTCACTCCCACCGCGTTTACCCGGATATTGAAGGGCGCCAGGTCTACAGCGGCACTGAGAGTGAGAGAATTTATTCCCCCCTTGCTAGTTGAGTAGGAGAACTTCTTTTTGTGCCCCCGTGTGCTGGCAATAGTGATGTTGACAATGCTGCCGCCGTCCTTTTCCTTCATCAGGAACGCCGCATAGCGCGAGCAGAGGTAATAGCTCCGCAGGTTAGTATCGACAGTCAACTGCCAGGTCTCCAAGTCGCAATCGAGGATCGATTCGTTTTTCGTATAGGCCACATTATTGACGAGCACATCGAGGCGTCCGAACTTGTCGTTTATGAAAGCAAAGAGGGCTTTTATGTCTTCCGCCCGCGAAAAGTCGAGGCTGAAGTACGAGCCTGGCTTCGCAAGATTATTGGCCACCTCCCTGGCCTCCATTTCATTCCGCGAGGTGACAATGACGTGATAGCCCTCACGAGCCAGAGTCTCGGCGATAGACTTGCCTATGTTGTTCGTCGATCCGGTAACAAGAGCAATCTTTTCCATTTTTTACCTCCTCAGAAAATTGTTATTTACCTTTTCCAACTCTGCACTCCAGCGTTCATGAACCCTTTGAAGTGCATCGTCTGTCGTAGAAATCAGGCCGTTTAATTGGGCATCCTCCATATCACGTAATATCCCGGCAAAAAGCGGACCAGGCTTAAAGCCCATTTCAATCAGGTCACGGCCCGTAATAAGACGCTGCGGGCGCAGCTCTTCCGCTGGTATTTCTATCAGTTTGGTTTGGCAAAACTCATAATTGTCTAGCATGCCATGGCTGCCCAGACAGTCGAGACGATGCAACTCCAGATGGAGCAGGAAATCAGGCATGCGGAGAAATCGTTTCAAGCGGCTGGGGCGCATCTCCCGGACACTCATGAACAGCATGTGGCAGCGGATCAGAGCCAACACCGTTTCCAGATCTTCATTAGAAAACCGGAGGCGATCCATGATCTGCCGAGCTATCTCGACACCCCGTTGGACGTGACCGTAAAAATGTGATCCCCTTTCATCCACAGTTCTGGTAACAGCCTTCCCCACATCATGCAGGATAACGCCCCAGGCCAGACGCAGGTCGGCCTCTGATTCAGCCGGCAGTAAGTCAAACATCTTCAAGGTATGCTCCCAGACATCACCTTCGGGGTGAAAAAGAGCAGGCTGCTCCACCCCGTTGAGCACCGCAACTTCGGGGATAATTTCCGCTAGCAGCCCGGTCTCGGCCAAAAGCTCCAGACCGCGTCGCGCCCCGGATCGCGTGATTATTTTGGTCAGTTCCTCGCGAATGCGCTCGGCACTGATCCGACGGATCATACCGGCCTTCACCTTGATAGCGGCCAAGGTATCGAGATCGATTTGGTAGTCGAGATAAGCGGCGAAACGCACCGCCCGGAGCATCCGTAAATGATCCTCTGCAAAACGCTGCTTAGGGTCGCCAATTGTGCGCAGGACACCTCGCTCAATATCAGTAAGGCCACCCACATAATCAAGCAGAGAGCCGGTTTCATCATCAAGCAAAAGTCCGTTGATCGTAAAATCACGGCGTCGGACGTCTTCTTCGGCGCTGGCCAGGATTATGCTGGTAGGTCGGCGGCCATCAACGTAACCATCTTCCCTGCGGAAAGTGGCTACTTCATATTTATCTTCCCCTTCGACAACCAGTACGACCCCGAAACTCATCCCCACAGGGATGGTGTGGGCAAAGATCTTCCTTACCGCAGCTGGAGAAGCGGACGTGACAATATCATAATCACCCGGTGGAACGCCGCGAATCAGGTCACGGACACAGCCGCCCACAAGGTAGGCCTCATGACCAGCCGACCTCAATCTGTTCAGGGTAAGGCGGGCGGTGTCCGGCAGAACGGACAATGCAACCGACATATCCCTCATAACGTTACCAGATTTATCCTTTCCCTAATCTGATGGCGCACAATTCGCCACACATCGAACAGCCCTCTTCCCCGGCCTTGACACTGATCTCCAGCAGCCTTTCCGCTTTTTCAGGATCGATGGCGCTCTTTATCTGTCCCTGCCAATTGAGCTCTTTTCTGTTTTTGGCCATCGCCAGATCTTTTTCCCGAGCTCCCGGCAACCCCTTTGCGATATCGGCAATATGAGCGGCAATCCGCGACGCCATGATTCCTTCCCGCACATCCTCCAGAGTAGGCAGCCGCAGATGCTCGGAAGGCGTAACATAACACAGAAAATCGGCTCCGGAAGCGCCGGCTATGGCCCCGCCAATGGCCGCAGTAATATGGTCGTAGCCAGGAGCAATGTCGGTAGGCAGCGGCCCGAGGACATAAAAAGGCGCACCATCGCACAAGCTCTTTTCCAGGCGAATATTCGCTTGAATATCGGCAATCGGCACGTGACCCGGCCCCTCGATCATCACCTGCACCCCTTTTCCCCTGGCCCGCTTGGCCAGTTCACCGAGCAAAATAAGCTCCTGCACCTGTCCCCGGTCGGTGGCATCGGCTATGCACCCCGGCCTCAAACCATCCCCCAGGCTTAAAACCATATCGTAACGGTAGGCGATTTCCACGAGACGGTCATATTGCTCATAAAGCGGATTTTCCTTAGCATTGCACTTCATCCAATTGGCCGTAATGGAACCACCCCGGCTGACGATGCCGAGCAGCCTTCCCTGGGCATCGATACAAGCCACGCTACGTTGCGTTACGCCGCAGTGCACGGTAATAAAATCGACCCCATCCTCGCCATTTTCCTCAATAACGGCAAAGATATCATCCGCAGTCATGGCCAAAATGGGTTTCCCCTGGGCAACCATGTTGGCGGCCGCCTGATAAATCGGAACAGTGCCAACCGCCAAAGACGAAGTCTGCATTATCGCCTTCCTAATAGCGCCCAGATCCCCTCCTGTAGAAAGATCCATCAGCGTATCCGCACCGGCAGCCGCAGAAACCTTCACCTTTTCCAACTCCAGGTCCAGATCGGCAAGATCGCCCGAGGTCCCTATGTTGGCATTGACCTTTGTCCGCAGTCCCTTGCCGACGGCCAGAGGCTTAATGGCCAAATGCTTTTTGTTACGGACCAAAACAATATTACCCGCCGCAATACCCGCCCTAATGAATTCCGGAGCAACCCGCTCCTCTACAGCACATATTTCCATTTCTTCCGAGATGCGTCCGTTTATTGCTGTTTCCAGTTGTGTCATGTCACCCTCCCGGCAGGCATAAGCCTGCGATTATTATCTTTCATTAATACAAACTCGATGTCATTGACTTAAGCATATTTTTCTCTCTTTGCCAGAAAGAGGGTTAGGAGATGTTGCCGAACATCAGGACATCCCCTTCAATCCCCTTTTTTCCAAATGAGAATGGACCGGTCAGCGGAGCCAGATGGTTTATCGGACCCTGCCCTCCCCCCAGACGCCAGGCATACTGGATGGACGCCGTAATGTATTTTTTGGCGCCTGCTACGGCCTCCTTGATGTTACTGCCGGCGGCCAGAAAGGTGGCGATCGCTGAGGCATAGGTACAGCCGGTACCGTGAGTATCTCTCGTGTCGATCCTAGACGACGAATACTCATGAAATTTATCACCATCATAGAGGATATCCAGGCAATCCTCCCTCCTGTCCGACAGATGCCCACCTTTGATAACTACATTGCCGACGCCGGTCTGGTAAATGACCAGGGCAGCCTTCCTCATGTCCTTCAAGCTGGAAATGACCATCCCCGACAATATCTCCGCCTCGGGAATGTTCGGCGTCACCACGAGGGCATGGGGCAGCAATTCCTCCTTCAACATGGTTATCGTATCGCTGCTCATAAGGGTTTCTCCCCGTTTGGCGGCCAAAACCGGATCGATAACGACCTTGGTCAAACCATATTCCTTGATTTTGCTGACCACCACTGCCATGATTTCACGATTTGGCAACATCCCTGTTTTTAACGCATCGATCCCGATATCTGTGGCCAGGGCGTCAAACTGACTGGCGACCAGACTGGGCGGTAGGCAATAAATATCCTGGACGCCTAGCGTATTCTGCACAGTGATCGCCGTGATGACAGACATCCCGAAGCCACCGAGAACAGTAACTGTTTTTAAATCAGCCTGTATTCCCGCACCACCTCCGGAGTCGGAACCGGCCACGGATAATACGCGCACTGGCTTCATGCTAATCTACCTCCGGGAAAATTCCGGGGCGGGTGTACTGAACAACCAACAGACAGCCTGAGCCAATAGTGATGACACCCCGCCCCGTTAATAAACAATTGCTTATCCCGTAAGGGGCACCGATCTCCATTGTTGCTCCGGAGAGTGGGTATTCGAAACCTTCCAGTTCGATATCCTGGACCATGGCAGTAAGAGGCAAAAGGGATATGGTCTGACCGGCGACTCCTTCCACCTGCGTTGTCTGCGTAATTACATAAATTTCGCACCATTCGTCCACCAGTTTTGTTATCACGCCTTTCTTCGCAGACGGCAACAACAGGGCAATATTGGCCAGGGAATGATCGATCCGTCCCCCCAGCCCGCCATATATCCTGATCTCGTCGGGGCCAGACTGGCAGGCATATTCCAGGGCCAGCTGGGTGTCTGTTTGCAACTTTTTCCGCGGGTGGCGGATGATCCGGCTTCCTTTCTCCTCACAGCGCTGCAGGATTTCAGGCGTCAGGGAGTCCATATCACCAAAGACCACCTGAGGCGTCAGCCCCAGATCCACAACATACCGAGCGCCACCATCGGCACATACCAACTCGTCAGGGCCAAATCGCTCTATTTGCGAACGGAGAAAATTTTTGTTACCCCGGGAGCCGCCCGCAATTACGAAAATACATCCCATATTCTCTTCCTACTTTTCCCTAGGGCCCAATACCCGACGCAAGCCCGGCTGGCCTCACCAGTTAGACTAAATAAAAAAGGCCACCCTTGATCGGAAGGATATGGCCTCGATATAGTCTCTAGATTCATTGCCATTCCCTACGCTGGCATTACCCAGGTCAGGTTCAAAGGGTATTTTCTCAGCCGTATTGGTGGCACCCCCATCTTATCTGTCTGTTTACTTTAATATTTTTCAAAAATCAAGTAGATTTATATAATCGATGGCAGCCCGACAGGCCGCAGGGAACTACCTCCCGGCCTGTCCCGACCATTCAAACCGAACAATGTCTTGGCATTTTTTGTCGTTTGACAGGCAACTTCCTCCCAAGAAAGCCCTTTCAACTCAGCTATTTTTGCTGCTGTTTTAACTACATAGGCAGGTTCGTTACGTTTCCCCCGGTAAGGCTGAGGTGCCAGATAGGGAGCGTCAGTTTCTACGAGCAGAAACTCCAAGGGAACATACTGCACCACCCTCTGCAGCTCTGTGGCCTTGTCAAAAGTGACCGTTCCAGGGACGGAGATGCTGAACCCTAGATCCAGGCATTGTCTGGCCATGGTTAGGTCGCCGGAAAAACAATGGATAACCCCGCGCAGCCTTTCGCGCCGGGAGCCGAGCATGTCCAAGATTTCCCGATGGGCCTCACGGTCATGGATAATAACCGGCAAGTCAACTTCCTCAGCCAACTCCAACTGCTCGCCAAATCGTTCCATCTGCACCTGCCGGGGCGATAAGTCACGGAAAAAATCCAGCCCGATCTCACCGTAGGCCACCACCTTTTCCATTGCAACAAGCTTGCGAAGCTCATCATAGGTCCCATCATCAATGTCCTTCACATCATGGGGGTGGATACCCACCGCCACATAAACCTCTCCGTAACGACTAGCCAGGTCGAGTGCCTTTCTACAATAAGTGATGGATGTACCTACGGTGATCATGAACTCAACCCCGGCCTGCCGGGCCCGCTCAACTACGGCATCCCGATCCCCGTCGAAATCCTCCATCTCCAGATGGGTGTGCGAATCAATCAGCATAACCAAAATTAACTCCGATACAATAAAAAGCATATAAGTTACTAAATTGCTTTTCACGGTCAAACAATCGATAGCCCACTAAACCACAATGATTGCACATGTCAATCCCTTTTCCCATTACGTAAGACGAGTTTGCTTTTTTCTCTCTCTAATGAAAAGAAAGAATTTGTTTATCTCTGCGAAGGATGATAAATTTCATCGTAACTATCTTGATACAAGGAGGAGAACATGTACCAGAAGATCATGATCCCGTTGGATGGTTCAGAGTTGGCTGAGTGCGTGCTCCCGCACGCGGAAGCCTTTATTAAAGGAGGCATGGCGAGAACAGCGGTATTCTTATGGGTTTTGGAGCCGCTGCCCACTGCCATGTACGGCGCTTCGGTGGAGACTTTTGCGTCTTCCGCGCAGGAAGACATATTTGCGTCCAATGCGGATTACTGGGAAAAAATGGATGCAGAAAGAAAATCCACCGCCGAAGAATACTTAAACAAGATGGCCCAGCGCTTCAATCCGTATGGAACAGAGCTAAAATGCGAAGTCCTGGAGGGTCAGATTGCCGAAACCATGGCCAGCTATGCAGAAAAAAATAATATTGACCTAATTCTTATTGCCACGCATGGACGCTCCGGGGTAAGCCGATGGCTGATGGGCAGCGTGGCCGACCGGGTGCTCCACTATTCACGAGTACCGGTCTTGATGGTCAGGGCTCCCGGCAGCAATATGACCAGTGGCGCTTAATAAGAGGGGCCTCCGTCAAGATTGAATACCCGGGCACCCTGTCCGGAAGGCAGTGGACAAAAGACTCGTTACGGTGCCGCCAAGTGCTTGTGGAAGAAATAATGCGAATGTCTATGCTTGTGCGTTGCCGGACCGTTATAGTGCATATGCTCATGGATCAGGTTCACTTTGAGCAGCAAATCTTCGTCTTTTAGGATGTCATCGGAAGAGCCGATCTTTTCCAATGTGTGCTCCTCAGAAAGCAGTGCCACCTGGGCATGCAAGTCATCCACCAAGGCAAGATCGTGCGTTGCGATCACCAGAGTCTTACCGGCCTCATTCAAGGAAAACATAAGTTCCACAAGAAAACATTGCGTTCTCGGGTCCAGGCCATTGGTTGGCTCATCAAAGAGCAGCACTTCAGGGTTCATGGTTAAAACCGAACCAATGGCAACCCTTTTTTTCTCACCCCCCGAAAGCATGTAAGACGGCCGGTCTTTCAAGCTTTCGATATTCAGGATCTGCATTACCTCAAAAGCCCGGTCCAGGGATTCTTCTTCGCTGATTTCCAGTTGGAGAGGACCGTAAAGAAGCTCATCCAGCACGGTGGGACAAAAAAGCTGGACATCGGAATCCTGGAATACATAACCGACGCGCTCGCGAAAATAGCGCAGCACACCTTTATCCGTCAGCGCCGATGCAGATATCTCCTGTCCCCGGAAAAAATATTTCCCTTTTGTCTGGTGGATCAAACCATTCATAATCTGCAATAGTGTCGATTTGCCCGTTCCATTGGCGCCTATAATGGCAAATCTATCCCCCTCTCCAATCACCAGGTTGATGTCCCGAACAGCGTCCACCTTGTCGTAGTAACTATATCCTACGTTTTCCAGGCTGATAATCTCTGGCATAATTACCTCACATCCATAAAAAAAACATTCCCACGAGGGAAAATGCCACGCCTACCGCCCAATCCCGTTTTTGAAGCTTTCTGGCTCTATAAATGCGGATGTCTGCGGAAAAGCCTCTGCCGAGCATGGCTTTAAAAATCTCTTCACATCGCAGCTGGGTTTTTTTAAAGATAAACACAATTCTGCCCGCTATCCACTTGTTCGCTTCGGCATTGCCGATCTGCCGTATCAATCTACTCTTCATGGCCAGGTGCATATCTTCAACTGTCCGGGCAAAGATGAATATATACTTATAGGTAAGCGTGATGATCATAAGAAAACCATCGGGTATTTTCAACACTTTAAGTGCCTTAATGATCTGAGGGAAAGTAGTGGTATATAAAAGGAAGCAGGAAAGAGACAGAGAGTTAAACACCCTCATCGTGAGCATCATGACTCCGTACATACCTTCCCTGGTAAAGCCGATTTCCGCGGGGACCCGGTAGATCCAGAAGCTGTAAGGTCTTGACAGATGCAGGATGGGCAGAATAATTTCCCCTCTCGTAATTAAGTTCAAGGCGGAGGGCAGGGCAACGAGAAAACCGAAAATAAAACCCAGGAAGAGTATCCGCCGGTAGATTTCGCAGAGATTCAAACGGCCGACAACCATGAGAACGAAAATAAAGACTGCGATCAGAACCTCTGATAACATATCTCTTTTCAGGCTAACGATGATCACAAAAAACAGAAGAAAAAAAACTTTTATTCGGGCGTCAATCTTCTGAAAAAAATGATCCTGAACGGCTGTTTCCCACTGGATATAACCAGCTTTGATCAAATTTGCCAGGTTATGAACTCCCTTTTCAATAAAAGGCGTTTTCACTTTCCCCTGCCCCCGTTTGCAACTGTTTGAAGCAGGTCTTGCCAAAAGGAATAAAGGGATATTATTTTTCATTCTTTCCCATGAGCCATAAAATCAGGTACGTCAAAAGGCCCACCGCCAGCATACCGATGAATCCAGAGGTGATGTACGATACTGCCTGCAGGGAATGGGAGGCAGTATCGCCTGCCAAGTCATAGTCCGGAATCGGCGCTTGCCACACATCAGCTAACCTCATCAATTCCTTGGGGACGTAGCCGATGAGCTTTGCCAGACTGTTCGTCCCCCATTCTCCCCAGGCCTCGCCGGCCTTGAATTTTGCAGGCAGTAAGATCCCCAGGGGGGTAAAAAGTGCCATAACTAAAAGGCTTAACCAGAGCTTCCACTGTATTTTTGTCATCTCATTTTCCCCTTTCCCCTGACAGAGCAAAGACCATCACCGGTTCCTGCTTCAAGAAATACTTGAATAACAGCATGGTTATGACGCCCTCGAGAATACTGAAAAAAAGCAGATGCTGCAAGGCCATGGCCGGCAATGCGATCGAAAGGGGATAGGGAGCATACAGAGGCCTTCCGTCGGGGCCGCTGGCAATCAGTGGTTGCAAGCCAAATTCGATACCCGTCACAATACCGGCCAGGGAAAGTCCCACATAACCGGAGAAAAAGGCGGCCCACAGCAGCCGGGGCCCGGATTCGGCCTTCCCCCGAAACAGTTGAAAGACCCAGTAAGATACAAAGGGCATGACCACCGCCATGTTGAAACAGTTGGCTCCGATCGCCGTGATTCCACCATCCCCGAAGATGATCGCCTGAATGATCAAAACCACTGATACAGCCATTACTGCCGCCCAAGGCCCCAAGAGAATGGCAATTATCCCTGCACCAACGGCATGGCCCGTGGTACCGCCCGGGATAGGAATATTGAACATCATGATGAGGAAAGAAAAAACCGCCGCCATCGCCTGATAGGGGATATATTTAGCGGAAAGTCCTTTTTTCAACTTCCTCAGTGCCACCGACCAGAAGACAAAGGAGACCCCATAGAGAGGGATGTAAGTTTGGGGGCTCAAGTAACCATCTGGTATATGCATATTCTAAATCTCCACTTCCCTTAAAGGCAACAGGCATGTGCTACTTTATTATATTTCGTGTTACTTTATCGGAGCTCGGTATTTTTTGTCAAGGAAGATTTGAGATTATGGCTTCTTTTTGTCCTTCATAGGTGAAGGAAAAGCCATTCATCAATAGATTTGAAGAGATACTGATAGTTATATTGTTTTACCTCCATGTTGACCTTATTCCCGTGAAGGAAAAACCCTTCAATGATAATACCAGAGCATTTCGCTGGTTACAATTATTTATATGATATTAAATACTTAGTAAACAACATGTCACGTTGGCACTTATATTGCGTTCAATGCTGCCTTTAAGCGATGCCCAGACAAGCGCACCATTAAAAACGCTAAATTCTGGTTTTATGAACATCGACGGGAAAAGCGACACCTCAACAGAAAGGATTCTCCAATGCTCTATCTCATGTTAACAACCATCATCTCATCCGGGGAGGTAGGCAAATTCAGGAGGCAACTGGCTGTGGTTTTTACCACACTTTATCTGTTGCTAGTCAGCCTGATGCTTACCGGCTGCAGTGGTGGGGGTGGCGAGAGTGTATCTACGCAAACCGTAAACGGCGTCGCTGCCGCAGGTACTCCCCTCGCCGGCCTGGTTAAACTTAAGGACTCTTCCACTCTCCCTCGGGAAAAGGCTACGGTTATAGCCAATGACGGTTCCTTTGCCCTGGATGTTTCCGATATGAGAGCGCCTTTCGTTCTTCAGGCAACGGGAACCGCCGACGGGTCTAGTTATACTCTGCATTCCTTTGCCAGCGGAACGGGGACAGCCAATATAAATCCCCTCTCCGATGCGGCAGTGGCCGATGCGGCCGGCGGAAGCGATCCGGCAATGGTATACGATCACCCAGATCCAGCAACTCTCCAAAAAATCAAGGATAACTTATCGAATGCTGTAACCCAGCTTCAGAATACGCTCAATCCCCTATTGAAGAATTTTAGCGCCGACAAGGTTGATCCCATAAGAGATAGTTATAAGGCCGATCATACTGGCCTGGACAGCTTGTTCGACAACGTGCAGATTACCATCATTAACGGGATCATGACCTTGACCAATTTGAAAACCGGGGTTGTTATCTATATCGGCTCAGTCTCGGATCTAAAAAATGGCCATTTCACAGCAGACGCTATCGACTTGCCCAATCCCGGCGCCGCACCAACCGCGCCGACCATGATAACGGCAACAGGCGGCACGAATCAGGTAACCGTCGCGTGGAAATCAGTCGGGAATGCAATATCTTACAATATTTACTGGTCCGCTGCTCCAGGCGTTACAACGGCGAGTGGAACAAAGATTTCAGGTGTTACAACTCCCTATCTACACGCGGGACTCTCAGCTGGCGCGGTTTACTATTACATTATCACGGCAGTAAACAACTCCGGGGAAAGCCCCGCATCGAGCGAGGCAACCGCCACAACTACTCTCTTTTCCCCCCCCCCTGCGCCACTGCCAAGCACGCCGACTGGGATCATGGCTACCGGCGGCACCAAACAAGTGGCGATTTCCTGGTCCGCTGCGACAGGCGCCACATCCTATAATATTTATTGGTCCAAGACGGACGGCGTAACAATCGCGACGGGAACAAGGATCACCGGAGCAACGAGCCCGACAGTGCAGACCGGCCTTACGGACAACACAAGGTATTATTATATAGTTACAGCTGTGGGGAGCATCGGTGAAAGCGCTCCTTCCATTCAGGCGGCAGCTACAACCCTCAGCCCCACACCACCTCCGACCATTCCAGTCGCTCCAGCCGGTGTTATGGCTGCTGGCAGCACCAACCAGGTGACCGTCTCGTGGTCGGCAGTAACAGGCGCCACGTCCTATAACGTCTACTGGTCAACGAATGCCGGCGTCACCGCCTCAACGGGAACAAAGATCACCGGCACGACAAGTCCTTATACACAAGCGGGGCTTTCCGCGGGCACTGTTTACTATTACGTCGTCACGGCGGTAAACAGTAACGGTGAAAGTATCATCTCGCCCCAAGTCACTGCAACCACCAGCACTCCGCCTCCGGCTGTTGCGACTACTCCGACTGGTGTCAAAGCTGTCAGCGGTGCCAAGCAGGTAACCGTCTCCTGGTCGGCAGTGACAGGCGCCACGTCCTATAACATCTACTGGTCGACAAATACCGGTGTCACGACTTCAGGAACAAAGATCACTGCGGTGACCAGTCCTTATGCTCAGACAGGCCTCGCCGACAGCACAGCTTACTATTATATCGTCACGGCAGTAAATAGCGCAGGAGAAAGCGCTGCCTCTCCTCAAGTAACAGCGACTACCAGTGCAGCAGCCCCGTCTGTTCCGGCTGCTCCGACAGGAGTGCAAACAATCGGCGGCAGCAAGCAGGTAACCGTCTCCTGGCTGGCAGTCACGGGCGCCACGTCCTATAACATCTACTGGTCAACAAATACCGGTGTCACGACTTCAGGAACGAAGGTCACTGGGGTGGCCAGTCCTTATCTTCACACCAGCCTCACAGACAGCACAGCCTACTATTATGTTGTCACGGCGGTAAATAGCGCCGGAGAAAGCGCCACCTCAGCCCAGTCGATGGCGACCACCAGCGCACCGGTTCCAGCAATTGACGGTGCTGCTCTCTACAAGCAATATTGCGCTGGCTGCCACGGTGCGCTGGCATCATCAGCTTATCGTAGCGCTTCGGCCTCGCTGATCACCACGGGAATTGCTAATATCAGCGCGATGAGGACCCGCTTCAACGCAACCACCGGTACCCTCATAAAATTGACAGGAGAACAGATCGCGGCGATCGCCGCGGCTTTACTGTAAGATTATAGAAAGAAACAAATTGCCATGATGATCACCTGTCAAGCTTGACAACGAATGCTATCTTGACTAAGTTAATAAGCAATGTTAAGGGACCGACACAACAAGCTAGTAAGAGTGAAAGGAGCTAAGAATATTGAAAATACCTTTTTTCAAACAGATTGCCTGGTACTTGGTTATTGCCATGTTCATCGTAGGAATTGCGCCTGGTGTTGAAGCAGGAATGGCACCCTCGGATTTAATAAATTCAACCTTAACTCGTGCCCAAGACATCGAGACGGTACAGAAAGTCATCGAATCCAAGCTGATCGGGGAACGGCTCGAAAAACTCGGGTACACGGCGGATGAGGTCAAGGCGCGCCTGGAGAGGCTAAGCGACCAGCAGGTTCATCAGCTTGCTCAGAATCTCGATAACGTCAAAGTGGCAGGTGACAGCGGGCTGGGGATCATTATCGGGCTCCTGGTTATTGCCATTCTGGTCGTTCTTTTGTTACAATTGACAGGGCACAAAGTAATCGTCAAATGATCATGCCGGATCTTGTGGCAAGCCAGAACCTAAGAGTGGGGAAATCACGTCGGCGCTTTCTCCACATTGCCTTCCTGTTGGCAATTTCACCAGTTTTGTCCTGTGCTACTGCTTCAATTGTTCCGTCAACGAAAATTCGGATTATCGCCCAAATGCCTTTTTTCCCCCAAGACGATTATCAATGCGGTCCCTCTTCACTCGCTGCAGTACTTACTTACCGCGGTACCGCCACCACCCCCAATGTGATAGCTGCGGAGATATTCAGCGGATCAGCGCGTGGAACACTGGACCTAGACATGGTTTTTTATGCCGAGGGGAAAGGACTGAAAGTGAACCGTTACGCCGGCACTCCGGAGGATATTCGACAGAATATCGATAACGGTAATCCACTCATCGTGCTTACAGATTATGGTTTCTGGGTGTATGAAAAAGGGCATTATATGGTGATCGTCGGATACAACGACGCGGGCTTTGTTGTAAATTCAGGAAAAGATCATGAGTTATTTTTTCCGGAAGCTGAGTTTCTGAAAATATGG
>Ga0334722_10003805_pt1 | contig 16077 bp, 14 predicted proteins | sample C3_bottom_MG_FD_207210 | JGI IMG/M metagenome (GOLD analysis project Ga0334722, IMG submission 207210) | Sediment microbial communities from Yellowstone Lake, YNP, Wyoming, USA - C3_bottom | ecosystem: Environmental > Aquatic > Freshwater > Lake > Sediment | place: USA: Wyoming | collected...
AAAAAGGAATTGTCGCATATTATCCACCACCGAAACCACCGGGCGAGGTCGGAGACACGTACAAAGATGAATTTGGATTGCAGACCGTCGTCTTGAGCGCCTCTGCATTCGTACTGATGAGACTCATTTGATCGACAAGAGAACCTGCAGTAACCGTGAGCGAACCGGCGGGACTCGCCGTCGCTGAACTCATGACACGAGAGTCTTGCAGTGCTGTCCCGACGTCCTGTGCAGTCGGTTGCATCGTTTGGAGCGTCGCTATATCAGCGGCATAGACACTTCCTGTCGTACTGATACCCGAATTCAATTCATTTTGTATTCTCTGCACGGCCGTCTGAGCAGCGACAATGATCGAGGAAGCGGTCCTCGCTTGTGCAAATATTGGTGCTATCTCGGTCACAAGCGCATTTTGTGCCGCAATGGCTTGCGCGCGAGCGGCGCTTATGAAGGGAGAAGTAACGCTACTGAGATTCGTCTGAGACGGCTGTGCGACGTATCCGAAACTGGTATCAGTCGGGGTATTCAATATGGTCTGCGCGGCAGAATCAGCGGCGGCAGTGCAGAAAGCCGCGAGAGAGATGACGCTTGTTGATGCCGCATTCGCCGTTGCTGTGATGGTATTCCACGCCGACTGGTATTGCGTAATCTGATTCGTCATATCGGCGCCGGACACAGAGAGAGAGGCTGCGTTCCTATACACTGAAGAGTTTGTAACTCCTAGAGTATCAGTTGAAGTTTGGTATTGCATGAGTCGGGAAGTCGGATTTGATGCGGAAGTTTGGTCGATGCCGAAGAGACCGCCTGAGCTTGAGCCACCAAGGAGCTGTGACGCAAATTGAACGGTTTGAAGCACGGACCCGATATTGCCGAGAATTTGAGTAATCTGAGGACCCACATTACCCATGCGAGTTACGATGTCCTGTTGCCCACCGAGTACTTTATTGAGAGTCGCTACGATAACTGAACCGGGGGTCTTAATAGTGCCAGGTGTACCATCTTTGTTGGTACATGCATCTCCGGGATTAACTCCCGTACTACTATTTAATGGTGTCGCTCTAGATCCATCGCCATATTCACACTGTCTACTTGAAGAAACATAATTCGAACCTGCGGGGCACGACGCGGGTGACGCAGTGTTAGTTGTTGTTAACTCCCCGAGGGTGGAATCGCTTGCTCCGCACCATGAGGTGAAGCCTTGCCCCCAGCCGAGCTGGGCTATACGTGCGCCAGTAGCACCTCCAACTCCCGGACCAATAAGTGTCCCGAGTTGGGCCTGCGAATTCGAATAGAGCGTGTAAGGATTGTTCTGAGTCTGCGTGGTGAGTGCAAACCATGCCGCGACACCGCCTTGCGACCAATTCCCTGCGAGGTACCCCGGTCGATACGAAGGTGTTGACCGCGCAAGCGTATTCATATTGGCGGCCCAAAAGCCGGCCAAACTTGTCTTCGAGAGATAATTTGCACGAAGTGAAGAAGTGATTGAACTGGCAAAAGGCGAATTGGAATTTCGTCCGAATTGGTCAAAGAATGCGAGCGCTTTTGAATCCCCCACTGTCTGCATAGATTTCTGCACATCGGTCACGAATTGCGGAATGCCGGTACCGTTGGCTTTGCCGATGACGAAATTCAGAACGCTTGAGGTCAAGAGCTTCATCAAATTTCCTGAGAGAACAAACGCGAGCGGCTGAAGCACGTAGGTATTGACTTGCTGTGCAACATTCGCCGCAGTGTTTGTGTAGGTCGATATTAAATTGAGTGTTTCTTTTATTTGAGTTATGAAGTCATCCGTCGGAACCCCGCCTACGGCGTGGGCCGTCGGCGGTGCAAAGAGAAATGCCGAAGGCGCAAGAATCGCAAAAACGAGAAAGGCTGCAAGTGTAGAAGCTAAGGGACGGGACTTCATGGTTTTTTAGCGGCAGCCTGTTCTCTCGCGAGGTCTGACACGAGGTTCACGAACGAGGCACCTGGAGCCCCCGCGGGGAGCGAAATACCGGCCACCGCATATATCTTTCCTATATTGATAAACGCGGACCCGAGCGTAACGACTACTTGAGGATATTGTTGGAGAGCAAGCATCGTCGTTAGTGTGTCGGTCTCCACCTTGGTAAAATCAGTCGTTATCTGGCTTATGCGCATCATCGAATTGATAAGAACGAGATAATCCGCGGCAAGTTCTTTCGGCACAGGAAGCACCGAGAGCCCGACCGCAGAATCTCGATAGCCCTTCGCTATAGAGGTAATGTGTGAGATGGCCGTATTGTCATTGTTCAAAAGTGCACTTTTTAAATAATTGAGTTCGCTGGTCGTCGCATCGGCTTTATTTTTTCGGAGCACCGCTTCAGCGCTCACGGCGAATGCTTTCAACTCCTCCGGGCTCGAGCCGGAAATGGTGAGGTCGCGTAACGATTTAAAATCAGGAGTAGATGCAATCGCCGAGGAGAGTGAGCTCAACGCTTGATTCGCGACATTCTGCATATCAGCCTCGGAAAGATCCCCGCCACCGTTGTTCTGTTTCGCGGCAAGATAGAGCGTGAAGAAATTTTGAGCAAATGCAGCAGTGAGCGTCCCTTCTGCAGGAGCGGGCGGGAGCGAAGGGTCCACGATATTCGACGCATTGGTCGAAGTTGCAATTGCGACATCTGCAATTGCCTTCGGTACAATAAGACCCTTTGCAACCGCGTCACCATCGGTCATACCAAGATTGAACGTATCCACCTTATAGGGATCAGTCCCGTACAGTGCTTCCTCCCAATCGGGAAGACCGTCGCTATCTGAATCTTTTGTTGCGATAGCTTGCAAGAGTTCCGTCTCAGTTGATGCTTGTGCGAGCGGTGGTGACTCAATCCCGCGAGTGAGCATGAAGGAGCCAACGATAAGAACTGCTGCAAAAAACGTCGCGACAATCACTCGCCATTTTTCCAAAATCTGCCCCATAGGGTGCAGTATACCAGTCGCGCCCACTACAGAAACTGTTATCTACACAGAAAACGGCTCCCTATACAACATGAGGTAGGTAAGGTGCTATCGTATGCCTATGCGCGTTTTATTTCTCCCTCTCCTCCTCGCTTTTCTCATATTCTCACAGGGAACTCCCGCGAGTGCCCAAACAAACACCCAGAATGTGTTCTCCACGAATCTTTCGCTCGGTTCGAGAGGCTCTCAAGTCGTACTCCTTCAAAAAATCCTCAATCGAGACCCCGATACACGCATTGCAGATGTTGGCTTAGGTTCCCCAGGGAACGAAACGAACTATTTTGGTTCCCTCACCAAGGCGGCAGTCGCGCGATTTCAAGCAAAGTACGCAAATGAAGTCCTGACGCCTGTTGGACTCATGCGAGGCAGCGGTCTCGTGGGCTCTTACACAAGAGCAAAATTGAATGCTCTTTCTGTATCTTCCACCGCTTCGGTATTCCCGAAGGAAAATATCCCTGCGGGGAACTCCCCTGTTTCAAATACTGCCGCCACATCATCCTCTCCGACTTCTTCGGCCTCCCTCACCGCTTCTCAAAACCCAAATCTGCAGGATCTTGATAAAGTCCTAGCCGCTATCGACAAGGTTGCGACCAAACAAGGATATTCAATAGCTAGCATTACCGCTATCAAAGAGGCAGTCATTGAGCGCCTTTCGACAACGACCGATCTTCGCACTATTTTTTTGAAAGAAATACAAAACAAATCCGGCCAAACCGCACAGGACACTTCTCTCGGCGGTAGGATCTTGGCAACGATAGCGCGCACATTTGATACCTTCTTCGTGCCGGAACGAGCACATGCCGCAACCGGTGTTCCTTTCGGGGGAGCTCTGATAAAAGCTGTTCTCTGCAATGGCGGGGTTTGGAACATTACTCTCACTCCTCTTCCGCCTGCTTTCCCAGTTCTTCTCGCCTATCAATCCGGTTCGCAAGCCTTTCTGTCGTATAACATTCCAGCTACCCACTGGCTTCTCGGTGATTATGTACCAGTTCCATCCGCCTATTGCCGGATTGGGCATATCCCTTACCCTTCAGAAGGAATAATCACGCCGATGGTCGGTTCTTCTCCGATATAATCGCGAGCCACTCAGTAAGCGATACGTCTTCAGCACGAGCTTTTTCCGGAATATTCCCGCTTGGAAGTCCAACTTCCAAGAGATTCTTTCGTACGAATTTTCGTTTATGAGAGAACCCAGCGTGTAAAAGTTTGAAAAATAACTCTTCTTCCTTTTGATTGACGAAATTCTTTCGTGAAATATCGCGTACGGTAAGCACTGCCGAATCTACCTTCGGTGCGGGCTTAAAGGCACCACGCGGGACCGTGAATTCTCTTTTCGGTGTCCCATACGCTTTCACCGAGAGCGAGAGAATGCTTTCTTTACCATCGCGCGCGACGATACGATCGGCGACTTCTTTTTGCACGAGCAGTGTCATCGCGCTCGGTTGATTCTTTGATTCTAGAAACATTCGGAATATTTCACCCGTGAGGTAGTACGGAATATTTGCGGCGAGTACGTAGCTCTTTGGAAGCGTCGTCAGGTCAAACGTACGGATGTCGCCGTGTACAAGTTCCAACCGGTCGTGTGCAATCTCGGAAGAAAATTTCGTCTGTAGTGTTTCGAAAAGTTCGTAATCTGCTTCAAGTGCAATCACTTTCCCTGCTAATTTCAAAAGTTCTGCCGTGAGCATCCCCGTCCCGGGACCAATCTCAAATACAACCGCATCTGGCGCAAGTTTCGCAGTCAGTGCAATACGTTCTGCAATGCGTGCATGCATCAAGAAATTCTGGCCAAGAGATTTCCTTGCCCTGAACGAAGTTGAAGGGTTAGCGTACGTCATGCCTCGATAATGTCTTCCTTGTCCTGCGTAGCTTCAGCGGAGTAGGAGCCATCGGTTTCATCATAGAGCATCAGTGCTCCGTCAATATCGGCGATAAAGGATGATGGCTCTGACGCGAAATCACTCCCATAAATCTTACGCACACGTGCAAGGGTAAGAAAGAGACGTTCTTTCGCACGCGTCATCGCAACATAGAAGAGTCGCCGTTCCTCTTCTTCATCACGTTTCTCATCTCCCATACCTTGATGCGGGAAAAGTCCTTCTTCCATCCCGCTCACAAACACCGTATTGAATTCAAGCCCTTTCGCCGCATGCACGGTCATCAGCATCACTCCTGTTTTCTCACCCTGATCCATTTCGTCCTGATCACTTGCAAGCGCCGCTTCGGCGAGGAATAAAGATATACCTTCTTTACCACGTACATGGTCGTACCGTGCCGCAACCGAAGCGAGTTCTTCGACATTCTCGAAGCGTTCACGGTCTTCTTCACTTCCCTCCTCTTGTAGGACGCGGCGCATACCACTTTTCTCCACAACGAGTTTTACGAATTCAGACGGAACAAGCGAGAGGGCCGCTTGTGCAAGTTCGTTGATAACGAGCTCAAACGCTTCGACTTTCACAAGTTCACCTGCACGAAGCATCGCTCGTTGCCCTGCGGCGAGTTTCCCAAGCGTTACCTTACCGATACCGCGCGCAGGCGAAGCCGCTGCGCGGAGTTTATCTACTTCACGCGAAGGATCTATGGCAAGTCGCATCCATGCGAGTGCATCCTTCACCTCCTTGCGTGCAAAAAAACGCGTGCCGAGCAGTTTGTACGGGACGCCTGCTCGAAGGAGACCTTCTTCGAGCGCTCTCGACTGGAAATTAGTGCGAAAGAGTATCGCAATCTCTTCTGGTCGTACCTCGTTTCTCATCAGCTCGCGTATTTTGAGTGCAATCCAGCGTGCTTCGTCTTCAGCACTTCGCGCCATATGGATAACGATGGGCTCGCCCTTTGCACGCTCGGTCGTTGAATATTTTTCTTTGCGATTTTTATTTTTTTCGATAACCGCGTTCGCCGCGTCCACGAGATTTTTCGTCGAGCGATAGTTGCGCTCGAGAATAATCGTTTGCGATTCTGGATATTCTTTATCGAATTCAAGTAAGTTTTCTATTGTTGCTCCGCGCCACGTATAAATAGTCTGGTCGATATCCCCGACAACAAAAAGATTTCGGTGTTTTGCAGCGAGCATATTCGCGAGACGACCCTGAAGCGCATTAGTGTCTTGATATTCATCGATATGAATATAGCGCCAACGATCCTGCGCGAGCGCGCGAATGTCCGCGTGTTCTTCAAGAAGCCGCACCGGGAGCGCAATAAGATCGTCGAAGTCGAGTGCCTTTTCTGCTGAAAGTGTCTTCTCATAGCGAAGCCACACTTCTGCGGCAATCCGATTGCCGAAACCTGAACGTGCATTTTTTTCATAGAACTCACTTGCACGCATCCCTTCACCTTTTGCACGCGAGATACGGCCCAAAACAGCGCGGGGCGAAAATTCTTTCGTCCCGACATCAAGTATCTTGAGTGCTGCTGCTATCGCCTTCTCTGAATCATCGCGATCATACACACTGAAGAAACGCGGGATACCGATTGCCTTCCCATAACTTTCTAGGAGTTCGCGCCCGAGACCATGAAAGGTTGCCACAAGCGGAACAGGTCCATCCTCTTCCAACATTGCCCGGACCCGCTCACGCATCTCGCGGGCGGCCTTGTTCGTAAAGGTGACGGCCAAAATCTGGTCAGCAGGTACCCCTTCACGGACGAGGTGGTAGATACGGGTCGTGAGCACTCGTGTTTTCCCAGCTCCCGCACCGGCGAGGACAGAAATCGGGCCCTCTTTTGCAAGAACGGCCCTTCGTTGTGCTTCATTTAATCCTTCGAGGTATTTCACTTTTCAAATATACCCTAAAAACCACTCTCCACAGGTCAGGAAGGGGTTCATTGACTCCCGGTCTCACTCGGCTATACTCCCAGTATCGCTGATACGGAAGTACTCAAGAAATGGCTTATGTCTTGTATGTAAGCCATTTTTGTATTCGAAAGCCCCACCGATTCCCCCTGTTTTCCCATTACATTCAACCCAAAATTTCTCATACTCGCTCTCGCGGTCGTTCTGTCTGCCGCAGTGCTCCTGCCGGGTCGCGCAAGCGCCTTTTGGCCATTTTCTACAAATGCAGATGCCGCAGTCAGTGCATCCGTACTTGGTTCCTCAGTACCTGCGCTTCAAGCATCCGTAAACATCGATCCTAACCCAAATAAGGGTCTCGGCGACAATATTCAGACAAGCGGAGGCAGGGCGCTCCTCGCAAGTGCTGGTCCTTCTGGCACTATTGCAGACGTCGCGGGTGCGACGACTCCTGACCGCATTTCAGTCTATGACGTGAAGAAGGGCGACACTCTTTCTGATATAGCGAAAATGTTTAACGTCTCGGTGAACACCATCATCTGGGCAAACAACCTCTCCGGAGTAAATGATGTGCACCCAGGTGATACGCTCATCATTCTCCCAATTTCTGGTGTTGAACGCACCATTGTGAAGGGCGATACACTCAAATCAATTGCGAAAAAATATGGTGCCGATGTAAACGAAATAGCTCAGTACAACGGTCTTGACCCAGCAGAGCCGCTTGCTCTCGGTTCAACAGTCATTATCCCAGGTGGTGAAGTCGCTCCAGTGCCCGTGAAGAGTCCTTCGCGTAAAATAAAAAGTGAACCGTATCTCGGTGGTGGTGGTTCTGCACAACCTGGGTATTACGACAACCCGATACCGGGCAGTACGATTACTCAAAGTATCCATGGCTGGAATGCCGTTGATCTCGGTGCCGCACGTGGAACACCGATTCGTGCTGCGGCCGACGGAACAGTCATCATCGCGCGGAACAACAGCGGTTGGAATGGTGGATACGGCAACTACGTCGTCGTCACGCACAATAACGGCAGCCAGACACTCTATTCTCATATGAAAAATGCCATCGTCTCTCCTGGACAATTCGTTTCGTCCGGACAGGTTATCGGCTATGTCGGTATGACTGGTATCACAACTGGCCCACATCTCCACTTCGAAGTTCGCGGTGCCGCAAATCCTTTCCGTAATTGTTCAGTCGGTTCCATCTGCTCTCCTCAATAAAAATAACCGCCTCTGAGGCGGCTATTTTTATTGGAATCCAAACAACCCCCGAGGACGGTATTGAAGCGCTTCGTGCACATATGCCGGCGTGACTGAGTCAGCCCCCGCAAGATCAGCAATCGTACGTGCAACGCGCATAGTGCGATGATAACTCCGCGGCGAGAGATGAAGTCGTGCAGCTGATTGAGTAAGTGTCTCTTTCGCTGCAGTGGTAAACCCGCTTTTCTCATCGAGTTCCCTACCCGTAAGTGCACCATTTGTCGCACCGCGTTTGCCAGTACGTTTTTCAGCTTTTGTGCGCGCTGCAACAACACGCTCACGCACTCGTGAAGATGGTTCTCCCTGACTGAGTTTCGCGAGCGTCACGTGCGGAACGAGAGGGACTTCAATCCAGAGGTCGAGACGGTCGACGATGGGTCGCGAGATGCGCCGCGCCTGTTTCTCCGCGGCACGTATCGCAACACGCGAATCATCGGAGAGGGTCTCTGCCGGATTCATCGCTGCAACAATCATACAGTCAGCAGGAAAAGTAACCGTCGCGCGTGCTCGTGAGACCGTCACAATACGATCTTCGAGTGGCTGTCGGAGCGCTTCAAGCGTCCGTGAATCAAATTCAGGAAATTCATCGAGGAACAACACACCTTTGTGCGCAAGGGTCACCTCACCCGCTTTCGGGAATGCTCCGCCACCCACAATCGCGACGTGTGATATCGAGTGATGTGGCGCACGAAACGGCGGCCAATACACTGCCTCACTTTCTTGAAGCAATCCTGCCGTTGAATGTATCGCCGTCACCTCGAGCATATCGTCATCGGTCAAAGGTGGAAGGATACCGGCAAGCGCGCGAGCAAGCATCGTCTTCCCTGTCCCTGGTGGACCATAGAATACAATATTGTGTCGACCGGCCGCAGCGATTTCAAGCGCACGCTTTGCACTCTCCTGCCCTTTTACATCAGAGAGGTCGAGTGCAGGTGGCGGCAACTCTATACGGCGATCACGTACAAGGAGTGGCAAAGGTTTTTCTCCTTTCAAATGTTTCAAAAGTTCTGAAAGTGATTTCGGTGCATACACCGTAACTCCTTCAGCAAGAAGTGCCTCACGAGCATTGCCCGGCGGGACGAAAATTATTTTCGTCCCGTGTCGCTTCGCCGCAAGTACTTGCGGGAGTACTCCGCGCACGGCCCGAAGCGTTCCGTCGAGTGCGAGTTCGCCAATACAGAGCATCTCTTCTTTGAGCGGTGGCACGTCGCCTGCGGCAATGAGGTATGCAAGCGCGAGAGAAAGATCGTAGTGTGAACCTTCTTTCTTTAAATCTGCCGGTGAAAGAGAGAGCACAATGCGTTTGTTCTGTTGTTTTGGAGGTTTGTAACCAGAATGACGTATCGCAGCACTGACCCGATCGCGCGCCTCCTCGACAGCTTTATCGGCGAGACCGACAACCGAGAAATTATGTAATCCGCGAGTGAGATCCGCCTCAACACTCACGAGCTGCGCACTCGAGCCGACTGGCTGTGCAGCCAGTGTCTTTGCATATCCAACCTTCGGCAATGCTGCAGGTGTCTTTGGTGCGTGAACCGATTGTCCCGAGCGCGCCGCGGCCATGGAGTATTACAAATGTTTGACGCACGTCGTCGCGGCAGGATCAGCTCCAAGACGCGCTTCTCCTATCTCTTCGCCGCACACGTCACATGTTCCATACGATTTCTTCTCGATTCTCGCAAGAGCCGAAAGAACCGTGTCGTACCGCGCTTCGAGGTCACCGAGAATGGCGATATTGCTCTCGCGATTCATCACGACATCGGCCTGATCAGCGAGATCAGATTCAGTACCTGTCTCTGAGGGAACGGCTTCCCAATCTCCAGGAACCATAGGATTCTTGCGGCCGACGGTTCCCATTTCTGACTCGAGTCTTGTCTTTTCTTCTTCGAGTTTCTTTCTAAATTGTTCGGTTTTCATGCAGGGATAATAGCAGACTTCTGTCTCCGCTAGGATTTCACTCTCGAAGTCGCAAGTCGTTGCAATATTTCGGTAAATGCGGCAGCATCACGTGCGATAACTAGTGTCGTTTGATTCCAATATCCATACAAGAAGACACTACGTCCTGCAGCATCGCGATAGACGCGGACATCATGATTCGCAATTGTCGTATCAAAAAATGCAGCGCTTTGAACAGGTACCGCTGGTGTTGTAGAAGCTGTTTTGGGTGTTGTCGTCGCCGTTGTTGTTGCAGTTATATTCATATTCACGATTGCAACTGAATACGGCGGGAAGAGTTTCGCGAGATCACGCGGCATTAACTTTTCCCACGAGAGCATACCTGAAAAAGTGTTGCTGTACGACGAGACGGAAAGTATGAAGAAAGGGCTCTGGATACCTTCCACATTTATGACTCCTGCCATAGATCCCTCCGCATTCACATTTCGCAGCACAATGCCGGGTGTCGACAGTGGAAGTGCGGCGAAGATACTTCCGGTCGTACTTGCGATATACAAAAGTCGGACAGTGTTTGGCGTGAGCGAACGAGCAACTGATTTTTCAACCACCGAAAGGAGTGTTGCTCCATTGCCTGAAATTTGTTCACGATCATCGACAAAGATAGGTGCCGATATACTTGGGGCCAGTACGACAGGAGCAAGAGCCGTTTGATAACGCGAGTACGCAATATAAGCCCCTGTCCCTCCTGCAATGAGGAGAATACCTCCCGCGATACTATAGAGAATATTTGCTCGTGGAGATGATTCTGGCTGCGAAGATGATTGTACAAGTACAGGTGCCGAATCTTGTTCGGCCGCAAGCACGGTCACCGTCGATGCTTGAGTCTCTTTCATTCTGTCTCTGAAATCTCCCGCGTACGTTTCAATAGATGATTCTATTGGTGGTGGAGATGCAGGTATTGGGATACTCACGGGTGCTGGAGTTTCTGGGACTGCTGGAGCTGGTGTTGCTGCGGGTACATTCCCTTTCGGAGGGACAGGAGCTGCGACAGGATTTTCTTTCGGTACAGAAGGTTTCGAAAGCGGAATGAGATTTGGCGTACCGCCCGCTTTTAATGTCTCCATGTCTCCCGCGAACGTACGGATATATTTCTCCGGTTGATCTTCCGGAACAGAAGGAGTGACTGGAATAGGCGCCTTTGTATCCATTACGCTTTATAGTAACCCATTTTGGGTTACTTCCTACGCTCGTGAGGTGATTGTAAACTTACGTGGGTCATCACACATATCGGTAAATGCATGTGCTGCTTCTTTAAGTTTTCCTGAAGAAGATTTGCCGAAGGAAATAACTTCTACTTGGCACCCTTCGTTCATATCGAGATACTGAATGAGTGGTACGAAGTCGCCGTCGCCAGTTACGAGTACGACCGTATCGAGCTTCGGTGCGAGTTTGACTGCGTCGATTGCGAGTCCGACGTCCCAGTCGGCTTTCTTTGCACCATCAGCGAAAACTTGGAGGTCTTTTACCTTGGTCTCGATACCCATCTTGGTAAGTGCTTCGAAGAAATTCTTTTCTTCACCACTCTCGGTCGAGATAACATAGGCAATAGCGCGCACAAGAATGCGACCGCCGACTGCCTCTTCGAGAATTTTACCGAAATTGACCCGAGCCTTATAGAGATGTTTTGCACTGTGATAGAGATTCTGTGTATCGATGAACACACCGATACGCTGTGCTGGATGTTTGATAACTGCCATAAAATAAATTCTTTATGTAAAACGAAATAATAAAACGTAGCAAAACGCTACTTACTCAATGATACCAGAGAAAAAACGCTCTATTTCTTCAAACCGAGCTTCTTGATAAGGGCGTTGTAGCGACGCTTATCGTTCGTTTCGAGATAGCGCAAATGCATGCGACGATCCGCAACCATCTGGAGAAGACCACGGCGGGAATGAAAATCCTTCGGGTTTTTCTTCAAATGCTTCGCGAGTTCGTCAATCTGCTTGCTAAGGAGTGCGACCTGAACATCCGGTGAACCGGTGTCTGTGTCGTGCCGGGCGGTGTTTTTCATAACCGCCATCTTTTTCTTTGTCGTAAGCATGAGTCCTTGTACCCTACCACGTCTTGATTAAATGCGCAAGTGTCGCAAAATCTCATCTGCGCACAATATTTGGTACGTTATACTGCTATGCAATGAATGCCGAGGCCGCAAAACGTCAATTTCTTGAATATATTGAGATTGAACGCGGGCGCGCGGTGAAGACTATCGAGAACTATGACCGCTATCTGTCCCGCTACTTCACCCACATGGGCATAAAAAATGTGAGCGACATCACCGAGCAGAATGTCCGCGACTTCCGCCTCTGGCTCAATCGCCAACCGGGCACGAAGGCCGACTCAATGAAGCGCCGCACACAGAATTACTACATGATCGCGCTCCGCGCCTTTCTCAAATTTCTCCGGAAACGTGATATCAACGCCATTTCTCCTGAGAAGATAGAACTCGCGAAGCTTCCCGAGCGCCAGCTCGACCTCATCACTTCTGCCGAGCTCGAACGCCTGATGAAGGCACCGGGCGAGGCACTCGCGAAAGAAACCGATGAGAACAAGAAAGTGGCGTATCTGCGCGACCGCGCGATTCTTGAACTCCTTTTTTCCACTGGACTGCGCGTCTCTGAACTCTGCTCACTGAACTCCGATATCGACCTCACGCGCGACGAGCTTTCGGTACGCGGGAAGGGTGAGAAGGTGCGGGTCGTCTTTCTCTCCCTCACCGCCAAGGAGGCGGTGCGCGATTATCTCAAAGCGCGCAAGGACATGGAAGAAGCGCTCTTTGTCGATGGCCGACCCAATTCTCCACATCGCATCACTCCTCGTGATATCCAGCGGCACCTGAAGACGTATGTCGCACGCGCCGGCATCACGAACGTCGTCACACCCCACACACTCCGCCACGTCTTCGCCACCGACCTACTCTCCAACGGCGCCGATATCCGCTCCGTGCAACAACTCCTCGGTCACGCGTCTATCAACACGACGCAGATTTATACCCACATCACCGACTCGCACCTGCGCGAAATTCACAAAAAATTCCACGGCAAGAATAGAAATTAAATAGTATAGAATACGGGAATGAAAATCGTGTCATGGAATGTGAATGGTTTGCGGTCCTTGGCAAAGGACGGCTATTGGGAATCGTTTCTGAAGGGCGTGAAGCCCGACATCTTCTGCCTCCAAGAGACCAAGGCGAATCCCGACCAGCTCTCCGAGCAATTCCTCTCCCCTGCTGGATATTCGGCATTCTTTTCTTCTTGCCAAATACGCAAGGGCTACAGCGGCGTCGCGCTCTATTCAAAGGTTGAGCCTCTGAAAGTCATTTACGGCATGGGCATACCAGAATTTGACCAAGAAGGCCGCCTCATTGGCGCAGAATATGAGGACTTCTGGCTGGTGAACGCATACTTCCCCAACGGGGGGAAAGGCCCCGAACGACTGGACTACAAAATGCGTTTCTATGATGCTTTCCTCTCGTTCGTCGAGAAGCTTCGTAAGCAGAAACCGGTCATCTTCTGTGGCGACGTGAACACTGCTCATGAAGCAATAGACCTTGCCCGACCGAAAGAAAATGAAGAGAATACTGGCTTTTTGCCTGAAGAACGTGCATGGATAGATGAGGTGATTGCTGCTGGTTATGTCGATTCGTTCCGCCATTTCCATTCCAATACCTCGAGTGCCTATACCTACTGGGACACCTTCACTCGCGCACGCGACAGAAACGTCGGCTGGCGTATTGATTATTTCTTTATCGCAAATGAATTTATCAAGCGAATAAAGAAGGCTGAAATCCATCCCGACATCTTCGGCTCCGACCACTGCCCTCTTTCCATAACACTTTAAAGGACACCTCGACATACTCAGTATAGGCACTTATCCACAGGGTGTCCTTTACATTGTCCTTGAGTAGACTAGTATCAACAAAGGACGGGTAGCTCTTTCATAGATCTTTCAGACGGCATCAATGTGCCACTTGTGAGGTGCCTGCCCACGCTCCGCGGCGATCCGCGACCCAAGCCCTACGGCACGGTGTTCCACGCGAGGATGCACCAGTATGCAAACAAAAACCGCCCACCTTTCTCCGGTCGAGGCACTATCATTACGCCCCTGCTCCTTTTCGCCACGACCACCCCTGGGTGGTTTTGTTGTTTATATAATCTATGAAATATGTTCCACGTGGAACTAACAGACGTGGTGTTTCTCCATTATATGCTTTATTTCCTCATCTTCTGCCGCTTCCCGCCTCTGCTTCCCTGCCTCTCCAAGCGCTTTTAGTTCATTTTCAGGCATTTTGAGCAGTTCTTCGGTCTTTTTATCAAGATATTCCTCAGTATTTTTAGCAGAATCATCAAGTATTTCCTCAAGAAGCGCGTTTAACGTCCAGCCAATCTTCGGTCCAGGGTTCACGTGGAACATTTCCATAATCCTTGCGCCATCGGTCTTTAACATACCGACTGAGATTGGGTCACGAAGAGCCTGATCAACCATTGCTTTGTACTTACGGAAGCGAAATGGCTGTTCCTTTGGCCTGCCAGTACCTATACGGTCGCAGATGCGGAGGTTGAGCAAGTCCCATATGTTTTCCTCGCCAACATTCTTAATCATCCGGCGCACGGCAGAGAGGGTAATCTGCTCAGGATCAGAGAAGAACATATGCCATCTCACTAGCTTTACGACTTTGTCGATAGTCTCACGAGGGAAGTGGAGGTCCTCAAGCGCTTTCTTTGTTACACGTGAACCAACTACCTCATGTCCATGGAAGGACCATTCCTTCTTCTCTTCAGACCAACGGCGAGTCTCCGGCTTCGAGACGTCATGGAAAAGTCCGGCGAGGCGTATATCAAAGTTCCACTCCTTATCAGCGGCGTGCTGCATAGTACGCATAAGATGCTCAAAGACGTCATAACTATGAGCTTGATTCTGTTCGATGCCGACACCACGGATAAGATCTGGAGAGATGGATTCAAGAATCCCAAGTCGTTGTGCAAGAACAAGAGCATTCATCGGCTGACTTGAATTCAATATTCTCGTGAGCTCGTCTCGAACTCTTTCACGTGAAACGTGGCTTAAATGCTTACTATTTTCGCTTATTGCCTCTGCGGTGGCACCATCAATGCCAAAATCGAGCTCAGCAACGAGTCGGACTGCACGCAACATGCGCAGAGCGTCTTCATTGAAGCGCTCCGAGGCGTTGCCCACGGCCCGTACCAATTTGTCCTTTATGTCCTTTTGACCGTCGTACGGGTCAATCAAGTGTCCTTGAGAGTCTTCGAGCGCGATAGCGTTGATGGTAAAGTCCCGACGTGCGAGATCCTCGAGTAGAGAAGTGCCGAATGCAACTGAGTCTGGTCGACGCTTATCAGAATATTCAGATTCAGTACGATAGGGAGTTATTTCAATGATGCTGAGACGCGAGTCGTCTGAACCTGTCTTTACTCCGACCGTACCGTAGTCGTTTTCATAAAAAGAATCAGGAAATAGGCCCTGAATCTGCTCTGGTGTTGCGTTGGTGGTGATATCCCAATCTTTGGGCTCTCGACCAATAATAAGATCTCGAACACATCCACCAACGAGATACGATTCATAGCCTGCTTTTCGCAGACTATTCGAAACTATCGAGACTTCTTCCGGAATGCGATATTGCATTTCCAAATCGTAGCACAGTGCCGTAAGCTCGTATGAACTAAGCTTGCTCCCAGCGCTTGCCTCGCACGAGCATATGAAGACATACCCTCGTGTCTCGGCTCGCTTGGTAGTACTATACATACACGCCCCGATGGTGAAACGGATATCACAACAGTCTTCGGAACTGTAGGTCCAGGTTCGATTCCTGGTCGGGGCACAGAAAGAAAAAATGTGCGGGTAGGGAGAATCGAACTCCCATCATCTGATTGGCAACCAGATGTTCTACCATTGAACCATACCCGCAACTAGGCGATATGATACCACGCTACCCATTTTTATTTCCAGTGCATGAGCCGTTTTTGCCTGTCTTTTCGTTCTGTGTTGCAGTGGATAAAGCTGTGCACACTGGGGATAAAGGACAGGTGATTTTTTGGCAAGTCCATGAAATAGTAAGCATGTGAGCCATATTTCTAAAGGCCGTG
>Ga0334722_10003806_pt1 | contig 16071 bp, 18 predicted proteins | sample C3_bottom_MG_FD_207210 | JGI IMG/M metagenome (GOLD analysis project Ga0334722, IMG submission 207210) | Sediment microbial communities from Yellowstone Lake, YNP, Wyoming, USA - C3_bottom | ecosystem: Environmental > Aquatic > Freshwater > Lake > Sediment | place: USA: Wyoming | collected...
AGGCAGTCGGTGAGTCTTGACACGTCCACAGCGATATTGTGGTTCGCTCTCAGGTTCCCGGCCTGGAGCTTCATCGCCGCGTGGGGATCGAGCATCTGATCCGTGTTCGTGTAGACATGCCCGGCCGCAAGCACTTCGCCGTGCTGCTCGACACCGAGCCGTGCGTAGTAGTGCGCGAGCCCCGTGTGGATCACGATCCCCTCCGCCATCGCGTCCGACGGCGAACGGAACCGCGGCGGGTTGCACGCGTACTTGTAGCCGTACAATCGCATGCACTTCAGCGCGGTCCCGACCCGCGACCAACCGGAGGGCGATGGTCCACCGTCGATCAACGGCGGCGGTTGCGACTGCTCGACCGCTGCAACGGTAGTCGCCGTCGTAGTGGTCGGCTTCGCCGTCTTCGTCAGCACGTCAGACCGAGCGCCTGCGCGACCGCCTGCACGACGCCAACAAAGACGTGATCCTTGTTCTTCTGCGCAGCCGGAAGCTCGTCGTACGGCACGAAGCACGGATGTTCGAGCTTTTCCGCGTCCTTCACCTCACCATACTTCCACCCGGTCGCGCGCTTCTCCGCCAACCACGACTCGTGGCTCTGTTCCGGCGTGTTGCCGTTCACGACGCCTTCGACGCCCTTCCGCGCGGAGACGCGCTGCCAATCCGGGGCGTGGTCCCACGAAACCTGCGTGTGGTCGCCGATCGCGATGCAGTAGGCGCGGTTCGCTTCGTGTGCGGCTCGCGCGGCCGCCTCGATCATATCTTCGCGTGTGATGATCATGTCTGTCTTCGCTCCTGTGTAGGTTCTACTTCTTCGCTCCACGCGAGAATCCAGCGCTCTCGCCGAGCACTCGGTTCGGCGGATCGTTCCGCAGATGTACGACAACAGCCGCCGTCTTCGCCGTCGTCGCGCGCTTCACCGCAACAACAGCGGGCGGCTTCGCAGCAGCGAGCTTCACTGCGTTCGTCACCTGCGACTGCTTCGCGAACGGTGCGTCGCTGAGATCGCGAGCGTGCGCCACCTCCTCCGCGAGCAGCGTGGCGGTACGTGCCGCCTCGTGGTCGCCGGTCACACCGAACTCGGCGGCGCGCGCGCGAAGGTGCTTCACGATCGACGCGCGCACCGCGTGTTCGGCTGGCTTCGTGCTCATACGTCGAGCAGACCGGCCTTGTCGAACTTCGCGAGTGCCGCGAGCAGCTTCTTTCCGAGCGACGCGGGCACCGCCTTCACCGCGACGACGTACTTCTCACCGTCGGACTCCTTCACGCGTAGGAACGTAATCCGCGGCGGGTTCTTGTCGTACCTGCGAACCGCGACTGCGAGCTTGTCGTCGAGGTCTTCGCTCGCGAGCGTCACGTCCTTGTCGTCATCGGTGTCGTCGTCTTTCGCCATGTCGGTCTGCCTCCGCTGTACGTTGCTCGTCACCACCGCGCTCGTCACCACCGCTCACCACCGCTCAGTCGTCGGCGAGTGAATCCGCGTCGATCGAGCCGAGCACGGCGATGATCTCCGCTGCGATGCGCTCTTTGTCGTCTGTACCACTTAACGCTGCATATGCGGTGGCCGTCTCGGTGTCAAGCGACACCTTCTCGACAGCGGGCAGTTTCGAGATGACACGACCCGCGATGTGCTCCGCGGCCGTTCCGCGCGGGATCGCGTAGATGATGCGCACCGCCCGCTTTTGGGAGTGGCGGCAGTTGTGAACCACCGATTGTCCTACTACGAACGACTCATCTTCGGCAACGGTCAAGTCGTACACAAGGCGCAGACCCTCCAACTTCTCGCGCGTCGGGTGCCGTTTAGCCCGATACGACCGTGTTTCTCTGACTGGTAGGAAAAGGTGGTGGTCGGTGTAGGTCACACGCGATGTGCGCAACGAGAGAGCAGATCCCCAAGCATGGCATCGGGGTTTAGCTTTTGCTTCAGCTTGCTTGTCTTCGGCCACCAGCCACCACGGGTACTCAACGTCACGGTGCCAAGTAGACGCAGCCTGCCCGAGCCGTGCGAGCAAAACAGGGATCTGGTGTGCGATGTGATCCGACACTGTCGTCCACCCTTGCTTAATCTCCTGGCGGTGCCCGTCAGCATCCCAATAACCACGGAGAAACGCTCCGACCAGCGCGGTACTTGCGGTGAAGAATACGTCAGGAACGTGCTTGGAGTGTCCGTCTGCGCCAAAGAACTGTGCGAACCATGAAGCGCACTCGGTGGAGTAGACGATCAGTTGAATGCACTTGCCAGATCCTTGCCGAATTGCTCCGTTGAGCCCCCAAGTGTTGAACACGGCGCGTGCCCTTTCGAGTTGACTACGCGCGTCTTCGTGTGCTGCTATCCCAACCATCGTCCCTGTTGATGTCCAACCATCGCCGAGATAAAGTCCAAAGAGCCACGCCACTTCCGGTGTTACCTTAATCTTTGGCGGCATCTGGCGCAGCTTGCCTGTCTTTCGCGTACGCGCTGTTGGCGGAAACGCAAGAATGAGTGGCCGGTCTAGGTTAGTTGGTTCCATCCTGGGGGCTACAAGATCGTCACCGACACGTATTTCGTCTGCACGCACCCATTCGATGTTCGCACGTCCGCGTCGACGTACAGCCACCTCGTGATCGAACGTCACAACGAGCGGATCAGGCCAGTAGTCATGCTTAATCTCGACAATGACTTCGTTGCCGTTGCCTTTGCTATTTCGTGCAAACTTCGAGTAGACGTGAGTTACCGGACGCCACCGCCCTTTGTAGGTCAAAACCTCGTCGCCTACCATGATGTTTTCAATCAGTTTGACACCGTGGCGTGTCTGCACAAACTGACCTTCCATCACACAAAAGCGTTGTTCCCACTGGTGGAGGTCGCCGGGTGTCCACGGCAGCATCGCGAGGATCGCGAGGTCGGTGTCGTGCAGATCGTAGGCGGTGCCGACGGACTCGCCAGTCGCGACAAGCACGCACGGACCGGGATGGTCCATGTAGTAGCGCCGAACCGCCTCGCGTCTCTCTGGTGTGGTGTTGCCCCCGTGGACATTCAGCACTTCGACACCGGGCATCGCCTTGCGCAGATCGGCCGCGAGTGCGTCGACGTGGTCGTGCCGCGCGTCGAGGATGCAGATTTTCACTCCAAGCGGACGCGTGCTGTTGTCTTCGCTGTCTTCGCTCCTACCGCCACCGTCGACACCGCTGCTACCGTACGATTCGACCTCCGCGACGCAGCGCGCGACGATCGCGGGACGCGCGACGCTGGCGGCCGCTGCGATCTGCACTTCGAGCACCGCGGAGGCACCGCGATGCGTCGCCGCCTTCAACTCGCGGAGCAGGCGGTCGTGACTCCACCCCTCGCCAAACTCCGACGGGTCGATCGACCACGACTCGCGTCGCTTCAGACCGAGCAGCGACGCGTGGCTGCGCTCGTACGGAACGCGATGCACGACGAACGACATGCGCGACGTCAACTCGTCGATGTGTTCGTTCGCGATGCCGGTCGTAATCAGACCGCCGAAAGCGCCGGGTGTAGCTCCTGTGTACCTCCGCGCCCACGTCGAAAACGTCCCCCACGCGCTCGGCTCGACGTAGTCCAGCACCGCCCAAAGATCGCGTAGACGGTCCTTAATCGGTGTCGCTGTCGAAGCGTAGCGCACGTTCGCCGCGCGCGTGAGCTTCGCGGCGGCCGAGACCATGTTGTTCATGTCGATGTGCGTGTAGGTGCCGTCGATCTCGACCTTCACCTTCGCGCGCTTCGCGTTCTTCGCCCCCTGGACTTCGTCGAGCCCGAGTCCGCCGACGCCGTTGAGCAGTGCTCCGAGCTTTTCACCTACCTCGACGAGCGACGACCACGCGACGACCACGACAGGGCGACGCTTCGTCTCCCGTTGACGCGTCAAGTATTCGTCGAGTGTGAGCGTCGGTGTTGCGCTTGGTTTCCAGACTGCGAGCGCGTTTTCGAGCGACGCGACCGACTTCTTCGCGAAGCCGTGAAGTGCTGCAACGCGGCCGTCGTTCAGTGCTTCGCGTAGTTCGGTAGGCGTCGCGATACCTGCGTCGACGAGCAGCCGTGCGCGCACGACACCGAGACGCGGCACCTCCATCAACCATCGTGCGCTCTGCGGCAGCGCGAGCGTGTCAGCACTCTGCGGCGCGATGACGTGTGGCACCAGTGACGTGAACCGCTCGATCTGCTGCGCCCACTGCCCGCGTGCAGCCGCCTTCGTCACGATGACGATCGGTTGAGGCGGCGGAACACGCGCAAACAGCGATAGAATCAGTGTGAGTGTCTTACCCGCCCCGCCCGCGTAGTGCAGCAGCGCACCGCGACGCGATGCCGCAAAGCTGATTCCTTCCTGCTGGTAGTCGAACAGCATCGCGAGCGCGTCGTCCCGAACCTCACCACGTTTGCGCAGCACCTCTGCGATGTCGTCGAACGCAAGCTCGGTGACGACTGGCGACGCGATGAAGTTCACGTCGTAGCCGGCCGCTAACAAGCACTGTTCTACCGCCCACGCGACGTTGACCGGCACCTCGATCGTGCCCGCCCACCGACCCGAGCGGTAGATGCGAGGACCAGCAAACGCACGGACGCGCTCGACGTCACGCTGTTCCAGCGGCGGCGTCGTTTGCAGCCGGTAGCACGGCGCGAGGATAGATTGAAACGCAGCCGACGCCATTTCGCCTCGTTCAGTACAACCGCGACCGCGGACTAGGCAGAACGCTCACGGCACCCACCGCGGGCACGGTGCGTTGTCGATCGGCATCCCATCGCCATCGAGGTCGGCGTGCGCGCTGACGTAGTCGATGATTGGCTGGTCTACGTCCTCGTCGAGCGTCAGCGCAAGACACTCACGACCGCGTGCGAACGCGCAGGTGAAGCAGTTTCGCGGGATGTCAGTCGACTTCGCAACGGTCGACTTCGCAACGGTTGGATGTGGCGCGCTCATGCAGGACCACTAACGCGACTGCATACGTTGCGCTACTACCCTAGCGCTTCCGACCACGGATCGCGTCGAGCACCGCGTTTCCAAGCAGCGAGAGCGCGGGTGCGAGCGTCGTAACCAACGCTGCCGACGCGATGTACCGCCAGTCAAGCTCGATCTTCGAGACGATCCCCGGAAGCAGCGCCGACGGCGACGTGTAGCCGAACGGCGCCACCGACGACGTCGGGAACGGGGCGAAGCCGTAGGGCGGTGTCGCTCCCATCGCGCCACCGCCGCCCATTTCGGGCATCGCGCGGCCGGTCATCGCGGCGTCATGCCCGAGCGGCGAACCTCGAACAGTTGGCTCGGCGATCGTCCACCGCGTCGGCGAGAACGGTCGGTCGCCGATGGCGATGTAAATGTGCGCCCACTGAACGCCCCACGGCATCGTGTCGCCTTCGATCCACCGCGACTTGGCTCCGTTCCGTGCTTGACCGCTCAACACGAACCGCCATGGCAGTCGAATACTCTCTAGCAACGCCGCAAGTACGAGAGCGAGGTCGTCGCAGTCGCCGTGCTTCACCTTCACCGAGTAGAGCGGATCTTGCAGGATCTCGCCCGGCTCGTTGAGGTACGCGACGTTCTCTTGCACCCAGCGGAGCAGCGCCGCCGCCTGCTGCTCGTACTGCCGCTGATCGACGCCCGACACGATCTGCGCGGCAAGCGCGCGTACACGCGGGTCGCGGCCGCTCGACTCCGCGATCTGACGCAGCACCGCGACCCGCGCCTTGTCCCCCATCCGCTCCCAGCCAGGGATGTGATGCACTTTCGGCACGTCGAGCGCCAGTTCGCGCATACCGAGGTTTGGCGATAGACCGAACGGTTCGTTTCGACCGTAGTTGCCGTACGTGTCACCAAACCCGCCATCTGACAGGTAGAGCGGACGACTGAACGGGTCACGACCAAACATGATGGTTAACCTTCGCTTACGCAACGATGCTGTGGTGATACGTCAACTCGACGATTGACGAGTGAGCACCGCCGCCGCCCATCAGCGTGATCAGCAGCGTTGGCTTCCCCACCCCGTCGATGTCTACGTCTACCGCAGCAGGTGGACCTTCCGGCGCAGCACGCACCGTCGACAGAACCGAGAAACACGGGAAGTTCACGCTCTCGGTGATCGCGGTGCGCGCGGCCGCTTGTGACGCGTACGTCGCCGAGAGTACAGCACGCGCGGGAGAATTTGCAGCGAACCCTGCGAGTACCTGCACGTTCGTCAACGTCAGGACTGTGCCGCCGGAGCCAGTGACGAGGAATTTCGCGCGGTAGAGACCGGTGAACGTAGCGTCGAGAGAAGCAGCCATCGAAACCTCAGACGGTGGGAGACCACCGATGCGTAATGTAGACGAGACCGGTGCCGGAGGCGGTGTCGGACGTGAGCGTGATCTGTGGGTTGCTTGACCCGTCCGCAGTCGCGCCGATCACGGGTGGCGCACGACCCCCTGTGAAGCTCAGCGGTATCGTCGACGACTGCACGTCGGACACGATGTCGCCAACACCGATGCCTTCGAGTAGTGCCGCTTGTGCCTTCGTGTCGGTGTCGCAGATCCCTGCAAGCGAGACAAGCACGTTTCGCAGCGGACCGGAGACCGTAGCCGCCAACAGATCCGCGTACGTCAGCACGCCAGGACCAGCCTGATCGTCCCACCGGAAGATCAACTGGTGCGGGGTCGCGCGGACAAACGTGAACGTGTTCGCAGCCACGGTCTATCTCCGCGGTGCGAGAACTACGCGTCGATCGAGTGCGTCGTGCCGATGGTGAACTCCAACTCGGCGGCAGCACCGAGATCCGTCCACGCAATCGCGAGGTTGGTGATGTCGGGCGACGTGACGCTCCAAGTGAACTTCGGGGTCGACGTGCCCGCGGTGTCCGCCGTCTGGCGCACGGCGATGTACCCGCCGATGTTGCGGAAGGCGCGGTCCGCGTCCGCCGCGTTCGCGTAGACACCCGACAGGAACGTCCGAAGCTGGCTCTGCGCCGCGATCGGGAGGCCGGGAGCCGCAAGCAGCGACGCGCGCGTGACGGTGTCGCCCGTCGTGCCCGTCACCTTGAACGACATCGTGTTCGCGCCGACGAGGCCGAACGTAGGGACCAAAGCGGCCATGATGAACTCCTGCGATTTCACCCTGCCCGAAGGCTACCGCGCGCGGTGTATCCACACGACAGCTAGGTGCAGAGGGTGTGTACCGCAGGAGCCAGAACTACGCCACGAGTCTATGTGCTCGGTGTCGGTGCAGCCGGCGGCGGCGCAGAACCTTTGCCGATGTCGACAAGCGCATCATCCGCCGCCGCTTGGAGCGTACGCAGGTCCGAGTAGCGCCGCGAGTGCCACGATGAACTGCGGCGTCGCACCGAGTCGACCGAGCCGCACGAGCAGCGTCTTGTCCTGCGTCGCTAGCCGAATGAACTCCGACTCGCGCTCGTTGAGGTAGCAGATCGCGAACGTCTTGTAGTCGTCGCTGTCGATGTCGGTGTCGAGTCCGTGGTCGAACGCTTCGATTGCGGCGCTGAGCACCGCGTCGAGGAACGCTTCGCCGTCGCCGAACGCGTCGTCGATCTCCTGCGCGCGCTCCGTGCTGTACCACACAGGCGGCACACCACCCGGGAACGGGTCGGACGGATCGGACGGATCGAGCGGCACCGACTGCGGCTCGCTGCCACCGATCGATCGGATGTACGCATCGAGCCCCCGTTCAATGAGCGGCACCAACACGCGCATCGTTGCTTCCGCTTCTCCCGACGTCCGCTTCGACTCGAACGTGACCGTGATCTTCACGCTGCCGGGCTCCGCCTCGGCTTGCGCGATCCGCGTGTGCAGCGCCAACCGCTCCTCGAACCGCTTTTCGAGCAGCACGAGATCGCGTTCGTGTTGCTCGCGGAGCTTCGCGATCTCGTCCGTCTCGTCCGTGCTCACGGCGCACCGCCGTCTTCGTCGCCGGTCGCCGCGAGATCGACGCCGAGCGAGTCGGCGATGAGATCCCACGCTTCCTGCACTTTCTTGTTCGAGGCGGGGTCGGAGATCCAGACGTCTTCGGTCTCGACGACGAACTTGTCCATCGCGTCGAGCGCCGCGAACCACTGCGCGTCGATGTTGTCGCGGAGCATCTGCGCAGCCTCCTGCTTCTCCTGATCGGTGAACACGCGCCCCGCCTGCTCGCCGCCGCCGATGACCTGCGCGTACGCAGCCTGGAACACGGACTCCTTCGACTGGAGCATCCGCAGGTAGAGCGGGTTCGGCGTGCGCCGCTCAACCGTGACGCGGAGCCAGCCCGCGACGAACAGTTCGTCGTCTTCGTCCTGCGCGAGCAGTTCGACGCTCGGCGCCGAGCCGGTGAACGCGCACTCGATCCCCACATCGACCACCTCGGGCGGTGCGTCGCGCTTCTTCTTCGACTTGCTCATGTCATCCTCCTGTCGTTGTTCGTCGTCGCTGTTGTCCTCGTGTGCGCCGTCGTGTCATGCACTGCCACCACCCACTACCACCGATCAGTCGCGGCGGTTCGGCGTGTCCTTCACCATCGGCCCGCGGAGCGCTGAGTCGTCGACGTCGCGGCTCCCGTCGTCGCGCACTTCGCCCGGCGACGCGATCACGCATGCTTCGATCCACTGGTCGAGTGGGAACCCCCGTGCGGCCGTACCAACCTGCACCATGTTGAGCGCGACGCGCTTCGCCACGCGGAGACGCGTCGCACCGCTCGAACCGACCATCGACGACTCACCGCTCGCAGCGATTTCGGTCTCGCTCCGCCCGTTCGTCTCGGCGACAAGCGAGTGACGCACGATCGCGTCGTAGACGGCACGCGTGAGTCCGCCGCGCGCTTCGAGGTAGGTCCAGACCTTACCCGACCCGAAACCCGCGAACGTCGCGATCAGCCGCTCGACGCGGTCGGGCTGCGGTGCGTCGTCGACTCCGAAGTTCTGGAGCCACGACCGCACGAGGTTGTCGATCCGTTCCATCCCCTCCGCCTCGTCGTTCGCCTGCTGCGCCGACGCCGCGAACGGTAACGGTGCGGTTGTCGACGGTGGCGGTGCTGGCGAAACACCACCTGTGGGCGAAACACCACCGACCGTTTCGCGTGCTGCCAGTCGGAGCAGACAGGCACCGCACGTCACACCGCGGATGTCGAACGCAGCCCCATCACCGTCGCGCGCGGCCGAGCACTGCATCCCCCGAAGGTGAACACGCACCGCAGTTTCGGGGTGCAGTGTCTCGGTGCGCTCGACCGCGCGCCGCACCGGATCGTCGTCGTAGCCATGCTGACCGAATCGACCGCGTGCTTGACTGTGCGGCGGAGCTTGACCGACGCCATCACCACCGATCCCGCCGACGCCGCCATCACGCGCAAACAGATCGTCGAGCGTGTCGAAGTTCGGCGGAGTCAGGACGCACGCCATGCCGCGCTCGTCGCGGATCCCTGTCGTACCTGCCCACCGACACGTCGCCGGACCGTTCTCCAGCGTGCGCGTGACAACGTGACCGGCCGCGCAGTGGACCTCGAACGTCGCACCGGGGTTCACGTCGAGGCAGCGCCACTCGACTTTGCCGTCGCACAGCGGACAGCGGAACTCGTCGATCGGCACCGACTGACCGACGATGCCACCGGGCGGAAGCGGCCGCTGGTGAACACGGCAGCACTGACCGCAGCGGTAGTCGTGGAGTAGCGAGTCGTCGACCAGACCTGTTGACAGGTCAACACCACGGTTCACGAGGCGGATTGAGTGAACGACGCGGGCGACGTTCGACGCGCGTACCACGATCACCACGCAGTCGGGATCTTCGACGGCGTACGACTGAACGAGCTTCACGACTTCACCAGCATCGCGCGTACGGCCGCGTCCTTCGATTCGAGCAGCTTCCTCAGAGCCACCGTCGTCTCCTGGTTGCTCGACTGCGCTGCGATCGTGTGCGCGAGCGCGTGAAACGGCTCCGACACCGCCTGTAAGTGCTCAGGCAGGTGCTCGTAGGCGAAGAACTGGAGAACATGAGCAACAGCGGGATTCATCGGTCAACTCCTCACTTTGGTACGTCGGCGAGCAGTGGGTTGTCAAGAGCAGGATGCTTCAGCACGCGGTCGATCAACTGCGGCTGTGCTCCGACGTCGGCGAGGGCACCGCGGATGCTCCACGCCTTCAGCCAGTGGTAGATTTGCGGCTCCGTGTTCAGCGCTGAGAGCACTTCCGCCGCCCACTTCGACTCGTCCAGAGCGACGAGCTTCTGCGCGACGTTCCGCAGGATCTCACGGCACGTCTTCTGCGTCCGCAGATCGAAGTTGTCGGCAGGCGACGGAGGCGGCGGAGGTGCAGCGCCGGGCGGCGCGACTCCATTGGTCGGTACGGTTGGAGCACCACCACCCTGCTGCTGCGTGATCTGTTGCGTACCACCACCACCACCACTGCCGCCCATCAGAGCCGGATGCTGCTGCTGTGCGTTCTTCACCGACTCGACCTGCTTCACCGTCTTCGCGTAGTCGACCATCGGCTTCACGATGCCCTCCGTGATCACCTTCCCGATCCCCTCGATCGTGCCTGCGATGTCGATCTCGCTGTCCGGTACGATCATCTTCTGCACGAGCCCCTTCACGTCGATGCCGAGCGAACCGGCGAACTTCGACACCGTGTTGAAGGCACCCTCCGGGGACTCCGACCGCTGCATCTGCATCATCCGCTCGGCGTGCTCCCGGTCGCGGGTCGCGGCCGTCTCGATCTCCTTCATGCGCGTCTGGTGCTGTCGCTCCCGCTCCTTGTCGCGCTCCTCGTCACGACGGCGGTTCTCGTTCTGCTCGCGATCCCACCGACGCTGATCCTCTGCGGCACGCGCAGCTTGGAGAGTTGCCGCTTCGGCGAGCTTCTGCGCGAACTCGCGCGCGTCGCGGTCGGCGCGTGCCTGTGCCTCGGTCCGCTCCCGTTCGCGCTGCCGGTCCCACTCCATCCGCTCCCGTTCGCGGCGCTGGTCGGCATCCTCCTGATCTCGACGACGTCGATCGGCCTCGTCCTTGCGCTCACGCTCGTACCGCTCAGCGTCACGTCGCCGCTCCTCCGCCTGGAGCGCAGCCTGCGCTGTGAAGAACGACTGCATCATCGCGGCCTGCGACACTCCGCTTGTTCGTTGCTCCTCCATCGCCCGCTGGCTTGCAGCGGCCTGCGTCTCCAACAGCTTCGCGCTCAACTCGTGAACGCTCCCGGCTGACTTCGCCGCCAGTTCGATCCGCTCGTCGGCCCCCTGCTTCATCTGCTGGTACGCCATCTCGCGGGCGGCCTTCGCTTCCGCCTGCGCCGCCTCGGCTGCGGAGAGCACAGGTCGGAACAGTCGATCGAGTATCGGCATGATGCCAGCGAGCGGATCGCCTGCGGGCAGCGGTGCGACACCCGCGCTCTGTGATGCCCTCAACCGCTTCAGATCCGCGTTCTCGTCGCTGACGTACCCGATCTCGAACTCGCGCGCGACGAGATCGCCTCGGTTGTTGATCGGCCGCGCGGTGAACAGCACCGCCCCTTCGCCCGGCTTCGGCATCGACGCAAGGAAGTGCTGGTAGAAGTCGAAGTGCGATGCACGGGCTCCAATCACGCCAATGTCTTGTGCTTGACCGTTGATCACCTTCCAGACCCGAAGTTGTGTTATGTTCGGGTTCGTGGATGCGTACTTCCAGAGCGGGGGACTGACCGGCCGACCGACGATGTGCGCGTCGGGGCGGACCCATCCCTGTGGCGTCAGGATCGGGTCGAGGCTGGAGGCGGGATCGATGTCCTGGCCCTCGAACTCGGAGAGATCCACTTCCTTGTCGTCGACCTGCTCCTCGGCGACGTTCTGCGCGGTCTCGTTGTCGATCTCGGCGAACGGGTCGTCGCTGTCGATGAGCAGATCGGGGTCGTTCACGAGATCCTGGGGGAAATCGTCACCGTCTGGCGCCTGTGGATCTGCCTGATTGCCCGCGTCCGAGGCTCCGCTTGGTGGTGCATCACCACTGTTGCCGTCGAGACCTGACTTGCGCGACCGACGTCCCATGCGCTACCTCATCTGTCGTGGTACACAGCCTCATGTCCGGTTGCAGTTGACAGGTCAACAAACTGGTTTGCAGCAAACAAGTAGGACCGCATAAGTACGTCATTCGCCCCTGCTGAAACACGAAGCAACCGTGCCGAAAGCTCGGAGCATGGACGTCATCAGCCTGCTCCACTTCCGAAGACGCGAACCGGACTCCACAAGAAGAATCGAGGTGGGCGCCCGAAGGTATTCAAAGCTCGAATGCGAGTTATCGGCACAAACCAGCCTGTGAGACTCGCAGAGATTGCACAAGAGTTCTGCGCTGAACACGGCATTTCGTACAGTCAGTACGTGTCGACGTTGATCGAACTGGACATGAAGGCGCGGAACCTCTGGCCGCCAGCGAAGTAGTCGCTCATCATCACGTATGCGGTCGCATCTGTGGCGTACGTCGAGCAGTCAGGTTACGGAGCCGCCATGTCCGAGCGGAAGCGATGACAGAGACGCGTCGCCTGCACGTTTGGGCGAAGTGGAGCCACCACTTCTTTCGCTCGTGGCCGATCCGCTGGCGGCCGTTCCCGCGGCAGCGCACGATGCCTCCCCACCGACTACGCGGACGTGGCGCGAAGTGGACACCCGAGGATGAAGATCGACTGCTCGCGTGGCGCATCCGCCGGATTGAGCGTGCGCTACCGGGCGTTTACGGTTCGCTGACTCAACCCTTCGTACACCGGAACGACCGATGATCTGCGACGCTTGTATGTATCGACCCGCACTCATCGTGCTCGACGTGCGCCCACTGCTCGATCCAAAAGACACAAACACGGAGCCCGGCACCCGCGACGCTCCGACCACCATCGGCCTGTGCGGACTCTGCGTCGAAGACGGGCGGCGGCGCGCTGTCGATAGCATCACCACAACGCAACAGTGCGACTACTACGACGAGCACGGGTACTTCTGCCAACGTGAGAAGCACGGCCGCGAGATCGAGCACACCACCGAGCGAACCGCGACGCTCGTCGATCACTGGCGTTCGCTCGCCGCGCGGAACTGCGTAGAGGCAGCGACGCAGCGCGCGGCCGGGTTCGCTCGCGACGCCGATCGGCTCGAATGGATCGCGACGGCTCAGCGGTCCTGCGCGGCCGACCTCGACGCTCGACTGCAAAGCTCGACGAAAAACAGCGGTGAAAAACCTGCGTAGATCCGTAGATTCTGAAAATGAGACAATCTGTGACATACAGGTGCGACCGCAAGTGTGTATAACTCACACGTCGGGCGGATCACCGCGCGGCGCACACACACATGAGGGTCAAACACATGAACACCGCAACCCATGCAATCGTCGATCTCTCCACCAACGCCGCCGTCGTCACCGGCTCCGGCGCGGACATGATGCAGCGGAGCGATCTGCTCTCGCAGCCCACCCGCTACGCGCTCCGCGCAGTCACGCCTCCGACCGCACCGGAGCGCGTAGTAGTGGGTAGCGGCTCCGCACCGCAGCCGAGCATCACCGTCCCCACCGCTGTCACCGTCGCCGCGCGTAACATCGTCCCCGGCGTCACGATCGACCGCGAGGCGGAGGCGCGGATCGAGTCGGATCTCAGCACCCTCGACGAGTGCGGTCTGAAGCGGCCGGACAAGTGGTTCGCGGCCGGGACGGACATGCTCGACGTGGGACACAGCACGTATCACGCGCTCCACCAGGGCTACGACGAGCTTCCGGCCTTCCGCGAGGCGGCGGAGGCGGCGATCAGCAAGATCGAGGCGGAGCACCGCCGCGACGTGGTGGTGACGCTCGACGGCAACCGCCCCCCGCGGCTCGACACCGACGGGCGGCTCCACATCGGCGACGAGTCGGTGGTGGTGTCCGCAGACGGGTGGCGCGCGATGGCGCGGATGCTCCCCGAGGTGCTGCCCGGTCAGAGCGGGGAGAAGTCGTGGCTGGTGCAGATGAGCGCGTCCGCCCGCGCCGCAGCCGTCACCGACGCGTTCGACCGCCACGCGTCAGCGGTGAAGCTCGGCGCGAAGACCCGCAAGGTCATGCTGCGCCTCCGCGACGACGACAAGGTCGGTCCTGCACTGTGGAGCGTCAACGGGCCGCGCTACCCCGGCCGTCCGACGGACGCGGACGCGGTGCTCCGCCGCATGATCGGGATGGTCGACGGGACGCCAGACGGAAGCACCGCCCGCGGCTCCGTCGTGATCGACCCCAACACCAGCCGGATGACGGCGGAGGTGGTCTGGTGGAACACGACGATCGTCAACCCCGCGGTGGGCGACGTGTTCCGCGCGTTCGTCCGCGGCTCGACGCGCGATGACGGGCTCGGCGCCTACTACGGTGCGGGCGGTGTGGAGGCGATCCGCTGCATCAACTGCTCGACGGCGGAGTCGGTCGCGGAGGTGATCCGCGGGATCCACCGCTCGGTCGACGGTGTCCTCCGCGCGGTCGACGCGACGGCGGCGGCGCGGGACATGATCACGCCGCTGCTGCGCAAGTGGGGCTACGTCGCGGACCGCGACATGACACTGACGGTGGTCGAGACGGATCCCGACTCTGGCGAGGAGGTGGAGCGGACGCTGGTGTCGCCTGACGAGATTTTCGCCGCGATCTGCGCGGACGGCGACCTGCTCGGCGCGTGCCTGAAGGACGCGGGCATCCTCCGCGACTCGGCGGTCGAGATCCTGCTGTCCGCCCACAAGGACGAGACCGCGGTCGGCCGCATGGACGGCTCGGCGCTCGACATCGTCCGCGCCATCGCGAAGGCGGCGCAGCACCGGAGCCTCGATGTGTTCCAGCGCGCGGCGATGGAGCGCGGCAGCGGGCAGTTGCTCGCGATCCTCGCAGACGGCTCGATCGTCGCGGGGTAGCGCCGACGGATGCGCCGTAGCGCGTCGCGGGGATGCACCGCGCCGACGCTACGACGCATCAGCCGATACTGTTCCGCTTGACGACGGTTCGCTTGACGACGACAACGCCAACAGGAGGGTCAGAACATGGCTACCGCTACGACGCTTATCAGGCTGGGGATCCGCGACACGTTCCACGGTGGGGCGGCGGACGTGCTGCGTCCCGATCAGGACGGACGCGGCTACCGCTGTGTGATCAAGGTGCCGCTGAGCGCATGTCCGCGGCAGGCGGCGCTCGGCGGGGCAGGACTCCCCGGCGACACCTTCGGGCGGCACCTCTGGACGCAGCCGATGGTCGATGCAGCCGCGCAGGCGGTGCAGTCGTGAGCGCGGTGCTCGACCGCTCGGCGGCGCCTGCGGACTTCACGCTGTCGATCGAGATCGGCGGTGTGGTCTACCCGGCGAAGGTGCTCGACACGCAGATCGTGCTCTGGCACCCGAAGGTGTGGAACGGTGATCACGGTGGACTGCGGCGCGGTGGCTACGGCCCCGGCCGTGTCGCGTATGATCGCAGCAGCTTGCGGCGGCGCGGAAGCGGTAACGAACCGACATGGCGGCTCGTGGCGAAGGAACTCGGCGCAGTGACGAGCGCGGAGATCCGCACTCTCGTCGAGCAGACCGAGACGGCAGCGTGCCGCGAGACCTACTACCGTCGCGCACACGAAGCGCGGTCCGCGAAGGTGCGTGAGGCGCAGGCGGCGCTCCTAGCAGTCGCATATAGCGCGACGCGCACCGACGCTGCGCTGGTAGCCGTCGCGGACGCGTATCGCGAAGCGGTCAACACGCGGATCGAGGTGGTCGATGGGTAGCGAACACGCGGGTCCGTGGGTACTCGACCAGCACGGCAACTACGTTCGCTGGTGGCACTCCGGAAAGGTGCAGGCCGCGTGGGTGCGAAAGGGCGGAGGATCCTACGCCGTCTACGATCAGGGTCGGGTACTGCTGAGCGGCGGTGATTCACATGATACCCCACCCGTCGATCAGTGCAAGACACTGTGCGACGATGCTCTGCACGCGCTGCACCGGTTCACAACGACCTCCGCGGAGACGTGGTGCTCGTCGAAGGCCGCAATGCGATCCGCAGCGTCATCGGAGACGAGCGATGATCACCGACGACGCAGACAGAGCCGCCACGACCGGCACGACCGCTACAACAGAACCGCACCGGGGGTGAAGAGGATCGCGTGTTGCAAACCCAACCGTGCGCCGCACGCGCGCTCTAGGCGGGCGAT
>Ga0334722_10003807_pt1 | contig 16069 bp, 15 predicted proteins | sample C3_bottom_MG_FD_207210 | JGI IMG/M metagenome (GOLD analysis project Ga0334722, IMG submission 207210) | Sediment microbial communities from Yellowstone Lake, YNP, Wyoming, USA - C3_bottom | ecosystem: Environmental > Aquatic > Freshwater > Lake > Sediment | place: USA: Wyoming | collected...
GGCCTTCTCACCTGGGCTCGGCAAACTATGACGCAAGGACAGGTCGCCCAGGAACTGGAATCGCTGGCGAGCAAGTACGGCAAACGATTCGAGCCCTGTCCGGGCCTCTCGCACGGAGGGTGGTAGGGCCGGGAATTTCTTGAGCCAACCTAAATGGAGCGTCTGATGCCTGATCAACCGTGGTTCGTACATTATCCCGAGGGAACTCCCCACGAGCTCTCTATTTCTCCCGAGACGCTCTTGGCGATGTTCTCCCGGAGCGCACAGCGGTTTTCACGACGTCCGGCCCTCTATTTCTTCGGCAAGACCATTTCGTACCGGGAATGCAACTCTCTCGTTGAGAGATTCGCCTGTGGCCTCGCCGCGTCGGGAATCCGCAAAGGGGATCGCGTAGCCCTCTGTCTCCCGAATTCTCCACAGGCAGTGATCGCGTACTTCGGCATTTTGAAAGCCGGAGGCGTCGTCGTGTCCTGCAATCCAACCTACACGGAATACGAGTTGTCCCATCAGCTTCGAGACGCGGGGGCGCGAGCGATCGTGGTGCTCGACATGATGTACCAGAAGATCCAGCCTCTCAATCTGGAGCTGGTCATCGTCACGCGGATCACCGATTTCATGACGACGATCGTGAAGTATATTTATCAACGTCGAACAAGCCGGCCGCCGATAGAGATCCCGCGCAGCGATACCACGCAGTTTTTCCACGATTTCCTGAACCGCGCGACCCCCGTTGCGCCGGAACAGCTTCCGACCGTGACCCCTGACGATATCGCCGTCCTCCAGTACACAGGGGGCACCACCGGGGTGTCGAAAGGCGCGGAGCTGCGCCATCGCAATCTGATGGCCAACATTCAGCAACTTGTCAGCTGGTTTTCTCCTACCGAGCGGACAGAGAGTTTTCTGGCTGCGCTTCCGCTTTTTCATGTGTTCGGGATGACGGTCACGCAGAATATCTGCCTGGCCGTCGGTGGATGTATGATTCTCGTGCCCGATCCCCGCAATATTCAAATGCTCCTCTCGGTCATTCGTAAGAAACGACCGACCGTGGTCTCATTGGTCCCTGTGCTGGTGAAGAAACTCTTGGAACACTGCGATGAGAAAGATCTCGAGGCTGCGAGGTTCTGCCTTTGCGGTGGGGCCGCGCTCTCGTACGAGCTCCTCAAGGAGTTCAAGGAACGAACCGGCCAGCTCATCGTAGAGGGATACGGTCTTTCTGAGTGTTCTCCGGTGACACACTGCAACATCGCCCGCGGTCTTTCGGTGAAACATTCCATTGGATTACCGATTTCGAACACCGAGGCGAAGATCGTCGATGAGGCGGGCCAGGAGGTCCGGCTTGGAGGAGTCGGCGAACTTTGGGTGCGAGGTCCGCAAGTGATGCAGGGGTATTGGAACAATCCCGAGGAAACGGCGAAAGTGATGAGGCCTGAAGGATGGCTCGCAACAGGCGATATGGCACGCATGGACGAGGACGGTTTTTTCTACATTGTGGATCGGAAGAAGGATATGATCCTTTCCACTTCAGGCTTCAATGTCTATCCCTCTGAAATCGAGAAAGTGTTGCTGCTCCACCCGGAGGTACGAGAGGCCGCGGCCATTGGCGTGGTGTCGGAGGACGGGTGCGAGTCGGTCAAGGCGGTTGTCGTTCCATCCGCGAATGCGGTTTCCGAGCAAGAACTCGTAAAGCACTGCCGGCGATACTTGGCTCCATACAAAGTTCCAAGGCACATTGAATTTCGCGGCGAGCTACCACGAACGCTTCTTGGCAAGACACTCTATCGGGTCTTGCGCAAGGAAGAAGCGGAGCGGCTGCACCCCTCAACACTTTCGGGCGTCGTGAGATGAGGGGGATCGACCCCTGGACGGGTTGAACCGCTTCTGAATGCAGAGCAGCTCGGCAACGTGTCTGGCGAGCGCCAAGGCAGCGGATAGCCCCGGCGACTCAATTCCTACCAGATTGATGAGTGGCGGGCTCTCGCAGTCTTCGGCAATGATGAAGTCGCTCTTGCGCCCGTTGCCGGTCATGACACAGGGACGGATTCCGGAGTAGGCCCACTCCAGATCGCCTTCTTCGAGGGTCGGAACGAATTTCTGCAAGGCCTCGACGAACACACTGGGGGGCGTCTTGCACGACGTGTAGTCCGTCTTGTTTTGGATTGCCACCGCATTCGGTCCCACGAACAACTGTCCGTTCGGGCGGGGGCTGAAATGAATCCCTTTGCCGGTCGCTTGAGGAGGCAAAGCAGGATACACCAGGCGTCCGATGAGGCTTCTCTTCTCCGGGGTGACCAGTTCGTAATACTCACCCCGCACCGGGCAGATGCTATACTTTTTATGGCGTAAGGCGAGGGCAGCGATATCGTCGGCGTGGAGTCCCGCAGCATTAATCAGGCACGCCGCGCGGACCCTCTGACGATCGGTGGTGACGATATAGGCCGTGGCGTCTGCCTCTATGCCGATTATCCGGTTATTGAATGCGAACTCGGCCCCGGTCGCTTCCGAGTCGGTCCTGAGAGATTGCACAAAGGCCAGAGGGTCTATGACTGAGACACTTGGAATGATGATCCCGCAGCAGGCGTGGAGATTCGGCTCCCACGCATGCAACCCCGACGGCGTTACGAACGAGACCCGGATGTTCGTCTTCCAGGCGTTGACCAACAGCCGCCGTAGTGCGGACACCTCACGCCAGAGACCTCGACGGACATCCTCCCACGAAATGGCGATGACCATTCCTGTTCTCAGCAGCGGAATGCCATGCCCTAATGCGTACGAGACCGCCAGTGCGCTACCCTCTCGAGCCAGCTGTCCCTTCAGCGAGCAGGGATGTTCATGGATTCCGCTATGGAGCACTCCGCTATTGCGCCCGCTGGTCTCCTCTGCCACACGATCGTGTTGCTCGAGAACAACGACGCGGAGGGGCCTGTCCCAGCGGCGGTGCACCAACTCTCTGGCGATGGCGCACCCTACGACCCCCGCTCCCACGATGCAGACATCATACGTGTTCATCGGGCCAAGTCCCTCGCTTGCGGGCGCAGGCCGAGCGCGCAGTGCTCCTGGTTCCATAGTACATCAGAGGCTTTGGCTACACTGCAGAGCGGTGTCCGCACCACACAGGTGTTCTGGGTACTCAAGGCTGGAGAATTCGCATGTCTGATCATCAATCGAATAAGTACGGGAACATCATGTTTGTCTTTTGCGGGGGTGGCTGTAAGGCCGTCATCCAGGCGGTTGCGGCCGCAGAATTGGTGAATTCCGGTTTGATTCCGACCCAAATCATCAGTTCCTCCGCTGGAACCTGCAATGCTCTCGGGTTTGTCGAAAACCCCGGTGTAGTCGGGGCTGAGAAAACTCTCCGCATCTGGGAAGACTATATCACCTCCCCGGAAGCAGTCTTTGAGGTCCATCCATTCCTCCGGGAAAAATTGTCGCGTCTCTTAGGGGTTGTTCCACAAGTAACTCACGGCTGGGGGCCGAGCGGATCGATTCTCCATGATCTCAGAAGGGCCATCAAGTTCCTGCCTCTGGTCATATCCTTTGGTCTGCGCATGCCGTTTCGCGTAGCAGGCCGCACCGTGAGCTTCGTCTTTCGCCTCATGGATGCCTTTGCATCCCAACACAAGTCTTTTCGGCGGCTCATGCAGGCGCCTGAAATCCAGGAAGCGCTCGACGAGATGGATAGGTATTTTGAATTCAGGAGGATGAAAGCCTTCCTTGATCCGTTCCCGCTCTTGACCAGACTGGGCGAGCAGATTGATCTGCAGAAGGTGCTCACAAGCTCCATCGTCTGGCACATCCTCGCTGAACGGTACGAAGACGGATCCACTGTGGTCTTTTCCAATAAAGATTCAGATATTGCGATGGATGGGAGCGAGGACGCACGAAGTCGGAAGGCCAAACACGACCTCTTCTTTTCACGCATCCGCGCATCCATGGCCCTGTACCCTTTGTTTGAGATGGTTGAACTGGACGGCTACCGGTACCTTGATGCCGATCTCGCGAACCCACTTCCGGTCGAGGAAGCTTTCAGCTTTGGATGCGATACGGTGTTCATGCTCCTCAATTTTCCGAGGAAGAGCGTTTGCGTCGAGCCGCACCCCCTGCGAGACCTTGTGGAGTTAAACTTCCGCTTACGGTTGAACGAGCGGTACATCCACCACCGCGTCAAGGAAGCACAGGTGAAAGCCAAGGAGCTGGGCGTGAACCTCTTTGTCATCCGCCCAGACGAGATCCCCTCCGGACTCGGGTTGCTGGAGATTGACAGCAAGGTGATCGAATTGGTGAAGAACCACGAGCGACAACGTATGAAGGAATATCTCGCAAGTCTGGATGTCCACAATCTTCGATTTGCACCGCCAATCATTTAACCCCAGCTTGGGTTATTTCTTCGGCCAAGGCTCCAAGGAGACTTCATGCGTCGGGTGTTGAGAATCGGCCATCGTGGGGCCGCAGGCCATGCCCCGGAAAATACATTGGCCGCGATTCAGAAAGGGATCGCCCTCGGAGTCGATTTCGTGGAGATTGACGTGCGTCGCACGGAGGACGGCGTGCTCGTGGTCCTCCATGATGAGACAGTGAATCGGACGACCAATGGGAAGGGACGGGTCGATCGCTTGTGCCTACGGGACATAGAGAAGCTCAACGCAGGGAGCGGCGAACACCTTCCAACGCTTGAGGAGGTGCTCAAGGTGGCCGCAGGAGAAACAGGGCTGATGTTGGAACTTAAAATTACAGGCGCGGCTCAGCAGACTGTTGAAGCCGTGCGTGAGGCTGGGTTCAGAGAACCTGTCATCTACGCTTCCTTCTTGCACGACGAGTTGAAACATGTTCGGACGGTCGATCCGGAGGCCTCCCTCTTGGTGCTTTTCGGCAGGCTGCCCCAAGCTCCCGTCGCCCGTGCGATTAAGTATGGACCTACTTATGTCGGTCTTCGCCACGACAAGGCCACGCGCCCTCTCGTGGATGCATTCCACCGTGCGGATTTGCTTGTGTTCGTCTACACGGCAGATGCTCCCAGCGATATCCAGCATGCACTCTCCCTTGACGTCGATGGGGTTATATCGAACTTTCCTGACCGCATCGCGAGTCAGTAGTTCCAATCTTCGTTCCCCATGTCCAGACGCTTCTCAATGTGCTCGTCAGGCACAATCTTAGCGAATATATTGCAGGACTGCTCACAGATTATTCCCCGGGATCCAGTCTCTCCCACTGGGGAAGTCCCTACAGCAAAACTGGTTGGAGGCGACTACGAGTGGCTTTCCCATGGGATCATAAAGGTTTTTGTATGGCGGGCGGGTGCCGGTATGGATCTCGGATAGCCCGTTTCCCCTGCCAAGTCCTCCCGCCTTCGCTGTGCCACGGCGCGACAAGTGCGGAATTGGGGAAAAACGGCTTCCGAAATGATGGCAAGGGGGATTCTTTCCCATGTTATCCGGTACAAACCTAACATTTCTGGGAAAAACAGGATTGTTCGTGATGATGTAGTATGGCGGCGCACAACAGATGGTGATTGATTTAAGGGTCAGACTCTCGATAAAACATAAGCCATGAGCGAAGGCGGCAGTAAACAACAGGAACCTACGTTTCCCCAAAGTGTGCGGGGCCTTAATTTTTTCGATACAGACACCAACCTGCACCTGTTCCTTGAGCGGGTGGCGCCGGGGCTTTTGCAACGCCGGGGCACGGTTCTGGGCCGGATCGGGGCCTTCGCCGGGGACAGGTTGGACCGCCAGGCCGAACAGAGCGACCAGGATTTCCCTCCTGCGCTAAAAGATCTGCCCGATCACAGGACAGCCCCCACCGGGCGGCGCAACGAAATCCGCCTGAACCGGGAATATGAGGAATGCCAGCAGGAACTATATAAAAGCGGCATCGTGGCTGCGTGTTTTGACAAGTCCGCTGCCGAGTCGCACATCCTTCCTTTCGTCGCAATGTATATGGTTGCACAATCCGACATCGCCACCGGCTGTCCGTTCGCCATGACGCATCCGACCGCCTATGTTCTTGACCGGCTGGCGCCGCAGGCTGTGAAAGACAAATACCTGCCGGAAATCCTCCGCACGGACGGCAAGACCGCCATTTGCGGCACATGGGCCACGGAACGCCACAGCGGCAGCGATATCGGCGGCACGGTTACAACAGCCTTCAGGCAGGACGACGGAAGCTATCGCTTGCAGGGTCACAACTGGTTCACCAGCGCGTTCGGCTTTAAAAAATTCATGGGTATCAAGACGGCGCGCACCGCCGGGGCGCAGCCGGGCGGCAAGGGGCTGGGGCTTTATCTTGTGCCCAGCCATATCGACGACGACTGGGCTGTCGGCAATAACTTTGATATCACGCACCTGAAGCGCAAGCTGGGAACCCGGGGCCTGCCTACCGTTGAAGTCGATCTGCAGGGTGCGCTGGCCTATGAAATCGTTCCCGCCGGGCAGGGTCTGAAAGCGATGATGACGGCGCTGGGCTGTTCACGGGCTCATAACGCCATGGGAGCTGCGGGCGTGATGCGCCGTGCGTATATGGAGTCGTTGTGCTGGGCGGGCAACCGGGAAACTTTTGGTAAAAAGCTGATCGAGCGCCCGATGGTGCAAAAACGCATACTGGATATCGCCGTGCAGTGGATGACAGGATCGGCGCTGGCGTTCGAGGCAGCGCGCAGCTTTGACGAAGCCGCGAAGGATTCCAGGAAAGAGCCGTGGATGCGGATCGTCACTGCGCTGGCTAAATTCCGCACGGCGGAACAGGCCGTGTGGTGCGCGCAGAAGGCGCTGGAACTTGTCGGCGGCAACGGTTATACGGAAGATTACGCCACCGCCCGCCAGTTTCGCGACGCCATGGTCCTGCCGGTCTGGGAAGGACCTGAGCAGATCCAGGCGCTTGAGCTGATGCGCATGATCGCCGGCGCCGAACCAGGCGACAGGGTTTTCCTTGAAAAAATTGCGTCGGTCCGCGATGCATTACCCGCGGCGATGAACGGCGAAAAAATCAATTTGTCGGCCCTGGCCGGCACGATGGAGGATTCATTTACAACACTGCGGGCAGAACCCCAAAAAGCCGAGCTTGTCGCGGACGAATTCCTGCGCATAATGTCAGATATCCTGACCTATGCTCTGCTGTGCGAAGAAGCATCGTGGGAATACGCAAACAAAAACGATGGCACGAAACTGCTGGTTTGTCGTGCCTACCACGCCCGCGTCTGGCCCGGAGAATTTGCCGCGCCGTCTTTTTCTCCCGGCCTGTTGCTGCGTCATTTTAACCATATTGTGCAGGCAGAGCCCATTCCCCCAGCACCTGGCAGCAATCAGGAGCCATACCCGTAAAGGCCGGTGGCAGAGAGGCGGCTGCCGTTGCTCTGGGGCGTGCATAAAAAATCTTGGGACTGTCCTGAATATTGTCCTTCGAATTGAGAATCCGGCATTGCTTAAAAAACTATCATCCCGGCAAAGACCGGAATCGGGTTGTTTAATAGCACTAGATTCCTGCTTCCGCAGGAATGACAGCGGCGGTGTACAGTGCCTTCAACATCCTTGAGGGTGTCGCGTACCACTTTAAAACGCTCAAGACGATTGGCTCCTCTGCCTCCTTAGGGATTGCTTCCCCTCCCTTCTGTCTGCGACATTTATCTCGCAGGATGCTGAAAAGGTCCGCCAGCATCGTTCCCGCATCGCTCTCACCAACCGTGAAACGTCCCTCGACTCGGCTCGGGACGGTGAGCTTGTCGAACCGTGAGGCGTGAAACGTGAAATGAGGGTCAGCTGCGAAGTTGCGGCCTTGTTTGGGAAAAGGCGCGTCCCTGGGCGAAGAGGCTGCCTTGGCAGACCCGGGGCAGGAGGGTGAAGTAGTCACCAGGGTTGGGCAGGTAAGAAGTCTGTCATTTTTGAGCATCCTGCGCACAATTTTCCTGTTGTTCTAGATGTGCAGGCCCTTGAATTTCCACCGTGCCACAATAGTTTTTCCGCAGACTCTTAGAGGTCCCACAAGGAGACCGCGATGGTTCGTGCCAACAAGCCTCCCTCGAAACCGCCAGATCCTGTTGCTGTCAATCCGGCTGTCAAATCAACGGTCGAGCGTGAGATCAAACTAGCGGTCGATGACCATTTCCGCTTGCCCGAGCTCCCCGGCAGCCCAATTCCACGACGTCTGCTGACCTCGACCTACTACGACACCTCCCAGTACGACCTGGCCCACGCGGGGATCACCCTCCGCCATCGCATCGAGCGCGGGAAACAGGCCTGGCAACTGAAACTCCCTCTGATGAAGGACCGGCAGGAAATTGAGCTGGTCGATCGCCGGTCTATTCCACCGACAACGTTCCGCGATCTGCTCTTTCTCCATCTCGAACGGCGGGAGCTCGTGCCGGTGGCGACCTTGCGGGTCTGGCGGGCGGGCGTCCGTGTGCGCATGGACCATGCCCCTGTCGCAGACGTCACGCTCGACCATGTGGCGGTCGTGAAGGACGGAGTGGTCCTTCAGCGCTTTCGAGAACTCGAAATCGAACAGGTGAATGGGAAGGATAGCACACTACCCGACCTCGAACGACAGCTCCGTCGAGCGGGGGCCTACGATCATGACGGACGCCCCAAGCTATTTCGCGCGCTTTCTTTGGTGGCTCCCAGTCCTGAGCCACCGCCGGCATCGGATGCGCCGGTGGTGGCTCATGTGAAGTGGGCCCTCGCATGTCATGTCCGATGGCTGCTTGCGCATGACCCCGGCACCAGGCTCGGAAGGGAGGCTGAAAGCCTGCACCAAATGCGGGTGGCCACGAGGCAATTGCGCGCCGTCCTGCGCGCCACCAGGCCCCTGCTGATTCCTGAATGGGCAGACTCGTTGCGTGATGAGTTGCGCTGGCTCGGCCAACTGCTGGGACCGGCTCGCGATCTCGATGTACAACTCGCCTATTTCCGTGAGGAATCTGCCACGCTTGATGCACGAGACCGTCGGCCTCTGACACAATTCATCGCCCATCTGGAGGCCCAGCGGAACAATGTTCAGGAAGTCCTGCTGAACGAGCTGAAGAGCGAGAGGTATCTTGACCTCATCAGGCGGCTCCAGCAAGCGGCACAGGATCCGACCGTCGTCGAATCCACCGTGACGTTGCGCGACCTCGCCAAGCAGGAGTTCACAAAGTTGCGAAACGCGATTCGCCAGGCTGGGCACGCGCCCAACAATGCCAAAATCCACGAGACCAGAATCAAAACCAAACGGGCCCGCTATGCCGCCGAACTCGCGGAACCGACGGTCGGCAAGCCGGCCACACGCTTCATCAACAGAGCCCGCGTCGTGCAGGACGTCTTAGGCATGCACCAAGACGCCATTCAAGCTGAAGCACATATCCGGGCGTTCCTTAAGCAATCGACCAGCGCGCGAGCCGCTTTTGTCGCCGGACGCATGGTTGAACGCCAGCGCCAGCGTCGAGAGAGGGCTAGGGAAAAGATGCCGCGGCTCTTACGTGGGCTCTTAAAGCGAGGCGAGAAAGCTTGGGGATAAAACTGACGGGTGCGCGACGAGCGGGAAAGGCGGGACGGGCGAGACGCGAGGGTTCTCCTTGGAGCCTGTCCGACATTGCCTTCGTGACGAGGCGAAGGAGATGCGGCCAGATGCGAGGCCGCAGGCTCGAAGCTGACCCTCGTTTCACGTTTCACGCCTCACGGTTCGACAAGCTCACCGTCCCGAGCCGAGTCGAGGGACGTTTCATGGTTCTTGGAGGCGGGCCGAGAACGACGCAGATGGTCGCGGATCGTTCGCCGCAGTAGAGAGGTCAATTTCGGACAGAGTTCTAGCAGGCTGCGGAAAAGCTCAGTCTATACACAATACGCCGTTGGAATCGTACTGATTGTCCTGTTGCCAGAATAGCCTCAGGATGCTCAAAAAGGCCAGAATTTTCACCCGCCCGCCCTGAGTCTGCCAAGACAGACTCTTCGCCCCAGGACGCGCCTTGAGCCAGGCAAGGCCGCAGCGAGTGACCAAATACGGTTCTTCCAAACTTGCTTGTTTACCTTGTCCTCTGATGGCCCGGATGAGTCCCCCTCTGCGCGCAACGTTCTCACCCGCCCACCCACTGGCACGCCGAGACGTGCCATAAGCCCGGGCGAGGGTCTTCCGATTTTCCCACTTCGCCATCAGGGGAACAGCCAGACTGTCCTTCCCTGTGCGCATCGGACGAGCACCGTGTTAGCGTGCACGTTCTGCGAGCAAGAAGGATGGTCTGGCTGCTCCCCTCCTGTTCTTCTGAGACCGCGCGTTGCGCGAGCACAGGGGACTCACCGGGCCATCCCATCCCCTGCTGGCGGACTTTTTCAGCATCCTGCTAGGGTTGACCGAAGGACCGCACATATCGCAACACCTGCCAGGCTTCTTCTTCCGTCAGTATGAGCGGAATAAATGGAGCCATTGCCGTTCCCTTGCTGCCATTCTTCAAAATCCAGAACAGTTCCCCATCGGTTCGAGCGGCTTGCCACTTCTTGTCGGTGAAATTTCTCGGTAACGGGCCTTTCAGTGTCCCCGGTGCAATATCTCCTCCCAGCCCTTTCCCATCCGGCCCATGACAAGTCTTGCAAAAGGCTTTCCCTTCATACAGCGCTTTGCCCTTCGCAATGACCTCCTCGCCGACAGGGAGTGGATTCATCACGGCGCGGGCCGCTTCGATCTGGTCGCGTGGCACGCGCGGGCGCAAGACGCCTGAGTCAGCTGCCCACGTCAGGCCCCCGACAAGCAGGAAGGACCCAACCGTCAGGGAAGCAATTAACGCGATCCTGACTCGACTGCTCATGGCGAAAGACCCTTCTTCGGGCGAGATGGAGACAGAACGAGGAGAACGTGTTGCCACGCTCTCCCGCAGCCGGTCTTGTTCATTTGGTCTGTCTGGTCTTTCTGGTCCATCTGGTTAGTCTCATGCAACCAAACAAACTAGACAGACCGAACAGACCAGACAGACCGAGCTATCTTTTTTCCCGCAGCCTGCTTACTTTGTCCGATGCTTGTGTCCGACCGATTGCGGGTGGCCGACTACACCATTGGGCGCCTTGGCTCCATCCGGCCAGAGATGGAAGATGATCCCGTCCGTCTGAGCCGCAACCGCGGCGACTTCCTTGGCTTGGGCCTCCGGCATATCGAGAACCTGAACGCGACCCGTGGCGATCTCAACCTCGTGGTCATGATAGTACTTGTTCCAAGTTTTCAGCGGTACTTGCGTACGCGAGACGGTCTTGGAGACGAAATACTCGACATCCGTGAGCCGCGCGTTGGGATCGGTCGATTCAAACAGCAGACATTGCAGGACTTCCGGAGAGATTCCCTTGCAGTAATGGTGATAGGGGCCATGCACCGTGCCGTCTTCAAATTTGTGCGGGGCCATGACATGAATATTAAAACCATCGGCCGGACCTGGCTTCTTCTCCGCTGCTGGAGCGGCTGGAGCAGCGGCGTTGTCCTGGGCAAATGCTGTTCCTATTGATAACACAGCAAAACTTAATACAGCTGCGATACTCAGTGCTCGAATCATGAGGACCTCCTAGGGTTGGGATGAATGGGAACCGGTCAATGCTACGAGCGTTCACTCGACACACATAAGAGCTGCCACCGTCGCATAGGATTCGCGAAATGTTGCCGGAGTTCCCTGTTTCTTTTTGTGGAAACGCCTCCTGAGTTTCCAATTTGCGAGGAGGAAACAGATGTCAGGTTCGCTTGACGGTTGATTTCATCAAGCTGTCTGCCTGAGGAGGCGAGAACCCCTGGTATCCTCTGTGGCGCTCGGCGAGTTCCAACACGGAAAATGGCTGACCGTCGATCATTTCCGGCACCGTGAAGATTTGCCGTAACTGGCCGCCGCGGGCGCCGACGATCTGGCCGGCAAAGGCCACCCCTTGTGCCTTCAACCGTTCAATCGCCTGCTCGATGTCGTCCACGCGCACCGCCACATGATGAAATATCTGATCGCCGAATGTCTTGACCCATCCAGGGATGATGCTGGTGTGGCCCCGATCATCGGGGTAGGCTTGATCCACGAAGAGCGCTGGGTACCCAACTTTCCGATAGACCTTTGCATACCAGTCTTCATACTCGATCGTTTCGCCGTACCCATACCCGAGCCTTGTAAATTCCTCCGCACGCCGGTCGATATTCAGCGTCCGCAGCGTGAGATGGTCTGCGACCGGGTAGAAACCAACTCCCGCCTTGTCCAGCGAGTCCCGCAGCACCTTGGCTGCCCGATTGCCTGAGATATATCTCGCGATCATTCTCTCAATGAGCCCATCCAACTCTGCATCGTGATCCATGCTGGCGACTCCTTTTCCGATTATCCCGTCATTCGTCAAACGTCATTCGCCAGTCATGGTCTTGACCCTACGGTTGACGAGTGACGGATGACGACCTCACTCTCCAAATTTGATTCCCTGGGCCAACGGCAAATCGTCACCCCAGTTGGTCGTGTTCGTCTGCCGCCGCATGTAGGCTTTCCAGGCATCCGAGCCGGCTTCGCGCCCTCCACCGGTTTCCTTTTCGCCTCCAAAGGCGCCGCCGATTTCCGCCCCTGACGTCCCGATGTTCACATTGGCGATCCCGCAGTCGCTGCCGGCAGTGGATGTGAACCGCTCGCTGCTCCGCACATCGGACGTAAAAATCGCAGAAGACAAGCCTTGAGGTACCGCATTCTGTAACGCGATGGCGTCGTCAAGCACCTTGAAAGGCATGACATATAGAATCGGCGCAAAGGTCTCGCGCTGGACGATGGGCCAATGGTTCTCCGCCTTCACGATGGCCGGTTCGACGAAATAGCCCGGCTGACCCAGTACCTGCCCGCCGTAGAGGACTTTCCCTCCCGCCTGCTTCACCTCTTCGATAGCCCTCCGATAGGCCTCGACCGCAGCTCGATCGATCAGCGGACCCAGGAGCACGCCTGCCTCCAATGGATTGCCGATGCGTATCTGTCTGTACGCCGAGATCAGCTTCGTGACCACTTCATCGTAACGAGATTCGTGGACGAACAGCCGTCTGGTCGTCGTGCAACGTTGGCCGGCGGTGCCGACCGCACCGAACACGATGGCCCGTATCGCCAAGGAGAGGTCCGCCGTCTGATCCACGATGATCGCATTGTTCCCGCTCAGTTCCAAGAGCATCCGCCCCAGCCGTTGCGCGACGGCCGAGGCCACAGCTCGACCGACCGGTACGGACCCGGTGAACGAAATCAACGGCAATCGACAGTCCTGGACCAACGTCTCCGCGATGGTCTTCTCGTCCGTCACGATCAGTGAGAAGATCCCTCGGCAGCCCTGTTGCTCCATCACTCGGTTGCAGAGGTGTTGCACCGCAATCGCGCAGAGCGGCGCTTTAGGCGAAGGCTTCCACACAACCGTATCTCCGGCAATCGCAGCCAGGAAGGCGTTCCAGGCCCAGACCGCTACGGGAAAATTAAAGGCGGTGATCACACCGACCGGTCCGAGCGGATGCCATTGCTCCGACATCCGATGCTGCGCCCGCTCGGAATGCATAGTCGTTCCATACAACATGCGCGACTGGCCCACGGCAAAGTCTGCCATGTCGATCATTTCCTGAACTTCGCCGTCCCCCTCCGCTTTGATCTTGCCGACTTCGAGAGACACCAGCGAGCCAAGCAGGTCCTTGTGCTCCCGCAACGATGCCCCGATCAACCGGACAAGTTCTCCCCGCTTGGGAGCCGGGACGAGCCGCCATTGCTGAAATGCCCCAATGGACTCCCGCACGATGTGCTCATAGTCATCGGCTGAACAGGCGCGAATGTGCGCAATCGTCTCGCCGGTCGCCGGATTCACGGATTCCAGCAGCGATGTGTTCTCGCCGGAGGCCCACCAAAGGGTCCCAGTGCTGCCCCCGGCGTTGATGGCACCCAAGCCCAATCCCTTTAGAATTCCAGCGGTGGACATCATCGGTAGCAGGCTCCAAACCGATTCTTGATCACGTCTTGTAGTGGAAACGATTCCTGGGTCACGAATCCCCTGTAGTTTTTAGGGGCCGCAAGCACGAGGTCGGCTACGGCACACAAGCTCGAGGCGGTGGTCACTTGAATGGCGGACCACAGTTTCCCTTTAATGCATTGAGGATAGATCTTCTTCACGTAGTTCTCCTCGAACAAGGCACCTTCCCTCATCCCCATTACGGAGGCATAGATCAGCACGACATCTTGCAATGTCTGGGGAATTGCCTGTTCGAGGATTCGTTTGAGCGTCTCACGATCCTCATTCAACTTGAGATCTTTCATCAAGAGGTGAATTTTCTCGCAATGGCCCGGATACCGCAGCGTCTTGTAGTTCATGGTTCGGACTTTCCCTGCATAGGTATCGGCCAACGTTCCCAAACCTCCGGAGGTGTTGAACGCTTCGTACAGGAGTCCATCCACCTCGATCGTCTCATACCCTTCGAGGGGCTGAAGAGGCACCTTCTCCCCCCCCTCAATTCCGTAACAGATGTTGCCGTACTCGTTGATCAGCCCATCGGTGGACCACGTCAGCGAATACTTGAGGGCGTTACTGGGATGAACCGGCAAGGCTCCGACCCGCATTTTGACCGTATCCACCGTATCGAAATGGGTGATCAAGTCGTGTGCCGCAATGCTGATGAAACCGGGGGCTAAACCGCATTGCGGCACAAAGGCTTGCGGTGAGTCGGTGCTCAGGACTTTGACTTGATTTGTGACCTCGACGTCCTCAGTCAGGTCAAAATAGTGAAGCCGGTGTTCCCGAGCCAATCCGGCTACAACGGGGTTGCAAAAATACGGGAGGCTCGACAGGACTGCATCGAATCGATGCGCCGTCAAGTATGCGCTGATGGCGTCGGGATGTCGGACGTCGAGGTGCAGGGGTGTCACTCGCGAGAGGCCGAGGTCCTCGACAAACCGCTTGCAGGCGTCGAGGCTGATGTCACCGAGACAGACCTCATAGTCCCCGCTTTCTGACAAGAGGCAGGCAACCAGGGATCCGATCTTTCCGGCACCCAGGACGAGTACGCGATGCATAGCAGGTCTCACTTACGGTCAGTATACTCCCGCCCTAGCAGGCTCCGGAAAACTTTTTTGCATGCGAGAACTTCGATGGTCCGCACATCTGCGTGCGGACCCGCCTGCAGGATAACCGCGCGAGACAGACGTGACGAGCGAGACGGGCCAAACGAGGTGGGAACCCAATCTGCCCACGCCGCGCCTTTCTCGCATATCTCGCGCGTCACGGTTCGACAGGCTCACCGTCCCGAGCCATGTCGAGGGATGTGCCACGATCCGTGGAATATGAGAAGCCAGCATAGACGAGAGGGATCAAGGTCCGGCCACACCGGGAGTAGCCTGAACATTCCGACAAGAGCAGCTCAGCAAAGACGCCAATCTCTCTGGTGGATAGATGCTATAACATATTGATTTTGTTGCATATATAAACCGTGAAGCGGGGGAATGGTTTGTGGTACGCTAACCGACTATCAGGAGCAGCGGTTATGTTGCGTATGCCTTCTCGAGTTGTGTTTCCCTTCGGCTATCGGATCTCCGTGCGCCAACTTTCCGATGCCGACATGAACCGTCGGGATGCAAATGCCGATGGTATCTGGGACGACGCCACGAAGACCATCTATCTTCGCAAGCGCTTGCCCGTGACCAGGCGGCGCTACATTCTTGCCCACGAACTCGGCCATGCCTGGCTCGACTGGCAGCATCGGCATCTTGATAACGGCAAAGCCAAAACTTAGCAGGATGCTGAAAACGTCGCTCTTCTCACCCGCCCAAACCCGGCGCGCCGAGACGCGCCTTTTCCCATGCTTCGTTCTCGGCTCATCAAAATCCTCAACGGGGACCCGGCCGCCTCACTAACTCGGCGGCGCGCACAGACGTGGTGCTCCTTATTCGTCGCACCGTGCGCCCCAGAAGGTACGCCTCCGGTTTCGACTCGCCTGCGGCCTTGCTGGACGAACTTTTTGAGCATCCTGCGAGATCGAGTTCTGCTGCCCCAGACATGCTGACCAGAGGATTTCTACCAGCTCAACATAGTTTTTCTACAGCCTGCTAGTTGTTCCGCTAGTTGATCTTGACCCCGGCAAGTTTGAGTACCACAGCCCATTCTACTTC
>Ga0334722_10003808_pt1 | contig 16068 bp, 14 predicted proteins | sample C3_bottom_MG_FD_207210 | JGI IMG/M metagenome (GOLD analysis project Ga0334722, IMG submission 207210) | Sediment microbial communities from Yellowstone Lake, YNP, Wyoming, USA - C3_bottom | ecosystem: Environmental > Aquatic > Freshwater > Lake > Sediment | place: USA: Wyoming | collected...
TATTTTGATTTTTATTCGAAACCAATTTGACCAGTAATTGCCAAAAATCCTGGCGTGTCACAGGGTCGACCCCGGTGGTGGGTTCGTCCAAGAGTAAAACTCGTGGTTGAGACACCATTGCGGATGCCAATCCAAGTTTCTGTTTCATTCCGCCAGACAGTAAACCAGCTTTTCGGTCCTTGAAGGTTGCCAGACCTACAAATTCCAGGATCTCCATGCTGCGTGGCAGCCATTGGGAAGCTGAAAGTCCGCGCACCTCTGCAAAGAACCGGATATTTTCCAGGACGGTCAGGTCTTCATATAACGAGAAACGCTGCGAGAGGTAACCGATCTGGGCACGTGCTTGTTCCACCTGCCTGTCGATCGGAAATCCACAAATAGACACTTGCCCTGAGTCCGGGCGCAATGCCCCAACCAAGAGGCGCAAAGTGGTTGTCTTGCCAGCTCCATCCGATCCCACCAAGCCATAGATCTCACCACCCGGAATGGATAAATTCAATCCCTTTACAGCTTTTACTGAGCCGAATGATTTATTCAGATCTATGGTTTCAATCATTGTTCAAGATTCCCATCATTCAAATCGTCTTTCTTCCTTGGGTGTAAAGCTACCACTGCCAATGTTTTTCCGAGCTCCATTAATCGGTCTTCGCCCGGTCGCATGGGTAATTTATGCAATTTCATCATCAATCCCATCATCAATGGATGTTTTTTAAATCGATACTTTAAGAATTCCAGAACCCGCTGCGGTTCTGTTATTGGCTCAGCCCATCCATCAAATGATAATTTACCCACTTGAACATGAACTTCAGGATTGGCTTGAATATTGCGATACCAATCTGCTTTTGGTCCTCTTCCGGCTCCTACATAAAATAAACCATCGATATTTTCATATTGCAGGGGAGTGGCATACTTCTTTCCACTTTTTCGACCGGTGTGTTCCAATAGCAGGATCATCCACCCAACCATCCATCCTTTTCCAACAGAATATAAGCGCTGGTGGATGCGCTGAACATTCTTGATCTTGCTCCAAAATTCATCCGGGAGAATCATTTATTAAATGTGATGTCCGCTGGCATACCAGGTTTTAATTTACCCAGAAGATCTTCCACATTCAATTTCACTGCGAATACCGTGGCTTTACGACCTTCCATGGTTTGAACATTACGAGGAGTGAACTCAGCCTGGTTCGCAATATTCACTATCCTGGCGGAAAACGATTCCCCAGGGTAAGAATCAACTGTGAGTGTCGCGATTTGTCCCAGCGAAAGGGTTCCATAAATATCCTCTGGTACATACACCTTGATATAAAGTTCATTCATTCTTCCGAGTTTGAGTGCTGCTGCGGTTGCGCTGACCATTTCACCTGGTTCGATGGAGCGGGTTAGAATGACACCATCAGCGGGTGCCACGACATTCAACTTTCGGATCTGCAAGTCGATCAAAGCAAGTTGGGCTTCTGCTAGGCTTACTGCTGATTCAGCCTGGGTGGCAGCCAATTCTGCTTGATTTTGAACAGCTTTGGCTGCCAGAAGTTTAGGAGATGCCTCACCGACCTCCAATTTTAATAACCTATCCTGTGCAGCTTCAAAAAGTTCCTGAGCGATGGAGAGATTTAACCGCAAGGAAATAATGTTCTTTCCGACCTCACCATCCTTTAATTTGTCATAAACGGATTGGGAGGAATCCATTTCAGTTCTCGCAGAATCAAATGCTGCCTGGGCTGCATTGATTAGTTCATTATTTGAAGATAACCTGGCACGTGCCAGTACATCTTGAGCGGTCAGTTCTGCGGAGCGGGCTGCCAACAAATTTGTTTCTGCAGTAACAAAATCAGAACTGGAGCTTTCTCCCAGCTTTTTTGCCAGGTCATCCGCAGACAAGTCTCTAGAGGTCTGAGCTGTTTCAACTTCTTTCCGGGTGGCATCCAACAAAGACTTTTGTGTAAAATAACCCCCCGGAAGGGTATAACCGGGTAATGATGAAGCATTCCAATCCAGGGTACGAGTGGAGGCAGCCTCCAACCGAGCGGCATTTAAAGCAAGATTGTAATTAGCGCGAGCTGTCTCAAGGGCTGCATCGGCAGTTGCTGAAGATGCTTTTGCCGTAATCAGCCCGGCACTCGTAACTTCACGTTGGGCCCGAAGCAGGCTGTCATCCAATCGGAATAGCGGATCTCCTGCCTTAACCACGGCACCCTCATTCACAAAAACTTCCGCAACTTTTCCGGCGATTTCTGGCGAGATAGTTATCTCAGTCGCTTCAATAGTCCCAGATACCAATAACGGCGTTTCTCCATTTGAAGTCAGAGCCTTGACGCCATAATATCCACCAACCAGAATGGCGATCACTAAAAGAATAATAACAGGTACGGGGGGTTTCTTATGATTCATTTTTTCTCCTATAAATTGATCTTATGAGATTTATTCCTCAATTCCCGTCTTTAATCCAACCGCTTGCGGAATCGGGCTGCAGCAGCTCCCATGATAACAACCCCGAATACCGCCAGGGCAATGATCTCGTTAATAATGGCACCGGCTCCCACGCCTTTCATCAACAAAGCCCTAAGAATGATCAGGTAATATCTCAATGGTACCAATAGTGATACAGCCTGTAATATCTTTGGCATGGCTTCCAATGGGAAGAAAAATCCGGATAGAAAAATGGATGGCAGCATGGTCATCCAAACAGTCAACATCGCTTCTTGCTGAGTGTTTGCAATCGTGGATGCGAACAAACCGATGCCTAGCCCAGAAAGAAGGAGCAAACCAGAGCATGCCAGGATCAATCCAAAATCCCCCCGCACGGGTACCTTGAACCACCAGTGTCCGATCGCCAGGGCTTCCAAGGTATCAATAAATGCCAGGATCACATAAGGCACGATCTTGCCTAGAACCAACTCGAAAGGTCGAATGGGTGTAACGATCAATTGCTCGATCGTTCCCCGTTCCCTCTCACGTACCACGGCAGTGGCGGTCAAAAGGGAAGTGATGGCGAACAGGATCATCCCGATCACACCGGGTATCATGAAAAATGAACTGACCAGGTCCGGGTTATACCAAACCCGTGTTTGGACAGTTAATGGTGGGGTGAAGGTTGCCGGATTGATACCGGATCCTTCCAAACGTTGAACCATCAAGCGGGTTGAATAAGACTGACCGATCAGAGTGGCTGCTGCCAATGCTGTTGAACCGGCGGTCGCATCAGACCCATCCAGGATGAATGCCACTTCAGCGTTCCCATCAACAAGCTGTCGATTTAAATCAGGAGGAATGATGATCCCTGCCCGGGCTTTTCCCTGCTCAATCAGGGTCCGGATATCATCTTGTGAGCCAACTTCGTATGCCAAACGGAAGTAATCTGCATTGCGATACGCATTCAAGAGTTGTCGGGATTCAGCACAACGGCATTGATCAAACACCGCCAAAGGGACATTGCGAATATCACTGGTCGCTGAATATCCCAAAAGAAAAAGCTGCACAATGGGGATCACCAGGACTATTCCCAAAGTGCGTTTATCACGCAAGATCTGGATGAATTCTTTACGTATTATCGAAGCAAGTCTTAAGAACATGCTCACTCCTTGAATAGAAAAACATGGCACAAAATATTCACTACATTCTTAAACAGGTTTTCGCTCAAACTTGAGCTTGAATTATTGGGGTTAACTCTATCATTTTTTTTAAATTTTGCAATAGGTTTTGACTTCGAAATTTCCATAGTACAATCCAAATATGCCTTTCTCCATCGAACAAGAGATCCGAATTCACCTGCGGCATAACGTCATTGTCAACCTCTTTGATGGAGGTTTCTTCGGTATGGCAATAGGATTGAGTTCCTTTTCCGCATTCATCCCGATATTCGTAAATCGAATGACCAGTTCAGCGATTCTGATCGGTCTTGTTCCAGCTTTGCATAATGTCGGTTGGCAATTTCCACAGCTTTTCACTGCCGGTTGGACCTCCCGCCTCAGGCATTTCAAATCTGCTGTGATCCTGCTCACCATCCTGGAACGTATCCCTTTCCTGGGTCTGGCCATTGTTGCCTGGTTCCTACCTGCACTTGGCAAACAGAACGCTTTAATCCTTACCTTTTTTCTCCTGGCTTGGCAGGGTTTGGGTGGAGGCCTGACCGCCAACCCCTGGACGAGCATGATCGGGAAAATAATCCCCACAGAATTTCGCGGCACTTTTTTTGGTGCGCAGTCTTCAGCAGCAAACGCTTTGCTCAGCATTGGATCCATTCTGGCCGGGCTGATCTTAAGCAAAGTTGCTGACCGCTACGATTTCAGCCTGTTATTCATTCTCTCCTCTTTTTTTATGTTGATTTCCTGGTTTTTCATAACCTCCACGCGTGAACCGGTGGACCATCTTAAGAAGGTTCCTGAAATAAAGCAACCTTTCTGGCGCGGAGCACGAACCATTCTGAAACGAGATGCAAACTTCCGCTGGTTCCTGCTTGGTCGTCAGCTATCACAATTTGCCAGCATGGGATTTGCTTTTTATATAATTTATGCCATTAATTCCTTTGGCATGGATGAATTCAATGCCGGGATCATTTCCGCTACCATGGCTGGAGCTGCCATTGTTGCCAACCCTCTCATGGGTTGGGCCGGAGATCGGTGGGGTCACCGTCGCCTGATGATATTTGGGATCCTATCTGCCACTATCAGCAGCCTGATAGCCTGGCAAGCTTCCTCCCTAAATTGGTTTTTTCTCATCATGGTGCTTACTGGTCTCGCCAACGTCGCCATCTGGACTATTGCGCTAACACTAACGGTAGAATTTGGAACAGAAAGCGAACGTCCTCTTTATATTGGACTATCCAATACCCTTGTCGCCCCGGCGACCATCCTGGCACCCCTGATCGGTGGTTGGATCGCTGACCAGCGTGGATATCCGTTCATGTTCCTGTGCACGGCAATTGCAGGGATCCTGACCCTAACCATTTTCTATTTCTTTTTCAAAGAACCGCGCTTAATAAATCTCCAGAAAACTCCCGAAATAAGCGAATAGTATTTTTGTTTTTAATTTCATCACGTCAAAAAGCACCTGAATCCCCTGATATGTATAACTGTATCGATACAATCCCAACTGCTATACTTCCCCTGCCTGCTTGATCCATTAGTACTCTAAATTGCAATTCCTGAGAGGAATTGATATGACGCTGTTGCTATACTTACCCTGTCTGATTTGTGATATTTAACACTTATTGATAAAAAGAGGAACCTCACATGATACAGGATGACCCCCGAATATTGGAACTTCGAACCATGCGTCTTAAAACCCACCTGGGTGGTGGAAAAGAACGCATCGATAAACAACACGCCAAGGGGAAATTTACCGCCCGTGAACGGATCGAGATGCTCCTGGATGCAGGTACTTTCCATGAACTCGAGCCATTTATTACCCATCAAAATGATGAAATGGGACTGGCATCCGAACATTTCCTAGGCGACGGAGTAATCACTGGTTATGGTCAGATCGAAGGACGAACTGCTTATGTCTATGCGCAAGATTTTACTATTTATGGTGGAACTTTAAGTGAAATGCAAAGCCACAAAATCTGCCGCGTGATGGATCTGGCACTCCGAAATGGGACGCCCATTATAGGCTTGATAGACTCGGGGGGAGCCCGCATCCAGGAAGGTGTCCGTGCCCTCGGAGGTTATGCCGAGATCTTCCGTCGCAATGCCCAGTACTCCGGCGTGATCCCGCAGATCAGTGTCATGCTCGGACCTTGCGCCGGTGGAGCGGCATATTCACCAGCACTCACCGATCTGATCATCATGGTCGATAAACAATCCTTCATGTTCCTGACCGGACCCGATGTCATTAAGGCAGTCACTGGTGAGATCGTGGACCCTGAATCCCTGGGTGGCTCAGAAGTTCACATGTGCATCAGTGGTACTGCTCATTTATCCGCTGTTTCGGAACAGGCTGCCCTGCAGTTAGTTCGTGATGTCCTTTCCTTTATGCCGTCCAATAATGTTGAAAACCCACCCTATCTTCAGCCAAAAAATGAAATCATACAAATGGACGATGCGCTTAACTCCATTGTCCCCCTCGATCCCAGCTTACCCTATAGCATGCACGAGGTCATAGACCGGATCGTTGATGTGGGTTATTTTCTGGAGATCCAACCTTCCTGGGCATGTAATGCCATTATAGGGCTTGCACGGATCGGTGGTCACAGTGTCGGTATCGTCGGTCAGGAACCGTCCGTCATGGCTGGTGTGCTGGACATTGATGCTTCAGACAAGATCACCCGTTTCGTTCGCATGTGTGATTGTTTCAATATTCCGATCGTTACTTTTGTGGATTCACCTGGATTCCTGCCAGGTATCGCCCAGGAACATGGGGGGGTTATCCGCCATGGTGCAAAAGTGTTGTTTGCGTATTCTGAAGCCACAGTTCCAAAAATCAGCATTATCACGCGGAAAGCTTATGGCGGTGCCTATGTTGTCATGAGCAGCAAATATCTCGGCACGGATATCAACTTTGCCTGGCCAAGTGCCGAAATTGCCGTTTTGGGGGCTGAAGGGGCGGTAAATATTCTTTTTAAGAAACAGATAGAAGCTTCGGCAGATCCCAAAGCAGAACATAAAAAACTGGCTGAAGATTACCGACAAAGATTTAATAATCCTTATTATGCGGCTGGATCCGGTTATATTGATGATATTATCGAACCTCGCGAGACCCGCTTAAAGATCATTGCTTCACTCGGTGCGCTCAGGGACAAATTCGCCCCCACCCCACCCCGCAAACACGGTAATAATCCGAGTTGACCGATGGAATCTGATCTCGTCTCCTCCTTACAAATCACCCTGTTGGGAATGGGGCTCGTTTTCCTGGCCATTATCCTGATCTGGATACTCATATCCATTCTCACTATCTCTCGAGGCAGCTCCAAACCAGGTCCGGATCCAACTGCTGAGCACAAGCGCAAGCAAAAGGCAGCCGCAGTGGCAGTTGCCCAAGCTATCGGAATTCAACAGAATAAACAGCCGCAGACATTCGCGTTACCACCCACTGCGATAGTAAGTGCTTGGCAACTTAGTTTGCGCACGAACCAAATGAAGAAAAGTGGCCGTTTCAATGATTGACCTTTGTTACATCCTGTCTCATAAACGATCTTTCATAACCTGTGATCATAAGCATAGGGATTCTCATGATTATTAAAGTTAAAGTTGAAGACATAATTTACGAAGTGGAGATCGAAGACCTCCATGCGCTTCCGGTGGTTGCAAGGATTGGGGATGAAATCTTCATGGTATGGCCAGAAATAAGTCAAGAACCTGCCACCCTCCCTGACCGGATCCATCGACAGCAGGCAGCAACCGGTATGCAGACAAGCAACAAAGACCGCATTGTGCCAGCTCCGCTCCCCGGTACAATTTTTAAGGTTTTTGTAAAAGACGGATTAAAGGTGGAGATTGGTGATCCACTGCTGGTCATTGAAGCCATGAAAATGAAAAATACCATCCGTTCCGGACGAAGCGGGATCATAGCAGCCATCCATGTTCACACCGGTGAGGCTGTCAAACATCATCAAAGTCTGATCGAATTTACGGATTAATACACCTTATGGACCTGACTTTGTTGATCCCCGAATTATTTAAAGGCCTTGCCAATTTCACATGGGGTAATGCCATCATGTTGGCAGCCGGATTAATTCTCATTGTTCTCGGTGTCTTTAAAGAATATGAGCCAGTCCTGCTAGTACCGATCGGTTTTGGCTGCTTATTAGCAAATATCCCTCTCAATGGAATGTTGGACGATAATGGTTTGTTTGGTGTTCTATATAAAGCCGGGATCAGCACTGAGCTTTTCCCATTATTAATATTCATCGGTGTTGGCGCAATGATCGACTTCAGTCCCCTATTAGCTCAACCAAAAAAGGTCCTGCTCGGGGCTGCCGGTCAATTCGGCATCTTCGCAACCCTTATCCTGGCAGTTACTCTTGGATTCCCTTTGAATGAGGCGGCTTCCATCGGAGTGATCGGTGCGATCGATGGTCCCACTTCCATCTATGTTGCCACAAAGCTTGCACCAGCCCTTTTGGCACCCATTGCGGTGGCTGCTTATTCCTACATGAGCCTTATTCCGATCATCCAGCCTCCCATCATGCGTCTACTCACGACAAAAAGAGAGCGTCTTATCCATATGGATTACGCTCCCCGGCCAATCAGCAAATCTGTCCTTATTGGTTTCCCAATAGTAATCACACTGGCAGTAGGTTTGCTTGTTCCTGATGCCACTGCCCTGATATCCATGCTTATGCTCGGGAACCTGCTCAAAGAAACAGGTGTTGTCGATCGCCTTAGCAGGTCAGCTCAAAACGAGATCATCAATATATCCACTCTTTTTCTTGGTCTCACAATCGGATCGACCATGCGTGCGTCCAGTTTTCTTAACTGGGCAACGATCCAAATCCTGATATTAGGATTATTTGCTTTTATTCTAGATACCATTGCTGGTTTGTTATTCGGAAAATTGATGTGTTTCTTGAGTCACGGCAAGATCAACCCGCTCATCGGCGCGGCTGGCATCAGTGCCTTCCCAATGGCTGGACGCCTGGCAGCCAAAATGGCGGCGGATGAAGATTATTCCAATTTTATTTTGATGCATGCCATGGGGACGAACACAGCCGGTCAACTTGGCAGCGTTATCGCAGGAGGCGTTTTGCTAACGATCGTCAGCAAGATGATGTGAGTTCATTTTGGTTCTTTTCTGGTTAACCCCCAGATTACCTCATGCTGGATAGGATAAAGCGGAAGAAGGTCAATGCGGTAACCTGGTGAATATTTTTTCATTAACCTTGATGCTTCTTTTAAATTAACCCGTGACCAATTCAATGGAAGGTCAATAATTTCACGCAATACCGGTTCCAGAGGTTTTCCGGTCATTTCTTTATAGAAATTGAAACCCACCTGCCAGGCATCAAGTTCGCCGTAAACTGAAAGGGCTGTGAGTAAGCCTTGCTGCAAATGGCGCGCCTCATGTACTATCAAGGATAACAAATACGGTTCATCAATTTCAGAATCGTAAGGAAAAACGTCAACATTAAGTCGAATATTACCACTGAGAGTCCAAGCTGCAGCACTATTCTTCTGCTTATTAAAACTCAAATGGACATTACGGTTCCGCAAAAAGATCACGGTCTCAGCACCCACTTTACCTTGTTTTAATAGCTGGGACAAGACATTTTCACGAAAGAGATTTTCTTTACTTAAAGTAAATTTGATTTTTTTCATCATTTAACCTTGTTAATCATAAACCCATTTCGTTAGACTGGCTAAAAGGTAAATAATTAATTGCGTTTTTTCAAGATAGATGAATTAACTCTAAGTAGTTCTTATTATTGGAAAAAAGGTCATTCCACCAAGAATACTGTTTTATTGGTAGGTTAACTTTAATTCGAGTAAAATCACATCAGCATTCAATCAATTTAGAGGTGTTTCATGCGGCAGGTAGCTGTACTGGGGATCGGGCAGACAAAGGTTGATGAACATTGGGATCGCTCTCTCCGTGATCTGGCGAGTGATGCCATTTTGTCTGCATTACAGGATGCCGGTCGTCTTTCTTGCGATGGCTTGTTCATTGGTAATATGTTATCAGGCATGGTTGACAATCAGAATAACCTGGGTGCCCTCATCGCTGACTGGAGCGGTTTGCGCCAGGCAGAAGCTGTCAAAGTGGAGGCAGCCTGTGCATCCGGATCGGCGGCTTTTCGCAGTGGATTGATGGCAGTCTCCAGCGGGGAGATGGATGCTGCCCTGGTAGTGGGAGTCGAAAAAATGACCGATGCCCATCCACATGATGTTACAGCTGCCCTTGCCACCGCAGCAGACGCGGATTACGAAGGTGAACAAGGTGTTTCGTTTGTCAGCCTGAATGCCCTCATCATGCAACGGTATATGTACGAATATGGTTGGAAACATGGTGACTTCGCTCCTTTCTCCGTTAATGCCCACGCCAATGCCATGTTTAATCCCTATGCCCGTTTGCATACACGCATCACATCCGAATCTTTTGAAAAAGCTGATATGATCGCTTCCCCAATCAATCTTTTGGATGCATCCCCCATCGGGGACGGGGCTGCCGCCATCCTGCTAGTTCCTGCTGAAAGTTTAACGAACACAACTCGCATTGCAGTGGTCGCCTCCGCTTCAGCCACTGACACGATCGCAATCCACGACCGCGCAGATGCACTCTTTCTGAACGCTGCTTACCTATCTGCCAGGAGTGCATACAAACAGGCCGGGATCGAACCAAAAGATATCAATTTCTTCGAGCTGCATGATGCATTTTCGATCATGTCTGCGCTATCCCTGGAAGCTTGTGGCTTTGCTGAACGCGGTCAGGGTCCCCGTTTGGGTCTGAATGGGAGCATCACGACCAAAGGTCGTCTCCCAATCTCCACCCGGGGTGGGTTGAAGGCGCGAGGCCATCCTGTAGGTGCCACCGGAATGTATCAATTGGTGGAATTGGTTCAACAATTACGGGGTGATTGTGCAGAAACACAGGTCGAAAATGCGACAATCGGAATGGCTCAGAATATTGGTGGGAGTGGTGCCACGATCCTCACCCATATAATAAAACGTCTAGATCCCTGAAGCATATCAAGGTTATTCTCATATCTAAGGAAATAAAGCCAATCACTAAAATTTTTGATGAGAATACATAAATCTCCCGCAATTATCAAAGATTATATTGCAGGATAGGTGAACTCGGCATACAATAAACTTCATGAAACAAAAAACATTCCGGTCGATCGTTAGCTTTGTTCTCCCAAAAATTGCTCACATCGAATTGATCGGTGTGGAAAAACTCCCCCATGGACAATTCATAATCGCATCAAACCACCTTGGCCGGCTTGATTCGTCTTTACTCTATTATGTTTTCGACCGGGATGACATCATTCTACCAACAGCTGAAAAATACAAGAATCATCCCCTTTATGGCAGAGTTGGAAAAGCTATGGGTGCCATCTGGCTCAACCGGTTTGAGGCTGATTTCCACGCCATGAAAGAGATCCTTCGTCGCCTCAAAGCGGGTGGGTTGCTTGCGATCGCTCCGGAAGGTACCCGTTCCAAATCCGAAACCCTGCAGGAAGGGAAGCCTGGAGTGGCATACCTAGCCAGTAAAGTGGATATTCCGATCATTCCAATAGCAATAACCGGGACCGAAGACAGGCTAATAAAATATAACTTAAAACACTTCCGACGGTCCCACATCATCGTACGGGCTGGTGATCCGTTCAAACTCCCCCCTATAAGTGTCAAAGATCGCGAAGCAGGACTGCGCACGGCTACTGATGAGATCATGTGCCAGATCGCAGCCATGTTACCGGAAAAATATCGTGGTGTTTATGCCGAACACCCCCGTCTCAAGGAGCTTCTTAAATAATATGCGTTGGATCTTACGTCTTCTAATAAGAGGTTTGATCAAATTAATAGCCCATGTTGAAGTCAGGGGAAGAGAAAACATTCCTCCATCCGGCGCTTTTGTGATCGCCACCAACCACATTGGAATTTTGGATATCATCATGGCTTACTATGTTCTTAACCGATGGGACATGTTCATCCTGGTGGCTGAAAAATGGGGAAAGATCGGATGGATTAATTGGCTGGGCAGGCAACTCAATTTCATATTCATTGACCGCTTTAACCCGGATCTGCGTGCCTTGCGAGAAGTGATCGGACGGATGAAACAAGGTCAAGTTCTGGTGATCGCCCCTGAGGGCACACGCAGCCGAACAGGCGCATTGATCGAAGGGAAACCTGGAGTAAGTTATCTCACAGCCAAAGCAGGTTATCCGATCATTCCTGTTGCCATCACAGGAACAGAAGACAAGTTCATTCTGGGCAACCTCAAGCGACTCAAGCGAACGTCTATCACGGTTACAGGGGGTCAAACATTTTCACTCCCGCCACTTCCATCCAAAGATAGAGACCTGGTGTTGGACCAATACACAGATGAGATCATGTGTCATATTGCAGCCATCTTGCCGGAAAAATACAGGGGGGTTTATGCTGACCACAAGCGGTTGCGTGAACTCCTTATAAAAGAAATCGCTGAGTAATATAAAATATTTATTTTTGCATTCAGGTAGTTGTCCAGATTATAAGGATTGTAATTTCTACACCAAAGCCTTGTTTGATTAGTTCTATTATGATTGTGCCAATTAATTTTTCATAATTTTAACAGGATTTAGATATGACTCCTAAAGTTAAAAGCAATTATTTTCCACGGATTACTAGATCTCTTCTTCTTATTTTACTGGTAGGTCTAACCCCACTAATAGCTTTATGGAGACAAAACATCGGACAAATTCGGGCCGAGGTCGTCCTCTATCCTTTAATCATCACATTTGGTTTCATTTTTTTGACAACTGGATTTTGGTTATTACTTTCAAGGTCACTTGAAAAGACAGCATTATTGGCTTGCCTCAACTTTTTCTTATTTTTTTCTTTTGGGCATGTATACAACCTCTTAGCAGGTTGGAAAATTCTTGGCTTTTCAATCGGTTATGCCAAGCTCTCAATGATTTATTTGTTGGTTCTTATCCTATTAGTTGTTCTTATTTTGAAGATTAAAAACCCCTTGAAGATTTCACTACCACCGCTAATATTACTGGCTGTTTTTCTTATGGGGTTTAATTTACTACCTATCCTGGTCTATGAAATTAGAATGATTGGACCAATTCCGTTGGAAAAAGAGATAAAACCTGTTGTCCATAATCCTGGTAAAAACCAAAGGGATATATATTTTATAATCCTGGATTCCTATGGTCGTCAAGATGTACTCAAAGATGTATTCGGATACGACAATTCAACTTTCACTTCAGCTCTTAAAAAACGGGGTTTTTATATCCCGGATTGTGCTTTCTCCAATTATGATGGCACTTTATCCGTAATTGCATCCATCCTGAATTACGAATTACTAAAAAACCCTGCTTCTTCGAATCAGGATTTCGAAAGTAGCTCTGCATTAATTGACAAACAGATAATCGATAATAAAGTCAGGAATTATTTTAAACAATTTGGATACACCTTCGTAACAGGTCGTGGATATTCTTCTTTTAACGATATTACCGACTCTGACATATATCTTAATTTTATGATTGATCAGAAAGGTCAGGATAATTTAGCTCAAAATAAATTTATGGCGCTCTATCTTAACACCACAATTTTCCGAGTAGTTACTGAATTGTATAAAAGCAATCCATACAAGTATTCACACCTTCCTTATTGGTTGGCTTTTAATCGCGAGACTGATCCATATTTAAAAGAAGCCAGTTTTTGGTTTTACCAGAATAACTACATATTTGATGCTCTCAAAAAATTTCCAAAAATGCAGGGTGATTTCCTCATCTATGCCCATATAAATGCCCCCCATGGACCATATGTATATCGAAGTGATGGTTCTTTCCGGTATCCACTGGACACTGAGGATGAGAAAGTTTTATATAACGATACGATCACCTACCTCAACAAACGAATTTTGGAAGTTATTGATTTGATAATAAAAGACTCTCAAACTCCTCCGATTATTATCATCCAGGGTGATCACAGCGCCCACGGTCTGACAAAAGTTGTGGATTTACACAAGATCCTAAGCGCCTACTATTTACCTGGTAATCTGAATACCCCTCCTTATCCAACCATAACCCCGGTTAATGATTTCCCTATAATCATAAAGAATTATTTTGATCCAACCATTTCCCTGTTACCGGATACGCTCTTTATAAAATTCCTGAATGATTATAAGCAAGTTCCTGCAAGCTGTGATTTGCATAATTAATTCAATCAGGAGTTATTTTCAATTTGAATTCAAAATATTATTATAAGAAATTAGCACCAGGCATTCTCTTTATGAAATGACCCATCCCAGCCCTACCTTGCCATAATCCTTCTGCTACGATCAATTGACCACGCAGATATACTTTATCCGGAAACCCCGTTAATTCCCAACCTTCAAACAAATTGTAATCCGTGCGGTGTTGGGCAACATCCACTCCATATTTGACTTTCTTGCCCGGGTCCCAGATGACCAGATCCGCATCCGAGCCCACTTTGATATCTCCCTTGGCAGGATAAAGACCAAATATTTTAGCAGGATTGGTGCTGTTTAAAGCAACAAATTGGTTGGCAGTGATCTTTCCGGTACCCACGCCATAAGTCCATAATATTGGCAATCTATCTCCAACTGCTGGTAAACCATTAGGTATCCGGGTGAAATCCCCTGCTCCCAATTCCTTACCGGGAATGGCAATTTTCTTTCCTTCATATAAAATCGGCTGGGTTCCATCATAAAAGAATGGACAGTGGTCCGTTGCAATAGTCTGCAAGATGCCATCTTTAATGCCTTCCCACAAGCGGTTATTATCCAAGGTGTTCCTCAACGGCGGAGAGCAAACCCATTTGGCACCGTCGTCCTGCCGCAATTTGTCTTCTGTAAAGAATAGATACTGTGGGCAAGTTTCACCCATTATCTGAACACCATGTTCTCTTGCATATTTCAGCATATCTACTTCTCCACCCACGTTCATATGGACTATATAAACAGGAGCATTCGCCTGTGATGCCAGGGATGCCATTCGAAGAGTTGCTTCCACCGCTCCCCAGGCAGGTCGTGTAAGAGCATGCCATTCAGGAGATAAATGATTCGCTTCAATAGCTTCTTTGGTCAAAACATCAATAACATCCCCATTCTCACAATGTGCCATGACCAACATGCCATTTTCTTTTGCTACGCGTAATGCACGGAAAATTTCACCGTCGGCCAATCTTAACCGATCGTTATATGCAGTAAAAACCTTTAGCGACGTAATCCCCATTCCAGGTAAAGATGGTATTTCAGTCTCAATAGTAGAATCAAAATGGTTCAAATTCATGTGGAACGAATAATCGATTGCTGCTTTTTCCGATTTCGAATGCCAGGCATCTACGGATTCCCGGATGGTTGGAAAATCGAAGGAAACGAAATCAATTACCGTGGTGGTTCCTCCAAATGCAGCCGCCTTATGACCAGTGTAGTGGTCATCGGATGAAACGGTACCACCCATGGGTAAATCAAAATGGGTATGAACATCGACGCCGCCCGGGATGATCAGCTTTCCAGTTGCATCAATCACTTCATCCACTCGACCCAACGCGGTTTTGATCTTTTCATGATCCAATGAAATAATTCTCCCACCTTCCACAAGAATATCCATCTTGCCAGTCATTATGGAGGTAATCACAGTTCCGTTTTGTATTAATAACATTTAAACGCTCCTGTAGCTTATAGATAGCCTTGCAGCAAAAATATTTTAATCGATTCATATTTTTCATAATAGACTCGTAAAATCAATTATATTGTATTCCATATTAATTTCTTAAAGATATAATTATATTATGTCTGTTCAAGCTCAGGTCACTCTTGTAATTACCATTATTTCAACCATCTTATTGGCTGGCGGTTGGATCCGTCCTGACCTGGTCGCCTTGCTTACTTTATTAGTCCTTGGGATCAGTCGGTTGGTGTCACCAGACCAAGCGCTGGCTGGTTTCAGCGGTTCAGCAGTGATTACAATTTTATCCATTTCTGTGATCGCTGAAGGGTTTCATAATACCGGTATTTCATATAAACTTGGCCAATTTATGAAAAAGCTGGCTGGTACCAATGAAGACCGCCTAATCACTGTTATCACACTTTCGGGCGCAATCCTTTCACTGTTTATGAATAATATCGCTGCAATGGCAGTCCTCTTACCAGCGACAATGAGTCTTTCCCGCCAAACAAAAGTTACTCCATCAAGGTTGTTAATGCCCCTCGCGTTTGGTGTCATTGCTGGTGGAATGGCAACATTATTCACGACTTCTAATATCATCGCCAGCAGTGCATTAAAAGATGCCGGTCTCCGACCTTTTGGAATAATGGATTTCCTGCCCATCGGATTTCCTGTAATCATTTTGACCATCATTTACATGCGGTTTATTGGCAAGCGCTTATTACCCGTTCGACATCCTGCAGGACAGGCAAAAAAATTCCACCTAATGCGTGAAGAACTTCTTAATATATA
>Ga0334722_10003809_pt1 | contig 16067 bp, 14 predicted proteins | sample C3_bottom_MG_FD_207210 | JGI IMG/M metagenome (GOLD analysis project Ga0334722, IMG submission 207210) | Sediment microbial communities from Yellowstone Lake, YNP, Wyoming, USA - C3_bottom | ecosystem: Environmental > Aquatic > Freshwater > Lake > Sediment | place: USA: Wyoming | collected...
CTTCGCCCAGAACTTCCAGACCATAAAGTACTTCCGCCACGACCCGCCCGCATCCGCCCCCGATGCCGTCCTCCACAGCCTCAAGACCTACCTCTCGCGCGGCTTCCCCTTCATCTTCGGCTTTTCGGTCTACAACTCCATTGAGCAGGCTGAAACCACCGGCCGCATCCCGTTCCCGTCCCAGCGCGAGCGCCTGGAAGGCGGGCACGCCATTATGGCCGTCGGCTACGACGATAAGCTGGAAATCACCAACAAATTCGGCGGCGTCAAAACCAAAGGCGCCCTGCTCATCCGCAACTCCTGGGGCACCTCCTGGGGCGAGCGCGGCTACGGCTGGCTGCCCTACGACTACGTCCTCCGCGGCCTGGCTGAAGACTTCTGGTCCATCCTCAAGAAGGAATGGGTAGACACCGGCGCCTTCGCCGAGTAAGATGATGAAATAGGAGCAAAAATGAACATAGTAGTAATTGGACTTGGATACGTGGGCTTGCCACTCGCCCTCCAGTTTGCTCGGGCTGGCGCCACCGTCATCGGCCTGGACATTGACCCGGCCAAAGTCTCATCCCTCAACTCCGGCCGGAGCTACATCAAGCACATCTCAGACGCCGACATCGCCTCCGCCCTGGCCACCTCCCGCTTCTCCGCTTCCACCGACTTTTCGCTCATCCGCACCGCACCCGCCCACGCCGTCATCATCTGCGTCCCGACCCCGCTCACCAAACAGCGCGAGCCCGACATCTCCTACATCCTGGAAACCGGCCGGGCCATCGCTCCACACCTTGTCCCCGGCACCATCGTGGTCCTTGAATCCACCACTTTCCCCGGCACCACCGACGAATACCTGCGTCCCGTCCTGGAGCAGGGCTCGGGCCTGGTGGCTGGACGCGATTTTCACCTGGCTTTTTCCCCCGAGCGCGAAGACCCCGGCAATCCTCAAAGCCGCGTGTCCGACGTTCCCAAAGTCATCGGCGGCCTCACCCCGCTCTGCCTCCAGAAAGCCATGGAAGTCTACCGCCTGGCCGTCAAAACCCTCGTCCCTGTCTCTTCCTGCCGCACAGCCGAGGCGGTCAAACTCCTGGAAAACATCTTCCGCTCGGTCAACATCGCCCTGGTCAACGAGCTCAAGATGGTCTATTCAGCCATGGGCATAGACATCTGGGAAGTCATTGAGGCGGCCAAAACCAAGCCCTTTGGCTTTATGCCGTTCTACCCGGGTCCTGGGCTCGGCGGCCACTGCATCCCCATTGACCCGTTCTACCTCACCTGGAAAGCCCGCGAGTACGGACAGACAACCCGCTTCATTGAGCTGGCTGGCGAAATCAACCGCCGTATGCCCGAATATGTAGTTGACCGCACCATAGAAGCCCTCAACCACCACGGCAAGCCGCTCAAAGGTAGCAAAATCCTGGTCATCGGCCTGGCTTACAAAGCCGACGTGGATGACGAGCGCGAGTCGCCCTCCTACTACCTGATGGACCTGCTGGCTAAATACGGCGCCGAGGTTTCTTACTACGACCCCTACATCCAGGTGATTAAGCCCACCCGCGAGCATTCCCACTGGGCGGGCACCAAGTCCGTCACCTGGGACGAGCCGACCATCTCCAGCTTTGATGCCTGCATCATCTCCACCGCCCACAAGGTGATTAACTGGGAAGAGCTGGCCAGGTGGAGCAGGTGCATCATTGATACGAGGAATGCAATGGCCGGGGTGAAGACCTCCCAGCAACAGGTTTGGAAATCATAATGCATAAAAATATAAGAATTTTTTTGCAAACGATCCGCAATTTGGGCTTTGAAATCTATCTCAGGTTAAAATAGGCATTTACAGATATTTTTGGGTATGAAAAGCTGTTGGATTTTATTAGTCGAAATAATGTTTTAGCTCAAGAAGGCGATCTTGTTGAAATCGGAACATTTTTGAGGGACAGCGCTTATAAATTATCAAAGTATATAGAAAAAAGAGCATCCAATAAGAAACTTTGTGTAGTCGATATTTTTAATCCTGGGTTTGATGTAAACAGGAGCTTATTTGGCCATAGAATTGCAGATATCTATTTTAAATATTTAAAGACCCTCGATCAGGAGGCAATTTTTAAAGGCATAACAAAGTCTTGTAAAAATATAGCCTTTTTAAAAGGTAATTCAAAAAGGATCATTATCCCAAGCTAAAAGCTATGCTTTACGTATATAGATGGCAATGACGATCCTTCTTATGTTGAAAATGATTTTTATTTGGTATGGGAAAAAACTGTTCCTTGCGGTTTTGAAGGTTTTGATGATCATTGGTATGATTTACCAAATGTTAATGCAAGGATTGATGAATTAATAAATCGCGATATTAACGAAATTGCGTGCGTGAAAAAAAAGATATAATGCTAATTTTCATTCAAAAAAAGCACAAATTAAGATATTTTAATTAAACTATACTGTATAGTCTGTATAATATGCAAAATTCCCTTCCGACTTTTTTGATTGTTGGCGCCGCAAGGAGTGGTACCACGTCTATATATCATTGGCTTTCTCAACATCCTGATATATATATGTCTCCAGTTAAAGAAACAAATTATTTTACGAGAGATTTGATCGGAAGAGAAGGCCCAGGAGATAGAGAGTTCATTCCTTTTATTGATCGTGCTATTATTAAGAGTTTGATAGAGAAAAAAAAAGTTCTATATTCTTCGATTATCTCTGATATTGAGGATTACAAATATTTATTTTTAGCCGGATCAAAATCAATAGCTCGTGGAGAGATATCTCCTTCATATTTATATTATTCATCTTATTCTGCAAAAAGGATTCGGACGCTTTTGCCCGAATGTAAAATATTAATTATACTGAGAAATCCAATAAATAGAGCAATTTCAAATTGGAAAGCAATGGTGGCGTGGGGAAGAGAGTGGCTACCATTTGCCAAAGCAATAAAAGAGTGTGAAAAAAGAATTAATAATAAATGGGAACATTTTTGGGATTATTTAGGCTTGGGAAATTATTATAAACAAATAATTCCTTTTATGGAAATATTTCCTGAAGATCAGTTAAAGATCTTATTATATGAAGATTTGATTCTTTTTCCTCAAAAAGCTTTTGATGAAATATGCGATTTTATAGAAGTAAATAGGTGTAATATTTCTGATAATTCATATAATAGTTCTCCAACCCTGATAAATAAAACGGATCTTGTATTTAATAGGCTAAGGAAAATAAATTTAAAGTGCGGATTAGCAAGAAAGATATATATTAAATTTTCTGAAAAAATATATAAAAATTATAAGAAATTTATCTATGTAAATAATGCAGAAAAGAAAGAACTATTAAAATATTATGAAAAAGATATTTATAACCTAGAAAAGATATTCCCTATCCTTAAAATATCAAGATGGTATGAAGAAGAACGATAAAGTAAATAATCAAATAATAAAATTATCTAACATTTATTAGGAGAAAATTTATAGAAATTAGTAATTTAAAGTTTATATTAGCTATTATAATTTCTTATACTGAATTTCTTATACTGAATAAAGGCCAGGGGAATGTTTGAATATATTATAATAGGTGCAGGATTGACAGGCTTAGTATTAGCCGAAAGGATTGCAAACATATTAAATAAAAAAGTGCTAATAATAGAAAGGCGTATGCATATAGGGGGCAATTGTTATGATTATAAAACCGCGGAGGGGCTAATTGTCCATAATTATGGTCCACATATATTTCACACAGATTATAAAGAAATCTTTGATTATTTATCTAATTTCACTGATTGGCAGACTTATAATCATAGGGTTTTAGTTTTTATTGATGGTAAAAAAGTACCTCTACCTTTTAATTTTAATACCTTATACCAATTATTCCCAATACGTTTGGCAATAAAATTAGAAAATAAATTGATTAATAAATATAAGTATGGCCTAAAAATTCCTATTCTAGATCTATTTAAAGAAGATGATGAAGATTTAAAATATTTAGCTAATTATATTTATGAAAAAATATACAAAAATTATACAGCAAAACAATGGGCACTGAAACCAGAAGAAATAGATCCACAGGTGACAGCACGAGTGCCAATCTATTTAAGTAGAGATGATAGATATTTTACTGATAAGTATCAAGCAGTTCCTAAAGAAGGATATACTAAAATATTTGAAAAAATGTTAAACAATACGAATATTAAAGTTATGTTAAACACAGATTTAAGAGAAGTAGTAAGTATAGATTATGAAAGGAAAAAAATCTACTTTATGGGGCAAGAATTTAAACACAACTTCATATTTACAGGGATGATTGATGAGCTATTTAACTATAAATACGGATATTTACCGTACAGAAGCTTAGAATTAAAATTTGAAACCATTGAGAAAAAATACTTCCAAGAAGTAGCAGTTGTAAATTATCCAAACGATTATGATTTCACAAGGATTACAGAATTTAAACATATCCATCCTTCGACGTCTGAAAAAACTGTTATATTAAAAGAGTATCCGAAAGCTTATCAGCCAAATAAAGAAATACCATACTATCCGGTATTAAAAAAAGAAAATCAGGAAATTTACAACAAATATTTAGAAGAAGCAGAAAAATTAGGAAATCTAATACTAGTAGGTAGACTTGCAGAATATAAATACTATGATATGGATGACATAATAAAAAGAGCGTTGGAAATATTTGAAGAGCGATTAAGATGAAAGACAGCATTTGCGCGGTTGTTGTCACATATAACAGAAAATCTTTATTAATAGAATGCTTAGAATCCTTACAAAAGCAAACAAGACCCCTAGACGGTATTTATCTAATAGATAATGCATCTACGGATGGAACGGCAGAGTTATTATTAGAAAAAAGTTATATAAGTGAGTTGCCCTCAAAAGATATTAAAGATCCTTGGGAGAAAGAATTTAGAATCCCTAACTTTACAGATGGAAACCATATAAAATTGCATTATGTAAGGATGCACAGGAACTCGGGCGGAGCAGGTGGTTTTTATGAAGGGGTTAAGAGGGGATACGAAAGAGGATATGATTGGTTGTGGTTAATGGATGATGATGCAGAGGCGAAACCTGATGCATTAGAAAAATTAGTTATATATAGAAATCAAGGTCTATGTTTGTGCCCATTAATAATTGGGCATGATGGCAAATATCAATTTTATCATCACAAAATAGTTAATAAAATAATTATGCAAGATAATCCTATTAGCAATAATATAGAGAACATAAAAGAAATATCTGAAATAGATTCTAATGCCTTTGTGGGACCATTAATAAATAGAAGAATCATAGCTAATATAGGATTTCCTATGAAAGAAATGTTCATTTGGGGAGATGATCTTGAATATATCTACAGAATAAGCAGAAATTTTAAAGTTTATCTTATTAAAGAATCAATTATGTTGCATAAAGATTTTAATGTGGGAATAAATAAAAGATTAAAAGAATCTCAAAGATGGAAATTATATTATTATTTTATGAATAAAATAATTTTTATAAGAAGGTTTTGCCCTTACAACTTATTGTCCTATCTATTCTTCTTATATAAAGCATCGCGGACAGCGATGGGCTTAATTTTAATAGACAGAGATTATAAAAATGCTATTCTGCCATTCAAGGGAATTATAAATGGATTAAAAATAAGGGTCTCGTAGCAATAATGCATGTTTTCGGTTAATGAAATTTAACAATGGAAAAAGAGAAGGTTATTTCGGAAGAAAAAAATTGTTGTAATAGAAACGGCAAGAAGTAGTTAAATGCAACCCTAAAACTGGACAGAGCAAAAAGGTGCAAAATGGCCTGCCGAAACTTCAAAGGAGGCATGGTAAGATGGCCATTATGAAAAGACTGAGCTTCCCCCCAAAACTGGACAGGGGGTGAAGGTGCATTAAGGCCAACCTTTTTATCGAAGGAGGTATGGTACAATGCACGGCATGAGACGTCAGCATGATGCGGCCGTCAAGGCCAGGGTGGCATTGGAGGCAGTCAAAGGCGAGAAGAATGTGGCCCAGATAGCCAGTGAGTTTGGGGCTCATCCCAACCAGGTTCGGAAGTAGAAAGATCAATTGCTGAGCATGTTACCTGAGTTATTTTCAGACCGGAGGAAGAAGCGAGAAGAGGATCGGGATGAGCTGGATACATAGCTATTTCATCAGATTGGTCAACTGCGAGTAGAGAACGAGTGGCTTAAGAAAAGTTTCAGCAGCTTAAGTTGTGTAGAAGAAGCAGTTGGTGGAGAGAAATAATCATAAAATGGCGGCGGCACGGCAGTGTGAGCTATTTGGGCTATCCAGAGGTCCTCATATTATTTCAGTTCGACTCGTGATTATGAGTATAACTTTGAGCTGATGCGGCGGGCGGGACTTCGGGCTATTTTTCCCCATAAAAGGAGGAGTTTCTTCTGACCTGGATTTAATAAGAAAGGTTATTTTTTTTCAACAACGCAAAGAGGCTACATCAGGGCCCGGGATACCGCACGCCCTACGAGATATATTTTGGACATACAGCCAGCAAATAGTTTGTTGAGTTAGGAAATTTGAATGGTTGAAACAGCAAAACAGGTAGGTCAAAAATGCACCCTAAACAAGCCTTTTTACTATCCAAAGAATGGGGGCACCTTATATTTTAATATGCAGCTATATAAAATTTAGAAGTCTTATTTATGCCGATAGGTGATATTTACGCAAAGCTTAGTGAAAAAAAAATTAATAAATTTATTATAAAATTTTTAGGTATTCAAGATCTTCATTCCCATATTAGATTAAAACCTTTGCTAAAATTTTTCGAAATATATTTTATTTCATCAAGACAATCTACTTTTAATGTACTGGAAATAGGATGCGGCGGAGGAATTAATGGATTTGAAATCGGTAAGATTGGTCCTAAATTAGGAAAACAAATAAACTATTTGGGAGTGGACTTATCTGAAGAGGCTATTAACACGGCAAAAAGAATAGCTAAGGTTTTTAATGCTGACAATAAAGTAAATTTTTCTTTTTACTTTGCAGATGCAAAAGATTTTCTTGATAATCTCAGTAGTTATAAGCCCGACATAGTACTTTTTATAGATGTTTTGGAACATTTAGAAAATCCAGAAGAGATCATCAAACTAACAAATGAAAAAATGAATAACAATGGCATTTTTTTAGTTTCAGTTCCTACTCCTATATATCCTAAGATTTTTGGAAGAAAATTTCACGGGAAAATAGGACATTTGGTAGATGGATATGATATATACCAACTAGATAGTCTATTTAGAAAAATTAATTACAGAAATCTTACATATAATTACAATACAGGAATATTTAGTAATATTGGGTGTTGGTTATATTATAATATAATCGGTGAAGTGAAAAACAAGTATGCTTTTTGTGTTAAAAACATAATATTATACCCTTTTAAATTTCTTGACATTTTCAATGGTCCAACAATTAGTAGTTCGTTGTTTGCAATCTACGTTAAAGAAAAATAAGATAGAAGAAAGACATGTTTAACTACATCATCATAGGCGCAGGCTTTTCTGGTTCTGTCATACCAGAAAAATAGCAAATATTTTAAATCAAAAAGTGTTAATTATTGAAAAGAGAAATCACATTGTTGGCAACTGCTATGATTATAATGATGAAAATAATATAGTAATTCATAAATATGGACCACATTTATCCCATACAAATTACAAAGATGTTTACGATTATCTATATAATTTTGCAGGGTGGCAGATTTATCAGCATAAAGTATTAACATTTATTGATGGTAAAAAAGTACCGACACCATTTAACCTAAATACACTTTATGAACTTTGCCTAAAAAGTTTGGCAGAAAAGTTATAAAGCAATCTTATTGCAAAATTTCAATATTACTTTAAAGTTCCTATCTTAGATTTATTAAAGGAAGAAGATAAAGATTTAAAGTTCTTACCAAATTGTGTTTATGATAAAGTATTTAAAAACTATACAGCAAAGCAATGGGGATTAAAACCTGAAGATTGAAATGCTCCCCAAAAACTGGACAGGGCAATAAGGTGCAAAATGGCCTGCCATAACTTCAAAGGAGGTATGGTAAAATGGCCATTATGAAAAGACACCAGTATGAGGCAGCGTTTAAGGCTAAGGTGGCACTGGAGGCGGTCAAAGGCGAGAAGACCGTGGCCCAGATGGGCAATTAATTTGGGGTTAATCCCAACCAGGCTCGGAAGTGGAAAGATAAGTTACTAAGCATGTTACCTGTGTTATTTTCAGATCGGAGGAAGAAGCGGGAAGAGGATCGGGATGAGCTGGAGGCAGGGCTATTTCGTCAGATTGGTCAACTACGGGTAGAGAACGAGTGGCTTAAAAAAAAATTTCAGCAGCTACAGTAGAGGAGAAGAAGCAGTTGGTGGAGAGAGATAACAAGACGATAGCAGTGGCTCGGCAGTGCGAGCTGCTAGGGCTATCCAGGTCCTCTTATTATTACACTGTTCGACTCATGATGATGAGTATGACCTTGGGCTGATGCGGTTTTTAGACGGCGCACTATACGAAGGTAACGTTTTATTGGGTAAGGAGGCTGACGGCCTGGTTAAGGGCTCGTGGCTATCAAGTGAACCCGAAGCGGGTTAGGTTGCTGATGAGGCGAATGAGACTTAAGGCCATTATTCTCCATAAGAGGAGGAGTTTCTCCTTAACCGGGTTTAATAAGAAAGGGTATTTTTTTCAACAATGCGGAGAGGCCGCATCAGGTCCTGGGATACCTCACGCCCGACGAGGTATATTTTGGACATATAGCCAGTAAAAAATCTGTTGAGCTTGGGCATTTAAATGGTTGAAATAGCAAGACATTCAGGTCAAAAATGCACCTTAAACAAGCCTCTTTATTGTCCAAAGAATGGGGGCACCTCAAACGATGAACCTGAATGCCTTTAAAGTCATTGTTAATACAGGAAATGCGTCCCGTTGGTAATTATGGAAATTATGTTGGGAAGACCGCCGTATTTTTTGTGCTTGCTGTCGGAACTCAAAAGCCCCCGTATGGGAGGCAAAAAATATCGATGTAAGTCATGCGGTTATACCTTATACGAGTTCTTCGGCTGCTAGATCAACGGCCTTAAAATATCGGCTAAAAAATGTCTTTAAACTCTTTGAGCTCAAAGTCTTGGCCTAGAAAATCTCTGAGCAGGTTAGGACCAGGTATGAAATCGCCTTAAAAACTGTCATATTCATCTGTCGATCTGTTCTGGTCAGCACCCATTATGGCGAGAGTTGCTTGGAGGCGAAATTGAAATGCACGCATCGTACTTTGGTGGGAAGTGCAACGGGAAGCGCGGCCGGGGCGCCATTAATAAGGTAGTGGTCTTAGGCATTCTTGAGAGAAACGAGCTGGTAAAGGTCGGTGGCGTTAAGGATGTCTCGGGCGCCTCTTTACTTTATCTGATAATCAAGGCGGTCCGATACGATTCAGTCGCTTATACGGTCAAGTTCTGGCGTTACGAAACCTGATGTTCTCCGGCTATCGGCACATGAGAGTTGATTACAATAATAGATGGTCGAGCAAAAAGATTTATGTGAAGGGCTTGGAGGGCTTCCGGTCGTTCGCCAAGGAGCGTCTGATCAACTTATGCGGCGTCTCCCAGGCGAAGTTCTCGCTTTACCTGATAAAGATGCACTAAAAGGAGAATATCTTCCAGATGCTGGCTCGAAACCTATACCATTTGGTGCAAAATCGTTTATGATCGCTTATATGACAAACTAAACACAAAAATAGCATGCGTCTTAATAAAAATATTATTTTCATATCTTTGCTATTATCAGCTTTAATATACGGAATATATAGAGAGGAATTAATTCTATATCTTTTATTGTGCTCTGAAATTTTTATTATAATATATCCTTTCATAAAAACGGATAAAAAGAATGAAATAGATATATGCGAGCCTATATATATTATTCTATTTCTATATTTAATTCATTTTATTATCCGGGCGATTTATTTAGACCACTTTCCGGAAGAAGCGTTCTTTGGATACTATGGCTTACGACCTATTTATTCTCTAAAGGTATTAACAAGATCTTTATTATACCTATTAATAGGTCTTTTCAGCATGGTTGCTGGATATTATTCAATATGGCCAAGGTTAATTGCTCTAAAGATAAAAAAAATCAATCTTATATTTAACGCAAGACCAAAATTACATTTTGTGTTTGCTATTTTTATTTTTGGTTTAATCGGACAATTATCCTTATTTTTATTGGGATATGGGACGGCAACTATTGGTAAAACAGATATTCCCACTTATCTTGGTATAATTCAGAAATTGGCCTTTTTATTACCAATATCTATAATATTTGCTTTTTCGATATATTTGAAATCAAAAAAGAAAATTTATTCGTTTTATATAATTTTAATGGTATTAATTTATTTAATTATATTTTTTATAAAAGGGTGGAGGGGATTTCTTTTAAATTCGGTCTGGATATTTATATTGCCATACCATTATCTTTATAAGAGGGTTAATATAACAAAATTGAGTTTCGTGTTATTTATATTATTATTAATTACTCTTGTTGTATTAATTCCATTGTTTTCAAACTATCGCGTTCAGCTGATGAAATCAAATTATTCAATATTTGATGCCTTAAAAAATTCTTTTGAAGAATATTATACTGATTTTAATTCAAGTATTAAGTTCATATTTAATAGAATGATCGGATTAGACTCATTTATGCTTATAATTGAAAAAAATGAAAGGCTCAATGGATCTACTTTGTATTATTCAGTTATCGGCTTAATACCTAGATTCATTTGGAAAAATAAGCCAAATTTAGATGTCGGTCGCAAAACTGCAGTTGATATTTATAATATTCCTTCTGATATTCAAACCTCCACGAGTGTTATGAATATAGGGGACCTTTTCTGGAACTTTGGTATTTTGGGAACTTTGATAGGCATGGCGATATTGGGTACATTGTACAGGATTTTTTACTTATATTTTATAAGCAAACCAACAATAGGCAGCGTAGGCGCATATACAATATTATTTATTTCATTTATAAACATAGAAGATGGTATAGGAATGCTTACAGCAAATATAATTTCTTCGTTAATCCTGGTTTTAATTATTTTTATATTAAATAGGATTATAAAGTGAAGAGCTTGGAATGGCTGAATGATTAATGATATCTCAAATAATAAATTAACGTATATTGCAAGAACGGGCTGTTTTGGAGGCTAAAAACTAATGCGTATTCTTATTAATATGATTGAGTACTACCCTGATTCTCCAAGTGGCTCAGCTCGCCTTGCTTTTGATGAGGGAATTTATTTGGCGAAACGAGGTCATGAAGTATGGATTATTACGCAAGACACATCTGGAAATAACCCAGAATATTGCTTTCAAAATGGGCTGCATGTATTGCGCTACAGAACACCAGGTTTTAATAATTTTGATCCAAGACGTGTCTCGATACATCAGCAAAAATCAAAGGACTTACTAGTCCGCTACGTGGGTACTAAAGTAGATTTGGTCCATGGGCATTCTTTGCTTCAATATCAGGGTGCGTTATCTATTTATGGTGATAAAGTTAGAACATGTTATTCGGTTCATTCTCCAGTTTTCCTAGAGATGAGGGCAATGAAGAGAGGGGCTCCATTTTTACAGCGTTTAAAATTCTCAATAACCGGATATTTGACATACGTTATTGAACATCAATGTCTCGAAACGTCCAGTTATATAACAGCTTTTTCTCATTATACAAAAGATTTATTAGGGCATCTCCATGGCAAAAAAATTAAGCAAAGAATTCATGTCATACCTGGGTGGGTCGATTTAGAGCGATTTAAAATTATCCCAAATCGTGATGAGGTTAAATTAAGCTTGGGATGGCCTACGGATGTCCCCGTGCTCTTTACGTTACGCCGTTTGGTGCCACGGATGGGACTTGATAGATTGCTTTATGCATTAAAAGATGTAATGAAGGCAGGACATGAGTTTTTCTTAGTCATCGCGGGCTCTGGACCATTGCGTATTCAACTTGAATCGCTTGCAGAAGAACTAGGGCTAAAAAATTGCGTTCATTTTGCTGGTTTTGTTCAAGATGATATATTACCATTGATGTATGGAGCGGCTGATGCCTTTGTATTGCCGACTGCAGAATTAGAGTGCTTTGGATTAATAGCTCTTGAAGCATTGGCTTGTGGTAGGCCAGTGTTGGCTACGCCGGTCGGTGCTATTCCTGAGGTATTAGGACGTTTCGAGCAAAGATGGCTTGCAGAGAATAATAGCATCGCTGCCATATCGAAATTGCTTAGAGATTATTTAAGTGGAGCTCTTCCGAATTATGACCCAATAAAATTACGCGAAATTGTTGCTATGCATTATTCAAGAGAGAATGTACTGAAAGAGCTTGTTGGTGCAGCATTAGGTACACAATCGTAAAATATCTTTAAAAAAATGAATTACAATAAGGATAAGATGGCATGACATAATGTTTTAAAAGCCATTGTAAAATTTCTATTATGAAGGGAAAGCAATATAAGATAGGCTTTAAATAAGGCACGGATGGCTTTTGAAGCACTAATAAGAGAGAAGGCTGTTATCCAGATAGGCAGTGAATTTGGGGATCATCCCGGTTAAGTTCACAAGTGGGAAAATCAGTAGCTGAGCATTTTACATGAGTTATTATTGGTTCAAAGGAAGAGGCGAGAAGTGAATCTGGATGAGCTTGATGCAGGGCTATTTCGTCAGATTGGTCAATTGCAGGTAGAGAACGAATGGCTTAAAAAATTTCAGCAACTACAGTAGAGGATAAGAAGGAGTTGTTGGAGAGAGATAACAAGACGATAGCAGTGGCACGGCATTGTGGGCTGATAGGGCTATCCAGGTCTTCTTAATTACAGACTCGTGATGATGTGTAAAACCTTGAGCTGATGTGGCTTTTAGACGAGCAGTATATTGGTATAAGGAGGCTGAGAGCATGGGCCATCGAGAATCTATCGTGGCGTAATCAATGCCAAAAAATCAAGGATCTCATTGATAGAGTCTGAGTCAGCGATGTCCTATGGCTGTGAATGAAAGAGTTATACCAGAGTGGTTGGATGTCCGAATGATTGGTGTGCGAATATACTGGTATGAGAGGTTTGGTGAACTGATTTCAGAATGTTGTGAACGTTGTATTGACGAGGGTGAATAAACGAGAAGATAAAAGATGAGTTAGGGAGTGAATATGGTTGCTCGATAGGTATTAGAGGCAGTGTCTAACAAGAAGTATTTAGTTACAAGTTTAGTATTTAAATGTAGAGCGTTGATTTATCTACTGAGGCTCCTGCAGATAGATTTACCTTCTCGGCTGATAGCATTGAACGCAACTTGGGCCATACATGGCATCCCCTGGGATATCAGCTGATACACGGTCGGTGCGTGGATTATGCTGAGAAGAAAATTAAATGAATCAACATGAGGATAAATAAATAAACTATGCGAATAATAGTATTTGATGTACCAGCTTCAAGTGGAGGGGCGCTTTCAATATTGAAAGATTTTGTTTCCTATATAGATAAAAATATTAATGTTCACGAGTGGTATTTTATAGTAAGCACTAATAATATATATGTTAAAAGTTCAAATATTCATATAATTAAAGAAAGATTTCCTAAAAAAAGTTGGTTTCATAGAGGTTTTTGGGAGATATTTTTAGCTAATGGAATAGTTAAAAAAGTAAAGCCCGATGTAATACTGTCCTTTCAAAATATTGCAATAATGTGCACTAATACACCACAGATCGTTTATATCCATCAACCCATGCCATTTTATAAAGAGAAGAAATGGTCATATTTATCACTAATAGAGATAAGATATGCTTTCTATAGAGATCTCTTTAGATTCCTTATTGGTAAGTCTGTAAAGAAAGCCCATGCAGTTATTGTACAAACTAAATGGATGAAAGATGCTTTAATTGATTTTTATCATATACCAAATAATAAAATAAGCGTGATCCCTCCCTCAGTGAGCATTCCAAAAATAAAGAAAGGTCCTAAGCATGCAGAAAAAGCTGTTAGAGATAAATTTTTTTATCCAGCATTTCCTAACTTATATAAGAACTTTGAGGTTATCATAGAAGCAACGAAAAAATTGCTTAACCAAGGTTATACCCCTAAAATATATTTGACTATAAATGGCAATGAAAATAGATATGCTTCTAGAATTAAAAATATGGTTAAAGAAGTGGAATCTAATTTTACATTTATAGGAAGTGTTCCGAGAGAACAGGTATTTGAGTTGTATCAAACAAGTATATTGATTTTTCCTTCCTATTTAGAGACATTTGGCCTTCCATTATTAGAAGCTAGATTTTTTAATGCGCCTATTATTGCTTCGGATAGGCCATTTGCAAGGGAAACTTTAGAAGGCTATTCTAATGCTGTTTTTTTTGATCCTTTTTCGCCAGATGATTTGGCAGGTAAGATGAAGAAATATTTGGAAGCCAACTTTTCTAGCCACTCTTTTGTAAAAACTGATAAAGAAGAAGAATTTTTAGAGAAATATAGACCAGAGAATACATGGGGAAAAATTTTTCATCTTGTTGAATTATTTGAAAAAAAGAAAATGTGATTAACCACCTTATTACAAAATCATTTTGAGTTTGTTTTAACGATCTTTATAGGAGGGTATTCTTCACCTGAGCGCTTTGGATTTGATATTCGAAAGGCCCAATTTTCAAGCTTGATTTTAACAGGCCAAATGACCAGGAAAGAAGCTATTGAAAAATTGGCCAAGAAACATATTCTTGAAGAGAAAGCATCAGAATTGTTTGAATATGTTACTGCTAAACTTGAAATATCAACCCAAGAGCTAAGAAATTATTTTAATATGCCTTTGAAATTTTATAACGATTATAAAAATCAAAAGGCTATAATAGATTTTGGATCAAAGATATTAAAGTTTCTTAAGGTAGATATGCTTGTTTGTCATTGAATGAGATTATTAATTAACATAATTTTTAGGACTTCTTAGGGGGATTAGATGTTTGAATCAAATATTATTCTAATTACAGGCGGTACAGGGACATTCGGAAATGCGGCTTTGAAGCGGTTATTGAAAACGGATGTATCACAGATTCGAATATTTAGCCGGGATGAAAAAAAACAGGATGATATGAGAAATGAGTACAGAGATCCCAGGATTAAATATTATATTGGGGATGTCCGCTCGCTTGAATCTATAGCGGATGCCATGGAAGGAGTTGATTATGCTTTTCATGCGGCTGCGCTTAAGCAGGTGCCATCTTGCGAATTTTATCCACTTGAAGCCATTAAAACCAATGCTTTAGGCGCGGATAATGTTCTTACTGCCGCAATTGCTGCCGGGGTAAAAAAGGTTGTTGTCCTGAGCACCGATAAAGCGGTATATCCAATAAATGCTATGGGTATGTCAAAGGCTCTAATGGAAAAGATTATGGTTGCAAAAGCCCGGTTATGCAATCCGGAGAAAACGGTATTATGCGGTACCCGTTACGGTAATGTTATGGCCTCCAGAGGCTCCGTGATTCCCCTATTTATTTCTCAAATTAAAGAAGGGAAGCCTATCACCATAACGGATCCTAATATGACTAGATTTATGATGACCATAGAAGATGCTATTGATCTGGTCTTATATGCTTTTGAAAATGCTCAGCCGGGGGATATTTTCGTGCAGAAAGCTCCGGCTGCCACTATAGGTACTTTGGCGTCTGCGTTGAAAAAATTATTTAAAGCTGATAATCCTGTGAAGATAATAGGGACGAGACATGGCGAAAAATTATACGAAACCTTGCTTACAAGAGAAGAAATGGCTAAAGCCGAAGATTTAGGAAAATATTATCGCATACCAATGGATGATAGGGATCTGAATTATGGTTTATATTTTTCTGAAGGGAAAGCAGAAGTTTCTTTGAAAGAGGACTATAATTCTCATAATACATATCGCTTAAGCGAAGAAGAACTTATTGAACTATTATTGAAAGTTGATTATGTGCGGAAAGAATTGAAAGACTGGAAACGGTAAAGATTAAGCTCAAATATGAAATCTATTCTCGTAACCGGAAGCCAGGGATTTATAGGGCAAAATCTTGTTCAGGC
>Ga0334722_10003810_pt1 | contig 16067 bp, 15 predicted proteins | sample C3_bottom_MG_FD_207210 | JGI IMG/M metagenome (GOLD analysis project Ga0334722, IMG submission 207210) | Sediment microbial communities from Yellowstone Lake, YNP, Wyoming, USA - C3_bottom | ecosystem: Environmental > Aquatic > Freshwater > Lake > Sediment | place: USA: Wyoming | collected...
ACATTTTGCAAATTTAGCAGCTTTTTGATATCTTGTTTCATAGAAGTGGTGGGGATTTATGTTTAGTCGCTTAAATCCTACCACTTCTTTGGTTATCCACCACACTGTTTAGTATAGAGCCTTTTTTTGTTGACAACCCTTTATTTATAAATTAACTTAAATAAGCAATCAAACGGATTGTTTATTGGTCCTTTTACAATCTTTATATATAGGAGAAGCCCATGTCTATTCGTTTATCAAACGGCCATGTTTTGGAGTATGTGGTTGCAAGCGGCGCGCTTGGCTTTGACGGCAAGGGTTGGCCGTGGGAATGACCACTTGTGAGTTTGGGCCTCATTAAACCTGAACTTTTCACATCTTTCCTTAAGACATTGACGCTCCCACCGCGTCCAGGAAACCTGCGGTGGTGGAAACCGTGGGAATGCGTCCGTATTATTGCTGGAGGTTCAGTCAACAAAGTTGGCCTCACCAATTTAGGGACTGCATGGTGGTGCGAAGAAGTAGGTCCGCATCTCGATTTTCAAAAATTCCCTCTCGCCGGATCTATTTACGGAAATAGGGAGGAATTGATGGAATCTGCGAGAATGCTAGACCCGTTTGACCTCGTTGCATTAGAGGTTAACGATTCGTGCCCCAATACCGGTCATGCGAAGAAACAAGCTGAGGTCATCATTGAAAATGTAAAAGCAGTTAAGTCTGTGTCTCGCCATCCGATCATCATCAAAGTTTCTGTTGATCAGGATTATCTTGCGATTGCATATGGACTCAAGGGAGTCGCGGAAGCAATCTCGATTAACAGCGTGCTGTGGAGCATAGTATTTCCCAATGGTGAAACTAGTCCATTGTGGAAACTTGAGAAGAGGGTTGGAGGCGGAGGCGGAGGTGTTTCCGGTAAACCAGCACAGAAGCACAATTGGAAAGCCGTCGAAGACCTGGCTAAGCAAGGCGCACTTCCCGTTATTGGTCCAAGCATAATGGAATTTTCAGACCTTGATAAGCTCAGGGCTCTTGGTGCGCACGCATTTAGTTTTGGCGCGATTCATCTGCGAACATCTTGGAAACCGACATCAATTGTAAGGAGAGACCGACTATGCAGCAAAAGGTAACCGACGAAATAGTTTTGTACAACTTGCATGATATGCATGTGCATCTCAGACGAGGACTGATGATGGTGAATGTCCTGCTGTTCACGATTAAGATTTTTGCCAGGGCAGTTGTTATGGGAAATCTTAACAGGGAACAGGGAGGTCCGATTGTGACGGCAAATCAGGTGGTCGGATATCGCGATGAGATAATGCGGGAGGTTGATCGGGCGCACTGCGAGTTCGAGCCCATTATGACGGTTATGCTGGTGAGGGGCATGACGCCGGCGATCCTGCGCGCGGCCCACAAAGCCGGCGCGCGGGTGCTGAAGTGGATTCCAGGCGGAGCGTCAAGCAATTCAGAGGAAGGTGTTCCGATGTGGGAACTGAAAAAATATTATCCCGTGCTCAAGGAGGCAGAGCAGCTCGGAATGATATTTTCCGGTCATTGGGAGCTTTCGCATGACTTTGAAACCGGTCTTGAGATTCCTGAGATCCTGCGGGAAAAGATGGCGATGTTGTATTTCTTAGAACTTTTGGAAGATGCACAGAAGTATTTTCCGGGCCTAAGGATCATTGCCGAGCATCTGACTACTGCGAAAGGAATCCAAATCGTCAAAGCAGCTCCTGTTACAGTTGCCGGAACTTTTACGGCACATCACCCATTTCTGATACATAAACAGGTGTTCAATAAGAAAGGCAATGTGTCAAATCCAGACCTGTATTGTAAGCCTTGTGCGAAAGGAGAGATTGACCAACAGGCAATAATTGCTGAAATGACAAGTGGTGATCCGAGTTTCTTTTTCGGGTCTGATAGCGCTCCTTGGCCGCGAGATAAGAAAAAAGGACCGACACCAGCTGCGGGAATTTGTACCTCGCCGACCGCTATCCAGCTTCTCTGCAGCGTTTTCGAGAAGGCAGGAAAACTGGATCGACTTTCCGATTTCGTTTCAGTTTTTGGTCCGCGCTTCTATGGGCTGCCTCCTGTTCCTAAGAAAATAACATTGATGCGGCGTTCATGGACGCCGGCTAAATATCAAGGCGATGTCAGGATCTTCCAGGGAGGAGAGATTCTAGACTGGAGAGTTGCCAATGGCAACGGCCTGCCCCACGTTTGACGGGGTAGGCTTTTTTATATATAATAATCTGCGCAAAGGTGATAAGATTTAATTATAGGTATGAATTATAAAATAAAAATTTTAATAATTTGTTTAGCCATTGTTGTTTTGGCTATGGTTAGCTTTTTTTATATCAAAAGCATCGGCAGTCGAAAAGCAAAAATACAGGTAAGTGAGGAGCAAAACCAACAAATCGAAGAAAAAAATAGCGAGCCTATTGGAGGTACGACCTCTCTCGACCAAAGCGACCAAAAGAGGTCGGACCTCGAGACGCCGGCAAGTGAAAAGAGCGCGGAACCAGTTGGAGACTCAGTCTCTGATGCGCAAAAAGAAACCTCGAGACTGAGTCTCGGGAATTCTCCTGTAAAAATCACTGATAGATTGGTTAATTTTGGTTTTCAATCTGCGACAAATCGTTCCATTGATACGATCATAATTCATTCGACCTATGATGCAATTGGCAGCGATCCGTTCAATGTCGCGGGCGTAATAGCGGAATATACGAGTTATGGCGTTTCACCGCATTATCTGATTGGCCGGGACGGAAGCATATATAGGCTGGTGGAAGATAAAAACATCGCTTATCACGCTGGAGTCGCGCAAACGCCGGACGGGCGGACGAATGTGAATGATTTTTCGATTGGCATTGAGCTCATCAATACGAAAACTGACAAAGTGACTGACGCGCAGTATGCTGCTTTGAATGATTTAATAGTGCAATTGAAAAGCGAATATAAAATCAGATATGTGCTGGGGCATGACCAAATCGCGCCCGGCCGAAAAACTGACCCGTGGAATCTGGATTGGAGCAGATTAAAATAAAATTATGCCCGGTAGTGAAATTTCAATTAATTGTCTTGAGACAACTTGATAGCAATTTTATTTACGGGTTAAACAAAACTTAAAGCAAGAAATCAATACTGATACTCGAAATATGATTTGGTATTGAAATTCTACTACCGGGTATGCAAATCCAAAATAAATTAGAAAAATTTTTTATGACATTATCCGGCATTCTTTTGACGGTTCTGATTGTTTTGGGAATTAAGGTTCAGAAAGATGGCAGTAAGGTGACTGTTATTAGTAATGATGAATCTGGAAACGATGTTTTAGCTAGTGAACAAAATACAACAGCAGTCAGCAATCAATCGACGCAGGATAATAAAATAAATCAATTTCCAACTTCTGATACAGTTCCGAACGCGGCACCGCCGGTTGCTATTCCGGCAGATAAATCAACGGCTACGCCTATAGCAACTAATCCGGCTCCGATGCCGGTTCCTGTTCCAAAAAAACATAAAACCAGAAGTTCATAGATGGAAAATAATTCTAAAAAATTTATCAGCGAGTTTCGCGTCATGGGCACAGATGTTTCGGTGGAGATTATTGATGGCGGATCGTCCGCCGAAAAAGCGCTGGAAAAAATCAAAGAAATTTTCGCGGAGAATGAAAAAATATTTAGCCGGTTTAGAAAAGACAGTGAGCTTTCTAAAATCAATGATAGTATTGGAAAAGAAATTATTGTTTCAGAAAAAATGTTTGAAGTTTTGGAATTGTGCTTGCAATTCAATAAAATATCCGATGGATATTTTGATCCGCGCATCATAGAAAATTTGGAAAAAATCGGCTATGATAAAGATTTCAAAACTAATGATTTGAATAGCGAAGATTTCAAGGAAATAAGATTAGAAAAAATCAAAGGAGAGTTGGCAGATGATTTAATTTTGGATTTAAATAAAAAAACAGTTATTGCGAAAGTTAGGATTGATACGACCGGCATCGCTAAAGGTTATGCAGTGGATGAGGCAGCGCAATATTTAAAAAACCAAGGATTTGAAAATTTTATAGTCGATGCTGGTGGCGATATGTTTGCTTGGGGAAAAAATATTGATAACGTGGATTGGACGATTGGCGTGGAGGGAATTGAAGATAATGAGACTGTGCTGAAATTAAACAACGAAGGTATTGCTACCTCGGGAATTTCCAGGAAACGCTGGAAAATTGGAAATAAAAAAGTTCATCATCTCATTAATCCGAAAGATCCGGAAAATTTTTCATATGACATAAAAACTGTTACAGTAACAGAAGAAAAAACAGTCGAAGCTGATGGGCGGGCGAAAGTCTTGGTGCTGATGGGTAAAGAGAAAGGTTTGGAATTCGCGAATAAGAATAATACTAAGGCATTATTTTTGGATTATCGAGGCAATGTTTATTTATCCCAATCAATTAAAAATCAGTTGATTTAAATTTATGGAAACACCATGGGTTTGGTATATTGCTAGAGCTTCCGGATTGGTCGGCTTTATTTTTCTCTGGATAACGATTTTTTTGGGACTGGCGATCCGTAATCCGCTGCTCAAAAAAATTGTTGAGCCGATTTATAGTTTTGACTTTCATTGTTTCACGGCAGACCTGGCGATTTTTTGGGCTTTGATTCATGGCACAAGTTTCCTTTTTGATAAGATGATCGGTTTTAGCATTGCTGATGTGGCAATTCCATTTTTTTCGCGAACGGAGTTTGTAAATGTGAACTATCTGGCGCTGGGCATCCTAGCTTTCTACGCGATGGTCATTATGACCATTACTTCATATTTACGCAGTCACATAAATCATTTTGTCTGGAGAATCCTGCATTTTCTGAATCCGCTGGCGTTTATCTTTGTGATTGCACACGGTTATTTGATCGGTACGGATATGAAAAACTTCTGGATTGACGGAGCCTATTTAATATTCTCAGCTTTGCTGGTTTTAATTTATCTTTCCAGTCTAGTTGCTGTGGTTATAAATAGAATTAAACAAAAACAACTCGAAGGTTCAACCTTTGAGGAGCGATAACGGTTCCAAGGTTGAACCTTAGCGGAGCTGAACCTCACCCCAGCCTTCTCCTAAAAAGGAGAGGGAGAGTATGAAATAAAACTATGAATATCGAAATTAAAATTGAGAACAAAGTCGTCGAAGTCAGGCTTATGGAAAAAAAGACGGTCCGAAACAAGATTGTTATTTCTGAAGAGCATCGGCTCTCAGAAGATTTGTTGCCGACCATTGATAAACTGCTCAAAAAAAATAAGTTTGAGCCCAAAGATATTGAGGAAATGACCTTGCAATCCGACCTCGGTGAAAATTTCACCACTTACCGCATCGCCAAGGCAGTCACGGATGCGTTCAATTGGGCGAATAGTCAGTAGCTTGTCATTGCGAGGAGTCTGCCGCAGACGACGTGGCAATCTAGCTATTTGAATTTTCAAACGAGATTGCTTCGCTACATTCCATTCCGCTCGCAATGACAGAATTTACTAGGTAAATAGCTTAGTTTGACACTCAAAATTGGCGGGCGTATAATACTTTTATCGACAAGATAAATTGTAAAATATTTATATGCAAATATATAAATGCGACATTTGTAAAAAAGCAATAAACAGAGAAAAATCTGCAAAGGTTCGAATTGTCTGGGAAGGAGCAAATCTTTCAGCTTTTAATTGCTATGAAATTTGCGAAAATTGTAGTAAGCCCGTTGCAAAATTTCTAAAGGATAAAAAATTGATAAAAGATAAAAAAGATGGAAAATAATATAAAAAAAGAATTAACCCTTGAGGATATCGCGGGGCTGATCAAGACAAGCGCGGATGAAACCAGAAGGGGATTGGAAGAAAAGATGGTTGAAACCAGGAAGGCATTGGAAATAAAAATTGATGCTTCGGCGGAAGAGGTTGCTTCGATGACGCAAAGACACTTTTTAAGTTTGGAAGCGGATATAAAGGAAGTAAAAGAGGATATAAAAGAAGTAAAGGCAGATACGGAAAAAATTAAAACTGATATGAATAAGAAAGTTGATGTTTTTAAGTATAACGACCTGACGTATAGAGTTGAGAAGCTAGAGGATAAAGCTGGAATAGTGAGAATGAAGGCTGCGACAGCTTGACTTTGGCCTAAAAATCTGCTATACTTGATATAAGTTAAAAGACGGGTGAACTTTCCCCGTCTTTTTGTTTGTTTTAAATCAATAAAAATAAAAAAATGTCTAAATTTGAGGGGGTAATGCAAGCCTACGATAAAGTAAGAGAATCCATATCAAAAAAGCTTGAAGATTTCAAGAAAAAATTTGAAACTTCCAAAACTGAAATGTCTCAGGAGATGATGAAGGCAGAAACTCCCGAGGATATGATTGCTTTGGGAAAAAAACTTCAAGAACAAGGCGAGGCTTTAAAAGTCGAAGAGGCTTCCGCCAATGAAGAAACAAAAAATGAAGACTTTGCTGGTGAAATGGCTAAAGAGGATGATCTTGAAATTGAACATCAAAAAGCCGAAAGACAGGGTGAGGAGAATTTAGGCGCTGAAATGGCAAAAGATACTGAGAATGAAATAGCTGCCAAAGAATTGGAGGAATTAAAATTGAAAGACGAAACAGAATCAGCAGAAAAAGCCGAAGCAATATTAAGCAAATTAAACGGCGAAGAGGGGGGTTGGCAGAAAAAACAAGCAGAACAAGATGCGGAAATGAAGAAACGTAATGTTGCTTGGGAAAAATTAATGGACGGACAGTTCTATAACGACCCTAAAAATGTGGATACTTCGATGCAAATGTTGGATGAAATTGATGAAATGGAAAATAAGTTGGGCAATAAAGGAGAATATCTGCATAATAATCAAGTTCGAGAACTAGTCGCCTTTCATCTAATTAATCTTCATAGACTCGATGATGCTAAAAAAATTGTTTCTGGTATGAAGGATGGGGGTAGCAAAGAGGAAAGATTGAAACGAATTGAAATTGCATCTTGGAACGAAACTGAAAAAGCCGTAGATGAAATGTCAAAAATGATGATGGATCCTAATGATTTGGCTAAAGAAGGAGAGGAATTTGTTGTTGCAAATAATGCCTTTCATGAAAAGAGAGCAAAACTAGCCGCAGAAGTGGCACGGAAAGCAGGATTCGAAAGCTTTAGACAGGTTCAAGATGCAGAAAAGCAAATCGACAAAGAAGTTGTCGAGGCAGAAAAAAACGGCAGCAAGAATTTACCAGAACTTCAGAAAAAACAAACAACACTTACACGTCTAGGCGCATATGTTGCACATGAACTTTATGTCAACAGTAGAGGGGAGGAAGTCAGTAAATTTTAATTTTTCATTTAACCTGTGGATAACTAGTTTATTAAATGATTAAGTAAAAACTGAATTTTTAATAAAATGGCTTGAAAGAGCCATTTTTGTTTTGTGGGCGAGAATTTGACAAATAAAGAGATTTTGTTCTTGACAAGGTTTAAAAAATCGCTATAATTAGTAATACGTTTGTCAAGCCTGCTGTCAAAGGCAGATGAGACTAAAAAAACCTTCTTCATGAACTAGGTCCGGGGGTGAAAAAAGTTCAAATAATGGCGTAAAACAGCCAAAATCTTGCAACATACAATCAAATAATTTAATAACATACTTAAGATCTCATTTATATTACTTGTTTCTTAGACTCTAAACGAAACAAGGAATAACATAATGAGAGTATTTTTATGCTTAAAGTTCAAAAAACCTTGAAGGTAAAGGATACCTTTAGTTCAGAATCTTCTTTGTCGAAAAGAAAATTCTTCAAGACAATGTCAATGGTATCCCTACCAAACTTGATTGAGGCCCAATTAAATTCCTATGATTGGCTGCTGGAAAAAGGCGTAAAAGAACTTTTATCGGAGGTAAACCCGATTACTGACTTTACCGGCAAGGATTTGGAGTTATCCTTTGAAGATTATTATCTAGATGAACCAAAATACGACGAAGTTACGGCTAAGAATAAGAATATCTCTTATGAAGCGCCGCTTCGTTGCAAGGTTAGATTAGTTATCAAGAAAACTGGAGAAATCAAAGAGCAAGAAATTTACCTGGGTGATTTCCCGATTATGACTGAGCGCGGAACTTTCATTATCAATGGTGTTGAGAGGGTCGTGGTTAGTCAGTTGATCCGAAGCCCGGGTGTTTTCTTCACGATGGACTATCAAAAGGGACGCCGATTGTTCGGAGCCAAGATTATCCCGAATCGTGGAGCCTGGTTGGAAATCGAAACAGACTTCGATGGTGTTTTGTATGTAAAAATTGATAGAAAAAGAAAAGTTTCCCTAACTTCATTGTTGCGGGCTTTTGGGTATGCGACTGACAAGCAGTTGCAAGATATTTTTTCCGATACTGATAAAGGAGAGATCAGCTATATTGCTGAATCAATTAGAAAGGATGCTTCCAAGGATCAAGCTGAAGGTTATAAGGAGGTTTACAAAAGAATCAGACCAGGTGATTTGGCGACAGCTGAAAATGCCAAGCAGATGATTGACTCAATGTTCTTCAACTTTGAAAAATATGACTTTGGAAGCGTTGGACGCTATCGTTTGAACCAGCGACTGGAAATTGACCTGCCAAATACTGAAGAGAATCGAGTACTTTTGCGAGATGATTTGATTGCAATCGTAAAAGAGATCATTAAATTGAACAATGATCCGACTGCACAAGCGGATGATATCGATCATCTGGGCAATAGGCGCGTGCGAGCTGTGGGCGAGTTGGTACAAAACAAATTGCGCGTTGGTTTTGCCAGAATGAGCCGAAACATCAAAGATAGGATGAGTACTTGCGATATTGAAACTGTGGTGCCGGGACAACTGATCAACTCGCGACCGATCGCCGCTGCGATAAAAGAATTCTTTGCTAGCTCCCAGCTTTCACAGTTTATGGACCAGGTAAATCCATTGGCGGAGTTGGAACACAAGCGCAGACTTTCCGCGATGGGACCTGGCGGTTTGACCCGTGAACGAGCTGGATTTGAAGTTCGCGATGTTCATCATTCACATTATGGAAGGATTTGTCCGGTAGAAACTCCGGAAGGTCCAAACATCGGTTTGGTCGGACATTTGGCAACCTACGCCAAGATCAATGAATATGGTTTCTTGGAAACTCCATACCGCAAGGTGTATCATGAAGTGAAAATTCCGCCAGCTGGCGGAGCTGAGAAACTTTTGAATAGAATTTTAAATGAAGATGTCGCTGGCGCAAAGGCCGGAACATTGATTGATGAAAAATTAGCCGCTGAAATTGCGAAAGATAAGAAAATAAAGACTATTAAGATAAAACCTTGGGCCAGCAATGAAATCGAATATGTAAATGCTACCAAAGAGGATCGCAAAACAATTGCGCATGCCAACATCAATATGGATGTGCACGGCAATGTTTTGGATGAGGTGGTTGGAGCGAGAGTGAAAGGGCATGCGACAGAAATCGAAGCGACCAAACTTGATCATGTTGATGTGTCAGCTAAGCAGATGATCTCTGTGGCAACATCCTTGATTCCATTCTTGGAACATGATGATGCCAACCGAGCCTTGATGGGTTCAAATATGCAGCGTCAGGCTGTATCTTGTGTGAAACCGCAAGCTCCACTGGTTGGAACCGGCATTGAAGACAAAGCAGCGGCTGACTCAGGTCAGGTTGTGATTGCGAAGTTTGCCGGAGAGGTTGTCGAAGTTGACGCCGATCACATTATTGTGAAAGAAGAAGCGCCGGCCGCTGCGAAAAAACCTTTTATAAAAAGAGAATATAGATTACAGACTTTTGTAAAATCAAATGCCTTCACTTCAATGAATCAGGTGCCGCGAGTCGAGAAGGGACAAGTGGTGAAGAAGGGCGAGATGTTGGCCGATGGCGCTTCAACTGATCATGGTGAATTGGCGCTTGGACAAAATATTGTCATTGCTTTTGTTCCATGGGAAGGATCAAACTATGAAGATGCTATTATTATCTCCGAAAAACTAGTCCAAGGCGATCGTTACAGCTCAATCCACATTGAGGATTTCTCAATTGATGTGCGTGATACGAAGCTTGGGCCCGAAGTGATTACCCGCGATATTCCAAATATCGGTGAAGAAAGACTGAAGAATTTGGATGAAACTGGAATCATCAGAATCGGAGCAGAAGTTTCTTCCGGTGATATTTTGTGCGGAAAGATTTCTCCCAAGGGTGAAGGCGACCTGACGAGCGAAGAAAGATTATTGCGCGCCATCTTCGGAGAAAAATCCAGAGACGTGAAGGATAGTTCGCTATATTTGCCGCATGGTGAATATGGAAAAGTCGTGGATATAAAAATATTTTCCCGCGAGCAGGGCGATAAGCTTCCAACCGGCGTGATTCAGCAAATTCAGGTTTCAGTGGCGCAGTTGAAGAAAATCTCGGTGGGAGACAAATTGGCCGGACGCCATGGAAACAAAGGTGTTATCTCCAGAGTGGCGCCGGTTGAGGATATGCCATATTTGCCGGATGGAACACCGGTCGATATGATTTTAAATCCATTAGGTATCGCTTCCCGTATGAATATTGGACAGATTTTGGAAACCCATCTTGGTTGGGCCGCTTTGAAGCTGGGTTACAAAGCTGCCACTCCGGCTCTGGAAGGAATCACTGAGGAACAAATCAGGGGTGAATTGAAAAAGGCCGGACTGCCGGAAACCGGAAAAATCAAATTAGTGAACGGACGAACCGGTGAGCAATTTGAAAACGAATCAACGGTGGGCGTTCAATATATCATGAAACTGCATCATTTGGTTGATGACAAGATTCACATGCGTTCAATCGGACCGTACTCTTTGATCACTCAGCAGCCGCTGGGAGGAAAGGCGCAGTTCGGAGGCCAGAGATTTGGAGAAATGGAAGTATGGGCGCTGGAAGGTTATGGCGCAGCTTATACTTTGCAGGAAATGCTGACAATCAAGTCTGATGACGTAATGGGAAGAAGCAAGGCTTATGAATCCATCATTAAAGGTGAATTAATAAAGAGCCCGAATCTTCCGACTTCTTTCAATGTTTTGGTAAATGAATTGAAGGGCTTGGCGCTCAATGTAGAACTCATTGGCGTTAAGAAGGAAGAAGATGAAGAAATGGATGACTATCATTCATCTCGAGGGTAACTTAAATAAATTTCAAATCTAAATTTTAAATAAAGTTTAAATTCACAAATTATGGATCCTATTACTAAAGTAAGTGATTTCAACAGCGTGCAGCTGAAACTGGCCGGTCCAAACCAAATTTTGGAATGGTCGCACGGTGAAATCACCAAGCCGGAAACAATCAATTATCGAACTCAGCGCTATGAAAAGGACGGACTTTTCTGCGAGAAAATCTTCGGACCATCGCGCGATTGGGAATGCTATTGCGGGAAATACAAGCGAATCCGATATAAAGGCATTGTTTGCGATAAGTGCGGCGTGGAAGTTACCCGTTCGAGCGTGCGAAGAGAAAGAATGGGGCACATCCAATTGGCGGTGCCAGTTTCGCATATTTGGTTTTTGCGCGGCGTGCCTTCAAAGATCGGTTTGGCTTTGGGAATGAGTCCGCAGGAGTTGGAGAAAGTTATTTATTTCTCAAACTACATCATTTTGAACGTGGATGAATCTGCGCGCGAAAAATCTTTAGCGCAACTGGAACAGGAATTCAAGACCAAGCAGAAAGAAATCGCTAAATTGGAAGACAAAGCCAAAGAAAGCAAAACGGAAGAGTTGAAAGGCATCTATCGAACAGCCAAAGAAGAGTTGAAAGGACTGCAAAGATTTCAAATTATTACCGAAGTTGAATATTTCAATCTTTCCACCAAATACGGCCAAGTTTTCTCAGCCGGCATCGGCGCGGAAGCAATCCGTCGGATTTTGGAAAATCTGGATATGAACGCCGAAGTGAAATTACTAAAAAAAGATTTAGAGAATGAAGAAATTACGGATAAGAAAAAAACCCTTAAAAGAATCAAGCTGTTCCAAGGATTCATTAATGCTGAACTTCGCTTGGAATGGATGTTGCCGACCGTTATTCCGGTTATTCCGCCAGATTTGCGGCCAATGGTGGCTCTCGATGGCGGACGTTTTGCGACTTCTGATCTGAATGATTTATACCGCCGAATTATCAATCGAAACAATCGTTTGAAAAAACTGATTGAAATCGGGGCGCCGGAAGTTATTACCCGAAATGAAAAACGAATGCTGCAGGAGGCAGTGGACGCTTTATTTGACAACAGCGCGAGGCGCGGACAAGTCAGCGTTACGGCTTCAACCGGACAAAGGCGGGCGCTTCGATCTTTGGCGGATACTTTAAAGGGAAAACAAGGCCGTTTCCGACAAAATTTGCTCGGAAAACGCGTGGATTATTCCGGACGTTCGGTAATTGTGGTTGGCCCGAAATTGAAATTGCACCAGTGCGGATTGCCAAAGAAGATGGCGCTGGAACTTTTCAAACCGTTTATTATCAATAAGCTGATTGAAAGAGAGTTGGCGTATAATGTCCGTTCTGCCGGCAAGATGGTGGAAGGTGAAAGCGAAGAAGCCTATGAAATTTTGGATGAGATTATTTCTCACCACTATGTGATGCTGAACCGCGCTCCGACCTTGCACAGGCTTTCCATCCAAGCTTTCCAACCGGTGCTAATCGAAGGAAAGGCGATTCAATTGCATCCGATGGTTTGTTCAGCCTTTAATGCTGACTTCGATGGCGACCAGATGGCGGTGCACGTTCCATTGACTGACAAAGCGCGCTGGGAAAGTGAGAATCTGATGCTCTCCAGAAGAAATCTTTTGAAACCGGCCAGCGGTGAACCAATCATCTCTCCAACTTTGGATATGGTATTGGGTTGTTACTACATCACGCACATCTTGAAAGGCGCAAAAGGCGAAGGAAAAATCTTCTCGAGTTTTGACGAGGCGGTTATGGCCTATGAATTAGGTAAGGTTGATGTGCGAGCTGAGGTGAAAGTTTTACACGCAGGAAAAGTTCTAACAACTTCCGTCGGACGAGTCAAATTGAATGAGATTATTCCTGCCGGCATCGATTACATCAATTACGAAATGACCAAAAAAGAATTGAAGCTTTTGGTAGCCAAGGTTTTGGAAGTTTGCGGCGCCGAAGAAACTGCCTTGTTTGCCGACAGAATCAAGGATTTGGGATTCTCTTCAGTCACCAAGTCCGGACTTTCTTGGGGAATGGCCGACCTTAATGTGCCGGCTGTGAAGAAAGAAATTATGGATGATGCTGAAACCAAAGTTGGCGTTATTAAACAACAATTCAACATGGGACTTTTGACCGAAAATGAAAGAAAGGGCCAGGTTATTGAAATTTGGAACAATGCTAAAAATAAAATTACGGACGCAGTGCGTTCCGGCATGGACAAAGAAGGTCCGGTTTATTCGATGGTGTATTCCAAGGCCCGCGGCTCTGAATCAGTGGTGGTTCAGATGTCCGGTATGAAGGGTCTCATGGCTGGTCCGACCGGAGAAACGATTGAGTTGCCGATCAAGAGTTGTTTCAAGGAAGGCTTAAATGTGTTGGAATATTTTATCTCTACTCATGGAGCCAGAAAAGGTATGGCTGATACAGCTCTCAGAACTGCAACGGCTGGTTATCTGACCCGAAGGTTGGTGGATGTTTCACAGGATATTATTATTCGTGAAGAGGATTGTAAGGATAAAGTCGGTTCATATTTATACAAAGAAGATTCAGACAGGATTGGACAGAGTTTTGCCAGCCGTGTGATTGGAAGGGTTGCTTTGGAGGATGTGGCCAATCCAAAATCCGGAGAAGTTATCGTTGAAAAAGGCGCTCTGATCAACAAAGAACAAGGTGAAGCTATTGAAAAAGCCAATATTGGACAAATCAAGATTCGATCGCTAGTAACCTGCAAAACTCCGCGCGGAGTTTGCCAGAAATGTTACGGGTTGGATCTGGGACGGGGCAATTTGGTGCAGATGGGACAAGCAGTCGGAATTGTTGCGGCGCAAGCCATTGGCGAACCGGGAACCCAGCTGACTATGCGTACCTTCCATATCGGAGGTGTAGCGGGAACGGACATCACTCAAGGTTTGCCGCGTGTGGAAGAAATTTTTGAAGCGCGCCCTCCAAAAGGCGAGGCCGTTATTTCCGAAGTAGACGGAAAAGTTGTGGAAGTTTCCAGCGCTGATAAAATGACTATCATCAAAATTGAAACAGAAGGCAAGACCAAGGCTGTTCAGGAATATGAAATTCCAATGGGCAGCACTGTCAAAGTTGCCGAGGGCGATTTGATCGGCAAAGGTTCTAAGCTTTCTGAAGGAAATATTGATCTCAAGAAACTTTACAAAACCATGGGCTGGGAAGCAGTGCATCGATATATTGTCAAAGAAATTCAGGAAATTTATGCTTCACAGGGCGAGGGCATTAACGACAAGCACATCGAAGTCATCATCAAGCAGATGTTTAGCCGATTGCAAATTACGACATCCGGCAGCACAACTTTGATGGGCGGCGATATCATTGAGAAAGACCAATTCCGTGAAGTAAATCAAAAAGCGAAAGCGGACGGCGGAGAGTTGGCAACCGGCGAAGAAATTCTGTTAGGAATCACAAAAGTGGCGCTCTCAACCGAAAGTTTCCTATCAGCGGCTTCTTTCCAGGAAACTGCCCGCGTCTTGATCAACGCGGCGGTTGAAGGAAAAGTTGACCACCTGCGAGGTCTCAAAGAAAACGTCATCATCGGAAAACTTATTCCAGCTGGAACGGGATACAAGTCAGAGAAGTAAGCACATTAGCAAATAATCGCTCAGGAATGGGCGATTTTTTGTTTGATTGAGTCGAGTCTTGACTAATATTGTATAATCCAGTATAATGGAAATATATCCAAAATAATGGAATAAGATTATGAACAAATTAAACAATCTCTTGTTTGCTACTTCTCAACAAAAAATACTAAGTTTTTTGGTGGAGGATTTTGCCGAATATACCGAAAAAGAAATTGCCAATAATGCGGATGTAAAAAAATCAGCCGTTAATTTAGCGTTGCATGATTTGGTTGCTTGTGGATTAATTCAAAAAAGAAAAGTTGGCCGCACCTCGCTTCTGCAGGCTGATTTTAAAAATAACTTAATTAAAGAAATAAAAATTCTAAAAAATATTTTAGAGGTGCGGCCATTAGTTGAAAAATTAAAAAAAGAAAGTTTGAGAATAGTTTTGTTTGGTTCTTTTGCTAGCGGGCTTAATAACAGGGAAAGCGATATTGATTTATTTGTTTTAGCTAATGATGACAAGTCAATTAGGAAAATAATAAACGATTCTGAATTTGCCGAGCGAGTGCAATTGATTTTTAAGACACCAAGTGAAATGTTAAAAATTAATAAAAATAAACCCTTGCTTTTTCAAGAAATAGAAAAAGGCAAGATATTATGGGAAATAAATGAAAACTAAGGAATTTGAAAAATGCTTGGAGAGAGGAAAAATTAAAGATTTTCCCAATGCCAAGCAATTGGTTTCCAAGGAATTGGATTCAGCCAAAGAAGATTTAGGTACAGCGCAGGAAAGTTTCAAAGAGAAAAACTATAAATGGAGCACAATCCAGGCATATTATTCAATGTTTCATACCGGGCGAGCTTTGATCTATCAAAAAGGTTATCGTGAAAAGAGCCATTTCTGCTTGATGGAAGCTTTGAAATCCTTGTATGTTTCTGAGCATGTTTTGAGTTATGAATTTCTTGAGGCCTTGCAACTTGGCAAAACATTGCGCGAAAACGCAGATTATTACGGTGACTTTGATAAATCCGGCACCGAAAGCATGCTGGCAAGTGCCGAAAGTTTTCTAAAAGAGGCTAAAAAAATTTTACAAGCTGGAAAGGCAGTTTAATGATGGCGGAAAACTTATCCCAGCTGGAACCGGATACAAGGCAGAGAAATAATCATGGATACAAAAAAACAATCCTCAAGAATGAGGATTGTTTTTGTGGCTCTTTAACAAATAGTGTGTTGAATTAACATCAGAAATGGTATGAATGCCAGGGTTACTTTTGCAATATAGTTATCAATATTTCTAAATCCAAACGAGACTCTCTTAATCATCTTAATCTTGGTA
>Ga0334722_10003811_pt1 | contig 16063 bp, 16 predicted proteins | sample C3_bottom_MG_FD_207210 | JGI IMG/M metagenome (GOLD analysis project Ga0334722, IMG submission 207210) | Sediment microbial communities from Yellowstone Lake, YNP, Wyoming, USA - C3_bottom | ecosystem: Environmental > Aquatic > Freshwater > Lake > Sediment | place: USA: Wyoming | collected...
TGAAAGATATTAGGAATTCTCTATTATAGATTCTACTTTTTCCATTAGTTTTTTATCTTGAAGAGACTCAAGAATTGAATTTCGTATATTTTTTAATCGATTTGGATCGCCAGAATATAACTTCGACATGGTTTCGATTTCCCTTTCAAAAGAGTAATTTTACAAGTAAAATTTTGCAGTAGATGATATTTTACGAACAAAAATTGCCATGTCTAATGAAATTTTGAATTAACACCATTTTAAATTTAAATTACTATGAGCTATCGTATCAGCGTTGCAAGATAATGCATATCTAAAATGTATAGATCCTCAGTGTGGTTTAGAGTATGCTATAAAATCAGGGATTTTAGAGTGTAGTAAAGGACATTTACTGGATGTCAAATATAAAAAAAATCCTTCACGTGCACTAAAAGAATTATTCTACAGTAGACGTAATCCTCAAGGAAGTATATTTAATGAAAGTGGGGTATGGCGCTTTCGAGAGTTATTGAATTTTTGTCAGATAGATACCGGGAATTTAGAAGAATGCTCTCAACATTTAGTATCGCTAGATGGAGCTGAGGGAAGACAGTCAAAACCTTACCATATGTCAAGGGTTGCTGAGTTCGTAGAAATACCTAGTGATAATTTGTTACTTCAACCGGAAGGCTACAATCCAAGTGGTTCATTTAAAGACAATGGAATGGCAGCTGCAGTAACTCATGCAAAGCTTGTCAATGCAAAAAAAATAGTATGTGCGTCAACTGGCAATACATCTGCAGCTGCTGGGATGTATGCTGCTAATGAAAATATTGAATGTGATGTATACATTCCAGCTGGGCAAATTGCTCCGGGTAAGCTAAGCCAAGCATATCAGTTTGGTGCTCAAATAATTGAAGTTGATGGAAATTTTGATGATGCATTTTCAAAATCTCTAGAAGATGCAAAAAAATATGGAGGATACACTGTAAATTCAATCAATCCATTTAGAATAGAGGGTCAGAAAACTATTATATTTAGAGCATTAGAAAATCAAAACTGGGAATCTCCTGATTGGATAGTTTATCCTGGAGGTGCTCTAGGAAATACATCAAGCTGTGGAAAATGCTTAATAGAATTATACGAATGGGGGTGGATTAAGAAAATTCCTCGAATTGCTGTTGTAAATGCGGAAGGGGCAAATACATTGTATGATTTGTATAATGGGAAATTTGAAGAAACAAAATTACAATGGAATAAAGGCAAACCAGACATTGAATTAATTCAGAGATACTATGCGTTTTTAGATAAAAAGGGAATTCGTCCAAAGACTAAGGCAACTGCAATTCAAATTGGTAGACCATCAAACATTCTCAAAGGATTAAGAGCATTAGATTTTACAAATGGTGTTGTTACCCAAGTTTCAGATTCTGAAATGTTAGATGGGATGTCTATAGTAGGACTAAATGGATTTGATTGTGAAATGGCTTCAGGCGCAGTACCAGCTGGAATTAGAAAATTAATCCAAGAAGAAATAATTAAAAAAGATGATACGGTAATTGGAATTTTAACAGGTAGACAAAAAGATGCGATGCTACCTGTAGATTATCATAATAATCCTAACAACAGATTTGCTATTCCGCCAAAGCAGTGATTAATTAATTAAGAATGAACAGGAATTTAAAAATTGTATATTAAACCTTAATAATTACTTTAAAGAAAATAAATTATTCGAAAAACATGGTGTCTTTAATATAGAATTGAATACAAATATTCCACATAATCAAATGATAGGGAACTTAGATGACTTTAGAAATTGAATTATTAGCATTAGCCATACTCATAGGATTTTCAGCTTTCTTTAGTGGAATTGAGGTTGCATTAGTAAGTATTCGAAAATCAAGAGTAGAACAATTAGTAAAACAAAAGGTAAGAGGGGCTAAGGCACTGCAGAAATTGAAATCAGACCCAGGAAGAATGATGGCAAGTGTTCTTCTCGGAAATAATTTAGTGACTATTACAGCAGCCGCTATTGCAACTCAAATGGCTCTGAGATTATTTGGAGATCAGGGGGTAAGTATTGGAATCGGAATTTTGACATTTGTAATTTTAGTTTTTGGTGAAATTACACCTAAAACATATTGTAATGCTAACGCAGTAAAAATTGCACTTCGATTCAGTCCAGTTTTATTAGTATTTACCTACATATTTTATCCAGTAATTAGAATGTTGGAGGGTATCACTAGAGGGATGATTAAGATAACTGGAAGTAGCTACTATCCACCGGGACTAACCTTAGATGAAATCAAAGGAATTGTCGATCAAGGATTACAAGATAAGGCAATTGAAAAACATGAACATAGACTGGTTCATGGAGCTTTAAAATTTGATGATACCGTAATTCGATCTGTTATGATGCCGAGAACTAAAATGTTCATGTTACATTCAAAGATGCTTCTTGGTGAAGCATTACCGTTAATCAATCAAAGCGGGCATTCGAGGATTCCAATCTATGGAAAAAATAGGGATGAAATAGTTGGGATTATTCATGTTAGAGATATTCTTAAACAATTAGAAAAAGATCAAAAAATGATTCCTTTAGATGAGGTAGCCAGAGAACCAATTTTTGCATCAGAAGAAAAGATGGTAAGCTCACTTCTAACTGAAATGAAAGGAAGACAAATGCATATGGCAATTGTAATAGACGAGTTTGGGGGCGTTGAAGGATTGGTTACTCTAGAAGACCTGATCGAAGAAATCGTAGGAGAAATAAAAGATGAAACCGATGTTGATAAACATCAAGAGTTTCATGCACTCGATAAAAATACAATAATTACAAATGGAGATATTGAGATAGATAAAATAAACGAAATTTTTAAAACAAATATACCTCAAGGAGAGGACTATGCATCGCTTAATGGTTTGCTACATGAAAAACTTCATGATATTCCGCATGAGGGAGATAAAGTTGAAGTAGATTCGTTAAGGATTATTGTAGAAAAGGTTTCAAAAAATAGGCCAGAAAAAATTAGAATCGAAAGAATTTAATGATATTATTTTTTTAGAGAAAAGTGTTCCTCTAAGATTTTTTTCTTTTCTTCTATGTGGAATAATTCTTCAGTATGTTTGAATGCATCTTTGTATTCTTTTTGAAATAGCATTGCTTGCATTAATAGATGGTTTTCTGGAATCACTATTCCTGTTTGATCATCAGAGTACATTATTTTGACAGTGTCTCCAATGGATTCCACCATGTTTGCATGGATGTGAATCATGTTAGTATCTTTAAAGCTAAATTTTATCGAATCTGCATAGTCACGAACTTCCTTTGTTCCTTTAGCGGTATACAATGTAGCAACACCATACTCATTTTTGAATGTCTCTAAGAATTCAGATGGTTTTGGTGCAGTGTCTTTAAAACGCACATCTAGTATATGTAAGTGCATTTGTCTGGTTGGTACTTTTATTGCGCGCAAAAATAATGGCGTATCTTTTCCCATGTAGCTTTTTACATCATCTCCATGATGTGGATTCTCTGACCATTCGATAGTATCTGTTACTTCTTTATCTGTCTGTCCCAGATCAGCCCATCGTCGTACTAGTGTGACATCAAATCTAAGCAATCGATCACTATATTTTTCTCGAAGTGGTTGCAAAATTCTTCCCATCCCTGTTACATTACAACTTCCTTGCATAACGTGTTTTTTCCCAATTGCTTGTTTGTAATTTACACGTGAGTTAAACAGCAAATCAGATACTGCTTTTTCTCCATAAATTGTTTCACCGCCTTGATAAATAGCCATTATGTCTTTTGGCTCGTATAGATTTTTTTTATTTAGAAATCCATGGCCTGAAGGAGCTGCATCAATTACTAAATCACAATCAGATATTGCATCTTCTATTGTTCCAGAAATTTTGTAATTCTTAAACAAATCCTGTTTTGTCTCAGGGATATATACCGAAAAGCCCTTAGATATTGCCACATTCACTTTTTCATCAGGAGAATATTTTCCAACGCCAATAACTTCAATTTCAGAATCATCCTTGATGAATTGTGCGATTCTACTACCGATAGAACCATAACCGTTGACAAAAACCTTCTTCATATAGTTTCTAAACTTTTACCTTTTATTTACATTACACAAACAAAGAACTAAATTAATCCCATTAAGAATCGTATTTGAATATGGACAAATCATCTTCAGACAATGCTGCTGAGACGCCTATCCAATCTCAGCCTAAAACCACACGTGGATTGCACGGACCTTCTTTAGGAATTGGAGCAGGGATTGCCATTGTTTCAATAATTTCAGTGTTTTTGGCAATGAATGTAATAGGTACTAATCCAGAGCTGAAATTTGAAGAAAAAACGCCAAACCAAAAGAACCAAGAAGTTACCCTATCCTTGTTTACAGCTAATGCATCACCATATCTTGGAGATGAAAAAGCCCCAGTAACACTGGTTGAATTTGGAGACTATCAATGTTTCTTTTGCAATAAATTTTTCCATGAAACAGAATCAAGTATTGTAAAAAATTATGTGGAAACTGGTAAAGTAAAGATTATTTTTAAAGATTTTACAATTATCGGTCCTGATTCCATAGCTGCTGCTAATGCTGCTCATTGTGCCAAGGAACAAGGCAAATTTTGGGAATATCATGATACATTATACAATAATTGGACTGGGGAAAACAACGGATGGGCTTCATTAGATAACTTAACTAGCTTTGCCAATGATATTCAGTTAGACCATGATACTTTTGTCAAGTGTATGAATGATGGAAAGTATCAACAACAAGTAACTTCAAGTACCAATGATGCAAAAACGCTAGGTCTAACTGGAACTCCTGGATTTTTTGTAATAGGTCCTGATAACCAAATTACGAAGATTGAGGGTGCGCAACCTTACGAATCTTTCCAGAGAATATTTAATTCCTTTAAATAACTGGAAAATTTGATAATTCTTAATTCTAAACTCTTTTTGTTTTTTTAAGACGCCTCCTCAAAAGCGGAGGCAAATGTAATACGTTAACCTAGTTTATGTGAGCTTTTCCACTTCCAGCTAACACCATGAGATGTCTCTGACTCATTAATTGGATAATGCAAAACATAGTATTAAAAAAATCAGGATAAAGAAGAATTACTAATCACTTAGATCTTTGTTATTTCTAAGCAAGTGCGATCAAGTTTAGAAAGTCCTAATAGAAATTTAAATTATTATATTTAATATGGTAAAGTAACAGATTTTCATGATATTTTTAAAAAAATTATAAAAATAGCCAAATCTTGCCTTATTTGTGATGTAGATTAGTCCCAATACCTTTATGTACGAATTGGAGATGGCTAGCTTATGGCAGCTGGAATTGACGATATAGGAATTTACATTCCTAGATTATACGTAGATGCAGCTGATTTTGCTAGTGCTAGAGGTGTAGATCCAGCTAAACTGGTAAGAGGACTAGGCATATCACAAATGGCCATGGTTGATACCAATCAAGATCCAGCATGCTTGGCAGCAAATGCATGCCTGAGGGTTATGAAAAAAAATAATCTGTCTCCTGATGACATAGGTCGACTTTATGTTTCTACAGAATCAGCATTTGACGAATCTAAAGCAATGAACTCATATGTTATTGGAATGCTTGAGCAAGTTTACGGTAGCGAGTCATTTGAGCATTGTGGAGGGGTAGAAACAAAATTTGCATGTGTAAGTGGTTCATATGCTTTGTATGATAACGCAAATTGGATAAGAGCGGGGGAAGCTGAAGGCAAAAGTGCTTTGGTAGTGGTTTCAGATATTGCGAAGTATGATTTAGGTTCGAGTGGGGAATTAACTCAAGGGGCAGGTGCATTGGCAATGCTTCTAAATGATAAACCACGGTTACTATCATTTGATCCAAAAGTTACCTCAACTTCTATTAAAGACGAATATGATTTTTACAGGCCGTTTGGAAAGGAAACACCCATTGTTCATGGTCAATATTCTAACTTACTTTATCTAATTCAAGTTAAAACCGCGCTGATGGCCTATAAGAAAAAGGCACTGGATAGAGGCATTATCAAGATAAAGGAAGGAGAATCATTTTTAGATTATATTGATTATATTTGCATGCACCTTCCATATAGTAACATGGGCAAAAAGGCACTATCGTATCTAGTGAGACACGAATGGAGGGGGTTACCACGGTGGAAAAAAATTATTGAGAAAGTAGGGATGGAAGAACCTGTTCCAAAGGATCCACGAGGTACAATAGAGTCAGTTCTTGGGGATGCGGAGTTCATGGGAAAAGACCACGAATTTACAAAACTATTTACAAAAACAGAAGAGTTTCAAGACATTTATGAATCAAAAATTGCCAGTTCTTTAATCGCATCTAAAATGATAGGAAATCTGTACACTGCTTCATTATATCTTGGTTTTAGAAGTGCTCTTGAGTTTGAATTCCAAAAAGGAGTTGATCTTGAGGGAAAACGTTTTGGATTTGGTTCTTATGGAAGTGGAAGTAGTGCCATGGTCTTCAGTGGAGTCATTCAGCCACAATACAAAGAGGTTGTTAAAGACATGAATTTAGAGGCAGAGATTGGACCAAGAAAGAAATTAAGCCACAAAGAATATGAAGAAATTCATGAGAATAAACGTAGTCATACTGAAAGCATTCTTGATGGAAAGGAAGAATTTATCCTAGTAGATGTAAAAACTGTAGCTGAAAGCAGAGGCGAACGAAGATACATCTTTAATGAATAAGATTTTTAATTTCATGGAAATAGATTATTCAGTTAAAGATTTACTATATCAAGAATTAGCCAAGATCACAGAAGAAAAAATTCAATTAGATATCTCAAAAGGTCAGAGTTCTAAAAGTATAGATGAAATAATGTCAAATTGCTATCCAAAAATTTTACAGATTGGGGGCAACGTAGATGAAAATGTAGGGATTTTTGCTGAAAGCTTAATGCATTATTTGCTGACAATATCACTTATTCCAAGTCAAAGGAAAGTATCACAAAATAATGTAGAGATTGACATTATAATTCCAGATCTGAAGACACTTAACTCAAATCCAAAAGACTCGATCGTAATTTATTTCCCAAAAGTAGGTAATGAAGTAATGATTAAGCACGGGATTTTAAAATTGGAAAAAATTCAAACTGCAAAAGAAAACATTTGGTTAGTTTTACGTATAGATTTACAAATGAAAAATAGAACATATCAAATTGATAACTATGGTAGTTCATTTACTAAAATTTTAGATGACATAACTGAGTTTCTTTCTTCAAGAAAACAAAGTAAATTTAAAATCATTAAATCCTAATCTATTTTTAAATTTTCTATAGAGTTAGTGATTTAAGATCAATTTTATTTGTAATAATTTGTGAAATTTTTTCTAAATTGAAGTCTTTAATGTATGGAATCGAACCAATTACAGGAGTTTCCGTTAACTCTTCAATATCTCGTTTAAGTTCATGGGTAGGATAACCACTGGAATTTAAATTGTTTATAATTATGCCACGAATCTTAATTCCATAGTTTTGACACATTTTGATTGTCATAATTATATGGTTAACTGTTCCAATACGTGAGCTAGTAACTATGATTGTTTCTAAATCCATTTCTTTTATCAAATTGGTTACAAAATAATTCTTCAGTATTGGAGTCATTATACCACCGATCCCTTCAACTAACAAAACATCGTGCAATGTAGATAATTTTTTGAATCTATTTAATACAATTTTAATATCAATTTCAAGCCTAAGATTTTGCATTGCAGTAAAGGGCGAAACAGAAATTGGAAAAAAATACGGATTGACTAATTCCTCAGCATCGTTTATTTGGGCTGCCTTAGAAAGTAGTTGTACATCTTGTGATTTGTAGCCTCTGTTCTGTACAGTCCCTGCAGCAAAAGGCTTCATTATTCCAACATCTATACCCATTTTTTTCATTCCAGCGGCAATTCCTGCAGTTACATAGGTTTTTCCAACACCAGTATCAGTACCGGTTATAAAATAAGATTTCAGCATCAAGAATCACTCTGTTTGCTTGATTAAGGTTTCACAAGTCATATTTTTTTTCAGTCTTTTTTATTGTCAAAATTGTACGGTCTATGAGAAGATCTAATTCCTTTGTAGAAATTGCTAACGGAGGCACTAACATCACTACGTTTCCCAAGGTTCTCAAGTAAATGCCATTGTTTTTGCCCTCATCAAATATTATCTTGTTAATTGATTTTTTTGGAGAAATTGGAGTTTTTTGATTCTTATTTTTTACCAGTTCTATTCCCATTAACATTCCTTTATTTCTTACATCGCCTACTAAATCCAACTGATTTAATTCATCTCTTCGTTTTTCAAAAATTTTAGATGTGTTCTGGATTTTTTGTATCAGTTTATTTTTTTCATAAAGTTTAAGATTTTCATTTGCCACTGCGGCTGCTATAGGATTTCCAGTAAATGTATGTCCATGAAAGAGGTGTTTCATTTCTTTAAATCCTCCCAAAAAGGAGTCATAGATTTTTTTAGTAGTTAGAGTGGCACCCATTGTCAGATAACCACCAGTTAACATTTTACCATATGCTACGATATCTGGCGCACTATCTTGTGCATGATATTGTACAAGAGAACCTAATCTACCAAAACCTGTTGCAACTTCATCTAGAATCAAAAGAACATAATATTTTTTACATAACTTGCTAATTTTTTTCTGAAATCCTGGGGGATAGATGATTACTCCACCAGCTACTTGTGCACCACTTTCCATAACAAAGGCTGCAATTTTGTTGTTAGTTGAAAATAACGTTTCGATTTTTCCTAAGCAGTGTTGTTGATAATCATCGAATGAAAAACCTGGAGGTAGTCTATATCTATTTGGAACTGGAATTTGAGTGGTAGAAAAAAGTTGTTCCTTAAATTTTGAAAAAAATTCTGGCATGTATCCTACTGACATTGCGCCAAAAGTATCACCGTGATATCCATTTTCCAGGGTTGCAAGTTTGGTTTTATTGTGAAGGCCGTGATTTTTCCAATATTGTAATGCTAATTTAAAAGCAATTTCCATTGCGGTTGAACCATTGTCAGAATAAAATACTCTATTCATTTTAGGGGAGATTTTAATGAGTTTCTTAGCTAGGTCCTCAGCTGGTTCGTTTGTTAGATTAAAGAGTGAAGAATGTGGGATTTTTTTTGTTTGTCTAATAATTGCGTTGATTAACTCTTTTTTAGAGTGCCCCCAAACATTACACCACATGCTCCCAACTCCATCAAGGAGTTTATTTCCTTTGGAATCAATTAACCACATTCCTTTACCTTTGACGATTTTATCAAAGTAATCCCATTCTTGCATCTGGGTATTTGGATGCCAAACCGAACTCTTTTGTTTCATTTTTTGCATCTATTTTATCTTAATAATATTAAGTAATAAAAAAAGGTAAACCTCTCATTTTAGTAAGGTTAACTCTTCTAAAATCTTAATTAACTCATTTTATGGCTAAAAATTGATGAGTTCAGAATATCATTTTGTCATAGAATGTCAAAATAAAGTTTTTTCAGGTCAGGCTTTAACAGATATTGAGGCTAAAAAACTCCTATGCATTTCAAAATCTGATTTAAAAATGTTATCTGACTCTGCAAATAAGATTACAAGAAAATTCCAAGGTAATACAGTAGATGTCGAACAATTATCTAACATTAAGAAAAATTATTGTAGTGAAGACTGTTCTTTTTGTGGGCAATCTGCTTTCTTTAATACAAACATTGATGATTATCAGTTACTTTCTAAAGAGGAAGTAGTAATACAAGCAAAAAAAGCACTTGTCGAAGGAGCACAATCTTATTGTTTAGTGGCAGCTTGGAGAGAGCCTACAGATTCTGATTTTAGAAAAGTTTGTGACATCATTGAGGAAATCAATAATAAAGTAGGAATCAGTGTTGAATGTAGTCTTGGTTTTCTTACTTTATACCAAGCAAATCAGCTAAAAAAATTGGGCGTAAAGAGATACAATCATAATTTAGAAACAGCAAGATCTAAATTTCCTGAAATCTGTACAACCCACACATACCAAGACAGAGTAAACACCTTAAAGATAGCAAGAGAGGCGGGTCTTGAGCTTTGCACTGGTGGGATAATAGGAATGGGGGAAACACGAGAACAAAGACTAGAATTAATTCTAGATCTAGCAAAATTAAATCCAGAGGAAGTTACAATGAATTTGTTAGTACCAATACCAGGAACCCCATTAGAATTACAAACACCTCTTCCGATTGATGAAATTCTTAGAACCTTCGCTGTGATTAGATTTCTTTTACCAAAATCAATAATAAAAATTTCTGGAGGACGAGAAGTAAACTTAGATGATGATGGGGAGAAACTTTTGTTAAGTGGTGCAAATGGAATAATTAGTTCTGGATATTTGACTCTTGGTGGAAATGAAATGAAAAAAGACCTCGAAATGATTAGAAAGATAAATCTTGAAGCCTAAGCTGGCTTTTGTTAATAACCAGTTAGATAAAATTAAGAATGCAGATCTTTACAGAGAGATGCGATATGGACATGTAAATGGACCATACATTATCATTAAAAATAAGAGTCTCCTTAATTTGTGCTCAAATGACTATCTAGGAATTCATTTTTCAAACAAATTATCTGATCAAATGCAATCTAGCTCAAGGCTTGTTTCAGGAAATGACGTATCTTTCCAGATTTTAGAAAAAAAACTTGCAAGACACAAGTCTCAAGAAGGATCGTTGATTTTCCCAACAGGGTACATGGCAAATATTGGTGCAATATCCACTTTAATTGAAAAAAATGATTTGATCATAAGTGATGAGCTAAACCATGCAAGTATTATCGAGGCATGCAAGATTACTGGTGCCAAAGTCTTAATCTACAAACATAATGATATAGAGGATTTATCATCTAAACTTAAACACAATAACAAAAGAAAATTTGTACTAACTGAGGGGATTTTTAGCATGGATGGGGATTTTGCAGATCTCAAAAAAATAGCAGAACTTGCTGAAAAGAAAGACGCCATTACAATTTTAGATGATGCACATGGAGATTTTACAATAGGAAGAGATGGAAAAGGAACTCCAAATCATTTTGATGTGGCAAAAAAAATTGATTTGTATGTGAGTAGTCTAAGTAAAGGATTAGGGTCTTTTGGGGGTTATGTTGCAACACAAAAAAATATCATTGATCTTCTCATAAATAAATCAAAATCTTTTATCTATACTTCTGCCCTTCCTTCATTTCTTGTAGAACATTCACTAAACAAGTTTAATTCAAACAGGGAAAAACAAAGGGAGAAGCTTTGGAAAAATGTTGAAATTCTTTCTTTAGGCCTAAAACAGATTGGATATAATTTTAGTTCAACAACTCACATCATCCCAATAATTATAGGAAAAGAAAAAATTGCTCTAGAGTTTGGAAAATATTTATTTAGAAAAGGAATTTACGCACAACCTATAAGGTATCCAACAGTACCTCACAACAAAGCAAGGATAAGAATTTCAGTTACTGCGTGGCTTTCTAAAAATCAAATCGAAAATGCTCTAGATGTTTTTGAATCTGCTGCTAGAAAATTTAAGATGGTTTAGATTATGTAAATCCACCAAACATTGGTGAACCAACGAAAAAAGCAATTCCCACAGTTGCCCCCAAAATTATGACAACTATGATAAATCGCTTAGTCATATTGAAAAATCGATGTAAGCCTGGATAAAAATGAATTGTACAAAAAATGAGTGAATTTGGAATAAAGCATTAATAAAAAGACGTAGGCCTGAAGTCATGCAAGAGCTCACCATTGCCATTGCCGCCCTAGCGGGGCTTGGATCTTTTCTAGCTCCATGTATATTGCCGGTCATACCCGCGTTTCTAGCTTACATATCTGGAACCACGATAACGGAGCTGCAGAGAAACAATGGCACTATCAATCTTGTTTCCAACAGACGTCATGTTTTGTTCAATACTATATTTTTTGTCCTAGGGTTTACAGTTGTATTTTCAATATTGGGGGTGATCCTAAACAGCGTGCTGACCACTGCAACTGCAGCCTCCCTTACAGCTAACCTTAATCATATTGGAGGAATAATAATAGTAGGATTCGGCGTTTTTATGTTGCTTTCTACAAAATTCAATAGGCTCAATTTTGAAAAGAAAATTATTCCACAACGAACCACAGTTAGCTTTTCTCTTTCTTTCGTATTCGGCTTGGCTTTTGCTGCATGTTGGACTCCATGTATAGGTCCTATCCTTGGCAGCATTCTTACCTTGGCAGCTACTACACCAAGTCATGCTTTTGTTTTACTCCTCAGTTACTCTCTTGGACTTGGAATCCCGTTCATCTTGATGGGAGTTTTCTTTTCAAGATTTACCAGACTCATTAAGTCAATGAGTAAACATCTCAAGTATTATTCTGTGATAATGGGGTCGCTCATAGTGGTGCTTGGATTGCTTGTCTTCACAAATCAGCTTGCTGTAATTGCGAGCTTTCCATTTCTGAATAATCTTCTTTTGAGCTGATAACATGAGAAACGAAACAAAAACTGCTATGATAGCCATAATTATTGTAGTTTTCTTAGTAGGAGGAATAGGCTACTACTTTACTACGCTAGATAAACAGAAAGAAATTCTACAAAATTCTGTAAGCGATAACAAACAAGGATCTGGGGGTAATGTTACTACTACAAAAACCACTTTGCAAGTTGTTGATGAAAGTCAATTTCAAGTAGCGCCAGACCTAATTGGGATATCTGGTTACATCAACACTAGCTCAGAAGATATCAAACCCGCAATGAAAGACAAGGTTGTGCTCTATGATTTCTGGACATACAGCTGCATTAATTGCATAAGGACGCTTCCTTATCTGAAGGCATGGAATGAGAAATATTCAGATAAGGGGCTACTCATCATAGGAGTCCATTCTCCAGAGTTTCAATTTGAAAAAGATATCAATAACGTAAAAATGGCAGTAACAAAATATGGTCTCAAATATCCTGTTGTGCTTGACAATGATCACAAAACATGGGATGCCTTTGGCAACAAATATTGGCCTGCAGAATATCTGACAGATTCTCTTGGTCACATAAGACACACACACTTTGGAGAAGGGGAGTACGATGAGACTGAAAAAGTAATACAACAGATCCTGGACGAACGAAACCAACGTTTAGGACTAAACATTAACGCTGATCAGTCTCTTGTTAACATAAAAGAGCACCAATTTTCCAACCAGCAGACTCCAGAGATCTACTTTGGCTATAACTTAGCGTTTGGTAGAAGCTTTATTGGAAATTCAGAAGGATTCCAACCTGACAAGACAGTGAGCTATTCACTTCCGTCTGAACTACACCGAGACCACTTTTATTTGGAAGGTCAGTGGCAAAGCACTCAAGACAGCATGAATCTTGTATCGCAGAGTGGAAAGATAGTACTACCATACTTTGCAAAGGACGTTCACATAGTTGCATCAAACAAGGCAGATCTTCAGATCACGCTTGATGGAAATCCGATAGACCATAATGACGCTGGAGCTGACGTTCAAAATGACATTGTACACGTCTCAGAAAATAGGTTGTATAATATTGTCTCAAGCAGCACTGCTGGGGCTCACACTCTCACGATTGTGGCTCAACCGGGTTTTCAGATCTACACATTTACTTTTGGTTAGACCAGAAATGAATTTATAAAATGAAGAGCACTAGCCAACCCACTATCTTCATTGAAGTGGCCTCCCATACCTTAGGAATTATTGTAACTACCGATCGTTGTAACTAGAGTGACACATACTCGAGGTACAGAGTAGTTTAAAACAAATTTCTTAACCCTAATTGGAAAAAATTTGGGTTCGCTTATAGATAATTGGAGTAAAAACGAAGGTGTTGGATTATCTCAAAAGGTTTTTGGCAAAGTCAAGCCAGATGCTCCAATTAAAAATAAAATAGAAGATGCTCAAAAAAAATTAGAGATTCAAATTAGCAAATTAGGCGATATTTCTGAAAAACTTCAAAAAAAACATGATCATATATTTCAAAAAATAGTTCAGGCTCAAAGATCCAATAACCATCCTTATGCAAAAGCATACGCAATTGAGCTTCAAGAAATTAGAAAAATGAATAATATGGTAAGTAATGCAAAGCTTTCCATGGAACAAATCAACATTAGACTTAACACAGTATCAGAGTTAGGAGATGTCGTAGTGACACTAAGCCCATGTATGTCTGTCATTAAAGGTTTAGGAGTCTCTTTGGGTGGAATTATGCCACAAGCAAACTCATCTATGCAAGATCTCTCAAAGATATTAGGAGATGTTTTATCTGGCTCAGCTATGGCACAACAAGAGACTAGCATATTATCACGAGAAGGTAGTGCAGATACAGTAGCAATCTTAGAAGAAGCACAAGCAGTAATCGAAGGACAAACCAAAGAAAACATTCCAGATATTCCTTCCAATCTTCCAGAAGATATTTTAGCTGAGAGAAAACAAACTTATTCTATCTAGATCTTTTTTTGCTTTTCTGTATCAAAATCTTCTTAATCCGAGATATTGTAGGATAACTGTATCCACGTCTTCTGTAATTTGCAATCATCATTTTCCAGTTCTTTAGTCTCCATTGAGCTTGCTCTGATGTAACTGAATGAACTTCTTTTTGTACGATGCTTTTTCTTCCTACTTTAAGTACACCAGCATCCTTTGCAGTCCATCTATTTTTTGCAAATTTTAGTCCTGCTAGAATTTCTTCAATTGGCATTTCTTTAAAATATTCTTTTAATTGTTTTAGTTGTGCGTCGTCTGGAGTCTTTGAAGTTGTTAAGTAGATTTGTTGTTTTACCACAATATTTGTTATTTCACATTGTTAAAAAATTCATGCTAAATTTGATTTAACAATCAAATAGGTTGATATTTCCATTCTTAGAGATCGTATTGAAAAGGCAAGCCCATAATGATGATTATAGTAGCAAAAGATCGCTAATAGAAAAACTAGTTTTTCTTTTCACAGTATAAACTGAGGAGAATCCCTATCATTTTACCGAATTTTTAATAAAATTACCCAGATCTACTAGAATGAAAATGTTCTATATTTGGACCAGTGGTAGGAATAATGAATTGTTCCAAAAAACAATTCTCCATGAGTTTCTTGAGGTGAGTCAATTAAGACTGTTTGATCAAAAATTACGCACTATAATATACAAATCACTTGGACTTCCATATTATACAATTAGCAGCTGGAACTGTCGCCGACATACTACCGTTGTTGGCTTTAAGTTCCGTTGCTATTTTCTATTAAATCATCTTAATGTAAATTAGATTATCCAAAATTTTTATTCTGTTTAATGAATAATTTTTATAAATACAAGTTTATGTATTGTTTAAATTAGATAATACCACCACAACATGTAGAGTTTTGAGCTCAAGTATGGAAAGACGAATTATTATAATATGTGATGTATTTAGATTCGATCATTTTTCCATACCAGTTTTTTAAATAGTATTTTATCTTTGTAATTCTTGTGTTAGTAAATAACGATAATGAACATAAGAGATTAGTAAAAGGAATAATGGATCATTTTGAATCAAAGGGATTAAAAATAATTTCTGCTGCATATGATGGATTTGAAAAATGTGAGACTATTGGAAATTATGAACCAGATGTAATTGCACAAAAACCTGATGAGGGTTTTTATCATATTGGGGAAGCAAAAACATGTGCTCATCTTTTAAATGATCGTACAAGAGAACAGTTTGAAGATTTTGGAAATACTGTAATGCTAAAAACTGGAGCGACACGCACTTATTTACCATTTTGTATAGCGGTTCCTAAAAAATGCAAAGATGATCTTAAAAAATACATTATAGATTTCGGATTATCCATGAATGAAAATATAGAAACATTAGCTTTGTGATTTAGGAAAATACTAAAGTACTAGAAATCGAATAATGATCCATGGTTCGTGTTTTTTACGGTCAAAAGACTGAACAGCTAATTAACAAAATAGAATTGGCTCAATGGCGAAATCGGTTACAAGCACAACTAAATCATGAGTATCAAGAACTATCCAATAATTGGAAGATGTGTGTTTTAGGAGAAATAATAAGAATCGGAGGAA
>Ga0334722_10003812_pt1 | contig 16062 bp, 11 predicted proteins | sample C3_bottom_MG_FD_207210 | JGI IMG/M metagenome (GOLD analysis project Ga0334722, IMG submission 207210) | Sediment microbial communities from Yellowstone Lake, YNP, Wyoming, USA - C3_bottom | ecosystem: Environmental > Aquatic > Freshwater > Lake > Sediment | place: USA: Wyoming | collected...
GTGGCGCTGGTGGGTCCCACCGGCGCCGGGAAGACCACCATAGCCAGCCTTATCGCACGCTTCTACGATGTGACGGGTGGAAGGGTGACCATCGATGGGCTGGATGTGAGGGACGTCACCCTGGAGTCGCTCCGCTCCCAGATGGGGATCGTGCCCCAGAACAGCTTCCTGTTCTCGGGCACCGTGGCCGACAACATCCGCTACGGCCGACTGGATGCCACCGATGAGGAGGTGGAGCGGGCGGCCCGCATGGCGAACGCCCACGACTTCATCATGCGGCTGCCCCAGGGCTACTCCACGGTCCTGGGGGAAAGGGGCAGCTCCATCAGCCAGGGTCAGCGCCAGCTCCTTGCCATCGCGCGGGCCATCCTGGCCGATCCGCGGATCCTGATCCTGGACGAGGCGACCAGCAGTGTGGACACGCGAACGGAGATGCTGATCCAGCAGGCGCTGGAGAAGCTGCTGGAGGGGCGCACCAGCTTCGTGATCGCGCATCGGCTGAGCACCATCCGCAACGCGGACCAGGTGCTGGTGATCGACGGCGGGCGCATCGTGGAGCGTGGGACCCACGAGGAGCTGCTGGCGATGGATGGGCTCTACGCCGACCTCTACCGCCGCCAGTTCCGGGATGTGGCCGAGGCGAGCGAGGTGGCGACCGCCCAGGATCCAACGGCGATGGCCCCGAGGTGACCCTCTTGAATTTGCCTATTGCATGCCGGGGCTAGCTCACGTATAGTGTTGACGCTGGTCGTTTCCGGGGGATCGCCAAAGCGGCCGGGATGGTGATGGGTTCTGCTCGCCCACGCCCCTGATCGTTCTGCGCTCACGGATCGTTCCAAGTAACGTGCGTAAGGAGTCGGGGGCTACTTCGATGCAAGACAAGACCCTCACCTGCCGCGATTGTGGCCGCCAGTTCGTCTTCACCGCGAGCGAGCAGCAGTTCTTCGCGCAGAAGGGCTTCACCAACGAGCCCGGACGCTGCCCGGAATGCCGCGCAGCCCGCAAGTCGACCAGGGGGGAGGGAGGCGGGTTCGGCGCTCACCGGGATCGGGAGATGTACCCCGCCATCTGCGCCCAGTGCGGCAAAGAGACCCAGGTCCCTTTCCAGCCTCGGCTGGACAAGCCCGTCTACTGCTCCGACTGCTTCTCCTCCCATCGAAGCAGCCGGGGATCGGGATACGATCGGCGTCCAGGCGGCGGAGGGAGCCGAGGGCGCTGGTAGATCGTCCCATCCAGAAGCATGGCGGCGGGTAGGTCCAGCCCTGCTGGTCTCCCCGCCTTGACCATATGCAACCAGAACGCCGTGGACACGGGCCCTCGCCAGCGGCCGTGTGCCGATATGTGCAGGTGGGTGGCCGAGCCTTTCGGTCGTCGATCGATCCTTCCTGATCCCATCTCGGACGAGGGAGGAAGCTATGCAGGGCATCGGTTCGGCTCTGGGTGTCGCCTATTGCGGTCTCTACTGCCCCACCTGCGGGACGATGAGGGTGGGTCGGTGCGAGGGGTGCAAGACGGGTGGTGGTTTCTCCGGCTGCAAGGTGAGGGCCTGCGCCATGGATCGCGGCTACACCACCTGTGCGCAGTGCGGGGAGATGGAGTCCTGCTCCAAGCTGGACAACCTCCTGAGCAGGCTCTACGCATTGGTGTTCCGGACCCGACGCATGGACAACCTGCGCGAGATCCGGGACCACGGCATCGAGTCCTTCGTCGCCAGGATGAGGTCTCAGTGAGCCGAAAGGACGCGAGATCAGTCCGCCAAGTCGGCCGTGGATAGCCCGACCGACCGTCCCGCGAGCGCCCGATCTAGCGACGGTCGAGGAAGCCTCTCCCCGGTGATCTCTTGGTCCTCCACCAGCTCGGCGGTCCGGGGAGCTGCCCCGGCTAGAAGAACAGCTTGGCCAGCTCGTACAGCGCCATGTCCGCTGGCCGGGTGTGAGATACCACCTCCCGGATGGGGACAGGCACTACCGAGCCGCAATTGAGGCATGGCACGAAGCCGAACCGCCCCTCCGCCAGGTAGTCCACCGCCGCGACCCCGAGCCGGGTGGCAAGCAGCCGATCCTCCGCGGTGGGCGATCCTCCACGCTGCAGGTATCCCAGCACGATGAAGCGGGTCTCGAGGCCCGTCCTCTTCTCTATCTCGGCAGCCAGCCTCTCACCGATGTTCCGCCTATCCAGCTTGTACCGGCCGAAGGGGTCGGGCTTGCCCATATCGATCCCCTCGTCCGACAGGTCGGCGATCCTGGCCGATTCCGCTACCACGATGATGCTGAACTCTCGCCCCTGGGCCCGCCTCGCCAGAACATGGTTGCAGATGGACTCCAGATCGGTAGGAACCTCGGGAACCACTATGAGGTCGGCTCCACCCGCCAGACCGCCGTCTATGGCGACCCAGCCGGCGTCGCCGCCCATGACCTCCACCACCATCACCCGATGGTGAGCACTAGCGGTGGTGTGCAGCCGGTCCAGGGCCTCCGCCACCAGGGCCACCGCCGAGCTGTGCCCGATGCAGTAGTCGGTGCCAACGAGGGTGTTGTCCAGGGTCTTGGGGACGCCGACCACCCGGCCCCACCTATCCTGCAGCTCCGCACCCACCCAAAGGCTGTCTCTGCCCCCTATCACCACCAGGCCATCGATCCCAAAGGCCTTGAGGTTGGCGAGAACCTGCTCCATGTCCTCCTGTCTCTTGACCGGATTGGTGCGGGATGTGCCAAGGATTGTCCCTCCCTGGTGCAGGATGCCGGACACCGAGCGCCAGTCCAGCCGCTGGAAGTTTCCGCCCCCCAGCAGTCCGGCCCATCCGTTTCGAACACCAAGGACGTCGAAATCGAGGCTCAGGGCACGCCTCACCACGGCCCTGATAGCCGCATTCAGCCCGGGAGCATCGCCCCCGCCGGTTAGGACACCGATCCTCATCAGCAAACCTCCCAGTTGGGCTTCTTCGCCCGACAGGGCAGACCGAGTGGGAACGAACGGGCCCCTGGAGAAGAAGCACACCAGCAGTCGGGCCGCCGATCCGGCTGCCCCGGCGCTAGTATACCGCGCCGCGCCCAGAGAGCAAAAGGGGAGCTGCCCGCAATGATAACCGTACGCAACTACGAGATCCTCAAACCAGAACAAATTGTCAGTACGGATTGACATTGGGTGACGAATGGGGATATTGTACCCCCTATAATAAAGGCTGCTTAAAAATCCCTGTAGCCCGGCGTCTTGGATGATCTCCCTTGCTTTCTTCTAGACGCCAAGTCTTGGAGAGTGGCTCGTTCAGAACCCACCAAACGCGGTGGACGCCGTCCCCATGGATCGGGAGTGCAGCCTGACACTTAAGGTCCTGCGCAGGAGCAGCAGTGCAATCGGTTAAGGATGTTCAGCTTATTCGGCAGATAAACCGTGGAGCAGTATTGGAATTGCTTCGCCGCGGAGGCCCGATGTCCCGGACCGCAATCGCGAGAGCCACCAGGCTCACAGCTCCGACTTGCTTCGCCATAGTCGAGGAGTTGCTCTCCATGGAACTGGTTCGCTGTGTGGCCACGTCCCGGTCATCGCGGGGCCGTCCGCGAGCAATCTATCGCTTCAACCCTTCAGCCGCCTTCAGCATTGGAGTGGACATCAGCGGCGACTCAATGGTGGGAGTCCTGATCGACCTGTCCGGCACCGTGTTGGAGACGCAACGCTGCCTCCGACCTCCCCTCCCCGAGGTCCAGCAAGTGATCTCGTGGATCGCCGCTATGGTGGAGAACGTGCGTGCTTCGGGACACATCGACCCGACTCGGCTGGCCGGCATCGGAGTCGCTGTCCCTGCTCTCATCGACCGTGCCTCCGGTCACGTTGTTCGCTCTACCAACCTCGGATGGAGCGACATACCCTTGGCCCGAATGCTGGCTGAGGCAACCGGTATCGAGGTTTACCTCGAGAACGCCGCTCGGTCGATTGCTTTGTCTGAACGATGGTTTGGTGCAGGGAGAGATGCGGAGCACTTGGCCTGTGTCAACGTCGGCATGGGCATCGGCATGGCGCTGATTATCAACGGCGGACTGTACACAGGAGCCGACTCCCAGTCTGGAGAACTGGGCCATACCGTTGTGGAACCTGATGGCCCTGTCTGCTTATGCGGAAGGCGTGGCTGTCTCGAGGCTGTGGCTTCTGGCCGCGCCATTTTGAAGACCGTAGTCCAGGCGGTCCGTGAGGGCCGTCCGTCTTCAGTCTTATCCATGGCTGGGGGGGACCCAGCGAGAATCAGTCTGGACATGGTGGTTAAAGCTGCTGACGAGGGCGACTCTCTCTGTGCAGAAACGGTGCGGACCGCTGCATTCCAGATCGGGCTCGCGGTTAGCAACGCTATCACCATCGTGAACCCAAAGATGGTTGTCTTATCTGGATCCCTGATCCATTCCAGTCGGCTGGTTTTCGAGTCCATATCCGAAACTATCCGAGGCCAGGCTCCGGTGTCCCCTAATGCACTTGAGACCGCAGCCGTAGTGCGCGCTCGTTACGGCCCCCTCGCTGCCGCCGTTGGTGCCGCAGGTGTGGTGCACCAGCGGCGGACCGGCCTCTACGACGGAGTGAGGGTGGTCGGGGCTTGATGCGGGCCAAGCCGCATCTCTAGCGTGATATCGGGGAAGGAGAGGGAGAAAAGGATGAAGCTCATCGACGACTATTTTGATCGCGCCTGCGAGGCAATGGATCAGATCCGAAAGACTCAGGGTGACAGCATTCAGCGAGCGGCAGAGTTGATGGCGAGTGTAATCGAGAAGGACGGAGTGGTCTACGTGTTTGGCAGCGGTGGTCACTCCAACATTGGGGCCGAGGAAATGTTCTGGCGTGCAGGGGGCCTTGCAGCGATCAGCGCCATCTTGGATCCCGGCATCAATCTAGCCTTCGGAGCGCAGCGATCCAGCCTAATCGAGCGTACCCCAGGCTACGCCAAAGCCGTTCTGGACTCCTATGGTCTCAAGCCCGGTGACGTCCTGATTTTGGTCAACGCCTATGGCATCAACTCGCTCACCATAGATACTGCACTCGAGTGTCGGGAGCGAGGGGTCAAGGTCATCGGGATCACCTCGGCCGCGAGTTCGGATCCGGTCCCGCCGGATCACGCGGCCCGCCATCCTAGCAAGAAGAACCTCCACGATCTCGTGGATGTACACGTGGACACGCAGGTCCCATTCGGAGATGCCGTCATCGGGGTCGAGGGCTGCCCTCAGAAGGTGGGCCCTCTGTCGACTATCCTCAATGCTTTCGCGATCAACTGCATTGTCATCGCAACGGTGGAGCTCTTGGCCAGGCGGGGATACGAACCTCCGGTCTGGCGGAGCGGGAACATCCCTGGCGGAATAGAGGCAGGCAGGAAGCTGATCGAGAAGTACGCTCCAAAGGTGAGGCTCCTGTAGAGGCCAGCAACACGGGGTCCAGTATGGAGTCCGGGAATCAACATGGCTAGTGTCTACTTTCCCCATCTCTTCAGTCCTATCGAAATCAAAGATCTGAAGCTGAAGAACCGTGTCGTGATGGCCCCAATGGGCAATCGGTACCCATCGTACTTCTTTCAGGTGACGCAGAGACTCCGTGACTACTATGTCGAGAGGGCAAGGGGCGGGGTAGGTCTGATCATCGTCCAGTTCACTTGCGTCTCTCCTGAAGGGCGCGGCTCCCACTACCTGACCGGACTTTGGGACGATTCGTTCATTCCAGGGATGAGAGACCTAGTGCGCGACATCCATGAAGCTGGCGCCAAAGTAGCTATACAGCTCGCGCACGCAGGAGCTGCTGCCAGGTCCATGTTCACGGGGACCCGGCCGGTAGCCCCATCTGCACTGGCGCTAAGAGATGGGGAGATACCTAGGGCGCTATCGATTGGGGAAATCGAAGAGTTGGTGGACAACTTCGCTCAGGCGGCCAGGCGTGCCAGAGACGCAGGGTTTGACGCCGTTGAGTTCCACGCCGCTCACGGTTACCTGCTGAACCAGTTCCTATCACCTCTCTGGAACCAACGTGACGACCGATACGGAGGCAGCCTCCAAAATAGGGCACGGTTCCTCACAGAGATTCTGATGAGGGCAAGACAGCTGCTCGGGGAGGACTTTCCGATCCTGGTAAGGCTATGCGCCAGTGAGGCCGTGCCAGGGGGGATCACGATCGGTGATGCCTGTGAAGTGGCCAGGCTTCTGGTCCTCGCCGGAGCGGACGTCATGGACGTGACTGCTGGAATTGGAGAGAGTACTGCCGTCAGTGTTCCGTCGACATTCGCTCCGGCCGGATCCCTGGTCCCCCTGGCAGCCGCCGTCCGCAACGTGGTGCGCGTGCCGGTGATAGCGGTGGGAAAGCTGCACCAGCCCGCTCTCGCAGAGACCGTATTGGCGGAAGGCAAGGCTGATCTAATAGCCCTGGGACGAGCACTGATCGCAGATCCGTTCTGGCCCGCAAAGGCATCCGAAGGCCGATGCGAGGACATCCGGCCGTGCCTCGCCTGTTCAACCCCTGACTGCCACGGACGCACAACTCGTCAGCTGGACCTTGCCTGCGTGGTCAACCCAGTGGTTGGCAGGGAGCGGATGTTCGGGTCATCTGCCGCTGTCCAAGTGCCAAAACGAGTCGTCGTCGTCGGAGGGGGGCCTGCTGGAATGGAAGCCGCCATGGCCGCGTCGAGGCGAGGGCATGCAGTGGATCTTTTCGAAAGGAATTCAGAACTGGGCGGCCAAGTCAATCTGGCGGCCAAGCTCCCGAGGAAAGAGGAGGTACGCAGATACCTGGGGTTCATGAAGAGGGCTGTGGCAGATTCTGGAGTCCGGGTTCACCTAGGTGTGGAGGCAACGCCTGAGCGCATCCGAAACATGGAACCCGATGTGGTGATAGTCGCAACAGGGGCGAAGCCTGCGATTCCAGACATACCTGTCAAACGGCAGCAGGTGGCTAGCGCCTGGGACGTGCTTGCAGGAAGGGTGCTGCCCGGAGCCAATGTGGTTGTGGTAGGCGGCGGGGATGTTGGCTGCGAGACGGCTGAGTTTCTAGCTGGACTGGGGAAGAGGGTCACAATACTCGAGATGCTCTCAGAAGTGGGCAGCGGGCTGATCTGGTGGAATCGGAACTTGCTGGTACAAGCCCTCGTCGCTGCTCACGTGGAGATACTGACGAATTCACGGTTGCTCTCAGTGGAAGCAGGCAGTGCGACCTACGTCCGGGGCGGAGTGGTCAATTGGCTGGACCAAGTGGACACGGTGGTCTTCGCCACTGGAGCAGTGCCCGAGGATGGCCTCGCGAAAGCTCTGGCGGGGATGGGGGTGGACGTGAGGCTAGCTGGCGACTGTGCCAAGCCGGGCAACATCGGTTCAGCGGTGCGTCACGGGTTTGAGGTGGGCACACTGGTGGATTGATCGTCGGAGTACCGCGAGTGCTGGGGCAGGGAAGGAGGGATGCAGGAAACGCGCTTCATATTGGTTAGGTTTGTCTCTGAACCACGTTGCGAACCTCGAACCGAAGTGCCCTCTGGCCAGAGCTAAGGGCTGGGAAAAGGAGAAAGCAGCCATGCCGTTCATCAAGAGCCGGTGGATCAACTACGCAGCGCTGGCAGTTCTAGCAGTGCCTTTGGTACTTATCGTCGCGTGCAGCAGCCCCACAGCCCCTGCGGCCGCACCCACCCCCCCTGGGGCAAAGCCGGCAGCCGTCTCGCCAACTCAGCCGTCAGTTGTGTCACCGACGCTCGCGCCAACAGCTGCGTCAACGGCCAAAAGGTTCAGCTTGAAACTGGGAACGATCCGCACCGACAACGATCCGACGACACTCGGCGCAAAGAGGTTCGCCGAAGTAGTAAAGCAGAAGTCGGGCGGCACGATCGAAGTACAAGTGTTTGCCAACAGCCAGTTGGGCGGGTTGTTGGACATGGAAGCCGGTATGCAGGCTGGCACGGTGGACATGGTGTATGAGGGTGTCGGCACTTACGGGTGGATCAAGGGCGCGGAGTGGGCACAGATTCAGGGCGTCCCGTTCTTCTGGGATAGTTACGACCAATTCATCAAAGTGTGGGCTTCGCCTGAAATCCAGAAGCAGTTCGATGACACAGCAAAGAGGGTGGGAGTGCGCATTATCGGTGTTAGGGGTGACACCGAAACCCGTGAGTTGACCGCCAATAAGCCCGTTAGGGACGCATCCGGTTTCCAGGGTTTGAAAGTCAGAATAGCAGAGTCCAAGGTGGTGGAGGCGGCAATGAAGGCGCTCGGCGCCAATCCTGTGGTGATCCCCTTCTCCGACCTATACATGGCCTTGAAGCAGGGGATTGCGGACGCCCAGGAAAACGGCCCGGTGAGCGTGAAGAACAACAGCTTGTTCGAAGTTCAGAAATACCTCATCAGGACCCGGTACATTCGCGACTCGAAAGCCTGGTACGTGAGCGAGAAGCAGTGGCAGGCCATGAGTCCAGATCAACAGAAAGCCATGCTGGACGCTGCGGTCGAGGCTGGCGATTATGAAACGCAGCAATACCGGGCCCAGGAGGACGAGGCGATCAAATTCCTGTCGACGAAGATGGAGATCATCGAGCCCGATATCGCCTCGATTCGTGCCAAGCTGACAGGCGCTTTTGACTCCTTCGAAGGCTCGTTCTGGCCAAAGGGCACACTCGAACAATTCACCAGACTGAAGAGCCAGATCAAGTAGACGCTTCGCGGGATGCCAGCTCGGGGCGCGAATTGCGCCCCGAGCTGAGTTGGCCAGAGGGGTTTCGCCATGGTTGTAGTTCTCTTCCTCGTCATGTTCGTGTTGATGGCTCTTGGGATGGAGATCTTCGCTTCCATGGCCGTCAGCGCCTTGCTCGTGCTGTCGGTTCGCGGTGACACTCCATTGAACGTATTCCCAGCCTCCATGGTGACCGGCATGGACAACGTTTCTCTCCTGGCGATACCCTTCTTCATTCTAGCTGGAGATGTCATGAGTTGCGGGGGGATCACCGCCAAGCTAGTAGACTTCTCCCGTTTCTTCGTTGGCTCTTGGAAAGGCGGGCTCGCCTACACCTCAGTTGTGGTGAATGTAATCATGGCCGGAGTCTCGGGCTCCGCCCCTGCCGACGCGACCGCTGTCTCCTCGGTGCTTCTTCCGGCTATGGAGAGGGATGGCTATCGAAAACCATTCGCTGCGGCCATCAACGCTGCGGCTGCGGTTGTTGGTCCCATTATCCCTCCAAGCATCCCGATGATCTTCCTCTCCATGCTCACCGGGCTGTCTGTCGGTAAACTTTTTCTTGGTGGTCTCGTACCCGGTCTGTTACTGAGCGGCTCGCTCATGTTGGCCCTGTACTGGCAGATGCGCGGGAAGCCCTATCCTCAGACCCGCGTGAAACGCTCCCTTAAGGGCTTCCTCCTGCTTACAAAGGACACCCTATTCGCTCTAATCGCCCCTCTAGTCATCGTTGGCGGCATCGTGGGGGGTGTTGTAACAGTAGTGGAGGCATCGATCCTGGCCGCTGCTTATGTGCTCTTCGCTTCCACGGTGATATACCGCACCATCGGCCCGAAGGATCTTCTCCCAATCTTCGTCCGCTCGGCCGTCTTTTCTTCGGTCATCATGGTTCTCTTCGGAGTGGTGGGTACCTTCAGCAGACTCCTGGCAACCGAGAGGGTTGCAGAGTCATTTGGCCAGTGGATCGTCGCTACAGCACCAAACCCCATGTTCTTCCTTCTGATAGTGAACTGTTTCTTCCTCTTCCTAGGCATGATCATGGACGCCATACCTGCGATGCTGATCTTCTTTCCAGTGCTCCTTCCGATCGCCGAAAGGCTTGGGATCGATCCGATCCACTTTGGCGTGGTCATCGTGGTCAATCTCATGATCGGACTGATTACGCCACCGGTCGGTGGACTGCTGTACATTCTGACAAAGATGAGTGGGCAGCCCTTCGACGCGGTGGCCAGGGCTGCCATGCCTTACATTGTCGCGATGATCGCGATTCTGTTCTTGATTACCTACGTGCCGCCCCTCGTCACCACGGTCCCGTACGCACTGCTTGGAAAGTAGGAGGTTCTCCATGGTTAAGATGGCAGCCCGTACGCTCGAGCAAGCTTGCGCCTACGTCGCCGGCATCCTGTTCATGCTGATTCTGGCGGTCAATATCGCGGAAGTGGGTGAGCGTTATCTGTTCGCGAGGTCGCTCATTTGGTCCTCGGACCTGTCAAGGATGATGTTCATTTGGATGGTGATGCTGGGTGCTGCAGCAGCCTTCCCGCGAGGTGAACACCTAGCCGTCACCTTCATTAAGCAGATGCTCCCAAGAAGAGCACAGCGGGCCGTGGATCTCGTAACAAGGCTGCTCTTTGGATTAATGTTGTTCATACTGGTCCGAGATGGAGCCGTGATCGCTGCCGTGCGGATGAACATCAACTACGTTCAGCTGGGCTGGCCATCCGGGCTGGCCTACTACGCGGTGCCCTTCTCTGCTGCGGTCATGCTGTTCTTTCTCGCCATTTCTCTTTGGGACACTCTGATGGTGAAGAAACAGAGATGAGCAGACAGCTGCTGGGTAGACACTATGCCACGGGGAAGACGGTCGAGCTGGAGATTGATGGCAGAAGCATCGCGAGAATCAGCACTGTTTCCGGTAGGCAGGCAGAGCAAGCAAGACTTGTTTGGCTGGTTCCAACCCTTGTAGACATCCAGGTAAATGGTTTTGGCGGGTGGGATCTAAACGCCGATGAGATTTCGCCAAGAGATGTTACGTGTGTCACAAAGGCATTGTGGTCCGCTGGGGTCGCGCACTACTGTCCAACCATCACCACTGGCCCCCTGGCGAGGATGCTGCGTTCCCTTGAGGCCGTAGCCCTGGCCTGTCATGAGGATGCTGCAACCTCCCGTGCGGTCCTCGGCATTCACATGGAAGGACCGTACATATCGCCTGAGGATGGCCCACGAGGAGCTCATGCCCTGCAGTACGTTCGTCCACCCGACTGGGAAGAGTTCTGCAAGATGCAGGATGCGGCGGACGGGCGTATACGCATGGTCACGTTGGCACCCGAACTGCCGGGCGCAATCGAGTTCATTGAGAAGTTGACCTCTGAAGGGATCGTTGTCGGGCTGGGGCATCTGGCAGCCGACTCAAAGCAGATAGCTGCAGCGGTAGAAGCTGGTGCCAGAATCTCGACTCACCTCGGAAACGGCGCTCACGCGGTGCTGCCTCGGCATCCCAACTACCTGTGGGACCAGCTCGCCTGCGATGGACTGTGGGCCAGCATAATACCCGACGGACACCATCTCCCTCCCGCCGTGATCAAGACATTCTTGAGGGCAAAAGGGATCGGCCGGACCATTCTGGTCAGTGACGCGGTTTTTGCTGCTGGGCTGCCACCGGGTGAGTACACCTTTCAAGGACAGAAGGTGGATTTGACACCTGAAGGCTGTGTCCGGCTCTCAGGCACGCCGTTCCTAGCAGGCTCTGCTTTGCGCCTGGTGGACGGCGTATCTAACGTGATCTCGTTCACAGGTGTGTGCCTGCAAGATGCGATTCGAATGGCGGCCATCAACCCCCGGCGATTGCTAGGAGACGTTAACGCGGACGAACACTTCATCGTAGGCGCCCCAGCTGACCTTCTGGTTCTCAGAGAGGATCCGAGTACCAGCCGCTTGTCGCTTGACATGACGATAGTCGATGGGGAGCTAGTATACGAGCGCGCCAGCGGGGACCATGCCTAATGAGCAAGGGCGAGACATGGCTGCGGCTAGTTGAGGCCAGCATAGCTCGGCACTGGAATCGGATAGTTGCAACGCGACGCTATATCCATGCACATCCAGAACTCGGCTTTGAAGAGGTGGAGACCACTCAACATATCGCCGAGGTGTTGGGGCATGCTGGTATCCCCTACAGACTCGGCCCGTTGGCTACAGGACTTGTCGCCGAGATCGGCAGCGGGCAGGCCACGATAGGGCTCCGCGCAGATATTGACGCCATCAGCCTTCAGGAAGAGACTGGACTTCCTTTCAGCAGCCAGGCCCCAGGCAAGATGCATGCTTGCGGCCACGATGGCCATGCGGCCATGTTGCTGGGGACAGCTCTCGTTCTACAGGATCTCAGTGACAGACTGCCTGGCAGAGTGCGGCTGATCTTCCAGCCCGCCGAAGAGGCGAACCCCTCTGGAGGCAGACTGATGGTGGAGAGCGGGTTCCTGGACGAGGAGCCAAAGATTCACGAGTTGTACGCTCTTCACCTCCAGCCATCGCTTCCATTCGGTATGGTGGGGGTGAAGCCCGGGGTCTTTCTCGCTTCCTCTGACGCTATCGATCTTCGGATCCGCGGTCGAAGCGGGCACGCTGCAACTCCGCAAGATACCGTCGACGCCATCGTGCTGTCGGCACATGTTGTTGTTGCCCTGCAGTCCCTGATCACTCGCCGTCTGAATCCAACACGGCCCGTTGTCCTTTCCTTTGGGATCATTCGCGGCGGCACTCGCCATAGTGTGATCGCCGCCGAGGTCGAGCTCTTCGGAACCCTGAGGTGTATCGATCATGAGACGAGGGAGCGTGTACTGGAACTGATTCCCCAGGTCGCCAAGTCTGTGGCGGCAGGCTTCGGGGGATCAGCTGAGGTTTGCGTGCGGCCGTCTCAGCCGGTCACCGTGAACAACCATCAATGTGTAGAGCGGATCAGCAGAGCAGCCCTGGCAGCGCTAGGCACAGGCAGCGTTGTCAGAATGGACGAAGCACTCATGGGAGCTGAGGATTTCAGCCGTTTTGCGGAGAGAGTGCCGGCCGCAATTGCCTGGCTAGGCACGAGAGTGCGAGACCAGGACCCACCTCTTCATAGTTCCAAGATGACTTTTCCTGAGGAGGTGATGGCGCTAGGCGTGCGGTTGTTCTGCCAACTGGTTGCTGACTTCTTCGGCATCTTGTGAGGTCTCCGGCATCACCTTTCTACAAGACTGGATAACGTGGCAGAAACTGACCACCCAGTCGCAGCCCTCTGCGAACAACTGGGCTTCGGCGCCTGGTGTACCGGGACGGGAGCCACCCTCGCCGGAAGTTGGCTATAGATCTGGAGCTAGAGAAGCCACACGAGGTGAAAGACGAGAGGAGTCATCGTGAGCAAGTCACAGATAACGACATTCCAGGTCGATAACCTCATGGTGAAGATCTATCCTGATCGTGCGGAAATGGGCAGAGCGGCAGCCGAGTCCGTGGCGAGTAAGATCAGGCAGCTGCTGGAGCAGCAAGGTCATGTGTCTATTGTGTTCGCGGCTGCGCCATCGCAGGAAGAGTTCCTGGCTGCACTTGGGACGGCCCCGGGCGTAGACTGGCACCTGGTGACAGCCTTTCACATGGACGAATACCTCGGGCTACCGCTCGGCGCCCCTCAGCGTTTCGGCAACTTCCTGAGGGAAAGGCTATTCGATAAAGTCAAGCCGGGCACCGTCCACTACCTTGGCCTCCAAAGTATCGACCCAGAGACCGAGACCCAGCGCTACTCGCTGTTGCTGAAGAATCGGCCCTTAGACATAGCCTGCATGGGCATCGGGCAGAACGGGCACATTGCCTTCAACGATCCACACGTCGCCGACTTCCATGACCCGCTTCTGGTGAAGGTTGTGGAGTTGGATGAACGGAGCCGTCGGCAGCAAGTGCATGATGGCTGCTTTGCGCGGTTGGATGAAGTTCCCAGATCTGCGATCACCATGACGATCCCCGCCCTCATGTCAGCCCGGTGGATCCACTGCATTGTTCCAGACGCAAGCAAAGCGGAAGCCGTTCGCGCTTGCCTGCGCGGACCGATCATGACAACCTGCCCCGCCTCAATCCTTCGCCAGCATCCCGGAGCAGTTCTGTACCTGGATCCGGACTCGGCCAGTTTGCTTTGATCAGTTCGAGTCAATTCGTGGTTTTCCGGGAGACCCTTATTGGGACCAGCCGGATAGGGCTCGGGGTCACGCAACGCGAGCCTCTGGCGTCGGATCCCGGCCAACATCACCGCACCAACCTCTTGGCCTGCACGCGCGGTGCCGTGGTATCATTGGCCACTCCATCCGTTCTCGCGTCCCCACTGTCGGCGCGGGCGACAGCCCCTGGCGATCTCGCCCACAGGGCTGATCGGCCTACCGCACCTGTTGGCCGCCAGCGGGGACGGGTGTGGCATCCGGCGGAGGTGTCCGATCATGGCTCTTCCGGGGCGTCAGGAGAAGACGCCTACTCCAGCCATCGGCATGGCGATCTCCATCTGCATAATGGGCCTGGCCTCGCTCTCTGGCGGTCTCGCTGCCGCCGTCACCCTGGCTGGCAGGGCGATGCCTACCTCGGCATCCCTCTTCTGGATCAGCATCCTGCTGGTCGGCTCGCTGCTCCTCGCCCTTTGGGGGCTGCTGTTCGCCCGCTTGTTGCACCACCGCGCGAACCTTTCCCCGGAGCGAGCCCTCTACCTAGCCGCCCTCTGCCACCTGCCCCTGCTGCTGTCCCTGGCTCCAGTCGGGGCGGTCTACTCCAACGACGTCGCCAACTTCGTCTACTCCAGCAGCGTCTACGGTCAGGTGGTCTTCCGTCCCATGGTCCTGGCATGGCTGTTCCTGGGCCCCGCCCTGGCGCAGGCGGTCGTGGCCGGCACCTGCGCCCGCCGTCGCGTAGCCCGCTTCCTGCCACTCCTCGGCGCCGTGATGGTCGCACTGATACTAAGGGTCTGGAGCCTGGACTGGCAGCTCCCCTTCCTGCTCCACAACGACGAGCGCACATATCTGGGGATCGCCATGATGTCCTGGGCTCACGGCGACCCCAACCCCCACCGGTTCTACAACCCCAGCCTGGTCTTCTACATAGATACGGCCCTCTTCAACCTGATCGGCGGCGGCGCATTCGAGAACTTCAGGGTCTTCGCCTCGGCCTTCGGTCGCCAGGTCTCGGATCCCAGGGGCATCTACCTGGTCGCTCTGGCCGCAAGGGGGGTTAGCGCCCTGCTGGGGACAGCGACTATCCCCGCGGTGTATGTCGCCGCCAAGGAGCTGTTCGGAAGACGAGCGGCTATCCTCGCGGCCTGGCTCATGGCCGTGGCCTTCCTCCACGTCCGCAACTCCCACTACGGGACCAACGACGTGGACGCCACCTTCTTCACCACAGCCTCCTTCCTGTTCGCCGTCCGGATCTACCGGCTCGGTCGTTGGAGGGACTACCTCTGGGCGGGGGTGATGGGAGGTCTCGCCACCACCACCAAGTACAACGCGGGCATCTTCATTCTGCCCATACTGGTGGCACACCTGGCCAGGACGAGAAAGGTTGGGCTCCGAGCAGCCGTAGCTCCCCGGGGCCTGGCGCCGCTGGTCGCGTCGTACGCCGTCTCGGGTGTAGTCTTCGTCCTGGGAACCCCTTACAGCCTGCTGGACTGGGACTCCTTTACATCCGGCTTTCTTCGCCAGGCAGCCTACGGTTCCTCGCCCTGGTGGGGGCAGGATAGGCTGCCGACATGGTGGATGCACGTGGCAACCCTGTTCCAGGGCTTCGGGGTCGTTCCACTACTGTTGGCCGCCCTCGGGGCCGTTGCACTCGCCAGGTCGGCTCCCTCACGCCTGGCGCTCGTGGCCGCCTTTCCCGCGGGCTACTTCGCCTTCATGGCGGGCCAGCAGCTCCACTTCGCCCGCTTCACCATTCCCATGCTGCCATTCCTGGCCATCCTGGCGGGACAGGGTCTGGACTCGCTGGCCGCGAGGGCCTGCCCCGCATCCCGCGCCCGTCTCGTCATTGCACTCCTTGCGGTGGTGGCGATGGCCCAGCCCCTGGTCTACTCCGTTCAGGGGGACCTGCTGATGGGCCGGGAGGACACCAGGGTATCCGCCGATCGATGGATGACGGCAAACCTGCCCACGGGCAGCATCCTGCTGGTGGACGAGCTCGCCGATCTCAGGGAGAGCCAAGGGTGGCCCAGCAGCCAGGATCTGCGGATCCGGTGGCTCAAGCCCACCGTGGACCCCACGCCATGGCAGCAGGATGAGGCCCGTCCGGTCTACCTGATCACCACCAGCTTCGGATACGAGGGGATGCTTCGAAGCGAGATGTCGGCCATGGCTCCACGGGTGTACCAGGAGATGGAGCGCCAGGGGCATCTGGTGGCGTACT
>Ga0334722_10003813_pt1 | contig 16057 bp, 10 predicted proteins | sample C3_bottom_MG_FD_207210 | JGI IMG/M metagenome (GOLD analysis project Ga0334722, IMG submission 207210) | Sediment microbial communities from Yellowstone Lake, YNP, Wyoming, USA - C3_bottom | ecosystem: Environmental > Aquatic > Freshwater > Lake > Sediment | place: USA: Wyoming | collected...
TATCTCCAGTAGATGCAGCCGCTATCTCTGCTATGAGGAGAGCTCACCCAGAAGCTAATCCAACAGAGATTACTTACGAACAATATAGACAGTGTAAGGATAGATTGCGTAACCGTGGAGAGACTATTGCTGCAGGAGTTATGGAACTTCCTCCGTCTACGTCAGACATTAATGATCCAGAGCAGGCAAAGACTGCAGGCGGTTATGGAACACCAGAAGCCATGAATGGTGGCCTGAGACCAGAGTTAGATAAGAAGACACAGATTGTAGAACCTATAGAGATGGATAAGTTACAGATAGTCCTAATGAAGATTCTTATTAACTATTTCTGGAAGAAGTATATTAGACCTGGAATCATTATTTGGTGTACCGCAGCTGGTGGACCTCTCGGTCTTGCTGCAATGCTTTTGCCAAAACACCTAACTCACGTTAAGAAGCCAAAGCTACCCGGTATAGCAGATGATGATCCGGAAGGTTATGCGGAAGATGTCCCAGATGATGAAGTAATAATCCCTGATGAAGAAACGATCAAGAATCCAAAGATATCTTCTGCTCCTGGTGGTAATCCGACAAGTGCTCCACTGGCTGAAACTGCTGTAGCAGATTGTATGATCATTGCCAAGGCATTTGAAAGAGCCGCTAATTATTGCGCTACAGAAGAATCAGTCTATGCAATGATGACTCCTATGCTAGTAGGCATGCGAGTAACTAGCGCCACATTCATACGAGCATGGAGTGGCATCAACTTAGACACAGCTGCTTCTGGTAACGACGCAGAACAGCAAGAGTCTGTATATGATGAAGCTCAAAGAATAGCAGATAGTATTACCTCTAAGAAGTTAATAAATGTAAAGGATTGTATTCCTTGTTCATTTAGACTGCTCTTCAAAACTGACTTTATGGAAAAGTTCAAAGAAGAAGCTTTGAAGATCGTTATGTACTATTATGGCTATTTTAAAGACTTACTAAATCAGTTAGCTCAATTAGCAGAGATGTTCAATTTGGACCAGTACGCTATAGATATATGTGCCTTACGTAATATGCTGAACATGATGTGCGTACCAGATCTTAGACGTATTATCGCTGCTTTAATGGCTCTTCTAATGAAGATGGCTATGCAACTGAATAGTATATTCGATTTAATGATGAGCCTCATAGGGCCATTACTACTGCCGTTCCTTATGGGGTTGATGAATCCTATTGAACAATTCTTCTTATTATTAATCAAACCACTCGAGTGTGTCATCGATAATATCGCTGCCAATATAGAGAAGTTAGACTATGGTCAGTTGTTTGATATGAATAGTATCAAAATCGATATTGGTCCACAGGTTGATGCCAGTACTACTATCGGTGGTCAGACCTTTGGTAACTTTAGTAGCCAGGCTACTACGGTAGGCGGTCAGACCCTTGGTGGTTCTGTTGCTCCAGAAGGCACTATCCCTTCAGTTAATGTACCGGGTGCCACATTACCATCTACTACAGTTAATACCCCTGGTTGGGGAACCAGCTTTAAACTAAACGCATTTCAGTCTGTTGTAGATAACAATAAAGCTGATGTTCAGGCTGCTGAAGTGGAGTTAGCTAAAATTAGAGCTGAAGGTGGCAATGTTGATATGACAGATGCCAATGCTCGTAAAGAATATCTAGATAAACTAGATGCTGCTCGTAAAGGAAGGGATGCTGCCATTGCAGATCAGTCGAGTAAAGTAGCGCAAATGGCAAAGGCAGTTAGGCAGATAGGCCAGCAGATTAAATCTGTTCTGATGATGATTCGTAATTTCATTCGTGAAGCCATTGATATGGTTCAGGCTTTTATTAACAATCTCTTAGATGAGATCAAGAAATTACTAGAAGGTTTGCTCGGTAGCAATGGTAGAGTAATATTCAACCTATTTAAGAAGTTAGCTATTATTCAGATTATTGCTATTATAGTGGCTATCATTGGGTGGATCTCTAAGAAACAGAAGTGTGATCCACAAGAAGAGGCCCTTAAGATGGATGCTAGTCCATTAAGTAGTGCAGCAGGTCTAACTGTAAGGACTGACGAGGATGGTAACATCCATATAGAAGAGGATCCAGCTGCCGTACGTAATGCACTTGGGAATGTTCGAGGCATGGGTATTACTGGTGACGCTAGTCAGAAATTAGGGTCTCTGATAGAATTGACGGGAGATCCAATGATTGATACTACTATAGCTCGCACAATTTCTGCTACGGCAACTCCTGCTAAGGCCACTTTTAAGTGTCCACTACAAACATCAGTAGCAGATGCGGAAAGAGTTAATAAATACATTTCGCAGCTTAGTGGTGTTTAGAGGAGGCTACCTTGAAGATTTTAGGTTTTGAAATAAAGCGTAACAAGCCAGCCGAGATCGTCAAGGACGAGACTCCTGCGGTAGATGTAGAGATTAAGGTTCCTTCTTCAAAGAAGCCTGCTGTTATCAAACAGGTTGTAGATCCTACTCTCCGTTATCGACAGTTACGTTATCAGGGTAGAAGCCAATTCCTGGGTTCAGAATATGACCTAGTTGAGATTGGACGTATTGAAGATACTGATGCTTATGTAAGACAGGCCTTTGATAAGAAAGTCGCTCTTATGTTCAAAGAGGGTTGGGACCTAGTAGGAAAGAATCCCAAGACTATTAATTATATCAAGTCACGTTTAGGACAGATATCTAAGGCTAGCAAAGTGCCAACGCAAGAACTATTCCGTGCGATTGGTTCTAATGTCATTCGTAGATCTAACGCATTTGTAGTCAAGGTAAGGAAGACGCAATCTTCGGGTGGTAAGGTACGTCCTGTTGTTAACGCACTTACTCAAGAAAAAGAATTACTCGAGCCTATTGCCGGTTACTTCGTATTACCAGCAGAGACTATGGAGTGCAAGTTAGAAGAGAATCAGATTGCTGTATGGCGTCAGAGAATGGCAGATGGACGTTGGTATGTAGAATGGGATCCACGTGATATCGTTCATGTTTACTTTGATCGTAAAGAAGGCTTTATCTTTGGTACCCCTATGTTGGTACCAGTAGTAGATGACATTCGTGCTCTTCGTAAGATCGAAGAAAACGTTGAGCTCTTAGTATATCAACATCTATTCCCTCTATTCCAGTATAAGGTAGGTACTCCCGAGGCACCTGCTGGTCTAACTGAGACTGGTGAACGTGAAATCGATGTAGTAAAACATGAGATTCAAATGATGCCATCAGAAGGTGGAATTGTTACACCAGAGCGTCACGAGATTATCGCTATAGGTGCAGAAGGTAGAGCCCTAAGAGCAGAGAGTTATCTAGAACACTTCAAAAAGCGTGTCTTCTCAGGTTTAGGTATATCTGCAGTTGATATGGGTGAAGGTGATACAGCCAATAGAGCTACCAGTGACAATATGTCACGTAATATGGTTGACTCAGTCAAGGATCTACAACAGGTTATTGAGTATTTCGTTACCGAGCATATATTTGATGAACTCCTACAGGAGTCAACCTTCGGTGAAGATGCTCTCAATGAAAACAACCGAGTCTATCTAAGGTTCAAGGAAATCGACATAGATGCACAGATCAAGATAGCTAATCACTATGCTGATCTATTCAATAAGAATGTAGTCAATTGGGATGAGGCTCGTAGGAATGGTCCTGGACTAGAACCTATCTTACTACCCACTCCAGAAGAAGTAGAGACTGGTGATGATCTATCAGATAAGTACCCAGAATGGATGAGAACCTTCTGGAAACTATTTGATGAACCGAAACTAATGATTCAGTCATTAAAGCTACCATTCTCTCCTTTGGCTCAGACAGCGGTTCGTTCTAATACGACTAACGTTAACCAGGGTGATCTTGCTGCCGCAGCTGCTACAGAGCATCAATCTAAGCAGTCTGAAATTCAAAGTAAGATTGCAGTACATAAGGCTACACATCCAGCTAAACCTAAGAAGGATAGTTATCTTAGTGCGGCCTATTCACAAATGGTGCAGGATATAGTAAATCATGTGTCTATCGAACAGAAGGTAGACACAAATTGGATTGGACAGATTATTCGTACAGAGCTACAACCTACAGTAGACAGACTAGTAGCTGATCAGGTGATGGCTTTTAGGGATGGTTATGCTTCTGTACTATTACGTCCAGATGACCAGATAGTTCAGCAAATATCTCTTGCTCGTAGACACTTTGTAGAAAGGGCGGGTCATTACGTAAATAGACTAGCTAATCACGTTATCTCTTCTCTTGGCCGTAGAACACGTGATATTGATGAGAGTAATGAAATGCTCATTGAAGTACGTGCTGTACTAGAGTCGTTCCGCTATAGGACAGACTTTATCTCAGACGTAGAGATCGGTCGTGCAAAGATGTATGGTACAGTCATTGCCTATAAGGACCTTGGTGCAGATAAATTATATAGTGTATCAGTGAAATCTGACTCACGTTGTAAGGACTGTGCTAAGTGGCATAAGGTGGAGTTCGACGTTAATGCCCTGACACTAGAAGATGTACCTCCATATCATGCTAATTGCGATTGTCACCTAGTAACAGCATTGCAAGTTAGAATGACTCGAGATAGTGTATGGGAAGAAGATGATGATACTACTTATGTTCTATCAGCAGATGATAGCACCGTAGAGAAGCAAAAGAGGGATATCGGCAGAGGTTCTACGTACGATAAGGGTCCTCTGAAGAGAGTACCTTCTGGTCAGGCTAAATACCAGGCTTGTACTTTACGAGCAAAAACAAAGCTAAAGACGATGCATCCTGAATGGGATGATGATAAGATTACAGAGATGGCACAGACATCTTGTATGCATTGGTTAGAACAGGACCGTGATGGTCGTGGTCAAGATGCAGCAGATGATCAGCCTACTGCAGATGATAAGAAAGCTGTGAAAGTTGGACGTAATCTTAGTACGTGTGTAGAACAGATTAAAAAGCAATTAAGCTCAAAGCACCCTGATTGGACAGGACAGCAGATAGCTCATGAGGCAATGGCTAAATGTACTGCAGCTGCCAATGGTGGTGATAAAGGAGCAGGGAGAGACTAAATGATTAAGTTTACAAAAGGTAATAACTGTCTCAAGATAAGGGATCTTGTTAGTTTCACCTTGCTAGATCCTAAGGTTATGGATGTTCGTGATGACTTTATGAGTCTACCTAATCCAGGACAGGCACGTCCTCAAGCTATACAGAACATGCCAACTACTGGTCAGGGACTCAAGGTAAGACTGGCTGCCACTCATGCTGGTATCATTACTCGTAATAACGGGTTCTATACTCCAGATAAGATGAGGAGAGGCGCTTCTACCTTTGTAGATCATTTTCCAAAGCCAGTCCTAGTACATCACCAGGACGATCATTCTGATCCTATTGGACGAATTATTGAAGCTCGCTACGTAGATACTTCTGGTCTCATTAAGGACAAGTACAAGCTCAAGAATGGTCTAGTTGTAAAGGATCGCTATGGTAAAGAGAAGGGCGTTATCACAGAGAAGCTAATCTCTGACTTCGTAGAAGGTAAGATGCCTTTCGGTATGCAAGTAGATACTATATGTACGCTACTGCGTGACAGTCTTCTAGAAGAGAAAGACTATGAAGGTCTTGGTCACATTGAGCTCATCGCTAATATCACTGATGCAGCGGCCATTCCCAAGCTATTGGACGGTCGTTATCTTACCGGCTCTGTAGGCGCTACCACAGATAGAGCTGTGTGTTCTGTATGTAAACAAGACTGGACTGAAGACGGAAAGTGCGAACATAAGCCAGGCGCTATCTATGATGGAGCAAAATGCTTTATCATTGCAGGCGATCTGGTGTATGATGAGTACTCATTTGTCAACGTTCCAGCAGATAGACACTCGAAAGTATTAGAGTTACACTATAACGGAATTAGGGATAGTATTAATATCGCTGAAGATTATACAGGCAGGATCTATGAGGTACAATTAGGATTCCCTCAGTACGATTCTGTGACTAAGGAGGAAACAGAAATGACGGTCAAGGTGGAAGAAATTAAGGACAGTCTAACAGCTGATCCAGCTCCTGAGTCAAAGACTGAGGAGACTAAGGTAGAGGATAAGAAGCCTGCTTTCTTAGAGAAGGGTAAGGATGGAGAGAAGGACGAAGACAAGGATAAGAAGAAAGGTAAGAAAGCACCCAAGAAGAAGAAGGACTCAGAGGAGCATGAAGACGATTGTGACTGTGATGAGTGTGAAGCCAAGAAAGCTACTCTAGCAGCAAAGAAAGATGAAGTCGCTCCAGAAGTCAAAAATGCTGCTACTGAAGAAGACTTCGATACTTTTATTACTCGAGTTCTTTCAGATGCTAAGCTATCCGAAAAGGATCACGAGCGTCTATATGAAATGATGTGGGAAGAGATTGAAAATGCTGCCAAGGATGGCGAGCTAACCACAGAGATCAAGGACGCTAAACTTTCAACAAAGAAACGCAAGGGACTAGCTAAGTCTACATTCTGTGGACCAAACAAGTCCTTCCCAGTTCCAGATTGCGCCCATGTTACTGCTGCACGCAGACTTGTTGGTCGCTATAAGGGACCTGGTGATAAGTCGAGTATCTTGTCATGTGTATCAAGAAAGGCTAAGGCTCTAGGCTGTGGTGGTGGAGAGAAGAAGAAGGATAATGTAGTAAAGGACGAGACAGTAGTAACCGCCCCAGTAGTAGAGACAGCTCCAGTAACAACTGAACCAGTAACGACAACTGTAGCTGATGAGTCACATGATGTTGCTCTATTGAAGATGTTTGCCGCTGAGATGGAAAAACAGACTGGCAAGCGTTACGAGACACCTGTGAAGAAACCAGATGAAGGCCCAACAAATGCTATCACGCCAGAGGAAGTAAAGGCTCTGCGTAGCATTCTAATGAGGCTTGGTGGTCTTCTAGGTAGGGACGCTCTAGTTCAGGCTCTTACTGAAGAGGAACTAGCACTAGCCCCTGAGTGTGAGAAGGCTTTAATGGATGAAGTCGTAAAGACCGAAGAAACGATCTGCGTACTTCGTGATGAGCTAGACGCATTGAGAAAAGAATATACAAATCTATTCAAAGATATGGAGACTCTGCAAGATGCAGTAACAAACTCCAATGTCGCTTCCCGCAAAGCTAGAGAGGCTCACTTGAAGACCTTGATGACTCTGCGTGACAAGAAGTTAGTAACGGTAGAAACCTTTACCACTTTAAGTGACGAAGCAGTTGACAAGGAACTAGAGAAAATCTCTAGTGAAGTTGACATGGTTAAGATTACTGATAAGCTTGGTGATGGAATGTCAAGGGAACCAATCGGAACGATTGTGGATCCCACTCTCATTCAGGACAATAAAGTCGTGACCCAGAAGAGAGAGTTTCCTGTTGAAGACCTAGTTAAGATCCAAGAACAGTTCTATAAGATCTTATTCAGTAAGGGTCAGCAGGCAGCTGAAGACTTTATGGTCAGAATGAAGGCTGAAGGTAAAGTACCTTCAGATGACAAGAAATAAATAAGGAGGAAGATCAATGCCTTTTGACAGTTTGGGACGATATAATCCAAATTGGAAGAGTTGGGACCATATTGGAAACATGGTTCCGGTAGTTGAGCACTCGGAAGGTATCCGCCCACAAGGCGAATTCCGTCCAGCAGCTTGGCTTCCGACCCAGTTCTTCGATAAATTCTATGAAGACTACTTTGTTATTATGCCAGGAAAGATCGTGGCGTTTGACAATGATGGTCGCATTGTTCCCGCGCAGTATGGAATCTCTGCGGCAACAATTACTTACACGGCAGCCGATGTGGCAGCTGGTGTAATTGACGTACGTACAGGTGTAGCCCTAGTAACTGGTGGTATCGGTACTTTCGCAGTATCAGGTGTCTCCAGTTTCATGGGTCGCTCAGCAGGTGCTCTATCAGTTAGTGCTCCAGCCGCTGTAGCTCCATATGCCTTTTGGCAGTGGGCAGGCGATGGCAGTGCTATCGATGATGGTAACAACCCAGCAGCACTACGTCATCACAACTACGAACTGCAGCACCGCGTTGCATTGCTCTGCGACTATGTCCTAGAGCTGCCTCTCGTTCCTGCTACCGTAGCTTCTCCTGAGGCTCTTACTCAGGCTTCGAATGCTAGTAATATCAGCACTCTGAATGCTCTAAGTAATCTGCCTGTAGCAGCTAATACTATCCGTACTCCATTTACCTTCTCTGAAGGTGTTGGAGCTCCTGGTGACGTAGCTGCTCGTTTTGCAGTACAGAAGGCTGCTCTAGCTGATGTACTAACACTAGGTGATTGGTATATCAACCTAACTACTGGTGTAATCAGTGTATATAGCACTGGTGCAATTGGAGCAACAGCATACAAGGTTGTTTACAGCCACTATGCATCAGCTCCTGCTGGCTCTTCAGTGTCCAAGTTCGCATGCGCTCTTGGCTCACTCAAGGCTGGTGACTTTGTTAAGGCAAACGCAGACTCGAACTACGTTAAGGCCGATCCTTCAACAGAAGGTTTCGACAAGATCGTAGGTCAGGTTCTAGAAGTAGAAGACGTAGCCGGTAAGGATGCCCTGGACCGTGTACGTACTGCATTCCCTAATCTCTCTACTAATGCCTCTGGTGGCCTACCTGGATTCGCAGGTCAGCTAGATCAGATGCCAGGTAGTGCAGATGGTGGCGTATCTGATAAGGTACACTACGCAGGTGCGGCAAATCTAGTGGTCAGAATCAATCTGATTTCACGTTAATAGGAGGAACTGAGAAATGGCGCTAGAAATCAAAGATGCCAAGCAACTTGAGTTCATGTGGAAGAACAATGGACGCATGGAAGATGGCACCCGTATTAAGTTAGAAGATGCCCTCTCTGTTCCAAACGCTTCAATGCTGATGCCTCGAGTTATCTCGAACATCGTTAAGGAAGCGGCAGAGCCACTGCTAGTAGGAACTAGCTTGCTCCAGAGGATTAACTATTCTTATGGACAGACTATTACCTTCCCGGCAGTTGGAGCCCTAGTGGCTGCGGATATTGCAGAAGGTATGGAATATCCAGAGCGCAGCCTGCAGATGGGTGGAAGCACTGTTACAGCGAGCATTGGAAAGTCTGGTATCGCGGTGAAGATCACCGACGAAATGATCAGATATTCACAGTTCGACGTAATGGGACTACACCTTCGTGCTGCAGGTCGAGCACTGGCCCGTCACAAGGAAGTAAAGATCTTTAATTACATCCGTGCAATGGGCGTTCCGGTATTCGATAACGTCTCACCAGCTAAGTCCTTAAAGGGAGTTACAACTGGTCGTGACATGAGTGGAGCTGGTAACGGTTCGGTAATGATGGACGACATTTTCGATGCTTATGCACAGATTATGACGCAAGGCTTTACCCCTGATACATTGCTTCTACACCCATTAACATGGGTTATGTTCATGAAGGATCCGGTAATGCGATTCCTCATGCTCCACAATACTGGTGGAACATGGTTCGCCACTTACAACGGAAATGCAGCAACCAGGGCACCATGGGATAATTCATCTCAGGGTGGACTAGGTTACTCTGGTGGACAGCAGATCACCCCCGGTGGAAACGCCGCTGGTGCAGCTGCTTCTCCTCTAGGAGCTTATTCACAGCAGATGACCTCACAGCCACAGCTGCCAGGTTATATGAGCATTCCGTTCAAGATTATCGTTTCCCCGTTTGTGCCGTATGATCCACGTCGCAAGCTAACTGATGTCTATATGTTCGACTCTCAGGAACTAGGTGTTCTGATTGTAGACGAAGACATCACGACAGAAGAGTTCCAGGATCCACGCGTAGATATCCGCAAGGTTAAGCTACGCGAGCGTTATGGAATTGGTATCTTGAATGAGGGCAAGGCAATTGCCACATTGAAGAACGTTCACGTAGTACCGAACGAAGTTGTTCTACCTGCTCAGACCTTCCTACAGGTCAGCGGTAGCCCAGCCCCAATCGGAGCTACTAGCAACGTACTAGGCTAATGTAGATTAGCTAGTCCAAGTTAGTGTATAATTGGGGAGTAGTAAGAAATTACTACTCCCCTTTTTCTTAGAAAGGTCTTATATGCCTAGAATTTATATTAGACAAAAAGGATTACCAAGACCAATTTGTAGACAGTGCCATAAGAATCCCTGCACCTCGACCGGTTGGTTAAAAAGTGGTTTTAGGCGCTGGAGTACTTTGTGTAATGGATGCAAGCAAAGGAAGTATAACTTAAAGCCATTCGTAAAAAAGAAAGATAGGTGTGAACAGTGTGGTTTTACTCCTGTTGATCGTTGTCAAATGGATATTCACCATATAAATGGCGATCATCATGATAGTAGAAAAGAAAATCTGAAGGTGTTGTGCTCTAATTGTCACAGACTAGAACACTTTTCCGTTAATAAGTTCCCTACTAATCAGTTTGTTCCAAATAAGAAAGGATATTCCAATGCAAGTATCACTATCTGACAGAGAGAAGACTTCAATGCTCTTCCTTGGAGACCCCCTTAATTTTACTTATGACTCTCCAGGTCCTATTGAAGTAGAGTTAAAGTCCCTTACCGAGTTACAGAAGAATCAGTTAATGTATAACTTTCGGCAAGGAGTCCTCAAGGTTGATAACCCTGAGGAATTAAAAAGTCTGTGTGCAACGCTACCTGCAGCGTCACCAGCCTTCCAGACTCCTAAAGAATCGCCTATTGGTAAAGTTCCAGACCCTATTGTTCAGATGGCTAAAGCCGCTGAAACGACAAGGGCTGAGCTGAGAAATCTTCTTAAGCAGAAGATGCCTGTAATTAAAGCTAAAGCGGCTCACTTACCTATCAACCAAATTAAGCTTCTACTTGACTTAGAACAGAAGTGGAAGAAGCGTAAGGCTGTAGTCAGTATGTTCGAAGAGCTTCTCAATCAGCATGCTAAGTCAGTAATAGGTATCGTAGGTATAGAAGATGTCGGAGGAATGGTCTTTGATCCTAAAGCAGAAGCCTTGGATAAAGACCAGGAAGTGATAGAATCAGATGAGAAAGAAGTCACTTTCAATATCCCATCTGATGAGGAGCTAGCAAATGGCTAATCTAGTTGACGTTATCACTGATCATTATCCACCCGTATCTGGACTCAGTATCCCACTGGGTACTGCTATTTTTATCCAGTTTGATCGGCTGATGAACGAGGCTAGCTTAGCTGACTCTATCTTTCTAGAAGGGCCTGATACTGATCAGTATGTTGGTCCAGGCCTTCTAGAGCTCAATTATCCACAGAATGTATCTCAGGGAGCAATGGATGACTTCCTAAGATCACCTGGTTATGCAGGTATCGCAGAAGGTACATTTACTATTACTGGGTTATCTACTCCTACTCCTCATACAGAGGTTACGTTTGTACCTAAGTTACCTATGGCACCTTCTACTACCTATAAGGTCCATATAGTAGAGACGCAGGATGCTGATTGTAATACGGTTTCAGGACATGTAACATGGTCATTTGAAACAGGTACTGGTTCTATTCAGGAGCTACCGAATAACATTTCTACGTCAGTATTAGCACAAGCATTTAGGGCTCCTGGTATGGCAAGGGCCGCTAACAATCCTCTTTCTATTGTGGACTCCAATCCAAAGAATCACTCTGTAGAGAACTCACAGTATCTACCTGAAATAGATATTGTATTCGATAAGGCAATAGATCCTAATTCAGTACTACCACAGAATATCTCTGTAGTAGCTTATCCTTCATCAGACCATCCTAACCTAGATGTTTCTCATCAAGGGGATGTCATGTTTGATGTAACTGTAAGTGGTAATCACCTAAAGCTGAAGATCTAATACAATGGTTGAGCTCAAGCAGCATAAATATGAGCACGACCTACTAGGTATTACTACTAGTGGTACAGGCGGGGACACACTATGGACTGCCTCTGGTAATGATATCCATAATACCAATACAGGTAATGTAGGCATAGGTATAGTAAACCCTGGATCTAAGTTAGCTGTTAATGGTCAAATTAGTTCTAATAATCTTTGGCTAGGTGGTTTTTCTTCAGATTGGCCATGGCCTGACGCTATTAGTTCTCAAATACAGCTTGGTTCTTCTCTAGCCTTTCCGGCACAGTCGTATGTAAATTCAGATATAACTAACATATCTGCCTATATAACCAAAGACTATCCCAGTTCTTTTAGATGGGGAAGAATATTAGATATAAGTGTTGGTGGAGGAGATAGCGGTAGCTTTATTAGATTCCTAACCCAAGCCCCTGGTGCAGCTTCATCCGTTAGGATGATAATCACTACTAGTGGTCTTGTAGGTATTGGGACCGAGACTCCGACTCAGCAGCTTGATGTTAATGGCAGTATCGCTGTTGCTGGTACTGTAGATGGTGTTGATATCTCTGTTCTTAATTCTAGTTATGTAACCCATAGTGGCGATAATACTATTCACTTTACGGTTAGTAGTATTAATCATCATAGTTTACTTGGCCTTACAGATGATGATCATCCTCAATATTTGACGTCTGGTAGAGCAGATTCAAGATACCTATTATCTGGGTCCTATGTTCCAGTAACTGTTTCTGACACAGCATCTATTGATTTAACTATAGCAGGACAGCAGATATCAGCTACCGTTCTTCCTGCTGGTGTTCATCACGGAGCTCTATCTGGGCTAAATGATGACGACCATACTCAGTATGCACTCTTAGCAGGTCGAAGTGGCAAGAATAGTTTCGTTGGTAACATCGATGTTACTGGTAATATTACAGCTAGTGGCAATGCTGGTGTTGGAATCGATCCATCTACTAGGTTGCATATGGTTGGTACAGCTGGTGGTGGAGCGTCAACAGATAACACGTTTACTCTACAGCGTACTGATGCTACTAATCCTACTGCTCGTATCCAGTTCTGGGGATCATCTGGAGCTAGTGGACCCAAGTGGGGCATTATGGGTGACGAAGCACTCACTAATGCTCTTCTAATTCAGTATCAAGCTACTGGTGGATTCTCTGCCACTGCTGGTTCTACATCGTTCTTATTCACTAATACTGGATGGCTAGGATTAGGTTGCGTCCCTAAATATGCATTAGATATTACAAACCAGGGTTCTGCTGGACACTTTGGTATTACTCCTGTATCAACATTTTATACTGATATAGTACATAACGCATACTTTAACTCTGGCTGGAAGTCATATGGTGGTGGCCCTGCATCCTCAATACTAATGGCTGGTGGTTCTTCTCAAGTAAGTTCCATTGTATTTAGAACTTGTACGGAAGCAGTTGGTACAGCAGTTGGAGCAACAGTCTCACTAGCAGATAGAATGACTATAGATGCTGCTGGTCAAGTTGGCGTTAACTGCACACCGGGGAAACAATTAGATGTAGGTGGAGTAATCCGTTCTCTGAATGGAGAACATATTTGTGATGGTATTAGTGGCCCTCCACAGTATGGGCAGTTTAGAGCTATCTCAGGCAACTACGGTTTCTTTATTCGAAACGACGGTGTTGATACCTATTTAATGTTAACTAACTCACTAGATCAGTATGGTAACTGGAATTCATTTAGGCCATTCACTATAGGTAACGCTAATGGAGATGTGCGTCTTGTTAATTCTGCAGTTGTAGCAATTCATTCTACTGGTGGATTCTATCTAGCCGAAGCTGCCACACCAACTGCTTTAGCTAACTATGGTGGTCTGTTTGCGAGATCAGATGGACATCTACGTTATTGGAATGATTCGTCTGTAGAAACTAACGTATCTAGAGCTACTACATATGCATCTCTATATGCGGGTTCTACTACTGCTATATCTTTTGGTAACTCTACTACATTTTTACCAGTAGCAGGTTATACTGGTTCTAGTACAGTAGAAGCACAGCAATGTATTAAGATAGCTGGTCCTGGTCGTTTCTTTAGACCAGCACTCTATATCACAGCTAACACCCTGAATGGTACTACTACTGTATATGTTCGTGACGATGGTGGTAACGCAATGTCGTATACTATTGCTGCTGGCGCTACCGGATGGAGGGAAGATACAAGTGGTACTTCTGTCGCATTTGTTGATCAGAGTGCTGTGTGTCTTTATGTAGTAACTACAGGTTCAACGTCTGGGTCTATGTCAGTTAGAACCGCACAGCTAGATGTATTTTAAAGGAGAAGGTCAATGTCAATTTTACTAGATACACCATTTAACCCTGGGGATCTTGATCCAGGACAAGTATATACTGAAGCTAAGATTAAGAGTATTTACCTAAACTTGCATGATCAATCTATCAATATAGTATGGATCGTTGGTAATACAGTTAGTGGTGTCTGGATTGAAGGGGCTATGGCTAAAGTAAAAGATATTTGGATTCAAGGTGAAGACTATAATGCTATTGTCCAAGAACAGATATCAGGAGTAGACAACAACTTGATATACGAAGGTGTAAAGAGGGTCTTTTATGACTATCTATTAGGCAATGGACACATCATTGGGTCCTTAATATAGCTAGTCTAATAGTCCTATGCTACACTTCAAGTAATCACAGGAGGATACGGCCTTGTTAAATAGAACATCAGTCCCTGGACAGCCTATTATACTGAGGACCCGTGTCCTTGATGAGCTCTCTGGAGTACAGCAAGGTACTAATGTATTTGTTCATATCTTTGAACCAGGTACAACTGTCTTTGACATCTCACAGGCCTATCTAGCTTCTGGTGTACCAGAGTATCGTGGTGATGGCATCTATGAGTATTCCTTTGATGTACCAGTAGGTGCTGCTTCCGGAATGTGGTTTGACTATTGGACAGGGGAACTACCCTATCAGAACGTTTCTGGACTAGCCAGTTTCATGGTAGCTAACGAAGCATCTATTTATCAATTTGGTACCCAATTACACATCAATAACACGATAGAAATCGCTATAGCGTCAGGAATACGTGGTGTAGATGGGTCGGTCCTTTATGAACCATTTATCCTTACTTTCATGACTACTAGCGATCCAGCCTATACTGACGTGCGAAAAGTAAGATTGGAAGTCGGTGCTTTTGTTCAGGATCTAGATAACGATACCTTACAAGAGTCTATCTTAGAGGCTAGTCTTCAAGCTCAGGCTATCAAGTTCTCTAAGTTTGAGTACAACTCAAACCTCTATAGGCATGCCCGTCGTGAGTATACTACCTGCCTAACCGCTCGCATTCTATTAGACAATCTGTCTGTTAACCTAGGCCTACGCTCTAAGAGCTTGGGCGATCTATCTGTATCATACGATCCTACGATGATGATGCGTATGATGGATAAGCTAGATAACTGTCTAGCTAAGTGGGAAGGACAGGTTATTACTGCTGGTGGTTCAAGAGCCGCTGCCCAACCTAATATGGTTGTTCGTGGAGAGCTCGACCCTGACAGACCAAGTATTGGTCGTCTGTGGCAGACTGACCCTCTTGGTTCGATTACTCGACGTATTCCAGCAGCGAACACAAAGTCTACTGTTCTTGGTCAGAGACGTAGCAAGTCTACCTATTGGCCATTCCTCACTACTCCAGGTTGGAAGAGGTACTGGTAATGGTTACTAGATATGCCTATCCAAGACAGACTGAGCCCGATATGCGTAAGGAGCTCAACAAGATGCTTACCGGCGTCTTCCCTGAGATAGCTAAGGCTCGTCCTCTTGTATTGCGAAAGATGCGTAAGGATGAACATGGGCACAACATAAAGTGTTCTTGTATCAGTCCCAATACCAAAGAAGCTGATAAAGATACCTTCTGTCCATATTGCCATGGCGAGGGTTGCTTCTGGGACGAGGTGTGGATTAAAGGATACAGGATGCATCTCGAGGCTCAGGGTTCTCTAACAGAGAAGCTGATACCTGCAGGTCTAGCTAACATCCATCAAGTTACATTCTATGTGTATCCTGAAGCAGATATTAACCTAGAGTTGATTACCATGGATGACAAGATCATCGAGGTAGCTCTAGATGCAGCTGGCTTACCAATTGAACCTCATAGAAGAATTGAGAAGTTTCGTATAGGTCAGGCCATTGACCTACGTTCAGACAATGGTAAACTTGAGTACTGGAAGCTCAACACTTATACAGAAAAGAGCAAATTCTTGAACGGGAATGAG
>Ga0334722_10003814_pt1 | contig 16055 bp, 18 predicted proteins | sample C3_bottom_MG_FD_207210 | JGI IMG/M metagenome (GOLD analysis project Ga0334722, IMG submission 207210) | Sediment microbial communities from Yellowstone Lake, YNP, Wyoming, USA - C3_bottom | ecosystem: Environmental > Aquatic > Freshwater > Lake > Sediment | place: USA: Wyoming | collected...
ATCCCAATGGTCATAGTAGTGTTGGATTGTTCAAAGAATCGCGCGTGGAGACGATCGAGCAACTGCGCGCGCAGATGCGCCGAGTCATCGCCGACTACGGGGGCGCGCTGGTGGAAGAATTTATCGAGGGGCGCGAGTTTGATGTGCTGGTCGTCGAAAACGCGGACGATCCTGCCGAGCCATTTGCGTATCAACCCGTCGAATTTATTTTCCCGCCCGATGAATCGTTCAAGCATTATGATTTGAAATGGGAGAACTATGATGCGATGCAGTGCGTGCCGTGCGCGGATCCGGTGCTCGCGGCGCGCTTGCAGGCAATCTCGAAAAAATTATTCGTCGCGCTGAACGGATCGGGTTTCGGGCGGTGCGATATTCGCGTGAATGCGCGCGGCGAGTTGTACTTGCTCGAAATCAACCCGAATTGCGGCGTTTTCTATCCACCCGATGAGCTAGGGAGCGCGGATTTTATTTTGATGCAACACCCGCGCGGGCATTCTGATTTTATCGAACGACTGGTCCGTGCCGCGCAGAGTCATCGTCGAGGCAATCATCACGTATGAATCGACCCTCATGCGATTTTATTCCGCTGGCGAAAATCGACAAGCAAGGCGCGACGTACACCATCGGTCACGCAATCGCGTGGAATCCGAAATCGGTGCGGATGGAATTGATTGTTTCGCGCGCGTCGTTAGAGACGGATTGGTACACCAAAGCATTCGCGCCGTTCTATCTCAAGACCGAACCATGGAAAGAATTGATCGCTTTCCCAGGGACGAGTGTGCGCGAAGCAATCAATCAGTGCCCTGGCGGTATGGCGTACTTCAATGCGGGCGAGTCCGGAGTGATGATCAATCCGCTCATCGACAATGGTCGATTGCTTACCAAGCCAGTCAACTCTCGTGCGTGTCTGCAAAATGAATACGAACCGCTGAACGATGTGTTCACCTTTTTTCTGCAACATGCCGACGGACGTGCCGAGATTCGCGATTTGCGAATCGTTGAAAATCAAATTCATTCTGATGATGCAAAATATCTTTCCGCAGGCACGCATGGATTTTCAATTCCGTACATTCTGAAAAACGGCGAGCGAGTCCCGCTGAAAAATCCTCCGCCAGGTCAAACTGCGCAAAGCGGCGAGACGTTGTACACGCTTGGCGCGCCTGCGGCATTGTGCGCGATTGGATTGATGCCAAGTGGCAAGGTCGTTTGGATGGGCTTGATTGGCGATGTTGCGAATCCGACCAATTGGGATAGAATCGGCACAGAAAACGATTTGGTACGCTACCTGGTCGATTGGGGTGTGCGCGATGCGTTGTTCGCCGGAGCGAGTGGCGATGTGCAATACTATGACGCTGAATCCAAAACGCTTTGCGTTGCCGCCGAGCGCCCCAAGATTCCAGAGAAGCGATGGATATTAAAGCCAGGACAAACGGAACGCGGACTGACGTGCATCGTCAAACTGGTTGCGGCGAAACAAGTCGCGGGCGACATTGAAGACCTGAGAAAATCATAAAATGCCTTTTCAATTTCAACGCTTGAAAATTCCCAAAGTCATTCTCGTCCAAGCGGACATTCGCAAAGATGAGCGCGGCTTTTTTCGCGAGACGTTTAAGACGTCCGAGTTTGCGAACAGCGGCGTGCCGACGGTCTTTGTCCAAGACAATCACTCGCACTCGATGCGCGGCGTGTTGCGCGGATTGCATTATCAAAAGAATCCCAACGCGCAAGGCAAGTTGGTGATGGTTGCCAGCGGTGAAATCTTTGACGTGGCGGTAGACATTCGCAAGGGTTCGCCGACATACGGCAAGTGGGTTGGCGAAATTCTTTCCGCCGAGAATAGTCGCATGCTCTACACTCCCCCAGGTTTCGCGCACGGTCTCTGCGTGCTGAGTGAATCGGCGGATGTCATCTACAAAGTGACTGCTGAATTCGCGGCAGAGTCGGAGCGCGGCATTCGTTGGAACGACCCAGCGATTGGCATCGATTGGCACTATGCGACTCCGCAATTAAATCCGCGCGATTCGCAATTGCCTTTGCTCCGCGATGCCGATAATAATTTTGTGTACTAAAGACCTGTCAGGTTTCCAAAACCTGACAGGTCTAGAGGCTGCGATGAACCAAAAACTGGCAACGTTGTTGAACGAGTTGGAAGAATACGGCAAGACGAACGATGCGACCATGACCGATCGCTCGCTCAAGATGTTGAACATCACGCGGGACACGGGCGAATTCTTGCTCTTGATCGCTCGCGCGATTGAAGCGCGGAACATTCTCGAAATCGGCACGTCGAACGGCTACTCGACGCTGTGGCTCGCGTATGCGGTGCAACCATTGAGCGGAACCGTGACGACGGTTGAGCGTTCGCAATTCAAAGCCGACCTGGCGCGCGAAAACTTTGAGCGCGTAAGCATGGTACCGTGGATCAAACAACACGTCGGCGATGCGACCGAATTTCTCAAACAGCAAGTGGATAATTCATTCGGTCTCATCTTTCTCGATTCGGATCGCGCGCAATACGTTGGCTGGTGGAATGATTTGCAACGAGTGATGACGCTCGGCGGATTGATGATCGTCGACAATGCGGTATCACACGCGAACGAGATGAAAGATTTTGTCGCTGTCGTTCGGCAAACACCTGGGTATCTCGCGTCGCTCGTCCCCGTTGGCAACGGCGAGTTGCTGGTGCTCAAGCAAACGTTTGGAAAAAAACAAATCGAAGGATAACCTATGGCGACAACGCAAAATTTCAACTGTCCCAACTGCGGCGCGCCGCTGGATTACAAAGGCGGCGACGACAAAACAATCCGCTGTCCCTTCTGCAACAATTCGGTGATCGTGCCGGAAGAATTGCGCGCGCCCTCTGCCACACCGCTGGTCGAGATGGGCGCGTTAGGCAATCTTGGCAATTTGGTCGGCGAGGCGGCGCAGCTTAAAGAGATTGCGGAACTGGCGCGCAGCGGCAATAAAATCCAAGCGATCAAGTTGTATCGCGAGTTGACCAATGCCGACCTGGTAACGGCGAAGAATACCGTTGAGGCAATCGCGGAGCACAAGCCGTTCATGTTGTCGGATACAATGATCGATGCATCGTCGATTGCCGCTCAAGCGACAGTGTCCCAGCCAACGCAAGCGTCGTCCAAAGGCGGCGGCATCGGTTGTTCATTGCTGATTGCTGGTTTTGTAATTTTTGTAGTCTTGGTTTCTACGATTGCGCTTTGGGGTCCGCCAGCCGCTAAGATGATTGGCTTGGAGCCAGCCGCAACTTCCACGCGCACTGCCACGCCCACGCGCTCATCGACGTCCACGCGCACACCCACGCCGACGGCGACACCGGCATTTGCTAATCGTTCCCTAGTTTTTGGGAGCCAAGGAATCGGCGCGGGACAATTTCAAGATGCGCGTAACGTCGCGGTGGATGGCGAGGGCAATGTCTATGTCGCCGAATATAGCGGCGGGCGCGTGCAAGCGTTTGATTCGACCGGCAAATTTTTGAATCAATGGATGGTGGATGCCAAATCGACCGTCCAGGGTTTGGTGGCGGATCGCAAAGGCGTAGTGTCCATTTCGCTCGATGGCGTGATTATGCGGTACGATGGCGCGACAGGCAAACCTTTGGGCAACTGGGATTATGCGAACGGAAATTTATTTGGCGCGCTCGCGCATGCGCCCGATGGCAGTCTGTGGGCGACCTGGTATGAAGGACGCTGGGGCATTATCACGTCGCTCAAAGGTCATCGCGACGACCTGGTGCATTTCGATGCGAATGGCAAAGTCACCCAGGTCATTCAAGGAATTATCAGCGGGCAAACGGGTTCGTTGGCGCTGGACAATTTCCTTGCTGTCGATGGGCTGGGCAATGTTTACATTCTGAGCGGCGGCGCAATTTATCGATTCTCGCCCGAAGGAAAATTCGTCAACAAATTTGGCAGCGTCGGTTCAGGACGCGGACAATTTCAATCGCCGCAATCGATTGCGGTCGATAACCAGGGACGCGTGTATGTGGGCGACTCGCGGCAGGTGCTGGTCTTTGGCGGCGACGGACATTTTATCGAATCATTTCCAACCGCGGAATTCGTGTCCTCCCTAGCGTTTGATAATCAAAACAATCTCTGGATTGTTGCGAGGCAAACCGTTGCCAAATATACCTTGCTCAATCCATCGGGCAAATAATATCAATGGCTCTCGATCTTGCCGACCCAGCGTACGTGCGTGAGCAATACCGCGCGAGCAACAACCTCGAAGCACGCATCGTGTTGCACGAACGCTTTAGCACGGCAAAACAAAAATGGTTCGAGTGGTATTGGGATCATTTCGATTTGCCGACCGACGCGCGCATTCTCGAAATCGGTTGCGGCACAGGAATGCTTTGGCGCGACAATCGTGGGCACATTCCGACAACCTGGCGACTCACCCTCTGCGATTTTTCGCTGGGCATGATTGAAACGGTACGCGCGGCAAATGTTCGCGCCAATTTTTTGACCAGCGACGCGCAAGCGATCCCATTCCGCGATAGTTATTTCGATGTCGTGATTGCGAATCACATGCTCTACCATGTGCCAGATGTTGCGCGTGCGATTGAAGAGATTCGCCGCGTACTAAAACCCAGTGGCAAATTTTATGCGGCGACGAATGGCGGCGCGCATTTGCGCGAGTTGAAAACATTGGTGCCTGGATTTCTTGGCGCGGACGCAAGTCCGCTCCTTGATACAAACGTGAGCAAACAATTCTCGTTGGACAATGGCGCGGCGCAACTCGCAAAATCTTTTGCTCGGGTCGAGCGTTTTGACTTTGAAGATGCGCTCGTCGTAACTAAAGTCGAACCACTCGTTGCATACATCATATCGGGTTTCATGGGCAAGCAATTGCTCCGCGCCGATCACGAGGAATCATTGCGCCAATTCATCGCTGATCGAATGGCGCGCGACGGCGTAATCCGTATTACAAAATCGACTGGACTTTTCGTTGCAACCAACTAAACCGCAATTCGCCACTCGCAATTCGCACATCACCCGTCGTGGCGCTATGGCAGTTGTTTTCTCTGAGGATCGCCAAAAAGTTTTATTGCTCCGCCGCGAAATTTTCATCCTGTGGGATTTGCCCGGCGGAGGAATCAACCAGGACGAAGAGCCAGACGCCGCCGCCGTGCGTGAGTGCCGCGAGGAGACGGGCTATGTCATCGAACTCGATGGCGCGGTTGGAAAATATTTGCATCAATCCGTTTACGGTCGCGGCGATCAATTAACGTACGCATTTCGCGGGCACGTGGTCGGCGGCAAGCCCAAACGAATCGGTTTAGAGATTACGGAGTTGCGCTGGTGCGATGTGAAACACTTGCCGCGCGGATTGGAAACATTGCATCGACAAATTATCGCCGATGCGCTGGCAAATCATAACGAAATGGTGGAACGGCGAATCGATTTTCCACTTTGGAAATTATATCCCGCGCGAGTTATCTTTTTTATTATGCGCGTGGTCAACGATACGATTAGGCGGTTACTATGATTTTGCATGGACGAGTTTGGAAGTACGGCGACGATGTCAACACCGATGTGATTTTCCCCGGCAAGTACACCTACACGGTGACGGAGCCGAAAGAGCAAGCGAAACACGCGCTCGAAGATTTGGATCCGACGTTTGCGAATAATGTGCAACCGGGCGATATTATCGTCGGTGGAAAAAACTGGGGCAACGGTTCATCGCGCGAGCAAGCGGTCGGCTGTCTGAAATATTCGGGCGTCACCGCGATCATCGCCAAATCGTTTGGGCGAATTTATTTTCGCAACGTCGTCAACAACGGACTCGTGCCGATTGTCTCTGCGCCCGCAGTCGATGCGATTCAAAACGGCGAAACAATTGACATCGATCTCGACGCGCACACGATTCGGTGCGCGGCTGGCTCGTTCGATTTTCCCGCGCTTTCGCCGTCGCTGTTGACGATCATCGAAACGGGCGGGCTGATTCAAATGTTGCGCAAAAAACTCGGCACGGAACATTTGCCGATGCCGGAAATCAAATCGGGAGGAGATTAGAGAATAGAGATTAGAGATTCGCGAAGCGGGCAATCTCTAATCTCCAATCTCGAATTCACTATGTACAGAATCGCATGGATGCCCGGCGACGGGGTGGGAATCGAAGTGATGCAAGCGGCGCGCGTGGTGCTCGATGCGCTCAATCTTGACGCCGAGTATGTGAACGCCGACATCGGCTGGGAATTTTGGCGCAACGAAGGCGAGTCATTGCCGCAACGCACGATCGACATTTTGAAATCGTCGCGCTGCGCGCTCTTTGGCGCGATCACGTCGAAACCGAAAGAAGAAGCCGACGCAGAACTAGCGCCGAATCTGCGCGGCAAAGGTCTCGTGTATCGCAGTCCGATTGTGCGCTTGCGGCAGATGTTCGATTTGTACACCAACCTGCGCCCGTGCAAAGCATATCGCGGCAATCCGCTGAATTATCGCGACGACATCAACCTCGTCGTCTTCCGCGAAAACACCGAAGGGTTGTATGCGGGCGTCGAGTTTCATCCGGTGCCCAACCCAGTTCGGCGCGCCTTGGAAGACGCGAGTGCGCCGATGCGAAATTTTAAAGACGTGGCGTCGGACGATATGGCGATCACGGCGCGCGTCATCACGCGGCGCGGCGCGGAACGGATCGTGCGCGCGGCGTTCGAGTACGCCGAGAAAAATAATTATTCCTCCGTGACGCTCGTCGAAAAGCCGAACGTGTTGCGCGAGACGAGCGGCTTGATGACGCGGGTCGCGCGCCAGGTCGCCAAGGATTTTCCAAAAATCGAATTGTGGGAAGCGAACATCGACGCGATGACGATGTGGCTCATCAAGAATCCGCAGCAGTACGGCGTGCTTGTGACGAGCAATCTTTTCGGCGATGTGATTTCCGATTTGTGCGCGCAACTGGTCGGCGGGCTAGGTTTCGCCGCAAGTGGAAACATCGGCGACCAGTTTGCGGTGTTCGAGCCGACGCACGGTTCTGCGCCGAAATACGCGGGGCAGTATAAAGTGAATCCGATTGCGACATTCCTGGCGGCGAAGTTGATGCTCGACTGGTTAGGCGAAACGGATAAAGCAAATCGATTAGAGAATGCCGTCGCCACTGTTATCGCCGAAGGCAAAACGCGCACATACGATATGGGCGGCAGCCGTTCGACGATGGACATGGCAGAAGCCGTTGCGAAAAAAATATAATCGAAAATGGAAAAACAAAAAACTCAGGGGGAGGAGGAAACCCTGAGTTTTTTATTCGATGCCGAGCGCGGGGGCGCTCTTTGCATCTCTGTCCGCATTCTAGCATTGGCTCTGCGTTTTGTCTCTAGTACTTTTTGCCCTCTCCCTGAGGTACCATGCGCGCCGCTCGACACACAACGCGCGACGCGGTATAATCTTGTTCGATGTTTCGTCGCGTGTGGCTCGCCTTTCTGCGATTTGCCTTCCATCAATTCTACAACACCTTCGCATTCACGTACGATTTCGTCAGCGCGGCTGTCTCGCGCAGACATTGGCGCGCATGGACACGCGCCGCGATTCCGCGCATTGTCGGGACGCGTATCTTGGAAATTCCTTGCGGCACCGGCAACCTCTTGATCGATCTTGTTGCGGCGGGCTATACACCCATCGGCGTGGATTTGTCTCCATCGATGTTGCGGATCGCGCAGAGAAAACTATTGCATCCTGAGCGGAATCGCAGCGAAGTAGAGATGGAGTCGAAGGACGCATTGTCGTTGTTATTGCGCGCGTGTGCGCAAGCATTGCCGTTTCCTGATCAATCATTCGATTCGATAGTGATGACGTTTCCGCCGGGCTTTGTTCACGACCCACTGGTGTTTGCGGAATTCCATCGCTTGCTTGCCGACGACGGGCGCTTGATCTGGGTCGATGCGGGACGATTGTTGCCGCGCGATTTTTTCAGTCGGTTGCTCAATCGCGCTTTCGATGCCGTCGGCGGCGATGAAAACTTTTCGCGCGGCGCGAAAGATTTATTGGCGCGTTCTGGCTTCGATGCAAGAATAGAAAATGTGCGCGACGAAGCGAGTGTAGTGATGGTGGCAGTTGCGGAAAAAGTAGAACAGTAGGACAGTCTCACAATCTCACTGTTTCACTGTTTGACTGGACACAATCGCTGTGCTAGAATCTCAACACTATGAACACTAAATCGATTTACCTTGATCATTCCGCTACCACGCCTGTCGATTCGCGCGTGGTCGAGGCGATGGTTCCGTACTTTACCGAAAAATTTGGCAATGCGTCCAGCTTGCATCGCTGGGGGCAGGTTGGGCTGACCGCGCTCGACGAGTCCCGCCGCACCGTCGCAGAAATTCTGAATGCGAATCCGAAAGAAATCGTTTTCACGTCGGGCGGCTCGGAGAGTGACAACCTGGCTTTGCGTGGTGTCGCGATGGCGTTACGCCCCAAAGGCAACCATATCATCACGACACCGATCGAGCATCATGCGATTCTAAACACCGCCGCGCAACTCGAAAAAGAATTCGGCTTTGAGGTCACCCGTGTGCCAGTGGATCGACAGGGGCGCGTGAATCCCGACGACATTGCGCGCGCGATCACGCCCAAGACTGTGCTTGTCAGCGTGATGTACGCCAACAACGAAGTCGGCACGATTGAGCCGCTGACGGAGATTGCGTCGATTGCGAAAAAGCGCGGCGTGATGTTTCACACCGATGCGGTGCAAGCGGGCGGCTATCTTCAAGTCGATGTGAACAAACTGGGAATCGATTTGATGTCGCTGGGCGCGCACAAATTTCACGGACCAAAAGGCGTTGGTGTGCTGTACGTTCGCAACGGCACGCCGCTCCTACCGACGCAGACGGGCGGCAGTCACGAACGCAGTCGGCGCGCTGGGACGGAGAATATTCCGTATGTCGTCGGCTTTGCAACCGCACTGAAAATCGCGCAGGGCGAACGCGAAACGACGAACGCGCGACTCGCATCGATGCGCGAAAAATTAGTCGAAGGAATTTTGGAACGCATTGCGGGCGCGCAACTCACCGGCGATCCGCAAAATCGTTTGCCCGGTCATGCGAGTTTCGTCATCCCCGGTGCAATTGGCGACGAGATGGTGCTGGGACTGGACCTGGCAGGTGTTGCCGCATCGACGGGTAGTGCGTGCACGGCAGGGTCTGCTGAACCGTCGCACGTTCTCGCGGCGATGGGCTACACGGCGGATGTCGCGCGCGGCGCGTTGCGTCTGACCCTGGGACGCGGCAATACGGATGCAGATGTCGAATACGCAGTGAACGTGGTGGCGGATGTGGTGCGCAAGTTGCGAGGCAAGTGAAATGGCAAAAGGAAAAAGGCAAAAGTAAGATTGACTAGCAATTCGCATTCGGCAATTCGCAATGCAAAAACCATCGTCGTCGCGATGAGCGGCGGCGTGGATAGTTCAACCGTTGCCGCGCTCCTGGTTGAGCGCGGCTATAATGTTATCGGCGTGATGATGCGGCTGTGGAGTGAAGGCATCGATCAAGAAGATCTATTGCGTCTTGACGCTGCTACGTCGCAGCAATTTGCCAGTAATCGTTGCTGTTCACCCGAAGCCGTTGCCGACGCGCGTGGCGTGTCTCAGAACCTGGGCATTCCCTTCTATCTCTTGAATTACCAAGACGATTTCAAAACGCACGTCGTCGATTTTTTTCTCGATGGCTACGCGCGCGGCGTCACGCCGAACCCGTGTTTGCAGTGCAATCGCATGGTCAAGTTCGGCACATTGCTCGACAAGGCGCGCGCGCTCGGCGCGGATTATTTGGCGACGGGACACTATGCGCGCATCCGCGAACGCGATGGCAAGTTTGAATTGTTGCGCGGTGTCGATCCGAAAAAAGATCAATCGTACGCGCTGTCGATGTTGAACCAGGGGCAGTTGTCGCATACGCTGTTCCCGCTCGGCGAGTTCACCAAAGCGCAGACGCGCGACATGGCGCGCCGATTCGGTTTGCGCGTCGCGGAAAAACACGAAAGCCAAGACTTGTGTTTCATCGCCGATGGCGAGTACCGCAATTTTCTTCGACGCAATATTCCCAATTCACTCATCGCTGGCGACATCGTCGATACACACGGCGAAGTGATCGGTCATCACGATGGGCTAGGTCTCTACACGATTGGTCAACGCAAAGGACTGGGTCTCGCCGTCGGTGAGCCGCTCTACGTGATCGCGCTGGATCCGCGGCGCAATCGTGTCGTCGTCGGGCGCGCGGAAGAACTGGGTAAGCGCGAACTCGTGGCAGGTCAAGTGAATTGGATTGTGGGCGAGCCACCGCAAAACGAAATGCGCGTGACGGCGAAGATTCGTTATCGCGCCGTGGAATCAAGCGCCACAATTTTCCCTCTGCCTGAAAGGACGAGCGTAATATTCGATGAGCCGTTGCGCGATATTACACCAGGTCAAGCCGTAGTCTTTTACGATGGCGACGTATGTTTGGGCGGTGGAATTATTCAGTGAGCCATCGAAATGTCTCCCTCCATTCTCCTCGCTTTCATCCTGGCTAGTCTCTATGGATTCGTGTTCTATCTTGTCTTCGGACACGGATGGTGGCGGCTTTTATTTTATTGGCTTGTGAGTGTGACAGGTTTCTTCATTGGGCAGTGGGTTGCCAACCTGGTTGGTCTTGCGATCTTTAATGTCGGCGAGATGAACCTGGTGGAAGGGACGTTGGTTTGCTGGCTCTGTTTATTTGCGTCAAAGACCTGGCGAGGTCGCTAGCCGATTGCGCGTTATCCTGAACTATGTTATAATCGTTTCCGAAAGTGAGGGACGTTGTGTCTTTCGTGCGTGATCTGGCAATCATCCTTTTAGCAGTCGAATCTCTTGTGATCGGCGTGGTGCTGATTATCCTGGTTCTCGAAATTCGCAACCTCGCCAAAATGCTGAAAGAAGAAATCAAGCCGATTCTCGAATCGGCGGATGAGACAGCGCGAACGGTGCGCGGCACTACGGTGTTCGTCAGCGAGAATCTGGTGAATCCGATGGTGCGCGTGTCTAGTTTCGCATCGGGTGTGATGCAGGCGTTGCGCATCCTGGTTCGGCGATAATCTTATTGCATTCCTGGGTCAATTACGGTCGATCAATCATTCTACTCATCACGTTTGCGTGATGATGAAAGGAAGGTATCAAAAATGTCAGACGACAGTCACGGGTGGGAATTCTTGACGGGCTTTTTGCTGGGCACCGTCGTCGGTGCGGCAGTCGCGTTGCTCATGGCGCCGCAATCGGGCGAAGAAACACGCGAGGTCATTCGCGAGCGGGGTATTGAATTGAAGGGTCGCGCGAGCGATGCGACCGAGCACGGTCGCAAGCGCGCAGAAGAACTTGCCGCCGATACGCGCAAGCGCGCGGAAGAGGCGCAAGAACGCGGTCGCCTCGTTCTCGAAGAACAGCGCACACGCTTGCAACACGTAGTGGACGAGGGCAAAGAAGCGGCGCAGAAAAAACGCGATGAATTGATGGCGCGCTTTGAAGAAGAAAAAAACAAGCGCTCCAACTCAGAGCCGACCGCCTAGTAACAAGACGAACCGATTCGGGCAAATCGCAATCACTGCGGTTTGCCCGTTTTTGTTTTTAGCGCAGACGATGCTATAATGCCGCCAACTTCACCCCCATCCCCTGACTCCCCTTCCCCCTCTCCCGATGAACTGCATCGGGAGAGGGGGAAGGGGACGGGGGTAAGGGATGAGGCAAGGAGGATACTTTGTCTGCGCTAGATATGATTCCAATTCTGAAACAGCATCGGCAATTTGCATTCATTTCCTCGATCGGGTTGGCGGTATTGTACGTCGAGGAAGGTTGGGCGAGCTATGTATTCTGGTCGCACCGTCCGCTCAACGAAGCGTTGATCATCATCGCCGTGGTCGCGCTGATTGCGTTTGGCGGCTATCTCATTTCGTTTTTCTTTCCACCGACCCGGGTCTCTGCAAGCTGGAATTATCCGCGTCCCTGGGGAGTGTTTACTAGCGTGGTGGCATGGTCGGCGGGGATCACGATTGCGATCAACGTGATTATTTTTGGATTACTGCTCTATCTGGTCCAATTTGATTTCACCGCCAGTTACACGCTTTTACGCGATGTCTATGTCTATATGATCTTCGGCATGGTCTTTTTTCACGGAATGTTATTTTATATTCGCTACATGCACTATCTCTATTCGGTGCCTGGCTTTCTTCAACCGATCAAAGTGGTCGCGGTCTCTGGCGGAGCGGGCGTCTTGATGATCGTCGTCGCAGGATTTCTTTTCCTGCTCGACCTCTACCATTTCGAAAATGCGCCTGCGGCTATACAGCCGATGCTGGGATTGCACGTATACGTGCGCGCGATTTATGCGCTAACGCTCGCGCTCGTGGCGTATGCTTGGCATTTGCGCTGGATTGGCGACCATTGAGCAGTCAACAGTCGCCAGTCGCCAGAAAGATCGATCTTATCTGGCGACTGACGACTGAATTCTGAATACTGGAGAAAATATGCGCACGCCTATCGTTGCAGGTAACTGGAAAATGAACAAGACGATTGCCGAAGCGCGCGAGTTGGTCAATGCATTGAAGAACGATCTCGCGCCACTCGCCGCCACGGACCAAGTCGAAATCGTCCTCTGTCCGCCGTTCGTTGCACTTCCGCAAGTGGCGGAGCTCGTCAAAGGCACGCCGATCAAGGTCGGCGCGCAGAATATGCACTGGGAAGCGAAAGGCGCATTCACGGGCGAGGTCTCGCCGACGATGCTCAATGAGATTTGCGATTACGTCATCATCGGTCATTCCGAACGACGACAGTACTTTGGCGAAACGGACGAAGGCGTCAACAAAAAAATTAAAGCGGCACTCGCGCATCATTTAAAGCCGATTGTTTGTGTGGGCGAGAATCTTGCGCAGAACGAAGCGGGACAGACCCAGCAAGTTGTTGGAGCGCAAGTGCGCGGAGCGTTCAAAGATATTTCGCGCGATGATGCGCGCGGCATCGTCATCGCATACGAACCGATTTGGGCAATCGGCACGGGCAAGGCGGCGAGCGGGGCTGGCGCAAATTCCGTGATTGGCTTGACGATTCGCGGCGCGCTGGCAGATTTGTACGGCGAGGCGACGGCGCAAGCGGTGCGCGTGCAGTACGGCGGCAGCGCGAACGCCAAGAATGTCACCGAATTTTTCGCGCAGCCTGACATTGATGGCGCGCTGGTTGGCGGCGCAAGTCTAGTCGCGGCAGATTTCATTGCGATTTGCAAAGCCGCGCTGAAATAAAATTTTTACGCTTTACGTTTTACGCGCAAGTGTATAAAACGTAAAGCGTAAAACGTATAAAGACGTGCCCATCCTCATCTTTCTCATTGTCTTTGCGTTGACAATTCTTTTGCAGCGATGGTTGCATCAGCACATTCAGGGCTTTGCCCTCGCGCTCACTGGCAACTCGGGCTGTGCGCTTCGATTGCTTTTCTATCTCCTCTTGCCCGGTGTGTTGTTGCACGAAGCAAGTCATTACGTCGTCGCACATCTGTTGCTGGTACGCACAAGCGGATTCAATATTGGAATCGGCGGCAAGAAAAAACGGATGGTGAGTCTTGGCTCAGTAGTTATTCAGCGCACCGATCCGATTCGCGAAAGTTTGATTGGTGTCGCGCCGTTTGCTGTCGGCGTTGCAGCCATCTGGTTGCTCGCGGGACTGGGTTTCGATTTGTGGCCCAACAGCGGCTTGTCGATTGATCAGATGATCCAACGGGTTCAGCAATATTCGAACGATTGGACGACCTGGCTCGATTTGTATCTGGTCTTTGCCGTCAGCACCGCGATGATTCCCAGTGATTCCGACCGCGAGCCGTGGGGACCGGTGCTGACCTTGTTCGGTGTTGGCGTGGTGATTTTGTTCATGCTGGGTTGGACGCCGCGCGTTCCGCCTGAAACGGTGACGCTCGCGCGCAACTTGCTAGACGCGCTGACCTTCGCGCTGGGCGTGGCGGTGTTGGTCAATGGAATCATCGCGATTATCATCGGACTGCTGGAGCAAACGGTCTTGCGTATCAGCGGCAAGCGGGTAGAGTACCGTGTGAAGAGACGGTAAGCAGTGGACAGTCGACTATCTAGCTCACGCAATTCACGCACGAGTACATTTTCGGAAATAGCGCGTCGAGCAAAACCTGGGTCTCGTCCTTTGCCGTCACATCGGGAAACGCTTCGCGTAATTCCAGCAACGATTTGCGCCCAAAGAGCAATTGCAAAAACACGAGCGGTGAAAATCCGCAATCCCCGCCGTCTTCGGGCGTCGGCTGCCAGGTTTCGATCTTTGTCAGCGTGCCGTTTTCAAAAATCAATTTGAAACCGCGTCGATACTCGCTGATCTTTAGCTCGCCGCTGTACCCCGCCATCGCCGAACGCGCGAGCCGATCTTGCAACGCGGGTGCGATGTGTCGAATGAATTTTGCAACGTCGGGCACGCGAATGTACCAGCCGTACGGAATGCGCGCGCGCGGCAACAGATCGGGGATCGCATCGTAGGCGGGATGCTCGCGCCCGAAGGAAAGATAAACGCCTTTGACGGGTTTGTTTTGCTTGATGGCTTCGGCTTCGCCAAGCGTTTTCATCCACCGCAAGATCGTCGGCATGACCGCGCGCATCGATTGACCTTCGCGCACCGACAATTCAAAAATCTGTATCGCGTCAGCCCAAATGTCGCGCGACGGATAGAAATAACCCACCGCGCGCCCATCGTTCGTTTCGATGATTTGATAGGACACACGCCACCCCATCGATTCGGGCAGGGGTGCGAGATTGTATTGCCACAGCCAATCGGGACGCGGACACGCGACGAGCGAACGCGCGCACTCGCGCTCGTACAGCGCCGACGCGAATGGAATATCGTCGCACGTCATCGCGCGCAAGCGATATGGTTCCGTCTCGTTTTCCTTCAACACAGGCACGTTTGAAAAATACGCGGTGTGACCGCCACCCAGGTCGAGCGCGTACTCGTAATCGAATTGGCGATAGTACCATGGAATTCCCGTGATGCCTTGCAGCATGTGTCCCATCGATTCACTCATCGCGTGCAAGACCTCGAACTGTTGGCGCACGAGTCCGCGCCGTCGATAATCGGGATCTGTCGCGACCATCTCGGGACGACCGACGTCAAACGGAATGCCCGCGTACGTCCACGTTTGCGGAATGAGACACATCGTCGAAACGATTTTCCCTTGGGCGCGCGTGTCTTCCACGATCAACACATTCGACGGTCCGATGATCGGATGCGATGCGCGCATCATGTCGCGCGTGTACAACATTGCGAGTTCGTCGATGCGGTCGCGTCCGAATACACGTCCCGTGAACTCTGCGAGCGGCTCGGTATCGCTTGGCGTTGTCGCGCGCAATACCAGTCCGTCGCCGAGATCGCGCGGCATGGCATGTTGCATCAATTCAAATTGTTGTTGAAGCGTTTGAGATTTGAGACTCATGGTTAATCCTTTTTTGTACCTACCCGCAACCGACGGTTGACCGCCGACCGCATTTGAAGATAGCGGTCGGCAGTCTTCGGTCGGCGGTCGTTACAGAAACACCTCCGACGTATCTCGCTTCACATTGTGCTTCCACATTTCGCGCGCGAGTTGGCGCGGGTTCACGTCGATTTTATATCGCTGAAAGTATTGGCACACCCGCATCACGTCGCGCTCGAACATTTGGAATGCTTTCGGGTTCACGTACGGATTCACCGCTTGCGGCAAATCGATGATGCGAATGTCGCCGTCCCAGTAGAGAATGTTGAACGCGGAGAGATCAGCGTGCACGACATTGTGTGCCAGCATCGTTTCGACATTTTGCATCACACGCTCAAACAACTCGCGCGCCTCGTCGCGTTCCAGCGTGATCGAGTTGAGAATCGGCGCGGGCATCTCCGCATCGCCCAGGTATTCCATCAGAATTGTATTTCCACTTTGCGCGATGGGCTTGGGCGAGTCGACGCCAGCCGCGCGCAAAGCGACGAGCATTTGATATTCGTTCGCCAGCCACGCGCTGTGCATCAGTCCCTGACCATAGTCCGATTTTTTCTGGATGGCGAGTTTCTCG
>Ga0334722_10003815_pt1 | contig 16048 bp, 16 predicted proteins | sample C3_bottom_MG_FD_207210 | JGI IMG/M metagenome (GOLD analysis project Ga0334722, IMG submission 207210) | Sediment microbial communities from Yellowstone Lake, YNP, Wyoming, USA - C3_bottom | ecosystem: Environmental > Aquatic > Freshwater > Lake > Sediment | place: USA: Wyoming | collected...
TGGCAAACAGCGCCTCGGCCTCGGTACGAATTACCCTCTGCGCTTCACTTCTGATCATGCTTGTCTCCCCTGCGTATCGGCATCATCGTGTCGCAGCAGTAAATACCAAAATGACAAAAATAGCAACCGCCATACGTCCGGCTGCCCCCTTCTGGGTGCGGGCCAGCGGCAGCATTGTCAACACCGGCACGCATAATGCCGACATCGCGCCGACGCTATTTTTGCTTTGAACTTATTCAGCAATTGCGGCAGAATATAAAGCTAAATTACCAAAGGACGGCACTCAGTCCATGAACATTCTGCTCCACGTCTGCTGCGGCCCCTGTGCCCTCTATCCTCTGAAACAGCTACGCGAAAAGGGTCACCAGGTGACCGGCTTTTTTTACAACCACAACATCCATCCTTACCAGGAGTATTGCCGCCGCCGCGACGCCGCGCGTCAGATGGCGGACGCTACCGGACTGCCGTTGATCATCCACGACCGCTACGATCTAGAAACGTTTTTGAGCAACGTGGCTTCTGCCCCGGAAAAACGCTGTGAATACTGTTATGCTTCCCGACTGAGAGCCAGCGCAGCTGTCGCCGCCGAACAGGGCTTCGATGCCTTTACCGCAGCGCTTTTGTACAGCAGATATCAGCAGCACGACCGCATCCGCGAACTGGGCGAACTCATCGGCAAGGAATTCAATGTGCCTTTTTATTATGAGGATTTTCGGGGGGGGTGGCAGGAGGGAATCGTCGTTTCCAAGCAGCTCGGACTCTACCGGCAGCAGTACTGCGGATGCATTTACAGCGAAAAAGAGCGTTACCATCCCCGGGGGACGGCTACGCCATGACCAGCGGCATGGGTAAAACGCTCATCATTGCCGGACTCGCGATTGCCGCACTGGGAGCATTCCTGACGTTCGGCCCGCGCCTGCCATGGCTAGGACGACTCCCGGGTGATCTGTATCTCAGGAAAGACAATTTCAGCTTCTACTTCCCACTGACAACGAGCATCCTCATTTCGGCGCTCGTATCCGTGCTGTTCTGGTTGTTCCGACGCTGAACCGACACACGCAGTCCCAATCCATAGCTACTGTGCCCGAAAAAGAAAAAAGCCCGTGTTGCCACGGGCTTTTTCTGTGTTTCTTGCATCAATGCCGATTAGGCATGGATGGCATTCACGGGACAGGTATCCACGCAAGCGCCGCAGTCGATGCAGGTATCAGCGTCGATTACACGCTTGGAACCCTGTTCGCTGATGGCGTTCACCGGGCAGGAATCCTCGCATGCCGCGCAATTGGTGCAATCATCGGTAATGGTATGAGCCACGGTCCACCTCCTTGTAAGATTCGCCTTCCTACTGGAAAACATTTAAATGTATACCATATTGATTCCACTCATGTCCAGACAAAGAATTGTCCCCCCGGCCGGACCCGGCATAAAATATTGTTGAATTCATTGATTCACTAATGTATATATCAAAAACAGTTTTATTTTAAGCACTTATTTTAGCCAGGGTGTTTGCTTTTTATTGATATTATAAATAAATCTCTGTTTATTTCGGGAGGCATGCATGATCATAATGGCACTGAATTGCGGTAGCTCATCGGTAAAGTACCAGCTCTTCGACTGGGAGAGCAAAGAAGTTGTGGCCAAAGGCATGGTGGAACGCGTCATCATCGGCGACTCGTTCATCATGCACGAAGTTCCGGGCCGTGAAACCTATCGCCACGACCAAGACTGCCCCAACCATCAGGCAGCCATTGACCTGGTCATCAAAACCGTTACCGATCCGGTTCACGGCGTCCTCAAAAGCGTTGACCAGATTTCCGCGGTCGGCCACCGCGTTGTGCATGGAGGTGAGAAATTTACCTGTTCGGTGATGATCGACGAACAGGTGCTGGATGCCGTGAAGGAAGTGCAGCATCTGGCCCCACTGCATAACCCCCCCAACATCGAGGGCATTGAAGCCGCCCAGGCGCTCATGCCGACCATTCCGCATGTGGCTATTTTCGACACCGCCTTCCACCAGACCATGCCGGAACATGCCTACATCTACCCGCTCCCGTACGAGTGGTACGAGAAATATCAGGTGCGTCGCTACGGGTTCCACGGCACTTCGCATCTGTACGTGTCCAAACGCGCCGCCGTTCTGCTCGACAAGCCGGCCAAGGACTGCAACATCATCACCATGCATATCGGCAACGGAGTTTCCCATTGCGCCATCAAAGGTGGCGTGTCTGTTGACACCACCATGGGCCTGACCCCGCTGGAAGGGGCTGTCATGGGGACCCGCTGCGGCGACATCGATCCGGCAATACCCGCTTTCATGATGCAGAAAGAGAACCTGTCGGCCAAAGAGATCGACAGCATTCTCAACAAAAAGAGCGGCGTCATGGGCGTTACCGGACGCTTCACCGACCGCCGCGACGTCATCGAAAACGCCAATGCTGGCGACCGGCGCTGCCAACTGTCCCTGGAAATCGAAGCCTACCGCTTGAAAAAGTATATCGGCTCGTTCATGGCCGCCATCGGCAAGCTGGATGCAGTGGTGTTCACAGCCGGCGTCGGCGAGATGGGCGCCCTGATTCGTGAGAAAGCCATCGAGGGCCTTGACCATATCGGCATTGTCCTTGACCGGGAGCGCAACAAGAACGCCATGACTCGCAAGCGGGAAAGCCTGATCACCACCGACGACTCACCGGTCAAGGTGTATGTCATTCCCACCGACGAAGAGCTGGTGTTTACCGAAGACGTGGTTGCCATCCTCAACGGCACCTATACCGACCATATGAAGTTTGAATATTCTTTCGCTAAAAAGGATTTTGTCAGAAAATAGCGTGGAATGATGTCATCGAAAACAGAAAAGCCGGCCATTGGCCGGCTTTTCGCGTTCCGGGAAGGAAATGAAACCCTTCAAGGCGCTAACTCGGCCTTGAGCCCCTCGATCACGGCGCGGACTTCCGCGATCATCTCGTCCGCCTGGGGTGACTTCTCGTGGCGCAGATATGACTCGAAATAGCGCAGGGCGTCCGTGGTGCGCTCCTGATCCATGCAGATGCTCCCCAGGGTCAGATAGGCCATGCTGAAGGCGGGATCAAGCCGTACCGCTTCGAGACACTCCTCTTCGGCATCTTCCAGCTCTTCCATATCGTAGTACAATTCTCCGAGATTGAAATGGGCCGCCGGGTCTTCCGGATCAATGTCTATGCCTTTCTGGTAGGCGTCAACCGCTCCCTGGGCGTCACCCTGACCGTACAAAGCATCGCCCAGGGCATTCCAGGCGAAGACGTTTTCCGGCTCCAGTTCCAAGGCCCGGTGGAAGGAATCGATTGCCTCCTTGACCCGGTCCTGACTGTTGTGCACCAAACCAATGCTGACCAAGGCATCCGCGTCGGCGGGATCAAGCTCGCAGACCCGGTGATAACAGCCCAGCGCATCCTTGTGTTTGCCGGTCTCGAAATACATGTCACCAAGGGTGGTAAGCGCATCAGGGTCATCGGGAGACAGCTTCAATCCGGCGCGATAATGCTCTATCGCCTCATCGAGCCGCCCTGCTTCGGCCAGGGCATCCCCACAATAAAACCAGGCGTCGGGATCATCCGCATGCTGGGCACGATATGTCTCGAGAACCGCAATAGCCGCCTCACAATCACCACCCTCCAGCAGGTCAATCCCCTTGCGCAGTGATGCGTGGAGCAGTTTGTCGTCCATGTCGCCTCCTTGGCTCTCCGTTTGATCGAATGGTTCTCAGAATACCAGAAAAACCTTTGCGGTCGCCAGCAAATTAGTTACGCATCGAACTGTCCGCAACTTCATTCGCAGTGGAGCTGAATAGCAACCGGAACATCATGAAAACTTTTACTTTGGATAAAATTTACTCTATAATCCAGATAATTTCAGCTGGCATCGGGGCACTCATTTGATGAAAGAAAGCCACCACTCCATCGGGCTACGCACCCTCGAAGATATCAGCACCATCATCCTCCATTCCCACGACCTCCAGGAAACTCTGGACAATATCGTCGCCATCGTGGCCAAGCGTATGGGGACGGATGTCTGTTCCATCTATCTCTTGGAGCCCGACGGTGAAACCTTGGTTCTCAAGGCCAGCAAAGGCTTATCCAAGGCCTCCATCAACCGCGTCTCCATGAAGGTGCACGAGGGTCTCAGCGGCCTGGTCGTGGAAAGCCGCGGCATGGTCATGACTGACAATGCTCCGGCCCATCCCCGCTATAAATATTTCAAGGAATCCAAGGAGGAAAAGTTTCTTTCCTTCCTCGGTCTGCCGCTGTTCGAGCGGAAGGCCCCGGTTGGGGTGATCGTTATCCAGACCCGCGAGGCGCGCCATTTCAGCGACGACGAAATCAGCACGCTGCGAACCATCACCTTTCAGATCGGCAGCATAGTGCACAACGCCCGCCTGCTCGACTCTATCCAGCACAAGGAGCAGGAGCGAGCCTGGTTTGAGCAGGAGTTGGCCAAACTGAAAAACGGAGACTCACCTTCCTCCCATGCGGCAAAGGCGAAATCCGCGCGCCAGTCCGCCCAGCGCCGGCTGCTTTCCGGGACGGCCGTTTCCCCCGGCTTCTGTTCAGGCAAAGTCTATATACTCGACAGGTTCAGCGACAAGGTCATCAAAGTGGCCAAGGTCGGCACAAAACCCCAGGAACACCGCAAGTTCATGCTGGCGCTGGAAAAAGTAAAAATCCAGACCCTCTACATGGAGAAACGGGTCAGCGAGACCCTTTCCGAAGACGATGCCGCCATTTTCCACACCCATCTGATGATTTTGGAGGACCGCGGTTTTTCCAGCAAGGTGAGCGACCTGATCGACCAGGGGTTCGGTGCGACCCGGGCCGTCCACGAGGTTGTCCACCATTACGTCGTCGCGTTCTCGGCAATGGCTGACCCGTACCTGCGCGAACGTTCCGCCGACATGGAGGATATAGGCCGCCGTATCATCGACGTACTTGAGGGCAACAGTTCTGCGTCTGCTTTGAAGCTGAAGGAGCAGCGGGTCATCGTTGCGAGCGAGATTTTCCCGTCAGACCTGGCCCTGCTCGATCATGACAAGATCCTCGGCATTGTCACGGAAAAGGGCAATTTGTACGCCCATGCCGCCATCATGGCCAAGTCCCTGGGGATTCCCGCTGTTTTGGGCGTTAGCGGTCTGATTGACGCCGCCAACGTCAAAGACGAAATCATTGTCGACGGTACGTCCGGCCACATTTATCTCAATCCGGACGTCGTGATCCGCAGTGAATACGAGCGCCTGGAGCGCGATCGGGCATGCCGTCTCAAAGAGTTGGAGGTGCTGCGCGACCTGCCGGCGATTACCACCGACGGGATCGGGATCACCCTGAGTGCCAACATCGGGCTGATCTCCGATGTCAAGGTCGCCATCATGCACGGCGCCGAAGGGGTGGGCCTGTACCGGACCGAATTCCCCTATATGGCCCGCTCGGCATTTCCCGATCGCCATGAACAGGCGGCCATCTACCGAAAGATCCTGGAGGCGTTCCCCGACCAAGCTGTAAATATCCGAACGCTGGACATCGGCGGCGACAAAGGCCTCCCCTATTTCCCCTACCCCCATGAAGACAACCCGTTTTTGGGGTGGCGCTCCATCAGGGTGTCCCTCGAGCGGCAGGACATTTTCAGGGAGCAGTTGGCCGGCATACTGCTGGCATCGGAGGCCGGTCGCCCAACGATCATGCTGCCGTTGATCTCATCGGTGGAAGAAATCAGGCAGGTGCGGGAGATATTCGCGTCTGTGCGGACTGACCTGGAGAACGAAGGACATGAGCTGCGCACGGATATCCAGCTCGGCATCATGGTCGAGGTGCCTGCTGCAGTGCAGATTGTGGAGTTTTTACTGCGGGAAGTCGATTATGTCAGCATCGGCACCAATGACCTGATTCAGTACACCCTGGCTGCCGACCGCAATAATCAGCGGGTAAAACAGTACTACGACCCTTATCACCCGGCGGTGCTGCATTCGATCAAACGGGTTGCCGATGCTGCGGCAAAAGCAGGCAAAAAGGCCTCGGTGTGCGGAGAGATGGCTGCCGACCCGGTCAATGCCCTCCTGATGGCCGGCATGGGCATCCGGGAATTCAGTCTGTCGGCACCCAGCATTCCGCTGGTCAAGCACGCACTGCGCAATCACTCGCTGACCGAGTGCCGTGCCCTGGCCCGCAGGGTGCTCGGCTGTACGTCGGCCAGCGACATCCGCTATCAACTGGAGCGGTTCAGGGAGCAGTACCGCACGTAAGGCACCAGCGCCACAACAGTACCCGCCTCAACCGGTCAGAACATGAAGCGCCGCATGCTGATGCTCTGCAGCATGCCGATGCCTACCATGGACGTGATCATCGAAGTACCGCCATAGGAAAAAAACGGCAGCGGCACCCCTACCACCGGAAATATCCCGATGACCATCCCCATGTTGATGACAATGTGCCAAAACAGCATGGCTGTCACACCGACGGCCAACAGGGCCCCGAAGCGGTCATTGCAGCGGCGGGCAATATTCAGCCCCCACAGCACCAATGACATATAGAGCACGATCAGCACCAGGCAGCCGACAAATCCCCACTCCTCGGAAAACACCGAAAATGCGAAATCGGTATGCTGTTCGGGCAAAAATCGAAGTTGGGACTGGGTCCCTTTGACAAACCCCTTGCCGAAAATCCCTCCGGAACCGACCGCAATTTTACTCTGAATGATGTGATACCCGCTCCCCAAACGTGAGCGCTCCGGATCGAGAAAGTCCAGTATTCGGTTCTTTTGATAGGGGCGCAGAAATGTCGTCCACCCCAACCAGACCAGAGGTATCGTGACCGCAACGAATGTAAAAATGGTCGACCAGCGCAACCCCACGTAGACAGTCATGGAAACGGCAATAAGAATCACCAGAACCGCCGTGCCCAGATCCGGCTGCTTCATGATCAACAACGCCGGCAGGGTTAAAATTCCCAGCGGGAAGAGCGTGTCCCGCAGGGACAATCCGCCAACCACATGGAAATTATTGAAATAACGGGCAAAGGTCACAATGATTACCAGCTTCATCAGCTCCGACGGTTGAATGTTGAAAAACCCCAGATGCAGCCAGCGGGTTGCCCCCATGGAGCGGCGGCCGACAACCAGCACGGCGACCAAAAGCAGCACCAGAAACCCGTAGAACCAGTAGGAAAGGTCTTCGAGCAAATGGTAATCGATGCTGCATACTGCCAAGGAAATGCACATGCCGAACAGCATCCAGTTGAACTGTTTAAGATAATAGGGGGTGCCGCTGATCTTGTACGGCATGGTGGCGCTATAAATATTAAGAATGCCGAGGATACAGATCGTCGCCACAATTCCGGCCAGTGTCCAGTCGATATTTGTCAGCAATCGGCGATCAATCATGTTCTGTTTCCTCATTGCGCGCCCCACCCGAGGTCGCGGGGGCATCGCCCTCATCATCGTCTTCGCTACGGGCCCGCGGGGATTTGGCAGCTGGTTTTTTCCCATCGAACCAGGCGCGCATGATGCGTGCCGCAATCGGCGCAGCAGCCGATCCGCCATGCTCGCCATGTTCAACGACTACCGCCACGGCAATCTCCGGTTTTTCATACGGTGCAAAGGCGACAAACAGCGCGTGGTCGCGGTACTGGTACGGGGTGCCGGCCTTGCTGTCACGCATTTTCACCACCTGCGAGGTTCCGGTCTTGCCTGCGACCCGCACATCATAGAGGCGCGCCATGGCCCCGGTTCCCCCCGGCTCGTTGACGACCGCCAGCAGCCCCTGTTTGACCAGCCGGAATTTTTCCGGAGAGATACCGGTCCTGCCCATAATCTCGGGCTTGACTTCCCGAAGTGGTTTGCCGTCGGTATCGACAATGCGCTTGACCAGGTGCGGACGATAAATGGTGCCCTCATTGGCAACGGTGGCAATCATGGACGCTAGTTGAATCGGCGTCATGAGCACATAGCCCTGCCCGATGGCCACCGGCAGGGTTTCGCCGCGAAACCAGCGTTTGCCGAAGCGCTTTTGCTTCCATTCGCTGGTCGGGATCAGTCCGCTCTTCTCGTTGTTCAGCCCAATACCCATGGGAGCGCCCAGCAGGAACTTTCTGGCCGTGGCAGCAATCAGATCGACCCCGAGACGTTCGCCCAACTGGTAGAAGTATACGTCACACGACTCCCGCAGAGACTTTTTCAGGTTGGTCGTGCCGTGACCGTGCTTGTTCCAGCATTTGAAGGTGCTGGTCCCCAGATCATAGGAGCCGGTGCAGTTCACCGTGCTGCTGTCGTTTATCTTGTTGTCTTCGAGGCCGGCAAGGGCAGTAACGATCTTGAACGTGGAACCTGGTGGATATTGGCCGGTGAGCGCCTTGTTTTCCAGCGGATGCCGCTTGTCCTCCAGATAGTCTTTCCATTTGGCCGCCGGCAGTTTACCGCTGAACAGGGCGGGATCGAAACCAGGGTTGCTGACAAAGGCCAGCACCTCGCCGCTGTTCACGTCCATGGCCACGGCAGCACCCGCCTGGTCGCCAAACGCGCGCTCTGCCTGTTTTTGCACCGCTGCATCGATGGTCAAGACCACACTGTTGCCGACCGTGGGATAGGTTTCCGAGATGGTGCGCAACACGCGTCCGCGGGCATCTACCTCCAACTGGCGCCCACCGTCATTGCCGTGAAGCTCCTTTTCCAACCCGCGTTCGATGCCGTTCTTGCCGATATAGTCGCCCGGATTGTATTCTTCGAATTCCGGCCGGGTGAGTTCGTCTTCCGAAACCTCGCCGATGTAGCCGAGCAGGTGAGAGGCCAAAGTGCCGTTGGCATACTCCCGCACCGGCTTCATTTCAATTTCGACCCCCGGCAGGCGCAGGCGATTCTCTTCGACGATTTCGACCTGGTCACGGCTGATGTTGGATGCCAGCACGATCGGATAATACTTGGCGCGCCCCTTAACCTTGGACCACCGCTCACTCATTTCGGCGCGATCAAGGCCGAGCAGGGACGACAGGCGGTCCAGCAGCGCGTCCTTGTCGGTGACCTCCTGGGGCACCACCGCCAAACTGAACGAAGGGCGGTTGCTCACCAGCACGTTGCCGGTACGGTCCAGAATGGCGCCGCGCGACGCCGCCACCGGGACAAAGCGCAGCCGATTGTTTTCCGACATGGCCCGATAATCCTCGGTGTTGAGAATCTGCAGGTGCCAGAGCCTGAGCAGCAGCAGGAAGAAAACGCCGCCGACCACGAAGGAGAGGAACATGATCCGCCGTTTTGATTCCATGACTTCCCGGACAAAGCGCTGTTCGATCATAGCGCATCCAGAGGCCGCTCAAACCAAGGCAAAAGCGGTGCCAGCGAGGCCGCAAAAGAGGTCACAAGCAGGTGGGGAATCAGGTCGGCCCCCATGGAATAGGCAATCCCAGGTGTGGAGGTGAACAGGATCAGCAGCAGGAGATTGAGCGAAAAGCAGGCCAGCGAGGCCAATCCCACAGAGATGACGAACAACGTCCCGCTTTCGGCGTACAGCCGCTCCGACACGCTTTTGATCGTCAGAAAGATGACCACGAAACTGAATGCATTCAGGCCGAGGTACAGGCCGCTGAAAACATCCTTGAACAGTCCCAACAGCCAGGCAAGCGGCAGACCTTCATGAAACGATCCCCGCAACGCGATGAACACCATCAGCACCAGCAGCAGATCAGGCTTGAACGACGACGCCAGGAAAATCGGCAACACCGTTGATTGCAGCACGAGTGCCGCAGCAATGGCGCTGACAAGGGCGATCCACCTAATCATGGGGTAGCCTCTGCACTACCAGAACTTCTTCAAGGTGGGCGATATTGACGGCAGGCCGTATGGAAACCGTCTGAAATATCCCGTACTGTCCGCGCTTGACCATGGTCACCTCGCCTATGGGCAGCCCCTTGAGAAAAACACCGCCGATTCCGGATGTCACCACAGCGTCGCCTACCTTGACATCCTCCTCCCGGGTTGTGAACTCAAGACTGCAGAGCCCCTCTCCCCGCCCCTTGACCACACCGCGGGCCCGGGAACGCTGGATCGTGGCGGCGATGCCGCTGGCGTGGTCCGTGAGCAGCAGCACCCGCGAGGTGTTCGCCGCCACCTTGACAACCTGACCGACCACACCGTCCGCAGCCACCACAGCCATGCCTTCCGCCACGCCCCCCGAAGCGCCCCGATCGATCACCAACGTCCTGAACCATGAGGTGCCATCCTCACCAATCACCGCAGCGGCAACGGTGGATGACTTGACGGAACTCTTCATATCCAACAGGCGCGTCAGACGCTGATTGGCCATCTGGGTTTCAGCGGCGGTCACCAGCCGCCCATTCAAGCCTTTGATCTCGTCCCGCAGTTTCAGGTTTTCCCGACGCACATCGACAAGATTCAGATAATTGTCCCACACGTCCTCGACAAAACCGCCGGCCTGTGAAAACGGGGCAAGAATCGGAGCAAAAGCCATCATTACCCCACGTTCGAGCGCATTGGCATGCTGCTTACGGGGTATGTTGAGCGAATAGAAAATAAGCGCCGCCAATATGCCGGCGATGGTCACGACTATTACGCCGTATCGTTTGAAAAAATCCATGGTGCCGTCCGTAGTTAAATCGATTGCTGCGGTGCCCGCATCATCACCTGCCGCCGCACAGCTCAGTCTCCCGGTAGACCCGGATCAGATAATCGCGGTAGGAGGAAGACGGGGTATCGTCGATGACCCGCTGCATGTGGGGACAATCGATGAAACCGCGCCGCAGGGCTATTTCTTCCAGACAGGCGATCTTCAGCCCCTGTCGAGATTCGATGGTTTCGATAAAAATACTCGCCTCCAGGAGGCTCTTGTGCGTACCGGTATCAAGCCAGGCTATGCCGCGCCCCAAACGCTCGACGGTCAGCGTTCCGCGACGGAAATACTCCAGATTGACGTCGGTAATCTCCAATTCACCCCGCGGTGATGGTTTGATCGATTTGGCCGTGGACACCACCTGGTTGTCATAAAGATAGAGTCCGGGAACGGCGTAATGGGATCTGGGCTGTTTCGGCTTCTCCTCGATACTGAGTACCTTGCCGGCAGCATCGAACTCTACGACGCCATACCGCTCCGGGTCATGCACCGGATAGCCGAAGATGCGGGCCCCCCCGGAAAACTCGCTGAAAATCCTGTCCAGATTCATCTTGCCGTAAAAGATATTGTCGCCCAGAATCAAGCAGACCGGCTGGTTGTCGATAAACTCCTCACCCACCAGAAACGCCTGGGCGATCCCTTTCGGTTCAGGCTGGACCTTATAGGAGAGCTGTATGCCCCACCGTGAGCCGTCGCCCAAAAGTGCCTGAAAACGGGGCGTGTCGTGGGGGGTCGAAATGAGTAGAATATCCCTGATGCCGGCTGTCATCAGGGTGGCCAGGGGATAATAAATCATCGGCTTGTCGTACACCGGCTGCAGCTGCTTGCTAGCCACCAGCGTCAGGGGAAACAATCGGCTTCCTGCCCCTCCAGCCAAAATGATCCCTTTTGAAATTCCCGTGCTCATGGTCTCATGTCCCTTTCGTGGTTCGGTCGGTTCCGTCGTCGCGTGCGGGCAGATCAGATTCCGCTTGCCCCAGCAGTCGGGCAGCAGCCAGGAGATCGTCGCACACATCGGTGCCCGGCGGAACCAGTTCCTCAAACTCTCGCCCGTAACCGGTCCTGACCAGCATCGTGCGACATGATGCCGCTTTCCCGGCATCGATGTCCACCAGTTTATCACCGATCATGACCGAAGCTTCCAGATCGATGTCATGGCGCCGGGCAGCGGTTGTCAGCATGCCGGGCAGCGGCTTGTGGCAGTTGCAGGGGAGACTGTAACTCCCCTTGCCGCTCGGGTGATGCGGGCAATAATACCAGGCATCGATAACCGCGCCTTGTTTGGCCAACTCACCGGCCATGTACCGGTGCAGGGCGTCCACATCCTCTTCGGTGTAATACCCCCGCGCAATGCCGGATTGATTGCTTACCACAACCACCAGATATCCGGCATGGTTCAACAGGCGGATCGCTTCTGCAACCCCCGGGATGAACTCGCACTCCTCGATCCGGTACAAATAGTCCTTTTCCACATTGATCGTACCGTCACGATCAATGAATACCGCCCGTTTCATACTGACATTCCCCTTTGACAATCTGCAAAAAAAACTCTACAAAAGGTGGTTGCACGGCCAACTTTTTCCGGATCGGATATCGCCATGATCAAAACAAACAACCTCAAAGTCACTGCCATCACCCCCATCATCGCCCCTGCAGACCTGCGCCAGGTGTTCCCGTTGTCGGACGCTAACCGCGAGTTCGTCAGCAAGAGCCGCGAACGCATCAAGGAGATCCTGCAGCGCAAGGACCGTCGCCTGATGGTCGTGGTTGGCCCCTGCTCGATCCATGACCCGGAGGCGGCCGTCGAATACGCCAGGCGGCTGGCGGAGCTTTCAAAGAAGGTCAACGACCAGTTGCTGCTGATCATGCGGGTCTACTTCGAAAAACCGCGCACCACCGTGGGGTGGAAAGGGCTCATCAACGATCCCGACATGAACGGCACCCACCTGATATCCAAGGGGCTCGGCATTGCCCGGGGGCTGCTGATCCGCTTGACCTCCCTGGGGGTGCCGGTGGCCAATGAAATGCTCGATCCGATCACTCCCGAATATGTGGCCGACATGATCAGCTGGGGTGCCATCGGCGCACGCACCACCGAATCCCAGACCCATCGCGAGATGTCGAGCGGCCTGTCGTTCCCGGTCGGCTTCAAGAACGGCACCGACGGCAATCTGCAAATTGCCATCGACGCCATGAAGGCTGCCCAGCACCCGCACAACTTTCTGGGGATCAACCGCGAGGGGCGCACTTCCATCATCCAGACCAGCGGCAATCCTGACGTGCATATCGTTCTCAGGGGAGGCTCACGCAAACCCAACTATCATGCCGAGGACATTGCCCAAACCGAAGAGAGCCTGAAAAAAAACGGCCTATTCCCCACCATCATGGTCGATTGCAGCCACGGCAATTCTAACAAGGATTATCAGCGGCAACCGGAGGTGCTGGAGGATGTCGTGAGCCAAGTGGCCAAAGGCAATGGCTCCATCTCCGGCGTGATGATCGAAAGCTTTCTTTCCGCCGGCAACCAGAAAATTCCGGCCGACCCGAGCCAGCTCAAATACGGTGTTTCCATCACCGACGCCTGCATCGACTGGGACACCACCGAGCGGATTCTCCTGCAGGCCCACGACCGGCTGCAGAAAAGAAAATAACCGGCACACACGAGGGGGCGGACAACGCCCCCTTCCCTATTCCGCCTCGTACATCAGCCGCAAGCCGCCCGCAGCGCTGCGCAGCGTTCTGTCGAATTTTTCCTCCATGCCATCGGCGAGAATATCCCAGTAACTGGCCTTTTTCTTCGGCGGCAGGATCACCTCCGGCTCACCCGTGATACCGGCCTGCTTACCCGCCTCTTCTATGGCGTCCTGCAGCGTTCCCAACCGATCCACGAGCTTCAGCCCTTTTGCCTGCTCGCCCGAAACGATCCGCCCGTCGGCGATGGCGCGAACCGTATCGACCGACAGTTTGCGCCCTTCGGCCACGGCACGGATGAACTGTTCATGGGTATTGTCGATGACCGCCTGGAGCATGGCCCGATCCTCGGCGGAAAACTCCCGGACCGGGGAACCGGAATCCTTGAACTTGCCTGTTTTGAGCGTAAAGGCCTTGATGCCGATCTTGTCCATCAGCGCCTCGATATTGGAGAGCTTGAGGATCACGCCGATGCTGGCGGTAATGGTGCCCGGGTTGGCATAGATCAGGGATGCCGGAGCAGAGATATAATACCCGCCCGACGCCGCCAGGCTCCCCATGGAGACGATAATCTTTTTCCGGGAGGCGAAGCGCTTCACCTCCTCGTAAATCTCCTGGGAGGGAGCCACCACCCCGCCGGGTGAATCGACACGCAACACCACCGCCTTGACGCCGTCCTGTTTCAGAAAATAGCGCAGCTGACGCACGGTTTCCCGGGAGTCGAGGATCATCCCCTTGACTTCGACCAGGCCGACCCCCTTCGTGTGGATCCCCCGACCGGCATCGCTACCGGAAATCACTTTGAAGAGTTGAACCGACAGGAGAAAGAGCAGCGCCATGGCCAACAGCACACCGCATGCCGCAATAACGATTTTTCTGGTCATCGTCCACCCGCCTCAGAACTGGTTGTTTTTCGGTCGTTGCTTTGGTACATTCTTCTCATGAGAATACTGGTCATATCCGATACCCACGGCAATGCACGCTTGGCGGAACGCGCCCTGGAACTGTCAGAGCCGGTTGAATGCATCATCCACCTGGGAGACGGTGCCGGCGATACCGAAATGCTCACAACCGCCACAGAGGTGCAGCTGATTCAGGTTGCCGGCAATTGCGACTATGGTTCGAATGCGCCGCGGGAACTGTTGTGGCACTGTGAAGGGAAAAACATTTTGCTGGCGCATGGTGATGCCTATGGGGTCAAAAGCGGGCTCGGCAGGCTGATGCAGCGCGCCAACGAAGTCAAGGCTGATGCCGTGCTGTACGGACACAGCCATCACCCCCTGATTGTCACGCACTCGGGCATTGTCTTCGTCAACCCCGGCACCCTCATCCGCACGGCCCGCCACAAAACCTATGCCCTCGTATCCGTAACCACTGAAGGGATCACCGCTCAACTGCACGACATCGATTAAGCCGCAGCTACTCCTCGCTGTCGCGCATCACCGCTTCATGCCCCTTATGCACCGCTTTCTCCAGCCGGCGCCGCCGCGGCCAAACGCACAGAAATGCCACCGGCCCCGACAGTACGTAGGTGATCATGATGGTAAAAGTCATCACCACCGGTTCGACGACAACAACGATCAGCAGCACAACCGCCAGCAGCAGAAAACCGAACGGCTGCCGCTTGATCAGTGCCGGATCCTTGAAGGAATAGTAACGGAAGCTGGATACCATCAGAAATGCCAGCAGATAAATCAGGGCGATGATGGCGAGACGCTTGTAGCTGCTGGGCCAACCGAAATGGTGAAACAGGAGCACGGTGGCACTGACCATGCTGGCAGCTGCCGGTATGGGCAAGCCAACGAAGCGTTTGCTTTCGACCGTATTGACCTGCACATTGAATCTCGCCAGGCGGAGCGCCCCGCAGACCACGAACAGGAATGCCGCCAGCCACCCCAACCTGCCGAATGGCTTGAGCGCCCAGGCATACATCATCAGCCCGGGGGTAACGCCGAAGGCGACCAGATCGGCCAATGAATCGTACTCGACACCGAACTTGCTGGTGGTGCCGGTCATGCGCGCAACCTTGCCATCCAGACCGTCGCAGATGGCAGATATGAATATCCAGATCGCAGCTGCCTGGTAATTCCCGTTGAGGGTCGAAACCATACTGTAGAACCCGGCGAACAGACTGCCGGTTGTCACCAGATTCGGCAGTATATAGATCCCGCGCTTGATGCTTTCAATTTTTTCCACGGAATCTTCCTGCGGATCATGAGTCATATGGAAACCACCTCCGTCACCCCAGACGTCCCAACACCGTTTCACCGGCCACGGTACATTCCCCCAGCTTTACCGAAGGCGTCACGGCGGGCGGCAGATAGACGTCCACCCGGGATCCGAATCGGATCAGCCCGTAGCGCCTTCCGCGCAGCAGCATGTCGCCGATGCGCGGATAGCAGATGATTCTGCGCGCAATCAGTCCGGCTATCTGGACAAAAGCCACTTTGGCGCCTCCGGAGGTTTCAATGACAACGCAGTTGCGCTCGTTTTCAAAAGAGGCCCTGCTGTCACGGGCGTCGAAGAAGGCCCCCCGGTTGTACGTGATGTCAACCACCCTGCCGTCATACGGCGCACGGTTGACATGGACATTGAATACCGACATGAATATGCTGATCTTGAGGGCCTCGCACCCGAGCGGCGATTCGGGCACAACCTCGCAGACAATCACCTGCCCGTCGGCCGGAGCGACCACGGCCAGAGGGTCGACGGGGGGGGTGCGCT
>Ga0334722_10003816_pt1 | contig 16038 bp, 16 predicted proteins | sample C3_bottom_MG_FD_207210 | JGI IMG/M metagenome (GOLD analysis project Ga0334722, IMG submission 207210) | Sediment microbial communities from Yellowstone Lake, YNP, Wyoming, USA - C3_bottom | ecosystem: Environmental > Aquatic > Freshwater > Lake > Sediment | place: USA: Wyoming | collected...
TCCCCCGCCGCGATTCGGATCATGAGCTCGACTAAGTCCACCCCGGCGACGGCCTCGGTCACGGGGTGCTCGACTTGAAGGCGGGCGTTGACCTCGATGAAGTAGAACTTTCCATCCTGAAAAAGGAATTCGACCGTCCCCACGTTTTGGTAGCCGGCTTCCTTGACCAGGCGGATGGCCGCGCTCTGCATCTCGCGCCTGACGTCGGGTGAGACGGCGGGAGACGGGGACTCCTCGATGAGTTTCTGGTGGCGGCGCTGAACCGTGCAGTCCCTCTCGGGGAAGGCGACGACGTTGCCGTGCTTGTCGGCGGCGACCTGGATTTCGATATGGCGCGGGCGCTCCAGGAGCTTTTCGATCAGGACCGCGCCGTTGCCGAAGGCGGCCTTGGCCTCGACGGAGGCGGCCTCGAGCTGGGCGTCGAGGTCTTCGGGTCTGCGCACGATCCTCATGCCCTTGCCTCCCCCTCCGGCGGAGGCCTTGATCAAGACGGGATAGCCGATGCGCCCCGCCTCCTGGGCGGCGTTGGCTGAGGCGTCGCCGGATGTTCCCGGAACGACGGGGACACCCGCCTTCAGGGCCAGAGTTTTTCCGGCGCTTTTGTAGCCGAGTTTGCGGCTGGCCTCGGGCGGAGGGCCGATGAAGACGAATCCGCGGTCTGCGCAGGCTTGCGCGAAATCGGCGTTTTCGGAGAGAAATCCATAGCCTGGATGGATGGCATCGGCCCCCGTTATCTTCGCGGCGGTGAGGATCGCCTCTGCGTCTAGATAGGAGAGTTTGGAACTGGCGGGGCCGATGCAGACGGCTTCATCGGCCATGCCGACGTGGCGGGATTCGCGGTCGGCTTCCGAATAGACGGCGACGCTCGCAATGCCCATTTCCCGGCACGCGCGGATGACGCGGACGGCGATTTCGGAGCGATTGGCGATCAATATCTTTTTGAACATGGGTCCTCGGTCACTGCGATGCGGAGAGAGTCTGGCGGAGCGCGTCGATGGCGGCCATGTCCTGCGCGGACGTGCAGAGCCGGGCGCCCTTGTCGAGATTCAGAAGAGCCTCCGAGAGGCGGCCGATCTCCGAATAGATCCTCACCCGCTCGATCATGATCCGGCATTCCTCCGAGGGTGATTTTTCGGGGGAGGCGAGCATTTCGTCGAGCTGTTCCAGGGCGAGGGCATGTTGGCGCAGAGAGTTGTGGTAGATGTCGGCCAGTTTTGCGTGAAGACGGTAGAGGTCCTTCGGCGTCAGGCTTGAGGGATCGAATTGCGCCGATTCGATGGCCTTCAAACAGTGGTTCCGGGCGTCTTCGGGAGACCTCCTCTCGTAGGCCGCCTCGCAAAGAGACCTCCACGCCGCGCCGTCCCGGGGGTTGATCTCCGTTGCGGTCTGGGCCAGGGCCGTTCCCTTCGCCAAATCCCCTTTCTTGAAGGCTTCTGCGACTTGGCGCATGAGGGTAACGTCGAAAGGGACGGTCCAATGGTCGCCTTCGCGGGCGAGGAGGAGTCTTTCCGCGCGCGGCGGTGAGCCGGAGGGCTTGTTGAGATTATAAGACAACAGTATCGCATCCTGTTCCTGGCGGATAATTCTAAGCTCCGACCAGGTCCAAGGCGCCGCATCGGTGGAAGATTTGAATTCGGATTCGGCGCAATTGGCTTTGGCGGGTTCCGAGAAGAAGGCGTAGGCCCGCGCATGGTCGCCGCCGCCGAGGGCGGTTAGATACTCAGCGGCAAGTTTTTGGACCAGGATTTCGGGGCGCCTGCTTTGGCGCAGGTAGAGAATCCCGCCGATGCAGCCGACGACGGCGAGGAGGAAGGCGAGGGCCCTGAGAATTGTGCGCGCGGGCGAGGTTCGTGGTTTGATGCCGGTCGTCGGCTCGGCTCGGAGGGAGGATTCATCCCAGAGGTCGTCGAGAGAGGGGGCTGCGCCGGCGCCTTGCCTCGCGGCCGGAGGGTGGCCCTTAGGCGTCGCCGCGGGCTTGAGAATTTTCCGGACGGCCGTCATTGGGATCTCGGAGTCCTTGGCCTGGATCGATGCCTGGGGGGGGGCGGCCGCGCTGAGTTTCGCAATAGAGCTGCCGCATTTATCGCAAAAATTTTTAGCGATTGAATTTTGATTTCCGCAGGACCCGCAGACGCGGGAGTTCTTCCCGCCGCACGCGGGGCACGCCTCGCAGGGATTTTGCGAGGCGGCGCCGCACTTGGTGCACAGGATCTGCGCTGAGGACATTGGTTAGGAACGAGGCTCCAGAAGGAAGAGCGGACGGCCGTATTCGACGGCCTGGCCGGCCTGCGCGAAGCATTTCGCCACGCGTCCCGCGGCCGGGGCCCTGACGGGTTTCGACGCCCCGGATCCCGCGATGATCACTCCCAGGATCGCGCCCTCAGCGACGAGAGCGCCCTCTTCTGCTTTGCGGGCCGAGCCGGGATCAGCCCATTGAAAAAGGCCGACCGATTCGGAGGTCACCGGCAGGAAGCGTGGAGGCGGCAGGGTTCCCTCCGGAACGCGAGGGGCGGCTTCCGGGGTGGCGACGGAAAATCCCTTTCCCGCTGCGCGAAACGAGACCTCAACGAGATCGGTGGTCTTAAGCCACTCGACGACGGGGCGGATGTCTTCGGCGTCCATGGTCATCTCCTGGAGCGGCTGGGGCTGCGTTTTTCTTTTTTCCCGGGAGCCTGCCGGCGCTTGAGCAGGTTCCTGGGGTTGGCGGGCAGAAGCCCCGAGGCCAGCGGGTCGAAGGCCAAGGGAAGCATCTTAAAGACCGTGGTCTTGGCGACGGACCGGCGTCCCGTCGAGGGGTTGATGTCAACGAGATAGAGTTCGGTGTCCTTGTCGCTGAATTCGAACATGACCTGCCGGCAGGCCCCGCAGGGCTTGGCGGCGGCTCCGACGACGCAGACCGCCCTGATCGAGTCGTGCCCGCCGGCGATGGAGTGGTAGATGGCCGCGCGCTCGGCGCACATGGACAGTCCGTAGGAGGCATTCTCGACGTTGCAGCCCGCAAAAACGCGGCCCGAGTCCGTCAGCACGGCCGCTCCGACGGCATAGCGGGAATAGGGGCAGTAGGCGCGCTTTTGGGCGTGGACGGCGGTCTCGATGAGTCGGTCGATCGTCCTATTTTTTTTCATTCAGAGGTGCTTCCTGACCAGGAGGTCGAGCTTTTTAAGCGTCGTCTTATTTCGGAATTTCGGATCGGTGAAAAGGGCGCCGGAGAGGGCCTTGGAGAAGGCCGGTTCCAGCGGCGCTTTCGCGATGCGGGGCACGGCCAGGCGCATGAGGCGCTGGGCGTTGGCGGAGTTGGCGTGCAGGTTTTCGACCACCATCTCGGTGTGGACCTCTTCGCCCTCCTTCCAGCAGTCGTAGTCGGTGACCATGCAGACCAGGGAGTAGACGATCTCGGCTTCGCGGGCGAGCTTGGCTTCGGGGCAGGCGGTCATTCCGATCAAAGACCAGCCCAGGCCGCGGTGCATCTCGCTTTCGGCTTTCGTGGAGAAGGCCGGGCCTTCCATGCAGCAATATGTTCCGCCGAAGGAGGCGCTGATGCCGAGCTCCTTGGCGCACTCGTAGACGAGCGCGTTCTGCCCGGGGGCAAACGGCGGGTTGAAGGCGACGTGCGCGACGAGGCCGCCGCCGAAAAAAGTCTGGATACGGGCCATGGTCTTGTCGACGAGTTGGTCCGGGAAAACGAAGGTGCGGGGGGGGAGCTCCTCCTTGAGCGAGCCGACGGCTCCAAAGGCCAGGATGCGTTCGACTCCCAAAGACTTGAGGGCCCAGATATTGGCGCGCTGGTTGATCTCCGTCGGAGTGACGACGTGCCCTCGGCCGTGGCGGGGGAGGAAGGCGCAGGGGACGTCGTCGATGTCTCCCAGCGTGATCGGTCCTGAATGGGCGCCGAAGGGGGTTTTCAGCCGGACCTCTCGCGACTTCGCGATGGAATCGGAGGAGTAGAGGCCGCTGCCCCCGATGACCCCGACTTGGGCGCGGGGTCTTTGGATCTTTTTCACGGGCAATAGCCTCCCAGCGGCAGAAGTTCCGCGATGAGTTCGTCGAGCTGCTGAAGCTCGAGCGGCTTGTGCATAAAGCGGGTCTTGGGGTCGTCCGGCAGTATTTTGGCCAGTTTCTCTCGCGAGTGCGCAGACATGAAGATGACCGGGATGGATTTCGTGTTCGGGTCCTTTTGCAGGACCTGATAGACGGAGGACCCGTAGGCTCCCGGCATCTGGATGTCCGTGATGATGAGGTGAGGCCGGTGCTCGGCGGCTTTTTGCGAGAGGGCGTAGCCGTCGTTGACGACGATGATCCTATGCCCCTTCATGGAGAGGTAGTCGTTTAAAAGCCCCGTGATATCGGGATTGTCGTCGGCCAGGAGGATTTGGGCGATCATGGGGCGGCGGCGAACATCCTCCCCATGACCGAAGGATAGATCGGGAAACGCCGGCAGAGAGAGGCGACGCCGTCCTTGATTCGTTTTAGAGCGGCCGCATCTGCGCGGGCCTTGAGGGCCTCGTCGATGAATCCCGCGATCTCTTCCATCTCTTTTTCACGCATCCCGCGGGTCGTGACCGCGGGCGTGCCGATGCGCACTCCGGAGGCGACGAAGGGTTTCTGCGGATCGTAGGGGATGGCGTTCTTGTTGACCGTAATCCCGGCCTTGTCGAGGGCCTCCTCGGCTTCCCGGCCTGTCGCGTTCTTGGGTCGGAGGTCCAGGGAGAAGAGATGGCAGTCCGTTCCTCCCGCGACGATCCTAAATCCCCGGTCGGCGAGGCCGCGCGCGAGCCTCCGCGCGTTGGCGATCACGTTCTGCTGGTAAATCTTGAAGTCCGGCTGAAGGGCCTCGCCGAAGCAGACGGCTTTGGCCGCAATGACGTGCATCAGGGGCCCGCCCTGCACTCCGGGGAAGACCGTCTTGTCCAAGGCCGCCGCGTGGGCCGACTTGCACAGCACGAGCCCCCCCCGGGGGCCTCTTAGGGTCTTATGAGTCGTCGAGGTCGTGAAATCCGCCAGGGCGACGGGGGAGGGGTAGACTCCCGCGGCGATGAGGCCCGCGTAGTGCGCGATGTCCGTCGCGAAGAGCGCGCCGACGGCGTCGGCGATCTTCTTGAGCCTGGACCAGTCGATGACCCGGGAGTAATTCGAGGCTCCCATGAAGATGATCTTGGGCCGGCTCTCGTGGGCGTCCTTCTCCGCCTTCTCGTAGTCGATGAGCTCGTCGTCGCGCCGCACGTCGATGGGAACGATCTTGTAGTACTTTCCCGAGAAATTCATCGGGTGGCCGTGGGAGAGATGCCCGCCGTGGGCGAGGTTGAGCCCCATGACCGTGTCTCCCGGCTTAAGCACGGTCAGGTACATCGCCATGTTGGCTTGAGAGCCCGAGTGCGGCTGGACGTTGGCGTGCTCGGCGCCGAAAAGAGCCTTGGCCCGATCAATCGCCAGGGTCTCGGCCTGGTCGACGAATTCGCAGCCGCCGTAATAGCGCTTGCCCGGGTAGCCTTCCGCATACTTATTGGTCAGCAGGGAGCCCTGCGCCTCCAGGACCGCTTCGGAGGCGTAGTTTTCGGAGGCGATGAGCTCCAGATTGTCCGACTGGCGCCGCGCCTCGCGGATGAGGGCGGAGTAGAGTTCGGGGTCTTGTTCGGCGAGGGTTCTAGACATGGGGGTGTCTCCGAGCGGCGTGGATGATCTCAGCCATGGGCGGGCTCCGTGTCGGGATGGAAAAGGACGACGAACTCGCCCAGTATTTCGGCTCGGGAGGCCAGTGCCGTTTTGACTGAGGCGACGCTGCCGCAGAGCCACTCTTCATGAATCTTGGACAGTTCCCGTGCGGCGACCGCTTGGGCCTGCGGGCCAAGCGAGGACTCGGCGTCTTCGAGCAGTTCCAGGACACGGAACGGGGATTCATAGACGACGATCGTCCGTTCAAGCGCCTTGGCTGCCGCGAGGATGCGGCGGCGTTTGGAGGAAGCTCGGGGAAGGAAGCCGAGGAAGACGAAGGAGTCCCCGGGCAGGCCGGAGCCGGCCACGGCGCAGGCGACGGCGGAGGGGCCCGGCAGGGCGGTCACGGGGAGGCCCTCCCGGCGGGCCGCTGCCACGGCGCGCCGCCCGGGGTCGGAGACGCCGGGGCAGCCGCCGTCGGAGACGAGGCTGACGTCCTCTCCGCGGCGGAGGCGCTCCACGAGCTTCTCGACGGAGCGCGCGTTGTTCTCGTCATAGCGCTCCAAGGCTGTCGACAGGCCGAAGTGGGCCATGAGCGCGCGCGTGCGGCGGGTGTCTTCGCAGAAAATCACGGAGGAGTCCTTGAGCGCCCGCAGGCAGCGGGCCGTCATGTCTTCAAGATTTCCGAGAGGCGTGGGCACCACGTATAGCATCAGCGCCTCGCTGCGGAGGGCTCCCCGGCCCAGGCCGCGTTCTCAAGCTTCAGGAAGACCTCCACCACTTTCGGGTCGAACTGCGTGCCGGCGCCCTTCTTAAGCTCGGAGACGGAGATTTCCCGGCTCAGGGCCTTGCGGTAGGGGCGGTCGGAGGTCATCGCGTCCCAGGCGTCGAGGACCGCGACGATGCGCGATCCAAGGGGGATCTCCTCGCCCTTGAGTCCCTCGGGATAGCCCCGGCCGTCGTACCATTCCTGGTGGTAGAGGACCATCTGGGCCACGGGTCCGAGATATTTGACGGGCGAGAGAATCTGGTGCCCGATGATCGGGTGCTTCTTCATCTGCTCGTATTCCTCGGGCGTGAGCTTGCCGGGCTTGAGGAGAATGGCCTCGTCGATGCCGATCTTGCCGATATCGTGCAGAAGGGCGGCGTATTCCACGTAGCGGACCATCTGCTCGGGCAGGCCCATCTCGACGGCGACGCGCCGGGCCTTCACCCGGGCCCGGTCGGAATGCTCGCGGGTGTAGGCGTCCTTGGAGTCGACCGCTCGAGCCAGGGTCTGCACCATCTCCAGGTAGAAGGTCTGGAGGCTGTCGAAGAGATCGAGGTTGTGGATCATCACGGCGGCTTCCCCGGCGAGTATGCCGAGGAACTTGACGTTGTAGTCGTTGAAGGTCTCCGCGCCCTCCCGGCCGTGAAGATTGAGCACGCCGATCGGCTTGCCCTTGACGAGAAGGGGGATCGAAACGAACGGCTCGACGTCTCCCGCCGTCGGGGCCAGGTAGCGGGGATCGCCGGCGGGGTCTGCGATGAAGATGGGGCGGCCGGCGGCGAAGGCCTTGCCCGCCACGCCCTCGCCGGGCTTAAGAAAGAGCTGTTGGGTTTTATTGGAGACGGGGCTGCGAGCCGCTTCTATTTTGAGGCAGCCGTCTTTTTCGTCCCACATCATGACCGAGCCCCGGCCGCAATTCATCAGCCGGCAAGCGCAGTCCAGGACGGCTTGTCCGAAGTCCTCTCGCGAGACGGCGCCGGCATGCGAAACGCCGTGCTCCTGGAGGGCGAGGAGCATGGAGAGGAGTTCGTCGAGCTTGCTCCAGCCCTCGGGCCCGACCGGGGCCGCTCCCGGCTTCGGAGCCGCGACTTTCGAGGAATAGAGAAGCCTCAGGACCAGGATCAGGGCGAGGAGCAGGCCCGAACTCGAGGCCGTGAGGAACCAGAAGAGTGCCGAGGCGGCCATCGTCTTAGATTAGCTTATTTCCCAGTGGTTTTCGGCGTCGAGAGGAGGGTCTCGGTCATCGCTGAGCCGACCATGTCGAGGAGCTGTGCTTTCGCCGCGCGGCGCCAGAGTTCGTCCTTGGAGTCGCGGGCGTAGCGCACGAGGAGGGGGACGGCTTTTCGGCTGCGGGAGGCGAAGGCCGCGGAGGCCCAGAGGAGGCGGTTTGGATCGTCCGGGGCCTTGTCGTGCTCCCGGAGCAGGGCCTCGGCTTCGCCGTCGTCTGAACACGCCCCGACCTTGAGCGCAAGCTGGTGGCGCAGTTCCCCGTCCGCGGAGGGATCTCGCACGACCTCCAGCATGGCCTCGCGCGTGGCGCGTGCGTCTGCGGGCTCGATGGGGGCTTTGGCCGCGATGAGGGCTTTTTGACGCACGTCGGGATCCTTGGATTGGAACCATTTCTTCAGGTCGGGGAGGGTCTCTTTCCAAAAGAAGCGTCCGAGGAGATGGGCCACTTCCGGGCTTTCATCGGATTTCTTCTGGAGCAGGGCCAACGATTTTCCCGCTTCCCACTGCGCGAGGACCGAGAGGGCTTCGTACTGAGTCCACCAGGAATTGCGCTCAGAAAGGACGGAGACGTCCGAGGCTCTGGCGGCTGCGAAGCGGCGCTTGGCGATGGCGCGGATGAGAGGAAGGGCTTCCCGGGATCTCAGACGGAAGGCCCCGTTGATGCCGAAAAGCTGGGTTTCCGGTTCCGGCTGCTTGAGATAGTTGATAAATAGGGGCTCCAACTGCGGGCTGTCTGGAGAGATCAGGGCGAGAGAGTCCATCACGGCCCGGCGCACGCTCGCGTCCTGTTCGCGCGAAAAAAGGTCGAAGAGGGCCGAGACATCCTTGCCGGAGGCCGGGGAGGTCTTGGCGAGAGCCTCCAGGGCCGTGGTTTTCTCCGCGGTTTCGACGGCGGAGACGAACCGTTCTTGAAGCATCGCGACGGTCGGACCCGCGGCTTGGGCGGCGGCCAGAGAGGCCAATAGGGCGAGTTGAATGATCATGTCACTCCTCCAGGACGCGGCGGAGGGCGGCTTCAAGCGAAACGAGCCGGTATCCTCGCGCGTCAACGACGGTCATGTTTTTGGGGCAAAGTTCAAGGTCCCAAGACGAGCGGATCAGGATCGCGACGGTTTTGCCTGCGGCGGTCTTCGAGAGGAGCTTCAGGACGGCGTCCTGGCCTTGGAAGCGGCGGGCCTCGAAGCATAAAAATACAATCCGCTCGGCCCGCTTGACGGCTTCAGGAAGCCGTTTTAAGTTTGCCGTTTCAACGGGGGTCCTTTCCAGCAAGGCTCGCGGGGCCAGCTGTCGGATCATTTTTTCCGGGCCGGAGGGGCCGCCTTCAAACGTAAAACGTCCGCGGACTTCGTCGAAATTCGGGATCAGAATAAGAGTTCCATCGGGCGCGACGGGCAGGCGCGTCTTGCCGCGGCGCGCAAGACCGATCGCCTTCGAGGCGATTGAGAGAGATAAGGAAGCGCCTTTCTTTTTGTCGGCCGTCTGGTCGGCCCGCCTCCGCGGAAGCAGGCGCTCGATGCGCCGGGCGGCCGCGCTCAGGGCGGACTCCTCAGTCCGTCCCGCGCCGGCCGATTCCCGGAGGAGGTCGACGGCGTCGCGCATGCCTTGTAGGTCGTGGGCGATCATCAGCATGTCGTGTCCGGCGTCCAGGCACTTCAGGGTGGCCTGGGCCACCGGCCAGCGTTTGGTGACGGCCCCCATGCAGAGGTCGTCGCTGATGACGAGCCCGTCATAGCCGAGGCCTTTTCTGAGGACGTCGCCGACGATCCTGCGCGAGAAGGTCGCGGGGATGGAATCGAAGGCCGGGAAGAGAACGTGGGAGGTCATCACGGCGTCGACTCCGGCTCGGACGGCGGCGCGGAAGGGGAGCAGGTGCGTGCGGGCGAAGGCCGCGCGGGGAAGACGGATGACGGGGAGGTCGATGTGGGCGTCGACGGTGGCCGCGCCCTTGCCGGGGAAATGCTTGCCGCAAGCCGAAAGGCCGTGGTCCTGGAGGCCTCGCGTAAATGCCGCCCCCAGGCGCGCGGCAAGGCGCGGGTCGGAGCCGAAGGACCTGATGCCGATTCCGGGATTGTAGATATTGACGGCCACGTCGAGCACTGGGGCAAGATTCATCCGGATGCCGAGGGGGGCGAGTTCGCGGGCCATTTGTCGGCCAACGGCGTAGGCGAGCTTCGGATCTTTGGCTTTGCCGAGGGCCGCGTTGCCGGGGAAGGGGGTCACGCCCGATTTAAAGCGCAGGACCCAGCCGCCCTCGTGGTCGACGGCGACCAGCAGCGGGCGGCCCACTCTTTGCTCCAGTTCATCGATGAAGGCTCGCGTCTGCGCCGGGGTGTCGATGTTGCGCGCCAGCAGAAGGACCCCCGTCGCTTGCGAGGACTTAAACAGGGAGACGGCCTCGCGCGTGGGGCGAAAGCCATAGACGCCGAACATGAATAGGCGCCCCGGATCGGTCATGCGAGGAGTGTAACAAAACGGTATGATGGAGGCCATGGACGCAAAGACCTTCCTGAGCGGGCACGTGCCCCTTTTTGCGGGGGTCTCCGACGCCCATCTGACCGACCTGGCCGTTTCCTCCGAACTCAAGCAGTACAAGGCGGGCCAGACGATCCTTTTCCAGGGGATGTCCGTCGACGGCCTGCATGTCGTCGCCGTCGGCAAGGTGAGCGTCCATGCCAAAGTTCCTGGGAAGGGGGTCGTCCAGGTCGCGGAATTGGGCCCCGGAGAGATTTTCGGAGAAACGTCCATTCTGGAGTCCGGGATGGCGGGGGCGACGATCAAGGCCGCGCAGGACGGGACCTGCATTCTCATTGTGCCCCAAGAGGCTTTTCGCCGCTTGATGGCGGAGAGCGCCGATTTCGTCGCGCGACTGAAAGCCTTGATCGCCGCGCGAAAATCCGTCCCAACCCCCAGGGCCTGAGGACCCCTTCGTTCTGGGTCGAACGGCCCTGGCCCCGCAGGCTGGGGCGGAGTATGCTTTCCCCTATGGATGCCATGACATTCCTGCGCGAGCATGTCTCGCTTTTTGCCGGCGTCGACGAGGCGCGCCTCACGGCGCTGGCGGCCTCCTCCTCTCTTCAGACCTATAACGCGGGCCAGACCGTTCTTTTTAAAGGTGCGACGGTGGAAGGCCTTCATGTGGTGGCCTCGGGCAAGGTCACGGTCCACTCCAAGCTGCCCGGCAAGGGATTGGTTCCCGTGGCGGAACTGGGAAGCGGCGAGGTTTTCGGCGAGACCTCCATCGTCGAGATGGGGACGGCGAGTGCTGCCGTCAAGGCCGCGCAGGACGGGACGTACGTCCTCATGATCCCCCAGGAGGCCTTTCGCGGCCTGTTGATCCAGGATGAGGCCTTCGCGGTGAGGGTCAACACCCTGATTCGTTCGCGCAAGCCCGTCGCCCAACCGTCCCCGGCCTAAATTCGGTGGCCGCGCTTCGCTTCGGGACGGGCCGGTCCTCCGTGTTGGCCTTGGCGGCCATCGGGCTCTGGAGCACGGTCGCGGTGTCGAGCCTCCAACTCAGGCGCATCCCGCCCTTTCTGCTGCTCGGCGCGTCGTTTCTCCTCGGCGCGCTGCCGGGACTGCGCGTCTCGGCCTTTCGCGGCCTGCGCCCGCGCGTGCTCCTCCTCGGCGTGTACGGGCTGTTCACCTACCATCTGTGCCTTTTTACGGCCCTGCGCGCAGGCCCCCCCGTCGAGACCAACCTGATCAACTATCTCTGGCCCCTTCTGATGGTGGTGTTGACGCCGCTGATCCTTCCCGGCTGCGCGCTCAAGCCCCGGCATCTCGCCGGGGCCTTGCTGGGGTTCTGCGGGGCCGCCCTTCTCGTGACGGGGGGATCTCCGGGAACATTCGCCGGCCGCGCTCTGGGGTATGGGTTGGCGCTCACGGCGGCCGTCATCTGGTCGACCTACTCGCTGCTCACCAAGCGCGTCGGCGAATTTCCAACCGAGACCGTCGCCGTTTTCTGCCTTGCCAGCGGGGCGCTGTCGCTGGCCTGCCACGCGGCCTTCGAGCCGAGCTACCTCTTCGCCGGCTCCGATGGGCCGTGGCTGCTCTACATGGGTCTGGGGCCTTTCGGCGCGGCTTTCTACCTCTGGGACCGGGCGGTCAAGGACGGCGACCCCCGCGCCATCGGCACTCTGGCCTACCTCACGCCCCTGCTCTCGACGTTGTGGCTCATTCTCTTCGGAGTCGGGCGCCTCTCGGCGGCTTCCGCCGTCGCCGCCGTCATGATCGTCGGCGGCGCCGCCATCGGAGGACGCTGAGCTACTTGCGGCGTCGCCCGTCGAGCAGGAAGGCCCGGTAGCCTTTGTAGGCCATATAAAGGTCGAGCTTCCCGATAAGCTCCCAGGGGGCGTGCATCGAAAGAACCCCGATGCCGCAATCGATGACCTGCATGCCGTATCGCGCCATGAGGAAAGCAATCGTGCCTCCCCCGCCTTGGTCGACCTTGCCGAGTTCGGCCGCCTGCCAGCGCACGGAGGCGCCGTCGAAGACTCGGCGGATCTGGGCCACGAATTCCGCGTTGGCGTCGCTGGCCCCGGACTTGCCGCGGGCCCCGGTGAACTTGGTGAGGATGACGCCCTGGTTGAGGTTGCCCGCGTTCTTTCGTTCCGAGACGGAAGGGTAGAGCGGGTCGAAGAGGGCGTTGACGTCGGCCGAGATGGCCCAGGAGTTCTCCAGCGCCCGGCGGAGCTTTAAACCGTCGTAGCCGCCTTCGGTCCGCGCGAAGAGCTCCGCGACGGTGTTCTCCAAGAAGCTCGACTCCATTCCGGTATTGCCGTAAGAGCCGATCTCCTCCTTGTCGGCCAAGAGCGCGCAGGCCGTGTGCTCAGGGGTCGCTGCCAGGTCGAGCAAGGCCTTCAGCGAGGTAAAGGCGCAGGAGCGGTCGTCGTGGCCGTAGCCGAGGAGCATGGATCGGTCGAGCCCCGCCTCTCGCGCCGGGCCGGCGGGGACGAATTCAAGCTCGGCCGAGAGGAAGTCGGCCTCGACGACGCCGTAGCGTTCCTTCAGAAGCTCAAGCACGTGGCGCTTGATCTTCTCCTTGGCCTTCTTGTCCTGGGAGGGGATGGAGCCGACCAGCACGTCGAGGCCCTCGCCTTCGATGCCGTCTCCCATGGACTTCTTCATCTGGTCCTGGGCCATGTGGGGCAGGAGGTCGGTGATGGCGAAGACGGGATCTCCCGGCGCCTCTCCGATGTTGAGGCGGATCGTCTTGCCGTCGGATTTGACGAAGACCCCGTGCAGGGCCAGGGGGATGGACACCCATTGGTACTTCTTGATGCCGCCGTAGTAGTGGGTGTCGAGCAGGGCCATCTCGCCGCTTTCGTAGAGGGGGTTTTGCTTGACGTCCAGGCGCGGGGAGTCGATGTGGGCGCCGAGGATGTGAAGACCGGCTTCGAGAGGCTTGCGGCCGATGACGGCGGCAAAGACCGCCTTGCCCGAGCCTCCGCGGAAGACCTTGTCGCCGGCCTTGAGCTTGTCGCCGGCGTGGAGGGCGTCTAAGTTCTTAAATCCGGCGCCCAGGAGGCGCTTGACGGCCTCGTCGTGAGCCTCGCGCTCGGTTTTGCAGCCGCTCAGGAACGCCAGATACTCCGAAGAGAGTTCCTCCAGCCGCTTGCGGTCCGAGGCGTCCAGGTTCTCGTAGCCGTTCTTGCGCTCGTAAGTGAGGCTTTCTTTGGCGGCGGTCTTCTTCGACATGGGGGAGTCCTCGGGGCGCGGATTTGAGTCGTTGGGCGATTTGACTAAATCCTCGACGGGGATGCAACCTCTCGACGGGGGGTCTTAGGGCCTCCGGGGGGATGGGTCCGATGCCCCTGACGAGAAAGGGGGGCAGGCCTTATCCTCAAAGCATGGGACCGATCCGTCCGTTTTTCCTTGCTGCGATCGTCGTTCTGGTCGCCTTTCCCGCGAGAGCGCAGGAGGCCTGGCCTCCCGCTTCCCCTGAATTCCTAAGCCAAGCCCGGGCGATGCTGCGGGCCGGAACGCCGCTCCACGAATCGGTGGTCAAGGATGGGATCGGGAAGCTGGCGGACAAGAATTTCGCAGGTCTTGGTCCCGAGGCGGCCCGGCTTCGCGATTGGGCGCAGGGACGCCAGGGCCTATCCCTGAATTGGAGGACGCGTGAGGTGTCGGATTCGTCGGGCGCGTCTTTGACCGTTTCGGGCTCCCTGGTGTCCGCCTTGTCGCACATGAACCAATTTTTCAACATACTCGCTCCAACTTTGGAGCATCCCCCGAGTTTCGAAGAACTCAGAGCCGCGGCGCTTTCCAAGGAGAGCGTTAACTCGGTCCAAGATCTTTTCGACCGCATGCTGGATCAAACCGTGGACGCGGGCGGGATTTGGCTGATCCCGGAGATCGGGGGCGAGGCGACCATCGACGGGGCCATCGAGTTCCACGAGATCGAGGATGCCTCTCGCCCCCTGATGCGGGAGATCGCCGCCATCTTGTCTCATCCCGACGGGACGCTTTCCCAGCTTTCGAGGATCACCGCGCTTTATCAGACCAATCCCTTCATGGCCGATGTTGATGCCGGAGGAGCCTTAAAGAATGTCGTCGAGCGCTTGCCCGGAATGCTGGAGCGCGGCCGGCCGGTGGCCGGTCTTGAAAAACTTCTACGCATGGCCCTTCAGAACACCCTGGCCAATGCGGCGGAATCGTGGGTTCTGGATCCGGAACAGCAGTTCGCGGCGATCGCCGGCCAGGAGTGGTCCGGCCGCTATGTCGGGCCTTGGCACACCCATCCCCCTCTTTTCCGGGCCGACCATTGGGATCCCGTGGAGGGTCCCAGCGGCCCGGACATGGACAATGCCCGCGCCTCGGGGCAGTTCCTGACCGTCTCTTTCCATCCGGAAGGCTTCGATCTTTACGATCTCTCGGCTCTAGCCGGGCTGGCGGAGTCGGACCGCTCCAAGGTCAGAAAAATCTCCTACCGTTCGCCCGCATGGCGAGAGCATTTCCAGCGGCGTCACAAGGCCTTCGCGCGTTGATATGAGGATTCTCGGCAAAGTCCTGATTGTTTTTTCCCTCCTGATTGGGGCCGTGCCGGCGGCGCGTTCGGAAAACGCCTGCGGCAGCCGGCTCCCTGAAAATGCCGTCTTCAAGCTCGATCTGTTTCCGGGCATCGCCGTGATCAAGCCGACTGAAATCGATGGCGCTCCGAATTTCAGGCAGGTGGATTCCGACCCCGTCTACGGCACGGGCCAGCCGACCGTCAAGGCGTTGGAAAAAATTCTGAGCAAAGTCGGGGCGTCCCAGAAGCTGGTGCTTTGGCTCAACATGAGGGAGGAGCCGTTTCTTTACATCAACGGGCGGCCTTATGTCCTGCGGGACTCGCAGCATCCGTTCCAGAACCTTGCCGCCGTCGCGACCACCGCCGATGAGGCGCGACGGACCGAGGACTGCCTCAAGAAGGAACTCAACAAGAAGGCCGCGCAGCAGAACGGCATGGTCGATCTCTTTGATGAGACCCCCGACGGCAAGATCGTGGGTTTGCCCGAGAAGATGGAGTCGGTCGAGACCGTCAGCGAGGTCTTTGCCGACATGAATGGTTCGGGGTTTAAGGTCGACTTCCGCCGCATACCGGTCGAGGACGAGAAAGCCCCGGAGCCGGGAGTCGTCCAGGCCCTATTGAAGGTCTATTCCGAAAAATCGGTCGACGAGCCCCTGGTCGTCAATTGTCAGGCGGGCAAGGGCCGCACGACGACCGCGTTGGCCGTTTACTACATCAGCGGCGGGATGGACGCCGACGCCGGCATCGATAAGGTCGCGGCGGCCCAGAACCTGCGCGACGTCATTGCGCGGCAGAAAAATCCGCAGAAACAGCAGGACTTCCAGAAGAGATACGATCTGCTCAAATCCCTGGCGGCGCGGATGAAGCCTCCTCAAGCCCCCGACGTCAAGCTTCCTGCCGCCGCACCCGACTTCAACTGAAGGATCTTATCCCGCTCTTCGCCGATCAGCCGGCGGATGCCCGTCGGCTCGCCTTGCCTCACCGGGCGCTTGAGGGCCGCTTCGTAGACCTTCAGGGCCTTGGCCTTTCGCCCCCGCGAGGCATGGACCCCGCCAAGGGTCAAATAGGCCGAGAGGAAATCGGGATCGGTCGAGATCGTTCGCTCAAGGTCGCGCAGGGCGGCCGCTTCGTCCTTGAGGAGAAGGCGCGCCACGGCCCGGTCGTTTAAAGACTGAGCGTCGAAAGGGAAGTCCTTGACCAGGCGGTTGAGGACTCGGACAGCCGCCTGGTCGTCTTGGGCGTTTTGGTAGAGTCGAGCCATCCTCTTCAGGCGATCCCTGTCGGGGGGCAGTCCCTCCGCGCGAGACAGGGCCTTAAGGACCAGGTCGCGCTTGCCCTCGGCGGAGGCGGCAGACGCCAGGTCCAGCCATAGGTCAGG
>Ga0334722_10003817_pt1 | contig 16037 bp, 16 predicted proteins | sample C3_bottom_MG_FD_207210 | JGI IMG/M metagenome (GOLD analysis project Ga0334722, IMG submission 207210) | Sediment microbial communities from Yellowstone Lake, YNP, Wyoming, USA - C3_bottom | ecosystem: Environmental > Aquatic > Freshwater > Lake > Sediment | place: USA: Wyoming | collected...
AGTCCCACCCCTTCCGCTTTTATGTTTTGACGGTCTTGTTCGTTATACTGAGTCGACTATGTCGCCTCGTGAGAGAATCAGTACCATAAGTATCTTCATCGTCGCTATTAGTGCGGCGCTAATCCTACGGACCTCTGTTGAGACAACGATACAAAACGTTCCGGTGGTAGACGCTACTGCCTATGCAGAAATTTCAACTGCGTCAGTACAATTGTTTTCCACTCCGGCAACACAAGAAACAACGACTAAAAAAAGTAACGTGCCGATTCTGGTCTATCATGTCGTTCGCCCCGCATACCCGAGTGATAGTCGCGCCATTCGTGATATCGCCCAGACACCAGAAGTGTTTGCCGAACAAATGGCCTATTTAAAAACTGCCGGCTATCACGTCGTGTCGTTTTCTGCTCTTGAAGCAGCCCTGAAACAGGGCTCGCCGTTGCCTAAAAAACCCATCATTCTCTCTTTTGACGATGGATGGCGAGATCAGCTCACCTATGCCCTACCGATTCTTGAAAAAAATAATTACCAAGCGACCTTCTTCGTATTCACGAATGCTATTGGCCGCAAAGGATTCCTTGGGTGGAGCGATCTCCAACAACTCATTAAAGCTGGTATGACGATTGGCGACCACTCACGCTCTCACCCCTATCTCAACAAAATGAAGAGCGAGGCGACACTCTGGCAAGAGATTTATGACAGTAAAATACTGCTTGAAAAAAACTTAGGTATCACTATCAATGAATTTGCCTACCCTTTTGGGCAATATACTCCAGCAGTAGTGACGATGGTTGAAAGGGCTGGCTACAAGAGCGCCCGCGGTGATTTCTATAGCGGCGATCAGTCGCTTGATCGCCTTTTTGAATTAAGTGCGATGAACGTGCCAACAACTACCGAACTATTTATGCGAAAGTTTCCTTAGGGCAGGAGCACTGCCGCTGATATAACGGTTGTCCAATGACCATCTTTATTCCCCATCGCTGATTGGGTGATGTTGGTCGTTTTAAAAATGTGCCCCGATGATTTGTATACCTGCTCGCGCTCAACCCATGCAGAATCTGAGTTGAATTCGACACCAAGCGTCGTCGCGAGCATTGTGGCTGCCAAGTCTTCTGCATATTCTCCCGAGACTTCTCCCTTCTCACCGAAAGTGTGATGCTCAGAGAGGTAACCATAGTTGTCGTTGTCACTCGGGATAGCAAGGCCTATAGATGCCGATACCAAACGATTTGGTTCATTGGTCTCAATACGTGCCATTACACAAAAGGTGATTTGCCCAGGGTGAAGTTCGCAGCAACCCTTTTCTTTTGAGATGATCTTTGCTTTGGGCGGAAAAATACTAGAGACATATACCAGATTGCACTTCTCAATACCAGCCTCTCGTAGCGCAAGCTCAAAGCTCGCGAGCTTATCCTTATGCACACCAACGCCTTTGGTGAGAAATACTTTTGTTGCAATCATGTTTTCTATAGGTCAGTGATGGATATAAGTCTCCAGTATACTGCATACCCACTGAAACGAGTGATATACTTTCCCCATGTCCTACACTGCCCTCGTCACTTGGGAAGGGAGAGAATACGATCATGTGCCAAAGAGCGCTGACTGGTATTGGGCGCTTGGTATTATCGCCGCAGCTTCTGCCATCGCCGCAATACTCTTCGGCAACTATCTCCTCGCCTTTCTGGTCATTGTCGCTGGTGGAGCCATCGCCCTCCACGCCGCAAAACAGCCACCTCTTCATCAGTTTCGACTTGTTGAGCAGGGGCTTGTTATTGGAGAGGAGCTGCACTCTTTTGAGCACATGATGTCTTTTTGTGTGCTTGAAGATACTGGGGGGAAATTGCCGCCGCTCCTCTCGATTAAAACTGAGACGTGGTTCTCGCCCCACCTCATCATCCCTCTTGAAAACGTTGATGCGGAGGCGGTATATATCCACTTCTTACAACATGTTGAAGAAAAGGAGCACACCCACTCTCTCTCTGACGTAGTGGCGGCATGGCTCGGATTCTGATTATCCACACATAATGAACATAGGATACGATACCTAGTGCAGTGTTGTTATATACTGAACTAATGGGAGCTACCCACTATTCGAAAGAAGTGCACAGAAAAGTACTTCGCATGGGTGCATTAGGGAAAACATACCCTGAAATCCAGAAAAAATTCCCTGTACCGAAAAGTACTCTTTCGTATTGGTTCAAAAATGCAGGAAAGAAACCAGACCGAACGCGCCAACTGGAACATTTGAAGAAAGCCCGCGTCCTGGCTGTAAAAACCATACATAGACATAAAGAGGAACGGCTGGCGCTCGCAACCAACTCCGCCAAGAAAGAACTAGCTCTTTTGCCACTTAAGAATAAAAGCTCTCAGAAAGCCCTTCTCGCTATGCTGTATTGGGCAGAGGGAGCAAAAGCTCAAATGAGGTTCGTAAACACAGATCCTGCGTTGGCAAAGTTATATTTAACGCTCCTGCGATCATCATATTCACTAGATGAAAGCAAGATCCGTATCCATCTACATCTTCATTACTATCACAAACATCGTGAGTCAATTGCCTTCTGGTCAAAACTGCTCGGGGTACCAAGTTCGCAATTTGGCAAAATCTATGTTAAAAAACGAAGTGTGCTGAAGCGTTTTCGAAAAAACTTCCAAGGCATCTGTTCCATCGGCTATTCTGGTAATTCGATATTGAGAGAGCTCCTCTCCCTCGGAAAACAGATCGCACAGAAGTATGAAGAATAAATACCGCCCCTGTCGTTCAACGGATCAGGACGCGACCTTGCGGAGGTCGTAATCGAGGTTCGATTCCTCGTGGGGGCACCAGAAAGAATTTATGGATTCGATTGAAGTAAATAGTAACCATCGTCTGTCTAAATATGACGATTTTGGGCCTCCACCTCCACCGTGGGGCGATGTTCGTGACGCCACTCATCAAACTCGCGTTGATATAGGTTTTCAAGACCGGCAAAATTGGAAAAATGCTCCTGCACTATTTGATGAACACACTCTGAAGATTTTCGGACATCCCGTGATGGAGGATTGGGAAACACCATACATGAAAGAACTTGCTGAAATTGCGACGTCTAGAGGCGGTGTAGTTCTGGAGCTTGGTTTTGGCATGGGAATTTCTGCCAATTTTATTCAGAGAGCCAACATCGAAAAGCACCTCATTGTTGAGGCGAATCATGAAGTAGCGAGGAAAGCCCGTAAGTTCGCAAAAAACGCTGTCCATCCGGCCGAGGTTTTAGAGGGACTTTGGGAAGAGGTAATAGACCAAGTACCTGATGAAAGTGTTGACGGAATTTTGTTTGACACCTACCCATTATCAGAACTAGAGATTCATAAAAACCATTTTGGATTTTTCAGAACGGCTTTCAAAAAGCTAAAATCTAACGGTGTTTTTACTTACTATTCTGATGAGATAGATGCCTACCACAATAATCATCTGCAAAAACTTATTGACGCTGGGTTTAAAAAAGAAAACATCGATGGAAGAGTCGTTCTTATGAATTCGCCACAAGATTGCCAATACTGGAAGGCAGGCACTATGTTAGCCCCAATTGTGATTAAATGAACTGTAGTGCAGTTAGTACATTGCCCTCGTAGTTGAATGGATACAATATCTCCCTCCGAAGGAGGTGGCACAGGTTCGATTCCTGTCGAGGGCACTAAGAGTTACGCTTGTGCGCGTTTGATAGAAGCCGCGAGACGAGCCTTCTTTCGATCTGCAGTGTTGCTCTTGATGATGCCACTCTTGCAGGCCTTGTCGATTGCCTTATAGGCTGCAGGGAGGAGTTTTTCAGCACCCTTTACATCTTTGATAGCGAGCGCCTTGGTGAACGATTTTGTCGCATCATGAAGAGCGCCCTTGCGGCGGATGTTAAAGACGTGCTTTCGCTCCGAGGAGCGGATCGCCTTCTTTGCTGAGCTGGTAATTGCCATGTGTGCTTAATCTACGACAAGCGGCGCATAAGTGCAATAGTGATACTATAAAGTCATGATTCGGCAGATCCGCGGCAAGGTGCTCAATGTAGGGATAACAAACGCCGTTATTGAGGTTGCCGGCTTCGGTATTGCAGTACATATGAGCGCCCCACAGGTGCTTCGTATCGAGAAAGAGGTCTCTCTCGCCACCCATTTGGTCGTCAGGCAAGATGGTATGGAGCTCTACGGATTCCCTGATGCAGAAGATAGAGACTTTTTTGAGCTTGTGCTATCGGTATCGGGGGTAGGACCAAAAACAGCGCTCAGCATCCTGCGTCGAGCACCGCGAGAAGCGCTCGAAGGAGCGATCGGTAAGCGAGATCTTAATTATCTCACCAAGGTTGTTGGACTTGGAAAAAAGAGTGCGGAAAAAATGTTGATTGAACTAGCGGAGAAAGTTGGCCCACGCGCGCATGACAATGCAGATGGTGAAGTCTTTGACACGCTTGTTGCTCTTGGCTACACAGAACGCGAGGCGCGCCACGCACTCCAATCAGTCCCAGATACCGCCATCGGCAAGGATGTACGGTTAAAGGCGGCTTTGTCTAATCATTCATGAAGCATCTTCGGCGCACACTTCTTCTCCCCTATCACTACGCACTCGCGGTGTTCGCAACGCTTCGGCATGGCTTCCCTGCCAAGAAGATGGTGGTTATCGGCGTCACGGGGACGAAAGGGAAATCTTCTGTTGCTGAGATGCTCTACACTATTTTAACAACAGCAGGATACAAAACGGCACTTGCTGGCACGATTCATTTTGTTATTGGTAAAGAGTCCCGACCGAACCTATTTAAGATGACTCTCCCTGGGCGAGGTTTTATCCAAAAATTTCTTGCAGAAGCGCTGACAAAAGGGTGCACACATGCGATTGTTGAGATTACCAGCGAGGCAGCGCTCCAATATCGGCATCTCGGCCTTGAGCTCGATGCTTTAGTTTTTACCAATTTACAAAAAGAGCATCTCGAGTCGCACGGATCCATGGAGAACTATTTTCGTGCCAAGTTTACCATTGGTGAAGCATTGACACGATCATCAAAACGGCCGAGGGCTATCGTGGCGAATGCTGATGATGTGTATGGCAAACAGTTTCTCGCCCTTGCTGTTGAAAATAAGATCCCCTTCTCTCTCACTGACGCACCAGATGCAGAAATAAATGAACAGGGTGTTTCGTTTGTGTATAAGAATGCATCATTCTCAATACCCCAACCAGGTGCGTTTAGCTTGATGAATGCACTTGCCGCAATAAAGACCGCAGAATCTTTTGGCGTCCCTCTTGAAACAAGTGCTCAGGCGCTTGCCGAGCTCTCGCGTATCGGCGGCCGTGCTGAGCGTGTGGAGGCAGGACAGGATTTTATTGCCATTGTTGATTACGCCCACACACCCGATTCGCTAAAAGCACTGTATGAAGCATTCCCAGACCACCGAAAGATCTGTGTGCTTGGCAACACGGGCGGTGGTCGTGATACGTGGAAACGGCCAGAAATGGGCCGTATTGCAGATGCAATGTGTGCAAAAGTCATTCTCACCAACGAAGATCCCTACGATGAAGATCCAGAACACATAGTGCGTGCCATGACTACTGGTATGACACGCCAGCCAGAAATTATTATGAATAGACGCGAAGCGATACGCACAGCACTTCTCATGGCGCGTTCAGGTGACACAGTCTTAATTACAGGCAAAGGCACTGATCCCTTCATTATGGAGGCACACGGCACCAAAACTCCCTGGAACGACGCGTCAGTTGTTCGCGAAGAGCTTGAAAAAATACTAGCCAGCAGTAAGTAGAAAGTTTGCCTCTGCCACCTGCCACTGCTTTCTGCTACTATTTAGCTATGGGTGATATGCATGATGCATGGTTCTTCATAGGCGTGTTCGTCTTTATTTTTCTTATCTGGATCGCGGTCGGTGGGCCAACCCACCCAATCTCTTTTACCGGCCCAACGATCTCTCTCCCAGGAGTATTAGGTGGTGGCACCTATCTCCAGCTACCAAAAGCACCCTTTGGGATTGGTGGGGGCAACACATCCCTCTCCGAGTCATCAGGCGGCTCGTATACCCCAAACCAAACACCGATTCCCACATTTGTGGGCGGCAGCACCTTTGGTACTCCTTCACCCTATCGCGGCATCGCGAGTATGAATCATTATGTCTCGGGCGCTGGCTCCACAAATCCAACAAATGAATATCTTGAGATAACCGTCACACAAAATTCTGGCGTGCCGGTGAATCTCTCGGGGTGGCGCATCTACAGCGAGGCGACTGGTAATGCGCTCACCATCCCAAAAGGCACTGAGATCCCAATCTCAGGTACGATAAACGAGTCAGAAGATATTGTGCTCACCTCAGGAACGAGAGCAATCATTATCTCAGGACAATCCCCTATTGGAGCTTCGTTCCGTGAAAATAAATGCATCGGCTACTTCAGCAGCTTCCAAACCTTTTCACCATCATTGCCGCAAAACTGTCCTACACCATCTGATGAACTTGTTTCTTTTTATGGCGCTGGCTACATCCGCGATCCTGCCTGTATCGACTATGTGAAGAATCTTCCGCGTTGCCAAATCGCCATTACCCCGCCCGCAGGCGCCACGAGTGCCTGCCAAGGATTCTTAGTGAAGTATATGAACTACAACGGTTGTGTTGAGGCACACAAAAACGATTCAGACTTTTTGGGCAATACGTGGCGCATCTATCTCAATCGTTCTACGTCGGCATGGCGCACAAAGAATGAGCTGATCAAGCTTCTTGATACTGGTGGCAAAACAATCGATGCGTTTGGGTACTAGGTTTTGAAAATTATGTGCGCCCGGGTGGGCTCGGACCACCGACCTCATCCTTAAAAGGGATTTGCTCTACCAGCTGAGCTACGGGCGCATATTTCTAAAAACACACTAGCATATATTTAAATAGAAAGTGCGAATTTTTCGAGCGAGAGAGATAAATCAAGACCGCCACGACGGGAGGATTGGAGTATCTCGATAAGATCGAGCGAGAGCTGCCGAGCTTCTTTTGGCGACCACATTCCACTCCCCTTCTCCATCAAGTCGCGCGCTTTCCAGTGTAAGAGGCCGTGCAACATTTCGGGAGCATCACCAGCTCGCAATGCTTTGTTAATTTCTAGCCAGAGCTTATCGCGTGTACGAGCGGCGAGCGCATTGACGAGATTTGAGTTAAACCCACGAGCATCATCACGCGAGATTGCCTTATTGAATTCGTATGAAAGTTTTGCTTTTGCTGCTAGTTTTTTAGCCCTTAGTACAGCAAGTTTTGGCGCGAGAATAATAATGGCATTGTCTGATGCCTCTAGGGCATCAAGATGCTCATCAAGAATACTCGTACCCTCTTCTTGAAACGGATCATCAATCAATATCAACAATCGCTTCACAAAGAGCCCGCCCGAGAGTGCCGCATCTTCAAGCGCCGCGTCCGTAATTTCTTCTCGCGAGAGTCGCACATACGCGAGATTTGGTTCTTTTACTCGCGCTTTGGCGACCCACTCAAACGCTTTTGTGCGCACTCTTTCACCATCACTGCCATAAAAGAGGTAGAACATAGTTATGACAACGAGCCCCAATCAGGCCCAGACTTACCGGCAGCAACGATTGGCACACCGTGCGTATCATAATCTGCGAGTATCTCCTCCATAACCTTCTTAATGCGCATACTAAGATCTGCTTCACGCTCTTTGCGAATCTCATAGACCAACTCATCATGCACCGAGAGCAAGAGATGTGCGTCTCCCTCATACTCCTTGAGCATGTCATCAACCTGCACCATAGCGAGCTTGATAATGTCCCCCTCGGTCCCTTGAATCGGGGCATTAATCGCCATACGCTCGGCCTGCGCCCGTACATACGGCAGGGCGGATTTCATCTCGGGGAACTGCCGGCGGCGACCGAAGAGAGTCTCGGTGTAGCCGTGTTTGCGCGCGAAGCCTTTGGTACTCTCCAGATATTCAGAGAGTGTTTTGAAGGTAGTGAAGTAGTCTTCAAGATATTGGTGCGCTTCAGTGGTCGTTGAACCCAGTTGTGCGCGAAGCGCGTTCACCCCCATACCATAGAGGATACCGAAGTTGATAACCTTAGCGCGGCGGCGCATCTCTGCATCAACTTTTTCTGGAGATACCCCAAACACATGTGCCGCAACTTCGGTATGTACATCGCGACCCATACGGAATATATCGCACATCTTCTCATCTCCTGAGAGAATTGCCGCGAGCCGCAGCTCTATTTGTGAATAGTCTATTGAGACGAGTGTGAACCCCGTTTGAGCAATAAAAGCGTGGCGAATCGCTTGCCCCCTCACTGAGTGGAGTGGGATGTTTTGTAAATTAGGATTCTGTGAGGCTAAACGGCCAGTGGTGGTACCCGTCTGAATAAATTCAGCATGCAGGCGATGTTCGGCATCAAGGAGGGGTGGCAAGTTCTCAATATAGGTTGAGAGTAGTTTTTTTAATTCTCTAAATTCGAGGATGTCGTTGACGATGGGGTGCATCTCGCGCATCTTCTCGAGCTCACTCTCGCGGGTTGAACGTTGCCCACCCGCGGTCTTCTTCTGCCGCTCGGGGATAAGATGCATTTCATCAAAAAGTACCTCTCCAAGCTGCTTTGGCGAGCTCACATTGAATTCACGTCCGGCGGATGTATAAATATGCTGTTCAATCTCTTTGAGTTCAGCACTATATTTCTTCTCGAGACTCTCCAACATTCCAACATCAATAAGAACGCCCCACCGATGCATCTCGGCTATGACCGAGATAAGCGGCTTCTCAATTTTTTCATAGACGTCATGCACTCTCCCGAGCTCCGCTATTTGCTTCTCGAGCTCCATATAGGCCGCGTCAAACGTGCGCTCTTTGGTAAATGCGAGTACGTCATCAAGTGATGGGTTAGTGAATTCAGAAGAGATAAGCCAGAGCATGACGCCAGCCTCCGCGAGGCGCGAAGGTGGGATTTGCGAGAGCCTTGGCGCGGAGCCCTCGCCGTCGCTATTCGCTATATGCGGACCCAAGGTGTCGTCAAATCCCACCTTCGCGCCGAGCGTTGTTCGTGCACGCTCTTTCAGAGACCTGAAGCCGAACTCATCAAACATCGTGAGCACTTTTTGCATGTCCACATGCTCACGCCACGCTCCTTCAGAAAGCGTAAAAGTGATTGGAGCATCCAGACGAATCGTCGCGAGTGACTTTGAGAACCGTGCATTTTCTTCATTATCGAGCACAAGTTGTGCATACCGTTTTTGAATACCCGCTTCTTTTGCAACCGCCTCAACCCCGCTTTTTTTGAGAGTGGTGTACATGTTCTCAATATCTCCGTATGTCTGAATCAGTTTGAGAGCACTGCCCTCTCCCACCCCAGGGACTCCTTTTATATTATCGGAGGGATCACCCATAATGCCCTTCAGGTCGCAGATGGACGATGGCTTGAAACCAAATCGTTCGGTCACCTTCTCCTCGTCATACAAAATAGTGTCATTGATCCCCTTCTTGAGCGTGAAGACTCTCACTTTTTCATCATCAACCAACTGGAGCATGTCCATATCACCAGAGGCAATAATTACATCAAGGGTGCCTTTTATTTTTTCGGCAATGGTGCCAAGCAGGTCATCCGCTTCAAATCCTTCTTTTTCATATGTGGGGATTGAGAATGCTTCAAATACTTTCCGCGATTCTTTAAGCTGCTCCACAAGCGCATCATCAGTCGGCCCTCGCGTGCCTTTATAGTCTGCATACGCTTCGTGACGAATTGTCGGCTTCGGCAGGTCGTAGCACGCAGCAATATAATCTGGCTTAAGATCAGTAATTATTTTTAGCAACATCGAGACGAGACCGTAGAGCGCCCCGGTTGGGCTACCGGTGGGACCCGTGAGCTCTGCCGATTGGAGCGCATGATATGCGCGATGAATAATCGCGTGGGTGTCGAGTAGAACTATTCTTTTTTTTGTTGATACTTTTTTAGCCATAGGTATACAAAAAGGTGCGCGAATCATCATTGTTCACAGTGATAGAAAGGTGTGCCACTGAAGCCGGTAGTGCATCCTCAACTTTTTCTGGCCATTCAAGCAGAATCAGATTACCAGAATCTTGCATGAGTTCATCAAACCCAAGTGGCGCCAAATCACTCCCTGTCTCAAGTCTATACGCATCAATATGAATCAGCCTCTTGAACTTGGAAGTTTCGCTTCCCAGTTGATAAATCTTCTCTAGGACGAACGTGGGGCTGGTAACTGTTTCTTCAATCCCAAGTTCGTGCGCAACCGCTTTAGCGAATGCCGTCTTCCCTGCCCCCAAGTCGCCCGAGAGCGTCACCAGCGTCGCCGAATCAGCTTGCGGGGATAAACCACTCAAAAAGCGCCTTGCTTCGGCCTCTAGCTCCACAAGCGTTTTAACCAAAGTGTCCATTCAGTGTATTATACGCCTATGGACTTACCTTTTGATATAACCGATGAAACACGAAAGTTGAGTGAGGTGCGCGAGCGAGAAGAAGAGGATGTCGCCCACATTCTCTCTGACAAGTACGGCATGGGGTATGCCGACCTCTCTCTTAAAGAGATCGACAATGATGCGCTCCGCACAATCCCTGAAGCTGAGGCACGTACGGCTGAGGTAGCGGCCTTTGCTCGCGTTGCCGAAGATTTATCGCTTGCCGTACATAACCCCAATAATCCTGCCTTTAAAAAACTGCGTGAGGATCTCAAAGAACGCGGATTTGTTCTCCAAGAGTTTCTCGTCTCAGCAAAGAGTCTTGATCGCGCATTTTCTCGTTATGCTGACCTCACTTTCTCTACAGAGTCGAGAGCTGGTGGATTCTCGGTGAGTCAAGGATCCCTTGATAAGGTTGTAACGGGTGGTGGTCGCGCAGCACTCAAAGAAGAACTTGATGCTGCCACCGGGCTTAAATCTCTTGATCGTGTCTCCCGTATCTTTGAGATGATTCTTGCTGGCGCCTTCGCCCTCCGTTGTTCTGACATTCATTTTGAACCAGAAGAAAAACAAACAAGACTCCGTCTGCGCATCGACGGTGTCTTAATTGACTCCTACTTCTTTGATCCAGCAACCTATCATCAAATCAACTCTCGTATCAAACTTCTCGCGGGAGTGAAATTAAACGTCATCAATCGCGCACAAGATGGACGTTTTAGTGTCACGCGAGAAAACAACACTATCGAGATGCGTGTCTCGTTTATCCCTGGCAACTATGGTGAATCAATTGTGATGCGTGTCTTGAATCCTGAAGCGACGAAGGTCTCTTATAAAGAGTTGGGTATCTCGCCGAAGCTTCTGGCGCGCCTCGAGACAGAGATTCGTCGCCCTAACGGCATGCTCCTCACGACGGGGCCAACAGGGAGCGGCAAGACCACCACCCTCTACTCATTCTTGCGTGAGCTACACACGCCAGAAATAAAAATCATCACTATTGAAGATCCTGTTGAATATCATTTGGATGGCATCGTACAGACGCAGGTCGAGGGGACAAAATATACCTTTGCTGAAGGATTGAAATCTATCGTGCGACAAGACCCTGACATCATCATGGTCGGCGAGATTCGTGACGGCGAGACGGCCGATATCGCTATTCAAGCGGCGCTCACGGGGCACTTTGTTCTCTCGACGCTTCACACCAACAACGCAGCAGGAACCTTCCCTCGCCTCGCCGATCTTGGGGTTGACCCAAAGTCGTTTGGCTCTGCGGTCACCGTCGCAATGGCGCAACGCCTCCTACGCAAACTTGACCCTGAGCAGAAAAAAGAGCGTCCTCTCACTGATGAAGAGAAAGCGATGATTGCAAAAGTATTTGAGCCGCTTGCCGACAAATCCCTCATTCCTGAAAAAATAGAGACGGTCTGGGAGCCATCCCCCGCCAATGATGAGGAGTCGGGCTACCACGGACGTGTCGGCCTTTATGAAGCTATCTTTATGGATGATGAGCTCGCGGCATTTCTTCGTGACAATCCACCCGAAAACGAGATTGCTAAGCTGACGAGTAAGCAGGGATATCTCACTATGGCACAAGATGGCATCTTAAAAGTTCTCGCCGGCATCACCTCCCTCTCTGAAGTTGCTAACACTGTTGATCTCCCACGTTAGAAAAACAAAATCCCGTCCATAATCCTCGAGGCAAAACCCGCGAAATCGCGGGGAAGACGTAACACCTGAGGAGCTTCCCAGCGTCACCACCGAAGTGGTGAACCAGAAAGTCCTTGGGGAAACGCCCAAAGCCGTCAAGCCTTGCCTAGAGGAGTATGAACAGGATCAAGAAACCGTGATAGAATGCTAGCATTACAGCATTTTTATGTCAACCCCCCGCAAGGCCGATTCTCCGCTTTCTTCGTCGCTTGATGCAGTCTTGCGCCCCAATCGTTGGGACGAATATGTGGGACAAAAACAAGTTAAGGCGAACGTCCGTATCTCGATTGATGCCGCAAAGAAGCGTGGCGGCATGCCTGAACACTTCCTCTTCTATGGCCCGCCCGGTGTAGGTAAGACAACCCTCGCCCATCTCATCGCCGCGACTCTTGAGTCACCTATTAAGAGCACCTCTGGCGTTGCAATAGAACGCGCCGGTGACCTCGCAGCGATACTCACCAATCTTGAACCACACACCGTGCTTTTTATTGATGAGATTCATCGGCTCTCACGAAAGATCGAGGAACTCCTCTACCCCGCTCTTGAGTCTGGACATTTAGATATTATTTTGGGTAAGGGCCCCTCAGCGCGTACCGTAGAACTCTCTCTCCCACCTTTCACACTCGTCGGTGCGACCACAAGGGTCGCCGACCTCTCGGGCCCACTACGCTCGAGATTCGGAGGTGGCGTCTATCAACTCGATTTTTATGAAGACGCTGACCTCCGCGAAATTATCCGCCGCTCGGCCAAGCTATTAGAGCTATCGATGCCTGAAGAAGTGATTGGGCGAATCGCGGCGAGAAGCCGTGCCACCCCACGCGTCGCGAATGCTCTCGTGAAGCGTGTCCGGGACTTTTCTGAAGTACACGAGAAAAAACTCTCTGCCACACTCTGTGATGAAGCGTGTGAGCTTTTCGGTATTGATATATTTGGCCTCACCAAAGATGATCGTCGCTATCTTGAGACATTACTCAAAAGCTTCAGAGGTGGCCCTGCTGGCGTCCGTGCCCTCGCCGCAGCTATTCATGAAGAACCCGACACCATCGAGAATGTCTACGAACCCTACCTCCTCCGCCTCGGCTTTATAGAGCGCTCTTCACGTGGTCGTATCCTCACCTCCAAAGGTCGTGCGTATTTGAACGGTGAAAATCTTAGTGCTATTTTTTAAACATGTCCGGGCACTCTAAGTGGTCACAAATTAAGAGGCAAAAAGCGACAACCGACGCCGCGAAGAGTCGCGTCTTTGCGCGGTATGCGCGGCTCATCACGATGGAATCAAAAAAGGCTGGGGGTGTTCTCTCCGCTCCCGGCCTCTCAGTCGCTATCGCGCGCGCGAAGGCTGCAAACATGCCAAAGGACAATATCGAGAGAGCAATCACGAAGGGTACCTCAAAAGATTCTGGGAACATGGAGCATGTTTTATACGAAGCCTACGGTCCGAGTGGCGTCGCGATTTTAGTTGATGCCCTCACTGATAACAAAAATCGTACGACTCAAGAAATAAAACATGTATTCGTTCTTCATGGGATTGAGCTCTCTGCCCCCGGAGCAGCGAGTTGGGCTTTTACTAAAATGGGCGATCACTATACCCCAAACGAGCCCCTATCAGATGTCGCCGAGATCGATGATGAGAGCCTCTCTGCGGTTCTTGAGGCCCTTGATGAACACGAAGATGTGCAGGAAATTTTTACCAATGCACGCGGCTATGAGAATTCTGGCGATTGATCCGGGCTATGACCGGCTTGGTATTGCGGTTGTTGAGGGTAACCCTTCTCGCCCCACTGTTGTGTGGAGTGAGTGTGTCTTGCCTGATAAGGGCATGCCTGAGCAGCGCCTCGCCCAGGTGTCACAAGCGATAACGAGAGTAATTAAAAAATATAAGCCCGACATTCTCGCTATTGAGACACTCTTCTTTAGTGTTAATAAAAAATCAGCCTTAGGTGTTGCTGAGGCTCGGGGCGCGATCCTCGCTGTCGCAGGTATCACCTCACTGCCGGTTATAGAATGTTCCCCACAGCAGGTTAAATTGGCGGTTACGGGTCATGGCGGAGCCAACAAGGCAGCCATCGCACTCATGGTGCCCAAATTAGTCACTCTCACAAAAAAGAAGCGTTTAGACGATGAGTTAGACGCCATCGCAATCGGTATCACCGCCCTCGCGAGCGGCCTGCCTACCGGTAGACAGGGTCTCGCGAGACACTAATCCACAAGAGGTGCCAAAGGCACTTGCAGGAATTCAGATTTTTGTTACATATACACCATATGCTTGATGATGAACGAGACATTCTCGAGGATGGAATCCTTCCTGAAGAGGAGGCTGAATTCGATACCGAGGAAGAAGAATCATATTAAATAAGTGGTACAGTAGTGGTATGTCTTTTCGTCATACAACGTGGCGGCATACTGTCTTGACGTCACTCCTAATCCTTTTCGGGGTTGGTTTTTTGTTTGCTGGTGGCATACTTGTCTTCGTTGCGGTAACGCCGGTCCCTGATATAAGTTCTTTTTCGAGTCGCCAAGTTGACCAGTCCACAAAAATCTATGATCGCACTGGCCAAGTGCTTCTTTATGACTACAACCGAGACGCGCGCAGAGAGATTGTCCCCCTCGCAACTATCTCTCCCTATGCACTTCAGGCAACGATAGCAATTGAGGATTCTAGTTTTTATGAGCATGGTGGTATTCGTATCTCTTCAATTCTTCGCGCGATTATTGTTGATGTTATTGGTGGATCTCTCTCTCAGGGCGGCTCTACTATCACCCAACAAGTTGTTAAGAATGCCCTCCTTACCAACGAGAAGAGTTTTGTACGTAAGATACACGAGTGGGTGCTCGCAATGAAACTCGAGCAGGTATATTCAAAAGATCAGATCCTTGAAGCCTACCTTAACAACATTCCGTATGGTGGCACGTTATATGGTATCGAGGCTGCATCAGAGGCTTATTTTGGCACTCCCGCAAAAGACCTCTCTATCGCTAAGGCGGCCTACCTCGCGGGGATGACACAGGCACCAAGTTATTACTCACCTTATGGTGCCAACCGTACCGCACTCGATGCTCGCAAAAACTTAGTGCTCGAGCGCATGCACACACTTGGTTTTATAGATGACACCGCCTATACAGCAGCACAAGCAGAAAAAGTTGCTTTTGCTCCTGCGGGACAAAACTCTATCATTGCGCCACATTTTGTCTTTTATATTCTCGACCAACTTGAAAATACCTATGGGAAGAACGCTCTTGTCTCAGGATTAAAAGTGACGACAACACTCGATGCCGACCTTCAGATTAAATCCGAATCAATTTTAAACAGTTATGCGCTTGAGAATGAAAAGAAGTTTAATGCATCGAACGCTTCTCTTGTTGCTCTTGATCCTCAGACGGGGCAGATACTCTCTCTCGTGGGCTCACGAAACTTCTTTGATAAACAAATAGATGGCCAATACAATGCCGCCCTCTCATCACGCCAACCAGGGTCTACGATGAAGCCATTTATTTATTCTCTCGCGCTGCAACATGGCTACACGCGCGATACGGTTATTTTTGATGTGCCGACACAATTCTCAACGGCGTGCCGACCAGCTGAGGTAACAAAAAACACCCCGCCCTGCTACGCTCCAGAAAACTTCGATGGTATCTTCCGCGGCCCCATGACCTTTGAGACCGCACTCGCGCAGTCAATCAACATCCCTGCTATTAAAGTGCTGTATTTGGCGGGAATACAAAACGCGATAAACCTCGCAAAATCATTTGGGCTCACCACCCTAGGGGACCCTAATCAGTATGGCCTCACCCTTGTGCTTGGAGGTGGTGAAGTACGTCTTCTTGATCTGGTTGGTGCCTATTCAGTCTTTGCGAATGATGGCGTGCGTAATCCTCCAACTGGTATATTAAAAGTGACAGATGCCTCGGGAAATGTGCTTGAAGAATA
>Ga0334722_10003818_pt1 | contig 16034 bp, 15 predicted proteins | sample C3_bottom_MG_FD_207210 | JGI IMG/M metagenome (GOLD analysis project Ga0334722, IMG submission 207210) | Sediment microbial communities from Yellowstone Lake, YNP, Wyoming, USA - C3_bottom | ecosystem: Environmental > Aquatic > Freshwater > Lake > Sediment | place: USA: Wyoming | collected...
TCCGTGATGCAGCCGTTGTCATAGAGGATCGTCCCGAGGAGGCGGTGCTCGCGGCCGTTGACGTTGTCATCGATCTGTTCATTCACGGCGGCCTTCACGTCCTCGGCGGATACAATGCCCTTGCGCACGGCGATCGCGCCGAACCGCATACAGTGGTCCCCGGTGACCGTGGCATCGGCTTTTCTTCGTTTCGGCTGGACCATGAAGACTGCTCCCGTAAAGAAGTCCGTCAGATGTTCCCGATAACAACCGGATCGCCGCTCTTAATCCGGCGTCTTGTTATTATGGCAGGTGGCACAGTGCTTTTGGTCGGCCACGTCGAAAGCCCTCTTGCCGTTGTGACAGGCCCCGCAGGACTTCCCCTTCTGCATCCCTGCCATTCCCACGACACTGTGAAGAGCGCGGTTCTTAAAGAGCGCGGGGTGGCATTCAGCGCATTTCAGCCTTGCCTTGCTCACGTGATACTCATGGCTGTACAGCACGCTCGCCATTCCTTCGACATTAAAAACGATCTCACCGCCGCCGATGACGGCCCAAGCGGAGGATACTGCCAGGAATAGCACTATCAGACCGGCGGTGATAGTTTTCATAGGTTCGCCCTCCTTGCGTCGCCCGCAACTTGTCTCTTAGACCCCCCGACGAAGGCCCGTCCCTTCAGCGTCGGAAGGACATGTGCTCTATTATAGGCAGGACTGGGCCACTAGGCAAGCTGAAAAACGGCCGGGGCCTGCATGGATATGCCGGTGTTGGTATGATATAGTAGATACCATGTTCACGCGTAGCGCATTGGTGCTCATCTGTTGCTCCATAACATTCTGCCTTCCTCTCCCCGCGCGGGCCGAGCAGGCCATTTCCCGTACACTTCGGTTCACCTTTGACGCGGGCGACATGCAGCAAAGGTCCGGGTCGGCGCTGTCTGCCGCGGAAACGGGCCGTCCCCGGATCGGGATCGCTCTCGCCGGCGGAGGGGCGAAGGCCGCCGCGTCCATAGGCGTGCTCAAAGTGCTCTACGCGGAAGGCATCCCGGTCGATGCCCTCGCGGGTACCAGCATGGGCGCCATTGTCGGCGGATTTTTGGCTGCCGGCTACCAGCCCGACGAGATCGAGCAGATCTTCCTGGAGAACGACCTGAACGACCTGTTCTCGGACACACCGTCCCGCTCGTTCCTGACGCAGGAGCAAAAAGAGGCGGGCAGCCGCCATCTTCTCCAGTTCAGCCTCATCGGCGCGAGTTTTTTGCCCACTTCAGGCCTGACGGCGGGCCAGAAGCTGACCAACCTTCTCCGGTCGAAGACCCTGGCCTCGTCGTTCCAGGCCGGCCTCGATTTCGACCGTCTTTCCATTCCCTTCCGGGCCGTCGCGACGGACATCGAGACCGGCGCTACCGTGGTCATCGGCCGCGGCATTCTCTCCGACGCCATGCGCGCCAGCTCGGCCATCCCCGTGGTCTTTCAGCCCGTTGAGCTTGAAGGAAGGCTCCTGGTTGACGGCGGGATGTCGAACAACCTCCCGGTCGACGTTGTCCGGGCCATGGGCGTGGACCTCGTGATCGCCGTCGACCCGTCGTCGCGGCTCGAGGCGAGGGAACGCCTGTCATCGCTCGTCGATATCATGAGCCAGTCCATCTCCATCCCGGTCAGACGCGATACGGAGCATCAGGCGGAGCTTGCCGATGTCGTGATCACGCCGGAAACGGGAGCCTATCCTTTCACCGATTTCGAGAATATCGCCGCGATCATCCAGGCCGGTGAAAAGGCCGCCCGTGCGGCGCTCCCGCGCATCCGCGCGGTTCTCGCCCGATGGTCGGCCCGGCAGCCCGAACGCCGCTATGCGATAACCGATCTCTCTCTGACCGGCATACCCGAAGCAAAGCAGGCGCAGGTCCGGGCTGAGTTCTCTGCCGCCCTGCGGCCCGCAGGCGCGACGGAAATCGAACTCCGGGGCCGGCTTGCCGCTATCTACCGGCTTGGCGTCTTCAAGAACCTTTCCCTGGAGCTTGTGCCGCGGGGTACGACCTACAGCGCCGTCATCACCGCTGCCGGAAATCCCGTGGTCGGCGCCATACGCATATCGGGAGCCAGGCTGGTTCCTGAAAGCGAGATCATCGATGAGCTCGATGGCCAGTTGGGACAACCGCTCAACGTCACCAATGTTAACAACGCCCTCCGGCGCGTTGTCGAGCGCTATTGGAAGCAGGGTTATCTGCTGGTAAACGCAAGGAACGCAGGCATGGAGCACGATGGGACCACGCTTTCCGTGATCCTGTCCGAAGGCAGAGTTGACGGCATCCGGCTCGCTGGCCAGCGGAGCACTCAACCGTCTCTCATTTGGCGGGAGACCCGTCTTGAGGAGGGGGCGCCGCTGAACTTTATGACCCTGGAGGATGATATCCAGCGGCTTTACGCGTTGAACTATTTTGAATCGCTGAACATCGACATCGCCGACAGCGGGAATGACGGAGTTATCCTTACGTTTAAGATCAAAGAAAAGCCCCGCGGGACCCTGCTCCTTGGCCTCCGGTATGACCTCGAAGATTCCTTCACCGGCCTTGCGGATCTCTCGGTTGACAATCTTTACGGCAGAGGCATCAAGCTGTTCCTGAACACGCGGTTCGGGAACTATACCGATCTCGTTCTGGGCTACCGTTCACCCGTTCTCATCAATACGTACTTCGTCCACTCCCTGCAGGCGTTCTACTATAATAGGACCTATGTTCTCTATACCGATCAGCGCAGGACCGGTGAGCTGGACGTGAAACGCGCCGGCATCGATTTTTCGTTCGGCTATCAATGGTTCCGGTTCGGCGACACCTATTTCCGCTACCGTTATGAGTCAGACCGCGCGGTGAACGTCTTCGGAGCGGACGGACTGGGATCCTCGTCACACGTCGGAAGCATTGCCTTTCTCTCGACGGTCGACACGCGTGACCGCAGCACCTTTTCGCACACCGGTCTCTTGTTCAAAGGGTCCTATGAGACTGCCGCACCCTCCTACGGCGGCAGCCGGGATTTCCGGAAGACCGCGCTCGCCGGGGAGGGATGTCTGCCGCTGGCCGAACGGCACACGGTGATCATCAATGCGTCGGCCGGTTTCGGGAGCGGCGATCTGGCCTACCAGGAGCAGTTCGGGATCGGCGGCGCCGACAGCCTGCTCGGCTTCCCCCTTCCGGGTTATTACCGCCGGGAGTTTGTCGGCGCCAATGAACTGGGCGCGTCCTTCGCCTATCGCTGGATGATGGCGGAATATCAGTTGAAGGCGGTGAAAGCGCTCTACCTTGTTCTTACCGGCGGAGCGGCCAACGTCTGGGACAACCGTGATGACCTCTCTCCCCGGGACCTCAGGATGGGCGCGGGCATCGGTCTTCATGCCGATACACTTATCGGGCCCGTCAAGCTCGATCTCGGGGCCGGTGAGGATAGTCGGTATTTGGTATATTTTTCCGCGGGGTTCGATTTTTAATGTGTCACGGGATGTAGAGCGGGAAGCAGACAGGATTTAAAAAAGAAAAGGCCGCCTCAATTGAGGCGGCCTTTTGAACTATTCAGTATGCGATTAGCAGCCGACCGGGGCTTTCTTCTTCGCAGGCGCGGCAGCAGCGGCCTCGGCCTTGATCTCCGTCGCAACATCCTTATCGGTAGCCACTTCGACCTTGTCACCAGCCTTGAACTTGGAGACATCGACACCCTTGCCAGCCTTGAACGTCATGTCCTTTCCGTCCACGGTCACGACGATGGAACCGGCCTTGGCATCAACAGACTTCACGGCACCCTTTTTGATGTGATGCATAGCGAGAGCAAGCGAGGCAACCAGGCAGATCGACACAACAACAACCAGAACAACGGAAAGCTTCTTCATTACTATAACCCCCCTCAAATGAGTAATTTAACCGCTTATGAGCGATATACTTACCATAATTTTAGACGTTGCGCAAGCAGAAATTGAGGGCGCTGCCAGCGAACATCAATAATTGCAGCACCTTGCAACCTAACAGCCGGTGCACCCCTTTGGTGCGTCCCTACTGTTCCTTTGCCCGCAGGAGAGACTCGACAGCAGCGATCTGTTCGTTATAGGAACGACATTCTTCCTCGTACTCCTCCTGCATGGACTGCGCCTGCTCCGCGCCGATGTGGACCGTGGTCTTCCCGAAGGTGAAAGAGTGTGTGTCCTCAAGGTCGCAGAGGTTGTCCCTGAGCCGCGCGAGCTCTGTTTGTAATTCCTCCACGGACATGGTCTTGTAGGTTCTTTCACGCTTACTGTTCATGAGACACCCCGAAGAGCAGGAAGTTTACCGATCTTTGCAGTTAAACGAAGAAGATCTTTGACACTGAAAGGTCGGATTGGTAAGACGATAAATGCGGATAGATCTTAATACCGTATTGCCTTATCAGCAGTTATCATAGCATTTTATCTGTGAAAATCTGTGTCAAAGGTTATGTTCTTTGTGAGTGGCCGACGAATCCAGATACTGCAGCGCCTCCTGTCGGTCCTTCAGCGTTCCCTCAGCCTGCCGCTCTTTAATGTCATCCAGTATCGCTTTGAACTTCGGCCCCGACGTCATGCCACGGGCGATCAGGTCCTTCCCCGTCACGAATGGCTTCGCCTCGGTCTTGAGGAACTTTCCGTAATAGTAATCGAGGACCTGCCCCGAGACCTTCTGCGTGTCGGTGAAACCTTCGGCGGGCATGACCTCCAAGGTGGCCTTTGCGTCGGCAAGGGACAGCACGATGCTTTCGGGCACCGCATCCTTGAGGTCGCGGCAGTAACGGTAGAGCGCCCGCTTGCTCGGCCCGCCCGGTGCGGAAAGGTTGAGCGGCCGCATATGGTGCCTGATAAGCCGGGAAACAGCCGACGAGGTTTCGTTCGACAACCGGAGCCGCTGGCAGATGAACAGCGCCTTGTCGGCGCCGATCGTGTCGTGGCCGAAAAAATGGATGTCCCCCTCTCCGTCCCGGGTGTAGGTGTCCGACTTGGCGTTGTCATGGAGCAGACAGGCAAAACGGAGCGCGGCCTTGCGGGTCACGAACTGCTCAAGTTCCTGATCGAGATGAGCGAAGACCGTTTCAGCATGTTCGGGCGACAGCGTATGAAAGCTCTCGAGAACGCTGTCCACATACTCGGCGGCCTTGATGGAATGTGTGAAAATATCGTAGAGATGGTGTTTGCCGGGAGCAAACTCCTTGAGCGGTTCCAGTTCGGGCAGAAGTTTCCGGAGCAGGCCGAGCGAATCCATAAGCAGAAGATGCCGTCCCGCGCCCGCTACCGAGAGGATCTGGAACAGTTCGTCCCGGATGCGTTCCGCTGAAGGCTTCGCGATGAGGTCCGCGCGATCGCCGATGTATCGGGCAGTCGCCTTCTCGATGCTGAACCCGAGCGTCGCGGCGAACCGCACGGCGCGGAGCAGCCGGAGCGGGTCGTCATCGAGCACTTTCGGGTCTGCCACGCGGACCAGCTTCTGCCGGACATCCTCCCTGCCGTCAAAAAGGTCGATGATCCCGCTTAGCGAACGCGTTTCCAGAAAGCCGCGCACGTCGACGGCCATGGCATTGATGGTGAAATCCCGCCTGGCGAGGTCTGCGGGAAGGTCCGGACCTTCGAAGTTCGTAAAGTCGAACTGAAGCGACCCTCCCGCCTCCTGCTTCACCACCCGGGTGACGTTCCGCTCTTCGTCGAGAAAGAAGAAGCTCCCTCCGATCCGGTCGGCGAACGCCCGGGCGACATCCTCTGAGCCCGACGGCATGAGCAGATCGATGTCCTTGATGTTCGGGGTGCCGATCAGCAGGTCGCGGACCGACCCGCCGACAAGGTAGAGGGGCTGAGAAGTTAACGAAAGAAGTTCAGACAGAAACGGAGCGGCGAGGATATCCATGATAATATTTTCAGAGGCTGGCCCTTGCCGTTGAGCTCTCAGCGGCAAGAACCAGGCCTTCGGTTCTCTGTGCGGTTGTGTGGAACCATGATCTCATCGACCGCGGCCCGCCGCTATTTCCCTTGCATGATCTTGCGGTAGCAATCGACCTTCCTGATGGCATCAAAATCCTCGTTATTCTTCAGGGCGTCCCAGTCTCGATAGCCGTTTGCGACCGCTTCTTCCAGCCAGACGCACGCGGAGTCGACCTTGCCGGCTCGCGAGAACAACCCGGCGTTCTGGTAGGATGCTGCGGCGTAGCGCGGATCGATCTTGAGCAGATCATTGAAGGCCTCGATGGCCTTCGCATCCTCGCGCTTGCTCTTGTATGCCAATCCGATGCCGTAGAGCGCGCCGATATTCCGGGGCTCCAATTCAAGGAGCTTCCGGTAATCCGCTATCGCCAGGTCGGGAGAACCGGTTTCCAGGTTCACCTTCGCCCTCCCGGCATAGGCGGCCCTGTTGCGCGGGTCCAATGCGATCACTTTGCCGAGATCATCCCGCGCCCGCTCGTATTGTTTCCGGACAAGGAAAACATTGGCCCGGTTCAACGAGAACTCGGCATTCTTGTCATCGAGCTCAAGGGCGTTGCTGAAATCATCGAGGGCCTTGTCCAGGTCGTTCATCGCCTGGTAGGCCATGCCGCGGCTGTTAAAGATCCTGGCCACGTCCTCCATGGCGATCGTCCCCTTGTTGGTCCGTATTGCCTGGGTAAAATTATTCACCGCATCGATATAAAGCTTGTTTTCCGCGTAGCCGTTCCCTTTTTCCCAATACTGTTTCGGGCTCATGGCAGTCGCCGCGACCGCGGCATTGCCAATGAGAAATGACAGGCAGACGCCTGCGATAACTGACCGCTGTATCATATGTTTCATATATAGTTCTCCTTGCCCTTGCCGTTATATTGCAGTCTGGTCCGCCGGGACCGATCACGCTTCGTTCGCCCTATCCCCGGTTTCCTCGCCGGTGATGCGGCGGATCTGCTCCAACCGCTTTCGCCGCTCGTCCCGGGCGACGTACCAGTCCTGGATGAGTGTCTCGATCAACCCGATCAGAAGCTTCGCCTCACCGGGATCGGTGTCCTGGATCTCGGCGCCCTCACTCTCCATTCGCGCGCCTATCATCCCGCTCATCCTGACGGACTCGATGGACTCCCAGGTGAGGGGGTCAGCCGTACCCTTGATCTGGCGGAATTCATCGTTCAGCCCGCCGGGCTGGACGCGCCAGAAATCCCGCAGCATTCCCGAGAGGCAGCGCCGCGACAGGGCCGCGGCGACCTTGGGGCTCTGCTCGAGGGTGAGACAGGCCTCCCGGTAGTCCTCAACGACCTGTGCGGGGAGGGCAACGGGGAACGTGCGGGCCTGCGACGGCGGGACCAGCGCCCAGGTCTTGAGGTGTTTGCCCGTATAGGACCGGTTCCCCGAGATCTCCAGCGTGTGAAGTGTGGCGCTCAGGGAGAACTGTCTGCACCGTGGATTGGGGCAGACCACGAATATGGTCACCAGGCGGCGCGGGCCGTCGGCATTCGGCAGAGCAAGGTCGGAAAAGGAAACGTGCCGCCCTTTCTCGGTCACCGACTGGTCGGTATTGCAGAATGGGCAGTGCCAGACATATTCGCTCATGCTTCCCTCCTTGGGGAAATGCTCTCGGTCATTGCGCGAGCAATTCCTGAAGCTGCTGCTCGTCCCAGTCCTTGGTGATGACCACTTCGCCGATCTTCGTGGGCAGGACAAAACGCACCTTGCCGGCCTCTGCTTTCTTGTCAACTTGGATCATATCGGTGAACTGAATGACCGTCGGGCGGGGCTTCATCACCGAGAGGCTGGTGGGAAGGCCATAGGCCATGATGAGGTTCTCGACACGCTCCGGGACCCGGGCATCGCAGAGACCGGTGCGGTGGGCAAGCTTCGCCGCGTATACCATGCCGATGGCGACCGCTTCGCCGTGCCGGCTGGTATAGTCCGAAAGGGTCTCAACAGCATGGCCCACAGTATGGCCGAAGTTCAGGATGGCCCGGAGACCGCCTTCGCGCTCGTCCTTGCCCACCACGTCGGCCTTGATCTCGCAGGACCGCCGGATGATGTGGCCCAGCGGGCCTTCTTCCAGGCTCAGGATCTTTTCGCGGTTCTTTTCGAGAAAATCGAAGAGCTCGCGGTCCCAGATCACGCCGTACTTGATGACCTCCGCCATGCCCGAGAGGAACTCCTCTTTCGGAAGGGTCTTGAGCGCCTCCAGGTCCATCAGCACGAGCCGGGGCTGGTAGAACGCGCCGATCATGTTCTTGCCCATGGCATGATTGACGCCGGTCTTGCCGCCCACGCTGCTGTCCACCATGGCAAGGAGCGTCGTCGGTACCTGGATGAAGGGCACGCCGCGCATGTAGCTGGCGGCCGCAAATCCCGTAAGATCGCCGACCACTCCGCCACCGAGGGCCACGAGCGGCGAGCGGCGGTCAAAGGCATTGATCAGCAGCGCGGTGAAGACGGAGTTGGCCCAATCGAGGGTCTTGTACTGCTCGCCGTCGGGAACTTCCACGGGCATGGACGTGAACCCCGCTGCCTTGAGGCTCGCCTGTACGGCTTTGCCGTAGAGCCTGTTCACCGTGGGGTTCGTCACCACCGCGACCTTCGTACCGAGCCGGAGCTTGCCCATCTCTTCGCCGAGCTTATCGAGCTTCGCTCCGATCAGGATATCGTAGCTGCGTTCTCCCAGTTCTACCTTAACAACATGCATAGCGCACCTTCTCTTTGATCTCCTTGATCACATCGTCCACTGTCCGCTCCGATGTGTCGATGATGAAGTCCGCCTGGCGGTAGAACTGCTCGCGGGCGGCAAGAAGATCGCGCACTTTGGCGATCGGGTCCGCTACTTGTAAAAGCGGCCGATGGGTCTCGTGCTTAATCCTAGTATAGATGCTTTCGGGGTGGGCGGTAAGGCAGATGGTCACGCCGTTCTCCTTGAAGGCCCTGCGGTTCTCGTCGCCAATGACGGCGCCGCCGCCGGTGGAGACCACCTGGCTCTCGTTCTCCAGGACCTGTTTGATGACGCGCGTTTCCACGTCGCGGAAGTAGGGTTCACCGAAGGTCGAGAAGATCTCGGTGATAGTGATCTTCTGGTCCGCCTCGATCAACTCGTCGGTATCGACAAAGGTGAAACCGAGGTCCTTCGCCAGCCGCGTTCCCACGCTGGTCTTGCCGACGCCCATGAAACCGGTTAGGATGATGTTCTTGAACATAAGTAAAAACCCGTTTTCACCGCAGAGGGCGCAGAGTACGCAGAGAGAATCGTTGCCCCCTATGTTGACCCATATTATTGAAGAATCTTGATGAATTGTACTCTGCCCTGATACATTACGGACAAAACGGAAATAAAAGGTCGCTTTGTTGATTTTCCTCTGCGCGCTCAGCGATCTCGCCTAGAGGCGCCTACTTTTGGCTGCGGTAAGAAATGTTTTCATTTCATTTATAGTTTAGTTGCATCTTCTTCGATCCCCATCCTGTTCTTGAGGTACTTACGGTACTGCTCGTAGTTCCGCTTCATCTCATCGAGGCTGTCGCCGCCGAACTTTTCGATGAAGGCCGAGGCGATCTCGAAGGCGGCGACGGCCTCGCCGACGACCGCAGCCGCGGGCACGGCGCAGACATCGGAGCGTTCGACGGCAGCCTTAAAGGGCTTTTTCGTGTCCATATCTACGGAGCGGAGCGGCTTCATCAGCGTCGGGATGGGCTTCATTGCAGCGCGGAAGGTGATGTTCTCTCCGTTGCTCATGCCGCCTTCGATGCCGCCCGCGTGGTTGGTCTTGCGGAAGAACCCCTCTTTCGGCCCCCAGAAGATCTCGTCGTGCACCTTCGAACCGGGACGGTTGGCAACGCCGAACCCTGAGCCGATCTCCACGCCCTTCATGGCCTGGATGCTCATGACCGCCGCCGCGAGCCGGGCGTCGAGCTTCCGGTCCCAGTGAACATGGCTCCCCAGCCCCACGGGCGCTCCGGTCACAATGATCTCGAAAATGCCGCCCAGGGAATCGCCGGTGCGCGCCGCCTCGTCGATCTTGAGCTTCATTCTCTTCTCGGCCTGGCCGTCGGCACAGCGAAGTTCAGACGCCTCGGCCCGTTTTCTGATCTCTTTGAGGGACATCTTTTCGCCCCGGATATAGACCCCGCCGATGGCGATCACGTGACTGGTGATGGTGATGCCGAACTCGTCCAGGAGCCTCTTCGTCACGGACCCCACGGCAACGCGCATGGCCGTCTCCCGGGCGCTGGACCGCTCCAGGATGTTCCGTATGTCGGTCATGCCGTACTTGAGGGCCCCGGCAAGGTCGGCGTGTCCCGGCCGTGGACGCGTTACCGGATCGGCGGAGTTCATGAACGCGGAATCCGGGGACATTTTGGCGCGCCAGTTATCCCAGTCCTTGTTGCGGACCATCAGGCCGATGGGTCCGCCCAGGGTCTTTCCCCAGCGCACACCCGAAAGGATCTTTACCGCGTCCTTCTCGATCTTCATGCGTCCGCCCCGTCCGTAGCCGCCTTGACGACGGGCAAGGTCATTATCGATGTCCGTAACGCGGATCAATAGACCGGCCGGCATGCCTTCGATGATGCCCATCAATAGCTCTCCGTGCGATTCCCCGGCAGTCAAATACCTTAGCATTTCGCCTCCTTATAGAACGATGAAAACCAAGAACAGCACATATAAACCTTTATATTTCAAATAGTTATTCGACCAGCATCGGGAGCCTAACATGGGCAGACCCGTGAAAAACATGAAAAAACCCTGTAAAATCGGGGTCATCATAGCAAATTTGGAATAGAAGTGCAATGAAAAGTATGGTATATTCGGGCACATCGACTGACGACGGTAAGCCTGTGAGGGTTTCATGATCGCACTGCTCTGCTCGGTTCAGGCCGAGGCGCAATTGCTGCTTGCTGACCTGGTGGTGACGGGGACAGCGAAGGTTGGCTCAAAGTCCATGATCTCCGGTACCCTTGCTGGCCGGCAGATTCTTCTCTGCGTGGGCGGAATGGGAAAGGTCAATGCCGCCCATGCCGCTGCGCTTATGATCTCGGAATTCTCTCCCCACAGCCTGCTCATCTTTGGCGTGGGAGGGGCCTATCCCGCTTCGGGCGCCTTGGTCGGCGACATCGCTCTAGCGCAGGTCGAGATCGCCGGCGACGAAGGCGTGTTGACCCATGACGGGTTCAAGGACATGGAGTACATCGGCATCCCGCTCCTTAAAACGGCTACCTCGGAGATCTTCACCACCTACCCCGCGCCGGAACCCTTGCTGAAGCGAGCCCTCCACAGTCTTTACACTTCTTCGTCACCCGGCAGGACCGATGTGCATTTTGGACCCTTCGTCACCCTTTCGACCTGCACCGGAACGACCGCCCGTGCGCGGGAGCTGGAGGAACGCCATCACGGGCTTTGCGAAAATATGGAAGGCGCGGCAGCCGCTCAGGTGGCGGAACTCCATGGGATCCCGTGGCTCGAGGTGCGCGGAATATCCAATATTGTGGAAGACCGCGATACGCAGAAGTGGGACATCCCGAAGGCAGCCGCGGCCAACCAAAAGGCCGTCCTGAGTATCCTGGAAGGATGGGGTGGATGAACCGATTGCGGATTGCGGATTACGGATTGCGAAATGAAAGTCCGGAATGCCACTTCGCGGAATGCGGCACTCCTTTCCGAGACATATAATGGAACAACAGCTCACCCTGGGCTATTCTCCCTGCCCGAATGATACGTACATCTTCTACGCCCTTGTCCATGGCAAGGTCCCTGTCCCGGGCATTACCTTCCAGGAGCGGCTCGAGGACGTGGAGACCCTGAACCGTCTGGCCCTCGACGGCACACTGGACCTCACCAAGATATCGTACCATGCCCTGGGGCACCTGAGAGAACGTTATGCCCTGCTCCGTTCCGGCGGCGCCCTGGGTCGGGGATGCGGTCCGCTCATCGTGGCACGGCCCGGGACGCGTATCGAGGACCTCAGGTCCGGGACCATCGCCATTCCCGGGAAGCTCACGACCGCATGGCTGCTCCTCCAGCTATACGATCGGGGACTGAACAATGTCGTGGTCATGACCTTCGACCGCATCATGCAGGCCGTTGCCGACGGCTCGGTTACCGCCGGCCTGATCATCCATGAAAGCCGGTTCACCTATCCCCTCTATAAGCTCGACATGCTCCTCGACCTTGGCGCGTGGTGGGAACGGTATTCGGGCCTCCCCATCCCCCTGGGCGGGATCCTCGGAAAGCGGGCGCTGGGAACGGAAACGCTGGCGACGGTGGAGCAAGCGATCCGGGAAAGCCTGCGATACGCACAGGCCCATCCGGCCGAAGTCCTTGCCTACGTGAAAGAGCACAGCCAGGAAATGGACGAGGCCGTCATGAAGGGCCACATCGACCTTTACGTGAACGAATTTTCCAGCGACCTCGGCGACGAAGGCGTCGCGGCGGTGCAGCGGCTCTTCGCCGAAGCAGAGAAGCGGGGCATCTTCCCGGCTTCGGAACGGCCGCTCTTCGCGCAAGCGTGATGCTGAAGGTCGCCGCGTTTGTGATATAATACTGCCATTGTGCGTACATTGACATTTTTTGAGGAGGTCCCATGGTCGGCTTGATATTGCTCGGAATACTTGTTCTCGCGATCCTTTGGCTGGTTGTGATCTATAACGGTCTTATTGCACGGCGTAATGATGTCCAGGGTTCCTGGAAGCAGATCGATGTGCAGCTCAACCGGCGGCACGATCTTATCCCAAACCTCGTCGCCACGGTAAAGGGGGCCATGGAGTTCGAGCAGGACACCCTTGACAAGGTCATCTCGGCACGGGCAAAGGCCGTGGGGGCAACGGGGCCGCAGTCCAAGGCAGAGGCCGAGAACATGCTCACCCAGGCACTCGGCAAGCTCTTCGCGGTCATGGAGAACTACCCTGACCTCAAGAGCAACCAGAATGTCCTGCAGCTCCAGGAGGAGCTCACCTCCACGGAGAACCGGATCGCCTTTGCCCGCCAGCTTTACAATGACCTGGTAGCGAACTATCGCACGGCGCTCCAGGTATTCCCCAACAACATCGTCTCCTCGCTATTCAGCTTCAAGACCGAAGAATACTTCGAGGCGCCGGTCGAGACAAAAGCCGTCCCCGCGGTGAATCTGAGCATACGGAAGTAATGGGTCATGGGGCAGGGGTCAGGGCAAAACACTTCTCGTGACCCTTGACCCTTGACCCCTCCGTTATAACCATGCCCCTGACCTTCATCGACATAGAGCGGCAGAAGAACTGGCGCATCGCGTTGTTCTTCGTTATCCTCATGGTCCTGTACCTGCTGATCGTCGTGCTGTTCTGCGCTGCCCTCCCCGGTCCGCTCATCATGGTGCCGCAATTCTGGACCTTCTTGATAACGGCGGCATTTCTTGCTGCGGGCATCCATTTCTGGTTCTCTGCCGCTAATGCCGTGGACACCGTTGTGCGAAGCCTTGACGCACGGCCCCCGGACAAGGACGATGAGATCCACCGGATGTTCGTAAACATCATCGAAGAGCTCCATGTCGTCAGCGGCAACAAGCGGAACATCCGCTGCGCGGTGATCCCGTCCCTGTCCCTGAACGCCCTGGCTGCGGCCGACCTCAAGGGCAATGCCGTGATCGCCATTACCGAAGGCTTGCTCTCCCGCCTCACCCGGCCCCAGGTCGAGGCCGTTGTCGCCCACGAAGCGAACCATATCCTGTCCGGTGACTGTCTCGAGACCACCGTGGCCGCCAGCATATTCGGCGCCTTCTCATCGGCAATGGAAAAGGTCCGCTATTCCTCAAGCAATCGCCTGTTCGGTTCTCCGGCATTTCTGCTGGCCTGGGTACTCCTTCAATTAGGATATCTGCTGAACATGTTCATTTCCCGCGAACGGGAGTACCGGGCGGACGCGGCTTCCGTACGGATGACGCGCAACCCCCTTGCATTGGCGGAGACCTTGCACTTTCTGTCACGCGGCTGGAGGGGCGCCGGATTCATCGGGAGCGGGTTCGAGATGCTCTGTATCGTGGACCCCGTGGCGACAACGCTCGATGAGACCGAGGGATTCATTCCCGACCTGCTCTCCACCCACCCGCCGATCAGGAAACGCATTGATATACTTCTTCGCATGGCACGGGTCAGCATTGCGGAGTTGGACTCCAAGGCCGAGAAAAGATCCGGAGATAAGCTGGCTGATTCACCACCGAACTATTTTGCCATGAACCCGGCACAGAAGTGGCAAGGCCCCTTTACTGCAGGTGAGCTTGGCACGTTGCCGTGGCTTTCTCCCCTCACCTGGGTAGCAACAGGCAGCGGACAAAACGCTGAACGGGCCTGGAAGGACCCGCTCATCAACGAGATCTTCCTGCGACGGCTTGCAGGTGACCCCCGTATTGATTCCGGCCTCATCTGTCCCTCCTGCAGACAGCCGCTTCTCTCTGCCGCCTACGAGGGGACACGGATCTTTCAGTGCAGCTTCTGCGCCGGCACGCTCGTCGAGAACGGCAAGATCCCGAGGATCATTGCGCGTACCGGCAGGGACCGGCCCTGCACTGAGCGATTGAATGCCCTTGCCCGATCGGTGCTGCGGCAAAACCAGACCAGGAACGTCTACCGGAAAGTAAGCGCCGGGAACCCGAATCCGGTCCCGCTCTTTCCCTGTCCCAGGTGCAAGAACCCCATGTATCGGGGATTCTACAGCTCAGCCCATCTGATCGAAGTTGACCGATGCGGTTCCTGCGGCATCACCTGGTTCGATCAAGATGAGCTCGAGATGCTCCAGTGCCTGATCGAGAACCGGCTGCTGCCGGATATAGCGGTTGCGGTGTAGGCGATGAATCTCCATAATTCTACAGCGACAATTTTCGTCGTTCCCGAATGCTTTTATCGGGCATCCTGGTTTTTCAATATTACGAGAAACCGAAATCACTGGATTCCGGCTTGAACCATGCCGGAATGACGTATTAATGGTATGAGTCGTTTAAAAGTCTGCTGTAGTACTACGAGCGGCACAGGGAGAAGGTCTAAATGATCACCGTAAAACTGTTCGCAATGCTGAGGGACAAAGCGGGTATTTCCGAAGTGGTACTTACGGACCATCCGGCAACGGTCGGAGAACTGATCGGGACCATCGGGAACCGCTGCCCGGGCATCAAGGACCTTCTTGCCTGCGGCAGGATCCTGGTATCGGTGAACCAGGAGTTCGTGAAACACGAGGCACCGCTCAAGGACGGCGACGAGGTAGGGCTCATGCCGCCTTTTTCAGGCGGGCAGGAGCGGAAGGGTGTGGTTCGCATCCAGGAAGGTCATTTTTCCCTTGATGAAGAAATAGCGCGGATAAAGAACACCTCGCCCGCCATCGGCGGCATTGTGACCTTTCTTGGGACAACTCGTGATATCTCGCGGGGCGGCCGCGTTGCAAAGCTTGAGTTCGAACACTATGCGGGAATGGCGGAGAAAAAGCTCGCCGAGATACGGCAGCGTGCCATCAAGGACCTTGGGGTTATCGACGTGACGATCATCCACCGCGTCGGGACAATGCCTGTCGGAGAGAATATTGTCCTGATCGTTGCGGCGGCCGAGCACCGCGAAGAGGCGTTCAAGGCCTGCCGCTTTTGCATTGATGAACTGAAACGAATAACTCCGATATGGAAAAAAGAAACCACGCCGGACGGCGTGGTGTGGGTTGAGGAACATCCATGATTGCGGAATGAAAGAAAGTCTTTAACAAATCCGCAATTTGACTATTTTTTCGCCGCTTTCTTTCCGCTCTTCAGGAATACCACGCAGGTAGAACAATCCTCGTCCTTCCGGCACCGGGTGGTCTCCCAGCAGGGTTTGCTCTTGTTCGTGAATGCCGAGCAGGTGACCCGCCGATCATCGGGGCATTCTTTGATCTCCCAGCAGGGAGCATAATCAAGAAGTTTCTTGATCCCTTCAATGCTGATCTTCTTGGTGTGGATCAGTTCCCGGATGCAGCGCAGCCACTTTATATCGTTCTCGGTGTAGAGCCGGTTCCTCCGTTCCCGGGTGGGAAGGATCAGCCCGTGCTTCTCGTAGAGTCGAAGGGTCTGCGCCGTGGTCCCCACGAGGCGGGCGGCGACACCCATGGTATAGAG
>Ga0334722_10003819_pt1 | contig 16033 bp, 15 predicted proteins | sample C3_bottom_MG_FD_207210 | JGI IMG/M metagenome (GOLD analysis project Ga0334722, IMG submission 207210) | Sediment microbial communities from Yellowstone Lake, YNP, Wyoming, USA - C3_bottom | ecosystem: Environmental > Aquatic > Freshwater > Lake > Sediment | place: USA: Wyoming | collected...
GAAAACGCTTCGGAGAGGGTGTGACGAAACACCCTGAGGTCAGGACGATGTCGGAAAGTAAGCCGAAGATTTCAAGGTCACAGCAGGATGCTATTGGTTTTGTCAAAAAAAAGCTTCAGGATATCCTTAATCAGATTCGTTGAATATACAGCTGAAATCGGGGCGTAGCGCAGCCTGGTAGCGCACTCGCTTGGGGTGCGAGTGGTCGCCTGTTCAAATCAGGTCGCCCCGACCATTAAAATCAAGGACTTACAAGGTTTTGTAGGTCCTTGATTTTTTTTATGGGTTTTTTTACGTCAAAATAAGCGCAAAAATCCCGACCAATGAAGGAGACGGCAGCATGAATAAAGTAGCCTGTCCCCTTTTTTTTCCTGTCACTATCTGCATTAAGATTTTTATTGACAAGAATATCTCATTGGCTCATTCTAATAATGCTTTTTTTATATATGCGATATGCGGGCATGCAGTACCCTGACCCCTGACCGGACGGCTTCAGCGCAGGAAAGCACCAGGGACATTTCATCAGCATCTTACTACTGAACTAAACTATTGAACTTACTATTGAACTTACTATTGAACTTACTATTGAACTTACTATTGAACTTACTATTGAACTAAACTTGGGAGGAATAGATGAAGGCGAAATTACCGGTATTCATTTTCAGCATACTATCTGTTTTCCTGATCTCCGGAGTCCGGACTGACGGGGCGGAAGCAGCGGTGAAATACGTCAAGTGGAACGCCGCAGGCACAAACAACGGAAGCTCCTGGGACAACGCCTATACCAGTCTGCAGTCTGCCCTTTCAGCTGCAGTCGCGGGCTCGGGCGACCAGATATGGGTTGCAGCCGGGACGTATTCGCCCGGAGGGGCCACATCCTCGACTTTCGCTCTTAAAAACGGGGTTGCTCTATACGGCGGGTTTGCCGGAGGGGAAACAACCCTTCCTGAGCGGAATATCGCAGCGAACGTTACGATCTTAAGCGGCAATAATGTTTGTTACCACGTGGTCACAGGCAGCAACACCGATAATACCGCGGTGCTGGACGGCTTTACAGTCACCCTGGGAAATGCCTGGACCGATGGCGGCGGCATGTATAACTTTAAAGGCAGTCCGACCGTAGCAAATGTGATATTCAGCCAAAACACCGCACAGTATGGAAAAGGCGGCGGGATGTATAACTATAACGGCAGTCCGATTGTGATGAATGTAACATTCAGCCAGAACCACGCCGCTCACTCAGGCGGCGGAATGTACAACGAGGGAGACAACGGCAACGGCAATGGCAGCGCCAGCCCGACGCTGACCAACGTTGCCTTCATCGGGAACACTTCAAGTAATTTAGGCGGCGGAATGAGCAACTATGCATACCCTTTAGGAACATACGGCGAGAGCAGCCCCCATTTGACGAACGTTACGTTCAGCGGTAACACTGCAACGAATAATGGCGGCGGCATGTATAGCGCATCAGACTACAGCGGTGCCTATACCAGTCCGGTCCTGAAAAACGTTACTTTCAGCGGAAACAGCGCCTATAACGGCGGCGGCATGTATAACGAAGGCTACCAGGGCGGGGTGAGCAATGCGAGTTTGACGAACGTCACTTTTAGCCAGAACACGGCTGCCTGGGGCGGCGGCATGTATAACAGCGGGAGCCCCAATCCTATATATCCGGTCCTGACCAATGTAACTTTCAAAGGAAATACAGCCACCGCTGACAGCAACCCTAATAATGGCAAGGGAATCTATAACTACTATAGCAACACGAAATTATATAGCTGCATTGTCTGGGACGGCACATATGACATATCCAACAGCAGCAGTACGCCCACAATCTCGTACAGTATTGTTTACGGCTCCTCTCCGGACCCGCTCCTTGGGACTTTAGGCAATTATGGCGGCTTTACCCAGACTATCCCGCTCCTTGCCGGCAGCCCGGCAATAAACGCAGTACCTGCAGGGACAAACGGGTGCGGCACTACGGTTGCTGAAGATCAGCGGGGAGGGACGCGGCCTCAGGGCGCAGATTGCGACATGGGGGCCTATGAGTTTTTTCCTGCTACCACAATAGCTCTGATATCCTCCAGCAACCCTTCGAGTTTCGGCGGAGAGGTCATTCTCACCGCGACCATAACCGACAGCGAGGCTGCAAGCACGCCGACCGGGACGATTACCTTCAAAGACGGGGGAGCGGCTATACCCTCCTGCACAGACGTAACTGTATCGTCAGGCGTCGCAGGCTGCACACTGTCTTCTCTTGGTCCCGGAGCCCATACAATTACGGCTGAGTACAGCACCAACAGCAGCTTCAGCGGAAGCACAAGTGACAGCCTGATCCAGACTGTGCTCGGGGCAGACCAGACGATAACTGTTACTGCGTCAGCGCCTTCCGGTGCGCAATACAATAGCAGTTTTCAGGTGACCGCAACAGCGACTTCAGGGCTTGATGTTTCTATCACGACATCCGGCTCATGCAGCGGCAGCGGGACCGGTTCAGCAACAATAACTATGACGGCCAGTACCGGGACATGCACGGTTCATTATAACCAGGCAGGCCTTGGCGGCTATAATGCGGCACCCGAGATCACGGAGACGGTCTCAGCGCAGAAAACAGACCAGACGATCACGGTCTCGACACATGCCCTCGCCAGTGCTCTGTTCAATACTGCGTTCAACGTCGTGGCATCGTCAACTTCAGGGCTTGATGTTTCTATCACGACATCCGGCTCATGCAGCGGCAGCGGCGCGGGAACGGCGGAGATCACTATGGCGGGCGGAAGCGCCACATGTTCCGTTTACTTCAACCAGGCGGGCAATGACAATTACAACGCAGCTTCTCAGGTTGCAGAATCGACCACGCTTGTGCTCGGCCTCACCGTAACCCTTACCGGCACCGGAAACGGGAGCGTCAGCAGCACTAGTATAAACTGCAGCTGGGACGGAACTGGACCCCAAACCGGCAGCTGTTCTCTTACGAGTGGTTACGATACAGGCAGCTTCGATATCACCGCCTCGGCCGGCGCCTGCAGTTTTTTCAATACTTGGAATACCCTCTGTACGGGAAACGGAGCAGCCTGCGGCGTCGCAATGACGGAAGACCGGACTGTGGGCGCAAGGTTCGACCTCTATCCCCTGGCATGGTCGGGATCATATCTGACCGGAGGGTATCCGACACTATCGGAGGTCTACAGTAACGCAGGCAGCGGAGCTCTATACGTCCAGGAACATACCTTTACGGAAGACCTGGTGTTTGACAGGGGTATCGACGTCGTTTTCGACAGTGGATGGAACTGCGACTACACCCAACAAAGCGGCGGAGTAACAGTGAAAAGCCTGACGGTGTCACAGGGAAGCGCATGTATAAATAACGGCTCCGTTATAATCTGGGCGGCACCCTAGACAAGGGCCGATTTTCTGAACAGAGAATTGGGTTTGACGTGATGCCACCGCAGTGTATTACTGCGGCACGTTGGTGCAGAGATACGTGAGGGAAAAGGATCGAGGGTCCGTATTGTCCTCAACGGAATTAGGTGGTTTTCCACCGTCCACACCCGGGAAAAGAAACTGACAAGGGGGCGCTTACTGCTTTAACCAGGCTACATCCATTTTCTTTCTGCAGGTGTCGCAAAAATTCTTGCGTTTGAAGTCGGTATCGCTCAGAACAAATGACAGGACCATCACGCATCTTTGATCCTTGCAATGCTGAAGCCCGAGGAGGTGCCCTGCCTCATGCAGCGCGGTCTTGACCGCTCTGTCAATAGTTCTGTCTCTGGAGGCCTGAGACCCTGCAGCAAAACGCGCGGTCGAGACAACGGCAAGCCGATTCAGCCCATCTGCCAGGCCGAAGACAAAATTGAGACCCGGATACGACAGATCGGCCCCGACAAGCGCTATCACCGGTACTCCTTTTTCCACGAAGAGCCGCACCGACTCCAGAAGACGAAGTGAAGAATACTGTTTTTTTCTGGGCTCGTATCCTTCCTGATCAAGCGGGCGGGCAGGCATGATGTTCACCGAGCATCCAAGCAGTGTTCCCGTTTCTTCAGCAACGCGTCTGAAGAGGTCGGGATCCATATCCCCGAGACGGATAAAGCTTATGACCTTAGACATCCTTTTTCATCTCTATTGGCTGCGGGACAGCAGGCAGCAGGTTTCCGTAATACTCCCATGATGTTCCGTCATGAAATATCTTAGCACGCCGCATGCCGCTCGACGGGGAATTCATAGGAATGAGAATTGATGCTCAGGGCTCATGAAACATGACAATTATTCTTTCGGACTGCCATGCCAGACAATGAAATGCCATTTCACAATGAAATGGCATTTCATTGTGAAAGAATTATGGTGAATTATTGGCATGCAATTATACAATAACGTATAATAGGACCGAGGTGACATGGACCCTGGAGTCGTCTTAACCCATCTTTTTCTTGGTGTCGGACTTGGTATCGTGATGCACAGATCCGACTTCTGCATAGCCGGAGCGTTCAGGGACATCTTTCTCACAAGGGATTTTTTCCGCCTCCGGGCGCTGTTCCTGCTTGTGTGTGTCACTTCGGTTCTCGTTTACCTGGGCCGGCAAACCGGTCTCATTACCTCTTATCCCCCCTCATTTTTTGGTGCGCCTTCGCCGATGAATCTTGCGGCCGGGATGATTTTCGGCATCGGCATGGTGCTTGCTGGTGGTTGCATAACAGGGACGCTCTATAAGATGGGTACAGGAAACTTTATAAGTCTTTTCGCATTTGCAGGACTCCTGCTCGGAACCTTCCTGTTCGGGCTGGTCTATCCATTCTATCGTCCCTTTGCCGAGGGGTTGGTCCTGAAAGGGCCTTTTACGGCACTCGAACACGTTACGGGGAGCCTGCCGCAGGTGGGAATTCTTCTCCTGCTATCCTGTTTTTTTCTTTTTCAGGGAGGCAGAACACTATGGGTGCGAAACTCTTACGCGAGAGGTTATCTGGAACCCTGGAAAGCGGCTCTCGTTATCGCCTTTCTCATCCTGATCTCTTTCACGGTCACGGGCAGGCCCCTGTCTGTCACAACAGGTTTCACAAAAATTGCAGATTCGGTCGCTGAGCAGATTGTACCCGGGCACAGAAGCTACGTCGGAGATAGTCCCGTCCGGCTCTTTTACGGCAAGGTAGTTGATCGGAGCAATTTGTCCGGTCCCGATCCTGCAGTGCTTGCCCAAATCCCGATGATCTTCGGCATCGTGGCCGGATCTTTTTTTTCGTCTCTGCTGCTGGGAGAATTTTCGTTCAGGAAATTCCCGCCTTTTAGACAGGTCTGCTCAGGTTTCTTTGGCGGAACGCTTATGGGTATCGGCTCACTCATGGCGGGGGGCTGTAATGTCTGGCATTTTATGGGCGGATTGCCGCTTCTCGTGTTCCAGAGTATTCTTTTCACCTGCGGGGTGGTCTTCGGAGTGTTCATCGGCAGCCGCATCCTCGTCAGGACTATTCTCAAACTCGAGGAGGTGTATCCGGTTGGAAACTATAGCCATTGACATACGAGGACAGATCTGTCCTGCGTGCCTGCTGATTACGCTCCGCGAAATCAATATGCATAAAGGAGATTTGAAAACAGGCAACTCCCGACTGCTCATCAAGACGGACCACCGTGACGCGACGAGAACTATCCCCTCTACCGTATGTGCGATGGGCTACGACATCAATGTGATAAGCAAACGCGGATACTACGAGATTACCGTAGGCTACACCAAATGAAGAAAAAGCCGTCGGTCGGGGCCAGAGGTGAAGCTGCTCTGCAGGAAAGCAATGACCGGTTGGTACTTTACGTGAGGGAGAAGATAAACCAGCTCCTCTCGATGATGGGGACGAGGCCCCTGGATCCTGCCGAACTCGACGATGATACTCTTCTTGATATCGATCCGATCGGGATCATCGCGGAATCGTTCGGACAGATTCTGGAGCACCTGGAGGAAACCAACAGGAAGCTGATCAACACGAAAGATCAGCTTCAGGCAGTTTTCGAGACCGCCGGGGTCTGTATTTCGATCGTGGACCCTGAGTTGAGGATCATCAACTGCAATCAGATGCAGAAAGATCTCCTCGTCTCTGACCTCAATGAAAAAGAATTCGCCGGCCGCTACTGCTATGAAGTCTATTGCGGAAATGATTCGCCTGCACTCTACTGCCCCGCTATCGAAACGATCGAAACCGGCAGGTCGGTCTTTATCCGTGAAATAAAGAAAAAAGGAAGATATTTCCAGATCGTGACGTCACCCCTGAAAGACCGTGACGGCACCCTGAAGGCGGTCGTCGAGGTCTCGATAGACGTTACCGAAAAAAAAAGGGCGGAGGAAGGGATGCGCCAGGCCGAGCGCCTGTCTGCTATAGGCCTGCTCGGCGCAGGAGTCGCCCACGAAATCAATACCCCACTCGGGAACATTCTGGGTTATGCGAAACTCCTGTTGCAGGAGCAGGGGATGAGCGTTGAACACAGGGAGAAACTGCAGGTCATTGTGGATCAGGCGAAAAAAGGGAGTGAGATCATCAAAGGGCTCCTGAATTTTTCACGCCAGTCACGCCCGACCTTTAAGACCGTTTCGCTGAACGAGCTCGTTGAGAGGGTCCTCCGTGAGCTCTCGACGCGGATCGAGCGGCAGGGTGTCAGGGTGATCAGGGATCTCCGCGCGGTCCCCCGGGTTGTTGCCGATCCTCTCCAGATAGGGCAGGTGGTGAGTAATCTGCTCGTCAACGCCCTCCATTCCCTTGAGAGTAAGCACGGGGGAACGATATGGATCGAGAACCGTACCAGTGATGATTTTGCGGAGCTGAGAATCATCGACAACGGGCCGGGGATTCCGGAAAAAATTCTGCCGATGATCTTTGATCCCTTTTTCACGACTAAACCCGTCGGCGAAGGTGTCGGCCTCGGGCTGTCGATTTGTTCCGGAATCGTCAGAGATCATGGCGGAACAATTAAGGCCGAAAGTGAACCAGGGGGGACAACCGTCGTTTCTTTCCGGCTCCCCGTTGTCTCGAATGAACGGCTCATACTTATAGAATGAGGAACCTATGGCCCACTTGCTTGTTGTAGAAGACGATTACCATATGAGGCTTCTCGTAAAGTCACTTCTCGAAAGGGAAGGACATACGACGACGGTGACCGAGGATGGGGGCAGGGCGATAGCCCTCATCAGGGAACATTTTTTCGATGCAGTTGTAACCGACCTGAAGATGCCTGACTCAGACGGGATGAGCGTCCTGAGTGCTTCAAAGGAAGCCAACGCTGACACTCCGGTCATCGTGATGACGGGGTATGCCACGATCGACTCCGTGGTCGAGGCGATGAAAAAAGGTGCGTACGACTATATCGAAAAACCGTTCGAGCCTGAAGAACTCCTCCTTGTTGTAAAACGCGCTCTCGATTACCGGATGCTTGTGGATGAAAATATCAGGCTTTCCGCCGCTCTTGAGACCTGCACCGGCGAGGAGTTCGTCGGCATAAGCAACGGCGCGGTCAGAACGAGGAAATTCGCGGAGAGGGTCGCCCCGTTCGATTCGACGGTCCTGATCCAGGGGGAGACAGGGTGCGGCAAGGAACTTGTTGCAAAGCTGATTCACCGGTTAAGCAGGAGAGCCTCAAAGAAATTTGTTGCGATTAATTGCGGAGCCCTCTCGGAATCTCTGCTCGAAGCAGAACTGTTCGGATATGAACGGGGGGCTTTCACCGGCGCGCTTCAGATGAAGCGGGGACTTTTTGAAGTTGCTGCGGGAGGCACGCTTTTCCTCGACGAGATTACCAATGCCTCGCCTTCGATGCAGATGAAGCTCCTGAGGGTGCTTCAGGAGAACAAGCTGCTCAGGGTGGGGGGAGTGGAGCAGATCGAAATAGATGTCCGAGTAATCGCGGCGTCCAATGCCGATCTCAAAACAGAAAGCGAAGAAGGGCGATTCAGGAAAGATCTTTTGTATCGTGTCAATGTCATCACGATTGAAATCCCTCCGCTCAGAAACCGGAGAGATGACATCCCCCTGCTCGCGACGTATTTCCTCGATAAATACTGTCTCCGCTTCGACAAGCAACTCCGGGGTTTTGATCCCGCAGCGATGAAGGCCCTCGTCGAATACGCGTGGCCCGGCAATGTCCGGGAACTCGAAAATGCGGTGGAGCATGCGGTAATCATGGAAAAAGCGAATGCGAGCATTGATCCCGGGTCGCTTCCGGGCGACCTCAGGCGTAGAAAGCAGACGCCTGTTCCGCGGCAGTTTACGTCACTGCGTCTCGATGATGTCGAAAGATCTCTAATCGAGCAGGCTCTCATCGCCTGCAATGGCCAGAAAGCCAAAGCCGCGGAGGCCCTCGGCATCAGTTCTGCCACGCTGTGGAGAAAATTGAAAAAGTTCCGAATCGGGTAGGCCTCACGCATTTCAGAATGACCGATCATTTCATTATGAAATAAACAATTTTTTCCTTTGAGTTTCCTCCTGACCTGACCTCTTCCCTGAAGTACCATTACAAAAACACCTCAAACCGTTCTCATCAGCCCCTGCGCGAGACTGAAGCCGTCCTGCCTCCGTGATCTTTTTTTCTTGGGTTCCCTGGCACTCAACTTGCTGTTATTAATCGAAACCGGCGTCATGGTTCAGAGCGAGCCAATACGGTGGCGCCGGAGAAAGGAGGAGACATGTCAGAAGACGTGAGAGGAGGTCTCACCTTACCGTGGCTCTGGGTTGCTGTCGTGGTCGCCTATATCTCATTGGGATTTATGCTTCCGCCGTTCGACGGTTCACTCAAGGAACTGGCGAAAGCGAAGGCGGAACCAGTAACAAACCAGAACGACAAAGGAGAAGAAATTGTTTTCTGAAAATCCGGAATATTTTGTAAAAAGTGAACTGTCAGGTACTGGCAGGGGCCCGTGGTCGACGCTGCACTTTTTCTGTCTCATCGTACTTCTTGCCGGCTTTGTACAATATGGATCTTCCGCGGTCCGGACAGCTGATGCGTTTGAGAAAGGGCCCCTCGCCCGGGAAGTAAATACGAAGTTTCGGTGGTTCTCCGCGGGAAACGGTTATACGGTCCAACGGGTAACTACCGAAACGAAGACCATCGTCCCGGTCGAAGTTGAGGTCAGCGGCAATATTACCGGGGTCATATTCGTCATTCCCCCTCAGTTCAAAACTTTCGGTATCCGGATCGAAAATCCGTCATCTGAAGTAAAGCAAGGAATAGCGCGCGCCAGGGTTATTTTCAATATAGCATCGGGTATGCCACTGGGCAGGCACGATCTCGTGATCCAGGTCTTCGAAAGAGACGGCAAAACCGCGATCGTAAGCGGTACTATTCCCTTTATCATTTTGCCAAACGACATGGAATGCCTCTGCTGATGAGGAAATTAGCTGAAAAAAACAGGAGGTTTAAAGAGTGAATAAAATAAAAATGGTTTTCGGTGCGGCAGTTCTGGTCATCACGGTCGCCTTTGGCGTGCCTCACCTTACCTCTCAGACCGCCAGTCTTTATGGAGTGAAGGCCGCTGAAGCGGCTGAAGCTTCTCCTGATTTTGCCTGGCATCCCAACAGGCCGGGAATAAAGCGGGCACAGGTAGCACTCGGAAGGGCATCAACCCTGAAATTCGAATTCTCGTTCAAATCCAAACCCGGAGTCACACAAGTAAAGTTCGGCATTCCGAAAAAATTTATAACCATGGGAATTATAATCGACCCCGCCCAAGTCGCCGTTACTGATGGCCTCGCAGCCTCAAAGGCGATCTTGAGAGTACCCCCAGGAATGCCGCTGGGCAAATTCGATATTCCTGTCGTTGTGGTGGACGCCAAAACCGGGCAGGAACTCGGCAGGGGTGAGATTCCGATCATGCTGCTGCCTGCCGGAGTTGGTGGATGTTAGAAAAGAACCTGAGGAGGAACCTTTAAATGGATGATTATGGCATTAAAGGATGGTGGATTTCCTGGTACAAGAAATTCTTCAGAGAGAAATGGCCCCTCTGGTTGGCCGCAATCTTTATGGCGATTTCCGGTATTATGGCTTATGCAGTGGCGGTATGGTCACTCGCCCGCACCGTCTCCGGAAGCAATCCCTATGACCAGGCAAAGCCGCTCGGTACTTTTCTCGGCTTGAAGGAGTTGGGGGGGATGATCAACGGGCTGCTCGGCAAAATCGGGCTCCCGCATTATCCTTTTGCCGGGTATACATGGCCTGACGGTGTGACGACCAATTTTTTTCAGCAATATCCCAATCCGCTCCTCGAGCCGACTGCCGGCACGATGCTCGGCATTCTTTTCGGTGGCCTCATCGCGGCGCTTCTCGCGAAAGAATTCGCTTTGAAAGTGCCTTTCGATAAGACCGAATACACACTGGCGGTGGTCGGGGGTATTCTCATGGGTATCGGTGCGGTATTTCAGTTCGGATGCCCGGTGGTCAGCACGACCAACCTCGGCGCCATGGGTGTGCAGTCGATCATCATGGTGATCGGGATGACAATCGGCTCATATTTCGGGGCCCGCATGATCGTGTGGCTTGAAAAGCGTCGCGTTGCCGCAATCGCGTGCCTCGCGGACGGTGCGGGCTACCGGCCGTTGATGCATTTTGAGAAGACAAAGACCTTATGGCCCATTATTCCGGATCACACTGACGGTGCAGAACCTGCGGGAATCAGGTACCAGCCATATCTGGCCCTCGTACTTCTTGGAGTAATGGTGGCGGTGGTGATGCGTTTTGCCGGCATCGGATACCCCGCACTTTCGCTTTCTTTTGCGGTCGCGACACTCACCGGCTTTGCGATGCAGAGGGGCGGCATCTGTTTTGCCTATGCCTATCGCGAGCCGTTCCTTTCGGGTTTCTCGGACATGTCGCGGGCGATGGCGCTGTTATATATACTGCTCGTGCTCGGCTTTCTGCCGATGAAGCTCCTCGCAACCGCGAATCCGGATCTTGCCTACGCAGAAATCTTTGCGATCAGTCCAGCGGGAATCGGGGTTCTACTCGGCTCGATAATTTTCGGTATTGGCATGGCGCTTAACGGCGCATGCGTAAGCGACAGCCTCTGGAGGACCGCGGAGGGCCAGGTAAAGATCTGGATAGGGCTCCTGACACTGATATGCGTATCGTCCTGGATCTTCCCGATGAGAGAGGAGGCATGGTTCAAAAGCATCTTCGCGCCGTACGGCTCGCAGAATATACGGGATGTGTATCTCCCCGAGATTTTAGGGGGTTATCCTGCAGCGGTGACCTTTGTGATTGGCCTGGTCATTTTATGGGCACTGCTTATGACCTGGTTCAGCGGAAGGACTTTCAAAAAGTATATGGAGGAATAACAGGATGCGCAGTCTGCAGGGAGTTTTGAAATAACTGGCAGCTGACGAAACAGGAAAGGAGGAAAAATGTTAACTGATATAAAATGTGACAGGGAGCTGGATGTCAAAGGGCTTGTATGTCCACGACCTATGGTCATGAGCATGACAAACCTGAAGGCGATGTCCCCAGGACAGACCATTAAGATCACTGCAAATGACAGCAGTACAAAGCACTCGCTTCCGGCGTTGTGCGAAAGGGCAGGATACAAACTGCTCGAACAGAAGGAAGAGTTAGGATCTTTCATTTTTATTATCCAGAAATAAATAAAGCCTGCGGATGCAGGCTATATTGCCAACTACGGGCGGAGGTAACTATGCGAAACAAGTGTCTAGCTATTAAAAGGGCAAGCCTTCTGGTAGCGATCATTGCTCTTTCAGTTTTTTCCCTTTCCCTGGCTCTGCACGGCTGCGGCGGCGGAGGGTATGACACTCCGGCCACGACCCAGACGGGTTCGGCGCTGATATCGGCAGAGACTCTCAAACAGTGGATCGAAAGCGGGCGGGTGAACGGGAGCGGCTTTGACCGGGTCCTCGTCATGGACGTGAACAGCCAGGCGAACTATTCGGCAGGCCACATTCCCGGCGCACAGTTTGTCGACAGTGCCGACATCTATCAGACGAGGAACGAAGGTGTTGCTGCTGATGTGAATATGGTGCCTGATGGAAGTCATATGGACTCTTTGATCCACAAATACGGAATAGACCGCAACACGACCATTGTTTTTACCAGCGGAAGCAGCGATCCGAAAGGAACGCCCGGCGCGGCGCTTTCCGCAACGCGGGCCTACTGGACCTTCCGGTACTGGGGCTTCCCCAGAGAAAGGCTGAAGGTCGTGGACGGAATCAACGCGGCATGGGCAGCACAGTTCGGGCTTACCGCAGCCGCTGCTCCAACGATAGTACCTTCCTCCTACAGCGTGAAAAACAACGGAAACCTCAGGAGCGATCTCCGGGTTTCCCTTGCTGAGATGATTACTATCGCAGACACCGGAGCGCCGAACGGGGTTATTATTGACGGCAGAGGTTCCGGTGGTTCTTTTGCCGGCGTTGCCGGATCGACCGCTGGTGTGTTCGCTCCTTCCGGAGATTTTGTCGCTTTTGAAGGACGGATAAAGGGCGCGAAGGCGCTGGGTTACACATCGCTTTTTGATTCAGCAAACGGCAATCGGTTTCTCCCCCAGGACCAGCTCCTCGCAAAGTTCGCAGCGGTCGGCCTCGACAGCACGAAGACCGCCTATGTACATTGCAGGACCGGCGTGATCGCTTCCTCGCTGTTTTTCATCGTTGACGGCGTTCTCGGCTGGCCGGTTGCAAATTATGATGCATCCTGGAGCCAGTGGGGTCAGCTCGCAGGTGATCCCACCAACGGCAAGCAGATAGACGTGAATTCGCCCTGGAGGACCGACATTCCTTCCCGCACCGAGGGTATCGTCTATAACGTGCTCAACGGCAAGACGATCGAGAAGCTCTGTCTTGATGGTTCCGCAGCGACGTGCGCTCCTCCTGCGTCCTTCGATACGGACGGCAACAAAATCGAGGAAGAGGACTCGCAATACATGAACAGCGGCGGCGCCGGCGGCACGGGCGGCACAGGCGGCACGGGTGGAGGGAAGACAGGATGTTAGCCATCAATGAATACAGAGACGCACAACAATGTCCGATTCTGAAGGAGGAGGCCACAATGAAAAAGATCGCGCTATGGGTGTTGCTCGTGATGCTGCCGGCAGTCATCACCTGTTTCTTGGCGCAGGACGCGCTCGCTTTTTCTCCGCTTGTATTCGGGGACGAGGGGGCTTTTTTAAAGATCGATTACCAGGGACAACTCTACGGGGTGCTTCGCGATACCGGGTCGGGTCCTGACAAAACATCGGATACCTCCGATCTCTTTTTCAGACGGAACCGGTTGACGTTCTGGGGCCACGGTACGGATAAGTACGGCTTTATCGTTCAGCTCGAGTACACGGGAGAAAGGAGGGTAGGACCGCTTGCGGTTAGCGACACACCCGGGGATGACTTGTCCGTCCTTGATGCGTACTTTATGGCTGATTTCTCAAACAGTTTCAGATTGTATGCGGGAAAGCAGAAGATCCAGCTGACCAGAGAGAACCTGGAGGACTGCTTCGAACCGCTGAGCCTCGACCGTTCGCTTTTCATCTATACCCCTTTCAAGCACAGCAGGGACACCGGACTGGTCATATGGGGAAACATTCCTGAGGCCCTGATGCAGTACAGGCTGGCGGTCTCAAAGGGGAAAGACAACGGCAACGAGCCGGAGAGTTCCTTCATGTACACCGGACGCGTTCATTTTTCGGTACTTGACCCTGAATGGGCTTATGGATACAAAGGGACCTATCTCGGCACGAAAAAGACCCTGACGGTCGGTGCGGGATACCAACACGAATCCGACGCGGTATACAGTGATGTGGCTGCCAAGACCGGCACAAAAAGCTACTCTGCATGGACGGTCGACGGTTTCTTCGAATATCCGTTCAAAGACGCGGGGGCTGTTACCATCTCGGGTGCGTATCTCAAAACCGATTTTGACGATGCCTTCAAGGGGAACAATCCGGATCCCGAAAGCCTCGGCATCGATGGGGAGAAGAAGGGCTGGTACGCCAAGGCAGGATATCTGCTTCCGATGAAGATCGGCGGGGGGCAGGTGCAGCCGTTCGTCAGATACGAAAACTGGCGCTTTGCGTCCCTCAATAACGTCTTCGACCAGAAGATAAAATGGTTCGGGGGAGGGGTCAATTATTTTATCAACGGGCAGAGTCTCCGCGTGACGCTCGAGTATGCGAAGACGAATTTTGACAAGGAGGAAAACAATAGTTCGAAGGACTTCAGCACTCTGACGGCAATGCTGCAATACAGGTTCTGATCTGATCAGAAGGAAAGGTTCTATCCCTCTGCAGCCATACAGTGGGCGGAAACGCCTCTGTATGGCTGCCCTTTTTCAGCCGCAGGGATGAAGGAGGCCGCTTGCTTATTGGTTCGGGCGCTCACTATAATAAAATCAAAGAGATTATGGCGCTATCCTTAAGACGACATTCGCCTTATTATGACATAGGGTCCTGAATGACAGAAGACCGCAGTGAAAGAGAAAAGGCGTTTTATCCCTTTTATCTGAGCGAAATCCTCCTTGTGATTTTCCTTGTCATCGGTGCGGTCTTTGTCCTCGCGATGCTCTTTCCTCCGCAGGTCGGGAGGGAAATCAATTTTATATCCGCGTATCAGCCGAAGCCTGAGTGGTACTTTCTCTGGCTTTATCAGCTTGTAAGGTATTTTCCCGGGAAGTGGGCTTTTACGGGTACCGTCATCATCCCGCTCGCTGCGGCGCTCCTGTTTGTCTTTCTGCCCCTGTTTCACCGCGGGACCGACCGGTCGGGCAGAGTCGTCCTGCTGCTCTTTACGTCCCTTGGCGTATTCATGTTTATTCTCACGCTGGTGCCGATCATATGGCCCTGACTGATATGGCTGCCGCGACCAGAAGGGACTTTCTGAAAAAATTCGTGAAGTACGGCTTTGGACTTCTGACGGTTGTTTTCGGGGTGACAGGGATTGGTTTTCTCTCCCCCGTGAAAATCCCGGAACGCAGGCTGGAGTATTACCCCCTGCTTAAGGAAGACGACCTTCCGAAGGAAGGCGTGAGAGGTCTTGAACTGGTTTATGGGAAAGGTCAAAAGCCGATGACTATGCGCGTCTTCGTCGTGAATTCCGGAAACGAGATTTTCGCTCTCTCATCCTCCTGCAGTCACCTGGGATGTCTCGTGGCCTGGTCGAGGCAGAAACAACAGTTTCTCTGTCCCTGCCACGGCGGAAAATACAGCATCAGGGGAGAGGTGCTGTCCGGCCCTCCTCCCCTGCCGCTTTCACGCATGCCCCTGCGGATCGGGGAAGGAATTGTATCCATAGGGGTCCGTGCATAATGGGGAAAATTTTTGAAAAGATCGATGAACGCTTCGACCTGAGAAGTCCACATAAGAGTTTCCTTCGAAGAAATATACCCGATAATCTGAGTTATCTTTACTGTTTCGGTGGCGTCGCGTTTACGCTCCTGCTTCTGCTCGTCCTTACCGGGATGCTAATGAGCTTCTATTATGTCCCTTCTGAAACCGAGGCCTTCCGAAGTGTGCTCACAGTCACCCGTGAAGTGAAATTCGGGTCGGTTATCCGGGGGATGCACCGTTGGTCCGCAAATCTCCTCATTCCGGTTCTGCTCATACATACGCTCCGCGTCTTCCTGCAGAAGGCCTACAGGCCCCCCAGGGAACTGAACTGGATCGCTGGATCGCTCACGCTGCTTCTCGCTTTTTCCTCGGGTTTCACCGGGTATCTCCTTCCCTGGAACCAGAAGGCCTATTGGGCGACCGTGGTCGGTACAAACATGGCTTCGACCGTTCCCGGCCTCGGCAGTTTTTTTCTCTATCTTATACGGGGCGGTCCCGACGTCACCGGAGCGACCCTTCTGCGCTTCTACAGCCTCCATGTGATATGGCTGCCGGCTGCAATGGCGCTCGTCTTATGGGTGCATTTTCATATGATAAAAAGAAAAGGAGTCACGGGTGGGCTCTAGCAGGTTGTTGAAAAACTCCACATAAAATGGCACATACCATGCATATAGAAGGAAGCAGACATTATCCGAGAGGAGAGCGGGCGAACTATATGCGTGGAGATGATAAGAAGAGCGAAGGAAT